>WNFY01016247.1_pt1 | contig 10960 bp, 9 predicted proteins | sample 5400091 | NCBI WGS metagenome assembly WNFY01 (sample SAMN13153364, study PRJNA577476) | soil metagenome | isolation source: 60 cm soil or saprolite under grassland replicate 1 | place: USA:California | collected 2016-06-15
AAGGCGCAACAATATTGATCTCTCCTCGTGTTTCATTGTAAAACGATTGACACCGACCACAATCGTTCGCTCTTCTTCTAGATCGCGTTGATATGCGTACGCTGCCTGCTCGATCTCCGCTTGCATGAAACCATGCTCAATGGCGTGTACACTGCCTCCCAAGGCATCGATCCGCCGTATATAGTCCCAGGCCTGCTCCTCGATGGTATTAGTCAAGTACTCAACATAATATGAGCCAGCCAGGGGATCAACAACGTCCGCCACGCCGCTCTCGTAGCCCAGAATTTGTTGTGTGCGTAGTGCAATGCGCACGGCCTCTTCAGTTGGAAGCGATAGCGCCTCATCTTTTGAGTTAGTATGTAACGATTGTGTGCCTCCCAGTACTGCTGCCAACGCCTGGTATGCTGTGCGTACAATGTTATTATCGGGCTGCTGTGCGGTTAATGTCGACCCTGCTGTCTGGGTGTGGAAGCGCAACATCATTGAACGTGGGTCTTGCGTATGGAAGCGCTCCCGCATGATTTGTGCCCACATACGACGGGCAGCACGGAACTTGGCAACCTCTTCAAACAGATTGTTGTGGCTGTTGAAGAAAAACGAAAGTTGCCCTGCAAAGGTATCTACATTCAACCCGGCGTCAATCGCTGCCTGCACATAACTGATTGCATTGGAGAGTGTGAATGCTACCTCTTGAACAGCGGTTGCACCTGCCTCGCGTATATGGTAACCGCTTATGCTAATCGTATTCCAACGCGGCAAGTTCTCGGCACAGTAGCTGAATATATCAGTAACAATGCGCATCGAATGCTGCGGTGGGTAGATATATGTCCCTCGTGCAATATACTCTTTTAACACATCATTCTGTACAGTACCGGAAAGCTTTCGTATGTCAGCACCCTGTTTTTTCGCCACCGCTATATACAGGGCAAGCAAGATACTGGCGGTGGCATTTATCGTCATCGAAGTACTGATGCGTTCCAGAGGCAAATCATTGAGCAGTATCTCCATATCTTCAAGGCTGGAGATAGAGACACCCACATTGCCAACCTCTCCCTCTGACAGAGGACTATCCGCATCATACCCCATCTGCGTAGGAAGATCGAAAGCAACAGAGAGACCAGTTGTCCCCTGTGAAAGCAAGAAATGGTAGCGCTTGTTGGATTCTTCGGCAGTAGCAAAACCCGCGTACTGGCGCATTGTCCATAGGCGCGAGCGATACATGCCAGGATGAATGCCACGGGTGAAAGGAAACTCGCCAGGGTAGCCCAGTTTAGCATGAGTATCGAAATCTTTCAGATCTTCTTCGGTAGACAGGTCCGATATCTCGATATCCGAACTTGTAACAAATTTTTGCTTTCGTTCCGCCGTCTTTTCCTTCGCTTTGCGGGCGGTACTCTTGTGCCACTCTTCAGCGCTTTTACTCTTGTGCAGCTCCATGCATTTCTTCCCTCAATTTGCCAATACATCATTATAATATATGGAAGGGATGTGCTTATACTTTATTTGATTCAGATGAGTGCATAGCAGCGTTTCTGCATGAATTGAATATTATTTTGCGCTCACTACTACCAGCACGTCTCCCTGATTCACCGTTTGGCCTTTGCTCACCCTGATCTCCTTCACCTTACCAGTAATTGGTGAGGCAAGGTCATTCTCCATTTTCATCGCCTCGAGTATCACAACCGTTTGACCTCGTTCGACTTCCGCGCCAGGCTCCATTGGAAGGCCTAGCACCAGCCCGGGCATCGGGGCGCGTACCATCGCCTCTCCAGTTTCATGTGCGGCTTGTAACGATCCCGTCAATGCCTTCTCGCGCTCATCCTCTACTGCAATCTCGAAACGTTGCCCTGCAATCAGAATCTCATATCGATACCCTGCCTCATCAGGTCTATTGACGCGATGCGCGAAAACCTCATGTGATTTGCCTGCTATCAGCAAGCTGTATCGGCCTCCTACGCTACTTTGACCCTGGACATCTGCAGCAAGCGGCGCAATTTGCCGCCAATCGATGTCATATCTCTTTCCATCGATACTGATCTTTCTCTGAGGGCTATTCTCTCCTACATCGATAGTATGTGCTATGTCACCAACACTCGCAACATATGCCATGCGCGTACCTCCATTCTCCTTATCTGCTTGACACGAGACATTATACCACCAAAAATTCTAACACTTCTCTAACACATCTCCTATGCGTTTCTAACATATGCTGTGAGATACTCAATTACGGAAGTTAAACGGGTAATGTCGATACTAAATCACACATAGGCAAGGGATATGTACGCAGAAGGCGCTCAACCAAATGGAAAACATAATCAGGAGCCGTTTGAGGGCAAACAGAATGCCCAGCGCCAGGTTGTGCATTGCGCAAACTGCGATATTGAAATTCTCTGGTCACCGACAATCGTACAGGGTAAAACGTTTTGCTGCACCGGTTGTGCAGCAGGTGGTCCCTGCAACTGTGATTACTCACAATATCGTTCGGTCAATATTTCAGGTGTGATTCATTATCTCGACTGAAATTGCAAGATACCCGTTGACACATATCCTCGTTTCATCCCTCTTGATTTTTGTGGAGCAAAAATCAGGGAGTCAGCACCGGTGGAGGGATGGATTTAGCACAAATCATTGAAAAGGAGAATTCGTCTTGGAGAAAAAAATTCGTCCCGTTGGCGACCGTGTGGTCGTAAAACCTGCCGCTAAAGAAGAAGTCACCAAGAGCGGTATCGTGATTCCTGACACTGCTAAAGAGAAACCCCAGGAAGGCACTGTGGTCGCTGTCGGTAGTGGTCGTTTGTTGGATAATGGCGACCGCGCACCGATTGATGTACGCGAAGGTGATCGCATCCTGTTCGCCAAGTATGGCGGCACCGAGTTCAAACTAGATGGCGAAGAGTATCTCGTTCTCAAAGAGAATGACATTCTTGCCATTATTGGCTAATCGAAGGAAGGTTTAAACAGATGGCAAAACAACTTGTGTTCGATGAAGAAGCTCGTCGTTCACTGAAGAAAGGTATCGATATTTTGGCAGAGGCCGTCAAATCGACCCTCGGACCAAAAGGGCGCAACGTTGCGCTCGACAAGAAGTTTGGCGCTCCCACCGTCACCCATGATGGTGTAACTGTTGCCAAAGAGATTTCGCTTGAGAGCCCCTTTGAAAACATGGGTGCGCAACTGCTCAAAGAAGCAGCAACACGTACTAACGATGTTGCAGGTGATGGTACCACTACCGCGACCGTGCTAGCGCAGGCGATTGTCAACGAAGGTCTCAAGAATCTTGCCGCCGGTGCTAACCCTATGCAGCTCAAACAGGGTATCGATAAAGGGACCGAGGCCGTTGTCGAATATATTCGCTCCATAGCTATTCCTGTTGAGGAGAAGAAAGAGATCGCGCAGATCGCCGCTATCTCCGCTGCTGATGACACTATTGGTCAGCTCATTGCCGAAGTGATGGATCGCGTTGGCAAAGACGGCGTCATCACCGTTGAAGAGTCTCGGGGTATCAATTTTGAGACCGAGTACGTCGAGGGGATGCAGATCGACAAGGGCTACATCTCCGCCTACTTTGTCACCAATGCCGAGAAGATGGAAGCTTCCATCGACGACCCCTATATTCTCATCACCGATAAGAAGATCAGCGCAGTACAGGACATCCTGCCCTTACTTGAGAAGCTGACCCAGCAGGGCCGCCGTGAGATTGTGCTTATCGCTGAGGATGTCGATGGCGAGGCGCTGGCGACATTAGTCGTTAACAAACTGCGTGGTATCCTCAACGTCCTGGCGGTCAAGGCTCCCGGTTTTGGCGACCGTCGCAAAGAGATGCTGCGCGACATCGCCGTTCTGACCGGTGGCCAGGTGATCAGCGAGGAGATGGGACGCCGCCTCGATAGCGCGACACTGGCCGATCTTGGGCAGGCTCGCCGCGTCGTATCTCACAAAGATGACACGACCGTCGTCGAAGGCAAAGGCTCGTCCTCAGAAATCCAGGCACGTATTCGCCAGATCAAGACGCAGATTGAAGAGACGACTAGCGACTACGACCGTGAGAAGTTGCAAGAGCGCCAGGCGAAGCTCTCCGGCGGTGTGGCCCTTATCAAGGTTGGCGCTGGCTCCGAGGTTGAGCTGAAGTATCGCAAGACCCGCGTGGAGGATGCAGTCTCCGCTACCCGCGCAGGCGTTGAAGAGGGCATGGTTCCTGGCGGTGGTGTAGCCCTGTTGAATGCTATTGAGGCCCTGGATTCCTCGAAGCTCACGGGCGACGCCGCAACTGGTGTCAGTATCCTACGTCGTGCGCTCGAAGAGCCGCTGCGCCAGCTTGCCATCAATGGTGGTAAGGATGGTTCGGTGGTGGTCGAGGGTGTGCGCCGTGCTCAGAAAGAGCACCAGAGCGATAAGTACGGCTTCAACGTGCTCACTGACCGCTATGAGGACATGGTCGAATCTGGGATCATTGACCCTGCTAAGGTAACGCGCTCGGCTTTACAGAATGCCACCAGCATCGCTGCTATGATCCTGACCACCGAGGCCCTGATCACCGATCTGCCTGAGAAGGAAAAGGCTGGTCCTCCCCCCATGCCTGAGTACTAGGCTTCCTTGAAATAGATACTGCCCAACTCGGGTAGAAAGAAGCGTCCCTCTTACTTCGTTGAAAGAGGGACGCTTCTTGCTACCCGATTCCTTAGGCTGCAATTCTCATCTTGCTTCCCCTACGACAGGAACTTGAACGAATTAAACATCGGCTGAAAATACTTCTGAGCAGCCTCCTTATAGAACATATCAGGACTATACAGGAACATCACGAAGTATCTATTGTTATGCTTTACCGCCAGTGTTGCAAAGTCGTATTGGACATTGTTTGGGCCTGTGAATTTTGCATCCTGCTCATCCCATTGCACTCCACCAATGGTGGGCTGTGAGCTGGTTGTGGGTTGCAAGTTGGTCACACCCTGGAATTGACCGAATGCGGTCATGCTGGCCTGATTGGCAGACGTGGAGATCACTGCTGGTCAAGGTTTGAAACGCTGTCGGCGTGGGAAGTTGATTTCCCTGTGCCGTAGGTGTTAAAGGAGAGGACGTTGATGATGGTCCTGGCGTCGGCAATTGCACAGGCGCTTGAGCGGGCTGAGGCCCAAAGGACAACTGCTGGCCGTTGGCATATAATATGCCTAATGTCAGGCCACCTCCAATGAGAATACTCAAAACAAACAAACCGATGATGGCTGGAATGCCGAGTCTTGATTTTTTAGGTGCGACTTCCCTGTCAGCAACAGTCGCACTTGCTTCCTGCTGTACGATTTGAGCTGGTCGCAATTCCGATCCAGCGCTATATGGGAGATTCTGTGGCACATTTGTCGGCCACGCAGGCACTCCCGCTGGTAAGTAAGAAAACGAAGCCGGGTGGATAGTCGATCCACATTTAACACAGAATATGGCTGAATCCGGCAATTCAGTATTGCATCGAGGGCAATTCATTAGCTCTCCCGTCTTATCTATCATTCTATCTGTTCTGACCTCTTAATTAAGCGAAAAAAGTCTACAACTCCACTACGTTTCTGGGTTACAATAGCGATACCTTTCAAAGATAACAGGCTCGCAACTGCTACAGATAAATCTTCTTCGTCTAAAAACACGCATTCAATACGATGCTCTTAATACTATCACCATCTGATTGAACTATAAAGAAGGCAATAAGAAATGTCAACCTCTACGGCGGTGTGAAAATCAATTGCTCTCTTATCTCGCCGCCTGCAGGTAGCGAGACAATGACGAGTGGAAAAGTAGTGATCCGTGCTTAAGAAGCATGTGTCAAAGAGACAAACTCACTATGTTTATGATCTTACGTTACCCGTAAACCTCTGGATTCACAATATTTGGTGGACGCTCTCCGTGAAAGTGAGCAACAATATTGTCACTTGCCATTGTTGCCATAAGTGTACGCGTTTTCAGCGAGGCACTGGCGATATGAGGCAAGACCACCACATTTTCCATCGTCATCAGCTCCGGCTCGACGGCTGGTTCATTCTCAAAAACATCCAACCCTGCGCCTGCGATAGTGCCGGACTGTAACGCTTTGACAAGTGCCCTCTCATCCACAATTGGCCCGCGCGCTGTATTAATCAGGATAGTGCTCGGCTTCATCAGGCTCAATTCACGCGCGCTAATCAGGTGATGTGTGGAAGGCATATAAGGAGTATGAACACTGATAAAATCAGCCTGCCTGAGTACATCGTCCATTGGCATATACGTTATATGGTAAGCAGCTTCCTCTTCAAGTGACATACGGTACACATCATAATAAATCACCTGCATTTCGAAACCGCTGGCTCGCTTTGACATAATCTTGCCTATGCGCCCTGCGCCGATCAATCCAAGTGTGGAATGGTGCACCTCAGCGCCACAGAAAAGCAATGGTCCCCATCCTTTAAACTTGCCTGCCCGCAAATATCGCTCAGCTTCAGGAATACGGCGAGCAGTAGCCATTAAGAGGGCAAATGCCAGGTCAGCAGTCGTATCAGAGAGAACTCCTGGTGTATTGCTTACTGCTATGCCCAGGCGCGTTGCTACATCGACGTCAATATTGTTGTAGCCCACGGCCATATTCGCAATCATCTTTAAACGAGGCGTGCCAGCAGTGCAGGCTTCTAAGAAACGCGCGTCAATGTTATCGGTGAGAAGGCTATAAATATAGTCATGCCCGGGGCCACGCTGCAGGAGTTCGTCGTAGGGCCAGATAACTCCCTCTTCCATATTGGCCTCGACATCCCCAATCGCCTTAAGCAGCGGATAAGCAGGCTCAGGCACTTTCTGCGTAACAAGAATCTTCGGACGCTCAGTCATTTTGTCCTCCTAAAGAAATAGTACTCTGATTGTACCATCTTTTAAAAGTGGGCTGTTAATCTCGATGCAAGAACCTGGCGGGGACAAGCCCCGCCACTACATTTAATATGAATCTCCTCTGCGAGAAATGTAGTGGCGGGGCTTGTCCCCGCCAGGAAATTTTAAGTCAGGTTCTATGGCTGTACAATTGTAGTTTGCTTTTCCACTACACTTGAAGGTGTGGGAGCTACAAAATGGAAACGTTTCACGAAACGCCGTCGCAGCAGCATTGCCAGTGCAGGCCATCCATCCTTCCAGGGTGAGAGTTTTTTCGCTTTGCGTGGTGAGTAGCTAATGGGTACTTCGAGAATTTTAAACCCCGCTTGCATAACACATGCTGTTATCTCTGGCTCGATCTCGAAACGTCGCCCTTCCATTGGCAATGCTCGCGCCAGTGGACCGGGTATCATTTTATAACATGTCTCCATGTCATGGATATGGCAACCATATAAAATATTCGTCACTGTTGTAAGGAAACGGTTGCCCCAGCGTGTCGTAAATTTCTGAGGAGAAAGGTCGCGGCATCCATAAATGGCGACTTTAGCATCTCCAGCTTCTTTCCATTTGCGTACCAACGCCGGAAGGTCCTGCGGATCGTACTCCATATCGGCATCTTGCACAGTAACCATATCGCCGCTAACCAGGCCAAAACCGGTGCGAAGTCCCGCGCCCTTTCCCTGGTTAAAATCATGGCGTATATAACGGTATGCGTTGAATGGCTCTTTCTTGCGTAGTTCCTGCAAAATCTCCCAGGTTCGATCTGTTGATGCATCATCCACAACCACAACCTCAAGATCAAGATGCACCTCCGAAAGTGACTCAAGAACCTGGGCTACCGTCTCTTCTTCGTTATATACCGGGACAATCACTGAAATTCGCATGCGCTAAATACCTCGCTTCCCTGGGAAGGTGGAATGCAAATGAATATAGGACAATATTCTTTTCGGAAATTTACAATCAATCCTGCTATTTACACGAACGAATGTGAGCTAAAATAGCAACAAGCTATTACTTCCAGACCTGAATAGTACCATCGGTCAGTGCTACAATCAGTTGTTTGTCTGCAAAGTGTAACGCGCTAATCTGCCAGGGATGATACAATTTTTGCACTATCTGGCCCTGACTAACCGACCAGAGGTCAATCACTCCTTCGTTCACTTCGCTATCCTCGCGAGCTACGGCTGCCCACTGGGCATCAGGTGAAATGGCTAATCTTGAACTCGCTCCCATTGACCCACTGTTCACTTCACTAAACGTTCCGGTGAGTGTGTTGTGAAAGCGTATCATCTTTCCTGCATAAACAAACGCGAGGTGCTGGGTATCTGGAGTAAATGCGTAGGGTGCTGCGCAATCAGCGCATAATCCGGCCAGCACCGAGGTACTGATTTGGGATTGTGTTCTTCCGCCGAACCGTTTTCGAGCAGGCGCAAATAAATCCCAGCGTCGCATGATGACCAATTCATGTTGTTCGCCTGGCACATGAGCGCAGGAAAGAGTCAGTAGCGTTCGCGCATCCTGGGCTAGGGCTCGCAGTCGTATCGCCCAAAATTGGCGCTTCTCAATCTCATCTTCCGCGCACACGAGTGCTGGGTTCAGGGCATCAACGGGTGTACCTATCACATGTTGCACAATATCTGTCCCACGCACACCAAGCGACCGTGGAGCGCGAGGATCTTCCCTTAATAAGGGTAAGGCCATCCATACTTCCCGCGCCTCGTCTGATGTATCCCTCAGCACGACATCCAACGAATAATGTGCAGTGATCGACCGTTGAGCAAGTGAGTGACTCCAGAGTAGCGAGCCACTCGAGGTATCCCATACATGTAGCCCTAATCGGCCCCAACCTGCCAGTAGACTGCCGTTTGCTGAGAAGCGAAGCTCTCGCAGCGACTCAATTGTGAGTGCAGCATCTGAAGCAAAACTGGTGGGTGTGTGGGAGCTTTCGGCCTGCCAGAGTAAGCCCTTGCCATCGAGAGAAGCGGCAGCAATACAGACACCGCTCTCAGTCTCTACACTACTTAATGCGGATACGACCCCGATTTTGGTACGCAATACTGGCCCTGTACGAAACGGTCCTTTTGTACTAAAAATACTGAGGCCCGAAAATTCGATCTCATCTGATAGGTTAAATTTTCGCTCTATGGGACGGGGGCGTACCAGCCCACCTTTACGTAAGTCAATCACACCGCCAATAATCGTATCATAGTTCAGGCGTTTCTCAGGATCGCTCAATACATCATAGGCACGGTTGATACGCTTCATCTGTACCGCGCCCTCTGATCCCGCCAGATCAGGATGATAGCGCCGTGCCAGTTGCCTGTAAGCTCGCTTTATTGTATCGTCGTCTGCATCTATTGGTACGCCTAAAATCGTATAGTAGTTATCAGGTGCATCCATAGCCTGAATAGTATCACATCAGAATTTACAACGAAACGATTCGTGTCTTCTCGCGCTTTATTCCCAGCGTCAGCCGTCGCACTCCCCACATATACCACGTTGCAAACGTCCTGTAAGGGCGCCACACTTCACCTCTTTCACGCATCTCTTTGGGAGTTGGTCTCACTTCTAGAGAGTAAGCCTCGCGTACGCCTTCCACAAACCCCAGGTCATCTACAGGCAGCACATCGGGTCGACCCAATGAAAATATCAGCATCATCTCCGCTGTCCATCGGCCAATCCCTTTTACCTTTACCAGCTCTGTGATGACCGTCTCGTCATCAAGTTCGCTCAATCGCTCGAGGTCGAGTTCCCCGTTGATAACACGCTCCGTCAGATCACGTATGTAACGCATTTTCTGCGGTGAAAGTCCAACCGCCCGAAGTGTATCTTCTTCGAGCGACGAAAGTGCCTCCGGTGAGATCATGCCATTAGCTTCTGCATGCAGAACTGAGCGTAGCCGCGTCATAATCGCATCAGCAGCCTTAACCGAAATCTGTTGTGAGATGATTGCATCAACAAGCGTCTCGAAAAGTTGCGGATTAGGGATTAAAGTACATGGTCCAACGCGCTCAATGGCGGTAGCCATGATGGGATCAATATCGCTCAAGTAGGCTGTAGCGCTACTAATAACTTCATTCCAGTGTGTAAGAATGTTCATAAATAGCCTTTTTATTCATATGATGAGAAAGCTGCAGAGTATTGCCATTATATAATATCTGGGCTGCAAAAAACACTTCATGAGATGAAGATCATGATTTCCCTATCCAACTTCAACATCGACATATCTGAATTGGATAAGACCGATAATCAATAGCGCAATCGTCACCCCAATCATGCCCAGGAAGTTGGTCCAATTCATGCCGAAGAAAATCGGGTTGCCATACAGGTGGAAAATGGAGAGCGACATGAACCAACCAGGAAATTGGATATTCCCTTCGAGCGATTCTTGCAGGTAGGACAGGACGAGATACGCGGTCGAGATACCCAGCACGACGCCATAGCGCAAGCGTCCGGACAGGGCATAGACCAGGCCCACGGTAATCAACGCTGGAGGGAGCATGCTGAAGCTAGCGGCGAGCAGTCTGCCCTGGTCGACGTTCAGGTTGATGATTTGTGCCCCGATGGTGAGAGCGAGCCAGGTCAGGACTGGAGCCAGCAGAACCACGAGGACGTTCGCGCCGAAGCGTTCCAGCAGGATCCTTGGCCGCGATTGCGGGGTGCTGAAAATCAGTTCCAGCCGCCCGTTTTCCAGGTCCGAGGGCCACTTCAAGGCCAGGGTCAGAGCAAGGATCACAACCACTGCAGGCACGAACGCGAAGACGAGGGTACCCAGCAACGCGGCGTTTGTACTGGTAGGGGTATCGAATAAGTATTGTTGTAGCCAGGGGGTCTGCTGTACTGCCTGATTGAATGCCTTCTGGAAGCCGGGAGTCACAAACAGCAAAGCAGCACAAAAGGCTACAATGCCGAGTAGCCACCAGAAGGAACCCCACCCCTCTGCGAAGAGTGTGTGCAAGCTGACGGCACGCGTGGAGACTTCTCGCTCGGCCCGGCTCAGGCTGCGCAGCGCCTGCTGTGAGCCGCTTGCCGCCTCGCGCTGCGACTCTATCGCCGACCGTCCAATATCGCGCCTGGCGAACAGGAT
>WNFY01025757.1_pt1 | contig 10959 bp, 8 predicted proteins | sample 5400091 | NCBI WGS metagenome assembly WNFY01 (sample SAMN13153364, study PRJNA577476) | soil metagenome | isolation source: 60 cm soil or saprolite under grassland replicate 1 | place: USA:California | collected 2016-06-15
TGGTGATTCTTAGAAGTGTTTCGGTTGGCGGCCGCCAGGCGATGTTCGGTAGCCTCATCGAGAATAGGGCTCGCAGATTCGGACCTCCGAGGCGCGTTAGTTCGATGACAAGAGGGAATCCCCAGTAGGCCATGTAGTTGGGAAACGATCTGTAGTAGAGGAAGAAAATGAATATCGGGAAGGCGAAGACCATGCTGTTCAAGCCCCGGTAGTGTCGAGCGTAGCTGTAGAGGAGGAAGCTGGAGGCGCCGAGTACCAAGATTAGATAGAAGGAGGAAGGCAGGGCAACACCAAGGTCTAGAAGTATGTCCGAGAGACCTACGCCGCCCGGAACCTGAGAGGGAGAACTCGGCAGGAATGGAACCACGACCGCGTTCCACCAAGCATTTGGAGAGGCGATCATGAAGGGAAGATTGGGCAGGAAGAATGCGGCGGTCATGAGGGCAAAATTTGTGAGAAGATTACGCGTTCTTGACTGGGGGGTTTCGTGCCAGAGTCGAATAAGCAGGAAAGGAGCGACGACGATGGCAATCTGCTTCGTTGCGATCGCCAAACCTAGAGTGGCCCAGCTGGCCTTCGGGTGACGGTACCAGAGAAATGCTGTAAGGACGAGGAAGAAGGCCCAAACACTATCGGTCCAGCCACCGGCGATTACGACTGGGAACAGTCCAAAGGGGGCGAGACTCATGCTCTTGAATTTGGCCGGGGCCAATCCGAAGACAATCATGATTGAGAGAAGGAAGAAGATGAAGATGGTATCCCGCAGATCTCGGATGCCCAGGACATAGAATGGGAGGACCGACAGGAAGCTTAGCGAGGGATAGGCTAGGTGGAAGTCGAAGGAGCCGTCAACGCCGGGCGTGTAGAATGAGGGTGAAAAGCCAAACGCGTCGAGCAAAGGCTTGATCGAAACGCCGTATGGACTCTGCAGCTCGAGAACCTTCAACACTCCCATATAGGTTCCAACAACCGTGTCCGTCGTGTAGCTGACGATGAGAACTCTTGAGACGATAACATATAGAGCAATCATCGCGGTAAGGTGACCAAGCAAAGAGAGCTGATTCGCGCGAAGCATGGTGAGCTTCTTTCCATGCGCTGAGATCAGATTGAAGAGGCCAAACCCGATCAACCCTGCGGATAGGCCCAAAACTTCGACTACCCATGGTTCGACTGCTAGTAGCAGCACGCCTGCGAGAATCAGGAATCCTGCTGAAGCTCCCAGACCGACACGAGTCCACCTTGCAGCGGTGGAGAGGCCTTCGCGTAGTCCAAGATAATTGTAAAGCTTGTCAATGGCCCAGTGCGGCGCACCGAGTAATCTCGTCAAGAACAAACGTCCTCTCACTCTCCTTGCCGCCCATCGTCTGAAATGATTGTGGTGCTGGAATTTTCACACTTAAGGATTACGCGGAAAGTAGTTCTACGGCTTTGGAACAACCTCGTTATGAAAGGAAGAATCGCCGCAACGTTGAATCTTCAGTCGAGACTCTCTTTCCAGGAACTAGTCTCGCTGAGAATTTCCTCGATCAATTCGCAGACGATGTGTCCTATCATGATATGACACTCCTGTATCCTCTGTGCATCATCCGAGGGGACAACCACTTCGTGATCGCACAACGAGGCGAGCTGACCGCCCCCAGAGCCTGTCAGGGCGATTGTTTTTGCCCCGATCTTTCTCGCTTCCTGAACGCCTCTGATAACGTTCTTTGAGTGGCCTGTCGTACTGATGCAGACGGCGACATCGCCGGGCTCCAATGTCGCCTGGACCTGACGCGAAAAGATTTCATCGAAACCGATGTCGTTGCCTATGGCGGTCAGAACTGAAGTGTTGGTCGTTAGGGCAGACGCCCGGAGGGCCGGACGGACTCTCTTGAACTTTCCAACAAGCTCCGCCGACATGTGCTGCGCGTCGGCGGCACTTCCACCGTTCCCGAAGAAGACAACTTTTCGGCCCTTTTGCAGGGCTAAGGCCATTACGTTGGCCATTTCGACGATGTCATCGAGACACTCCTCGGCAACTTTTTCTTTCGTTTCGATGCTGTTTCGAATGGCTGCCAGTGCCGCGGCGGATCGGCCTTCTTCTTCTGATCGTTTGTGAGCTAGTCGGCTATCTTGCATAGTTTTCATAGTCCTACTCTGGGCTTCGCCAGGTTTGCAAACCTTCGAGATCGAATCTGACAGGGAAGGCCTTCCCTCCGAGACGCTCGACCTCCTTTTCGACATGGACCCGTTTGCCAGGCTCACAGTATAGGAAGAGGAATCCTCCGCCTCCGGCTCCTAGAAGCTTGCCGCCTATGGCCCCGCTCTGTCGGGCCGTTTGGAGCAGCTTGTCGATCTCATCATTGGAGATTGCAGAGTCGAGTGCCTTCTTCGTCTCCCATTCAGAGTTCAGCAGTCTAGCGAACTCTGTGAGATTGCCGGTTAGGAGGGAGTCCTTCATCTCGAGCGTCAATTCCTTCATACGCTCAAGCGCGTCCATGACGTTCAACTCCCTATTTTCATACGACTCTATCTGTCTCTGAAGAATACCCCCCGAACGTCGCGTAGTCCCGGTGAAGCAGAGGAGGCTGTTATACTCTAGCTCGTTCAAGGTCTCTCGCTTTATTCGAAGAGGATTGACGATGTTTGCACCCTTCTTGAACTCGATCAGGTTGAAGCCCCCAAAGGTCGACGCGTATTGATCCTGCAGACCTCCTGGAATTCCGACATCCTTTCTTTCGACATCATAGGCAAGATTTGCTATGTCATAGTCTGTCATCGAAGCGCCCTTCCATTCGCGGAAGGCGCCAATAAGAGCGACGCACAGTGCCGAGGACGATCCTAGCCCTGTGCCGGGGACCGCGTCGTATCTGAGATTTGCATCAAATCCTTCGTCCACCTGAAATCGCTTGGCGACCGCTCGGACAAACTCCACCTCTCCGCTAGTCTCCAGTTGACCAAGTCTCTGAGGTCCAGTGGAGACATCTTGATCTTCCCTGAATACAGTAACCATCCCATCAGTTCGAGGTGCAATAGAACAGTAAGCATAATTCTGAATTGTAGAAGAGAGAACCACCCCGCCCTTCAATCCGGGATAAGGAGGGACATCTGTTCCCCCTCCTGCGTAGCTGACTCTGAGAGGTGCCCTGGCCCGAATCTTCACCATATCATCTCAGCATTCCCAACCTTTCTCTCCGGCTTTGATGATGCTAGAAACCGCGTTCTGCAAGTCTCCTAGGTTCGTCTGGACACGAATACCACGGCACCCAGTCCTCTTCGCCGCTTCGAGATCAATCTCCTTGTCACCAATCATCCAAGAAGCTGCGATATTGATCCCCAGGTCCTCCGCGGCCCTTAGAATGAGGCCAGGCTCGGGCTTTCGACAGCTGCATCCCTCTCCGGGCAGGTGCGGACAGTAGTAGATGCCATCCACGAAACAACCCATTCGTTTGAGCTCGGACTTTAACTTCTCATGAATCCTGCCCACTTCGTCGTGAGTAGTCAGTCTTCTTCCGACTACAGACTGGTTAGTCACAATAATCAGTCGGAATCCCCGATCTCGAAGAGTACGGAGGGGCGGTCCGATACCAGGCAGAATCTCGAGCTCTTCCGGTGTCTTAACGTAGTCTGTTCTCTCTCGTGTCAGCACACCGTCCCGATCTAAGAAGACCGCCTTGAGACTCAACTGTCCGGCCACCGTCCCGCTCTTCGATATCTGAATTAATAGTATTTTCCAGAGCCATTATCAGCGAAGAAGATGAGGATAGGTTAAGAGTCGAACAGATCCGGAAGTCTTGACAACAAGCAATAGGCTGTCAGCCGGTATGAAGCTTCAGTCGCCCATAACAAATACGTGAACTGCTCAAGATGGAGTCATGGATATACATCTCAGCGATTTCGCTCGCCTTCAGCATACCAGGCCTATTGTTTTCCTACTACAGCGTGATTCTCTTTCTGAGCACATTCCGCTATCCAAGATCTCTCCCGGAAGGCCCTCTCCCTGGAGATCCCCCCTTCGTCTCAATTCTGATAGCGACATTCAACGAGAAATTCGTCATAGCCAACACGCTCGAGGCCATCAAGACCCTCGACTACCCCCGAGACAAGCTTCTAGTTGTAATAGCAGACGACTCTTCCGATGAGACGGTTGAGGTGATCGACAAGAAACTCATGGAACTCAGCAGCCGAGGCATACAGAGCGTGGTGTCGAGGAGGAAGGGCCGAGCGGGTTTCAAGAGTGGTGCGCTGAACCATGCTGTCCCGCTTCTGAAGGGCGATTATGTCTTGCTGTTGGACGCCGACTCGACGGTCTCAGCCAACGTTTTGAAGAGAGGGCTAAGCGCAACGAGTCATGATCTTAAAATTGGCTTCGTCTCATTCCGAGTCGGCCACTACAACCGAGAACAGAACCTAACGACCCGACTATTTGCGCTCCAGCTTGACCAAGGAGATACAGTTTCAAAGATGGGGGCTTATTCAATTGACGCTCCATACTCCTTCCAAGGCGGTTTCGTCCTAATCTCAATGGCCGTGCTGAAACAGGTCGGTTTCTGGTCGAACGACTCAATCGTCGAGGATGCCGATCTGTCTTGCAAGATCTACTGTGCGGGATACAGAGGAGTATACCTGAGCAATGTCCGAATATTCAGCGAGGATCCATCTAGCCTGGAGGTTTGGAAGAAACAGGCGGCCCGAGTCGCCCAGGGATGGGCGAAATGCGCTAGCTTCAGGCGTCTATGCTCTTTATATCCAAAAAATAATGAGCCCACACAATCTTGCCCTCCTTCCCTTGCTCTCTTACACGAGCTCCTGCATGACCACTGCAATCATGATCGGATTCTTGAACGGGATCCGAGGCAAGACAGGCTTCTTCTTCAGAACCCCAAAACACGGGCTCATGACACATAGGAACATGCAACATCATCGCGATATTCGTCTCGACAGGATTGCAATCGCCGAGGGGGCCTTTGCCGCGGTTGCCCTGGCAATGAGTATCTTTGTGCTCCTAGATGGAGTCTGGGCCCTCGCTCTAACCCTCGCCGGATTTGGCACGCTGACCCTCAAGTCGATGAATCTGTCCAAGAATCTGAAGAATATTGTATAGGCGATTGTAAACTGACAATTGAATTTCTGACATATTGATCCAACTGTAGTCCAAATAACTGCCGAACAACGGTACCCTTTCTCGGGCAGGAATAGGATAATAGGCAGAATCTCAAGCTCATCGGAAGTCTTGACATAATCTTTTCCCGGTCAAACCCCCGTACCATCTTAGAATCAGCCTAAGCAAATCAAAAAGCGCGGGCTATTTTCCGGTGAAACAGTTGCCGGATCGTACGAGGTGTGGTGTCGATCCATGTGGCACTTATCGCATTTATTAGAGCGATCTATTTGCTGTGGGATATTCGCCTATCCAAGTGTTTGGCTGAAACTGGGTTTAAGCGCCTGCTTGGCTTGTTCCTCTCGCGGTATTAGGTACAACCACGATCTCCTGCCGATCTTCAGCGATCTCTTCCGCTATCCAATCGTAGGTACGCAATAGACCTTCCTCAAGACTGACCTTGGGCACCCATCCTAACACTCGCTTTGCGAGACTGATGTCCGCATTTCTGCCACGTACCCCTTGTGGTCCCGTTGGGTCGTATCGTTTCGCAATTTTCTTCCCAGAACTGTCAATTATCAGATCTGCCATATCGTTAATTGACACCAGACGATCCGAACCGATGTTAATCGGCTCGGAGAATGCTGACTCCATCAGCATTATCGTGCCTGCTACGGCATCGTCAATGTAACAGTAAGATCGAGTTTGCTCACCATCTCCCCAGATTGTAATCATTCCGGGGTCTGCAGCTTCACAGACCTTTCTGCAGAGTGCAGCGGGTGACTTCTCTCTCCCTCCCTTGTAGGTGCAGTTGGGCCCGTAAATGTTGTGATAACGGACTATTCGCACATCCAGGTCATGATCTCTTTTGTAAGCTTCGCACATCTTCTCGGTTGCCAGCTTCTCCCATCCGTAGAAAGTGTCTGGTGAAGCTGGGAACGCGTCTTCCTCTCTGAGACCCGAGACATTCGGGCTCATCTGACGAAAATCTGGATAGACGCAGGCTGAGCTACTAAACAGGAATCTCTTGACTTTACTCAGCCGCGCAGCCTCCAACATGTTCGCGTTAATCAAAATGTTATCTCGCATTACTTCTGCACCTACCGCTGTGATGAACCCGATGCCTCCCATGTTGGCAGCAAGATCGTACACCATGTCCATACCTTCAGTGGCTCTGAGGCAGTTTCCGGGGTCTCTTAGATCCAAGAGAAGCTCCTCGTCGCAGTATCGTCCCAGTCCGTGTCCGTTGAACGCTAGATCTGCTACCCTGACAAGGTTCCCCCGCCTGCGAAGCTGGTTTGCCAGGTGAGATCCGATGAACCCACCGCCCCCAGCTACAAGTATCCGACTCATGATATGATCACTGTTAGCAACGTGAGATGCATCATATATGGAATCTTACGGCTCGCGACCTATTCCGTGTATAACTCCTTTCTCCCTCAATATGCTCGAGGAAAGTTACATCAATCTGAACAGCCGCTGTTCAAAGATCGTATCCACGATTCCAAACGGACATTGATCCCCTCGACACCATATCCGAACCCTCGAGCTCTAATGTGTCTCTAGGACCGTGACACCAGAACACTCTGGATTCCAGCGGGTCCCTTGTGAGACGAATGTAGGGTCTTCATCGAATTCCACGTCCAGACTGGTGACTACAAAGCCAAGAAGTTGGAGAGTACCTCTGTTTCAGAAATCTTCATGAGATTATTATTGGGGACAATGCTTCGGCTGCTTCGTTGAAGCGACTTCACGACGAGTCTGCCAGCAATTTGGCCCTCAAGGCTGTTGTGCTTTGGAGGGTTAAGACCATTATGGCGAAATTCTCCAACTGGATTTCTTCAAGAAAAGGCAGCTGGATTCTTGATTGTTTTCTCCTGTTAGCCCTACAGGTGTTGGTCCTGCAGGTGCTGGGAATGCTGACCAACCCGACCCCTTTGGGAGACGACGTACTTGTCCACATTCAGAAGATAATCGATCTTTCGAGAAACTTCTTCCAGTTTCAATGGGACCCGAGATCCTTCGATGGCTACATGCCGTCAACGGGATACGCTTGGGCGTCGTACGGCCCGCCTGCCATCTTTGTATTTCTCGGCCTAGATCCTATTGCAGTTTTCCACGCGACCTTTCTTGTCTACTTCCTATCTATCGGACCCAGCGCCTACTACTTCGCTCGTTGCGTTGGTGCGCACAGGATTGTTTCTCTAGCGGTTTCAGTTCCCGTATGGTCTAGCGTCGGGTGTTGGGGCTATATTGCGGGAGGCGCGTACAGTCGAGTGTTCACCCTTCCATTCGTCTTCACTGCGCTCGCGCTGACATTCCGCTATGCACAACTACAAAATGAAGGCAGACCTACTCGCGCCATCTACTGGCTTCTACTGGCGGTCTGGGTCTCGACACTTCTAGGTGATGTCTACATAGCCGCTGTGCCGGTTGCGATCGCAATGCCATTCTTGGTCCTATCGGCGGGTTTGAAGAACATAAGACTAGGCGTTTTCAGACTTGCGGTAGTTCTAATCCCCGTTCATATCTTGGGCGTTGGCTCCCCACCGTCCGAATCGATTGTGAACCTCGCGTCCCAACTATTTTGGGCTGGGCCGGTTCTAAGTGCAGTCAGTGTCTTCCTTCGGAGGAAATCCTCCGCCTCGCCTCTCAAACCTGAGTACTTGGCCATACTATTCTCATTGAACGCAGTCAGCGTCTATTTTCTTATAATGGGAGCTATCACTCCTATCTGGTCTTATATCCCAAGGGTGTGGGCAACCTACGACTCGTTAAACATTCTTACATTCCTCCTGCCTGCGGTAGTCGCCTGTCTGTTCTTCAGGCTCAGACCCTTGCCCGGACGAACGTTCAGGCGATACCGCGAGGTCCTTCTTATCATTCTCGTGGCAGTGAACGCCTTCGGGACAATCTCTCTCTGGTCCATCCCCGACCGTAATCCATTGAACAATACGCTCGACCAGACTTTGAGTGGAAGTCTCGCCCCTCTCCCTGCCTACAGAGTGTCACTCCAAGGAAGGACATTGACGCGCATGTTCCCATATTACTACTCGGACTCGTACCAGACAGGAGGACGCGTTCTGGGACTGGATTTGGATCCTTTTTACAGGAGTTGGTATGATACCGACGTATTCTACAAGGACGACCTCGCAACACTGAACAGCGTGTACCTTGAAGATCAGCCTACCATCAACGTCACAGGACTGGTCGGAGGTCCTCAGAACTTTGCGTCAACGATGTTCTGGCTGGACTGGTACGGAGTTGGGGCCCTCGTGTTGGAGCCTGGTTTCTACCCAGTCCAAAATACAGCAGGAAATTTCTCGGCACGACAAGCACTATTCTCAACAAAGACAGCCGTAACTCAATATGGCACTCTCGTCTTTGTGCAGCCCATCAAGGCTAGCCCGACTTTAGTAGCCACCAACGCATCGGTTATCGGTTTCTACTCTCGACAGTCAGACTCGAAGGTTGAATACAATGACATTCTAGCTCTTCTAAGCTATCTAGGACTAGATTCGAGATACGTGGTTCCCATCTACTTAACATCGCTCGATAACATCAACGTTCAAGACTTGAATGGTGTGATTACTGACCAATACTCCTACTCGGCAGTGAGCGCCAGACTGTCTTCTTTCCAAGCACAGGGAACCAAAGTTTTCGTGCTTCCAAATGGCCTCCTTTCAGACTTGCAACTTCAAGGGACCGTGGGAGCGAAGGGTCTGATTGACGCCATCTTGCCCGCCATCTCACGTCAAACGCAGAACCTCATGGCAGTCTCCTCTTTCCCGGCTCAAACAGTCGCGATTAGCCCTCAAGAATGGAATTCGACTTTCAGTGAAAATGCGCAAGGCATCTTGCAACCCGACCAGAACAATCTGACAATCACAATTAACATACCCGATCCAAGCATGACCTCCCAGTTCGACATAGGCATTGGTTTGGCCAATCCAGCAGTATTGTGGGACCAACTTGAGTCTCGTCTGGAGGTAAGGACTAGCGTACAATCGACTATTGGATTAGTATTCACATCGAGCAACTTCACTGGAAATTACGTTTCCCATGATTCCAACGTCGGCCCAAACCAGTGGACCAGCCTGCAATATCCCTTCAGCAACTTCGCTAAATGGAACTTCCCGGATTCGAAATTTGCAACCGCCACGGGATTCACGCTGTCCATCACGATCCCTCCCGGCCACTCGAATGCGACGGTGCAATTTTCTGCCGTTTCCATCACAGAGCCAGGCTACACAGACCATCGGTTCCTTGGAGCTGTCCCACTCTCGGCTGCCGGTTTCTTGGAAAAACCACAGGGAGCTGGCATATTACTATCAAATGAATTAGGCAGTTTGGAGGGAACCTACTCGGCATCACCAGGCGAATCGTCCGATAGGATCGTACCTCTGCAGTCATTCACCACCCAAGCCAATGGCACATTCACGAGGGTTTTGTCTGTCGGAGTAGCTCCAAATGAACCCTCAACACTCACTACCTTTCCAGAGCCAGGTTGGACCTTGGTCAAGCATGAATGGACTACAAATCAGACCTTGAGTGTTCAGGCTGTACCTGAAGGCTTTCACGGTCTCATCTGGAAAGAAACCTACACGAAGCACTGGGACATCTCGGGAAGAGACCAGGTCGGTAGGATGTCATCGATAGCATATTTTCTGGCTGGTCCAGGGCTGGTCTATGTGCCACTTCACGGAAAATCCGTCGTGAGCCTGGACATAGCTTACAATGATGTCCTATACGGGTTTTTCTTGCCTCTGGTTTCGATCTTATCACTCGCTCCACTTGTTGTGTTCAGGAAGAAGATCTACTCTATTGGTTTTATTGGCCAACGTACGAGCTAGCCCCATGCAAACATTTGCAAGACCTTCATTCGCATCAGACAGAAATCTCGAATTCAGCATAATCATCCCAACTCTCAACGAGGGGGCACACATTGGTCGACTGCTCAATTCACTTCATTCTCAATTGATAGATAACTTCGAGATCATAATCGCTGATGGTGGAAGCCAAGATGCGACGGCAAAGATCGCAAGATCCTTCGGTGCAAGAGTATTCGTCTTGGAAGGCGCGAAGGAGTTCGAGGCAAGAAACTATGCGGCCGCACAATCTAAGGCGTCGATTCTAGTGTTCACCTGTGCCGATGTCATCTTCCCCCGAACTGCCCTGAAATCCGTCTTGCATCAGTTTCAAACCGATTCAGGTCTTGTTGCTCTCACGGGTCCAGATATTCCCTATGACGGCGGGCCGACTTTATGGTTCACCTACGGTTTGTATAACATTCTCCGTTTGCTCTTCTCAAGACTCCCTTACCCTCTCAAAGCTTTCTCTTCAAGCACCAATTTCCTCGTCGTCCGCAGAGAAACGTTCGAGCATTCCGGGGGCTTCAGAGCAAATGACGTGAATGCGGACGGATTAATGGGGCGGTATCTGGCGAGTCATCACAAGACATTTTTCGACAGTAGGCTGTCTGTCTACATTTCAGCAAGACGGGCGTTGAGTTGGGGATTCTCCAGGTTTGCTCGTCACTATCTATATGTGGTTGAGAACTTTTTCCCGAGGATCTCGAAACAGCAATGGTTTCAGATGCTAAAATCTGGATCTAGCGAGAGGCATGGACAGATTCATGGCGACAAGGAGGCTTAGCAGCCGCTAAAGTCTATTCGAACCTTTGTGGAACAAACACTGTGGGTTGCAACGAGATCGTAGAGACCAAACACAGCGCTAGCAACGAAACCAATTGGGTCAGAAACCCGATCGATCTGAAGGGCTGTCCCGTCAGAATGACGGCAGGTTCCGAGATATATCCTATACTCGGCCATCAGATATGCAGGGTCTCTGCACTCGTCGCGAGCCATGATCGACAGCAT
>WNFY01008922.1_pt1 | contig 10958 bp, 8 predicted proteins | sample 5400091 | NCBI WGS metagenome assembly WNFY01 (sample SAMN13153364, study PRJNA577476) | soil metagenome | isolation source: 60 cm soil or saprolite under grassland replicate 1 | place: USA:California | collected 2016-06-15
GGAACCACCGCGGCGCCTCGAGATGGGCGATCTCGCCCGCGCGCGGCACCGCGGCGACGCGCCCGAGCGTGATGTGCTCGACGTGGCCGACGACGGCGACCCGCATGCGCCCCTACGCGACGGCCTGCGCGAGCGCCGCCGCCGCCTCGCCGGTCGAGGCGCGACCGCCGAGGTCGCGCGTGCGAAGGGCCGGGTCGGCCAGCACCGTCTCGATGGCGCGCTCGACGGCGCGCGCGGCAGCGGGGTGCCCGAGGTGCTCGAGCATCATCGCCGTCGCCCACACCTGCGCGATCGGGTTCGCGATGCCCTTGCCCGCGATGTCGGGCGCCGAGCCGTGCACCGGCTCGAACATCGAGGGGGCGGTGCGCTCCGGGTTGATGTTGCCCGAGGGCGCGAGCCCGATGCTGCCCGCGACCGCGGCGCCGAGATCGGAGAGGATGTCGCCGAAGAGGTTCGACCCCACCACCACGTCGAACCAGTCCGGGTGCTGCACGAGGTGCGCGGCGAGGATGTCCACGTGGAACTGCGCCGTGCGCACCGTCGGGTGTCGGGCCGCCGCCGCCGCGAACCGCTCGTCCCAGAACGGCAGCGTGTGGAAGATGCCGTTCGACTTGGTGGCGGACGTCACGTGCCGGCGCGGCCGCGCCTCGGCGAGCCTGAAGGCGTACTCGAGGATGCGATCGACGCCCCGGCGGGTGAAGACGCTCTCCTGGAGCACCACCTCCTCGTCCGTTCCCTCGTAGAGACGTCCGCCGATGCGCGAGTACTCGCCCTCGTTGTTCTCGCGGACGATGACGAAGTCGATGTCCTTCGCGGCGCGGTTCGCGAGCGGGGTCGCGACGCCCGGGAGGAGCTTCACCGGGCGGACGCAGGCGTACTGGCGCAGCCCGCGCCGGAGCGGCAGGAGCAGCCCCCACAGCGAGACGTGGTCGGGCACGCCCGGGTAGCCGACCGCGCCGAGGAGGATGGCGTCATGGGGCCGGACCTGCTCGACGCCGTCGTCCGGCATCATGCTGCCCGTCTTCAGGTAGCGGTCGCAGCTCCAGTCGAGCTCGGTGAACGAGAGCTCGAGGTCGTGACGGCGGGCGACCGCCTCCAGCACCGAGACGGCGGCGGGGACGACCTCGCGCCCGATCCCGTCCCCCGGGAGCAAGGCGATCCTGTGCTTCGTCATGGCGTCCTCCTCTCGCTGCTCTAAGCGGCGGGCGGAGCCGCCGCCGCGGCTCGCATCCCCCGCGCCCCGGGGCCTCGGCGGAGGGCGCGCTCGCGCTCGAATGAGCGCGCCCGGAGCGGGCGATCCGTTGTAGGTATCGGTCATGGACCGCGCGGAGATCCTCGTCGTGGGAGGCGGCATCATCGGGCTCACCGTCGCCCGGGAGCTCGTCGCCCAGGGCCGCGACGGCATCGTGATCCTGGAGAAGGAGCCCGAGCTCGGGCTCCACGCCTCGGGGCGGAACAGCGGCGTCCTCCACGCCGGCATCTACTACGCGCCCGACACGATGAAGGCGAGGTCGTGCCTCGCCGGCAACCGCCTGATGCGCGCCTACTGCAAGGAGCGCGGTCTGCCCATCCTCGAGTCGGGCAAGGTCGTCGTGGCGCGTGACGAGAGCGAGCTGCCGGCGCTGCAGGAGCTGCACCGCCGCGCCACCGCGAACGGCGCTCGCGTCGAGCTCGTGGACGAGGCGCAGCTCGCGGAGATCGAGCCCCTCGCGCGGACCGCGGGACGGGCGCTCTTCTCGCGCGACACGGCCATCGTCGACCCGAAGGCGGTGTTGGCGAGCCTGCGCGCCGAGCTGGAGGCGAGCGGCCGCGTCCGGATCCTCACCGGGCGCGCCTTCACCGGCCTCGCCGCGGCGCGCGTGGCGGCGACGACGGGGGGGCCCGTCGCCTACGGGCGCCTGGTGAACGCCGCCGGCGCCCACTGTGACCGCGTCGCGCGCCACTTCGGGCTCGCCCGCGACTACCGGCTCATCCCGTTCAAGGGCATCTACCGCAAGCTCCGCCCCGGCGCGTCGTTCCAGGTGAACGGGAACATCTACCCGGTGCCCGACATCCGGAACCCGTTCCTCGGCGTGCACTTCACTCGCAGCGTCCACGGCGACGTCTACGTGGGTCCCACCGCCATCCCCGCCTTCGGGCGCGAGAACTACGGCGTGCTCTCGGGGATGGACCGCGAGGCGCTCTCGATCGCCGGCCTCGACGCCGCGCTCTTCTTCTCGAACGCGACGTTCCGCAGCGTCGCGCTGACCGAGCCGAAGAAGTACCTGGCGGCATGGTTCAACCGCGACGCCGCGCGGCTCGTGAAGCGCTTCGATGCGGCCGACTTCCTGCGCGCGCAGAAGGTGGGGATCCGGCCGGGAGCTGGTGATGGACTTCCTCGTCGAGGCGAAGGACGAGTCGGTGCACGTGCTGAACCCGATCTCGCCCGCGTTCACGAGCTCGATGGACCTCGCGAAGCGGCTCGTCCGGGAGCACTTCGCCGGTTGACCTCGGAACGGCGCCCCGATCTCCGGGTGTTCAGGACCGCAGCCCCGGCATCGCGAACCCGAGCCGCTCGAGGTCTGCGAGGAGGGCCGCCGTGGCGGCAGGCCCGAGGTCCGCGAGGGGCGGCCGCACGGTGCGCCAGGCCGCGTCGCCGGCGTGGTGCGCGACCACCTGCTTCAACCCCGGGATGACGGGGACCTTCTCGAGGGCGTCGCGGATGGCGTTCACCCCCTCCTGCAGGCGGTCGGCGTCAGGTGAGCGCCACTCGCGGTAGAGCCGGTCGATGGCGGCGGCGTTGACGTTCGCCGACGCCGTAATGCAGCCGACGCCGCCGTTGCGCATGCCGGCGAGCAGGAACTTCTCGCTCCCGACGAAGACGTCGAACCCGGAGCGCGCGAACGCGTCGAGCATCGCCTTCGTGTTCTGCCAGTCGCCCGAGCTGTCCTTCATCCCCGCCACGACCCCGGGGTAGGCCGCGAGCAGCCGCTCGACCAGCTTCGGGCCGATGCCGACGTGCGCCACGGGCGGGATGTGATACAGGTACACCCTCAGTCGAGCGTCGCCGACGCGCTCGATGACCTCGGCGAAGCTCCGGAACAGCCCGTCGTCGGTGACGCCCTTGTAGTAGAAGGGCGGGAGCATCAGGACCCCGGCGCAGCCGTGGCGCGTCGCGAGCCGGGTGAGCCGCACCGTGTCGGGGAGCGCGCAGCAGCCGGTGCCCGGGAGGAGCCGCGCCGGATCGGCCCCGTCCGCGAGCAGGTACTCGAGCAGCCGCTCCCGCTCCTCGATCGAGAGCGAGTTCGCCTCGCTCGTGGTGCCGAAGGGCGCGAGCGCCGCGCAGCCCTGCGCGAGCAGCCAGCGGCAGTGGTTCGCGAACCGGCGCGGATCGGGCGAGAGGTCGGCCTGGAAGGGCGTGAGGACGGGGGCGAGGACGCCGCCGAGGCGGCGCCGCTCCCGCGCGAGCCTGGGCTCGTGGCCCGTGGGCTCGTGACCAACGTGGGGCTGCGGCTCCATGGCGGTCGCGTCTCGGCCCTGTCCCGGCGCGCTCCCCGCGCGGGGAGGCGAGCCGGCCCAGCGCGGGGAACGCGCCGGCCGATTGATCCTATGCGGTCTTCCGGCCGCGCGCCGTGGCGAAGCGCTGCTTCACCTCGTACGCGAACTCGTCCAGCACCTCGGGGTCGATGGGGTCGCCGTTGAGCGAGAGCGTGAGCGAGAGGAGCCCCTCGCGCTGCGACGCGTGGACGAGCTGTGCCTCCACGAGCTTGTTGGGCATGCACTCGAGCGGGCCCGCGCACACCACGCCGTCGATCTCGCCGCGGCGCCACGCGTGCACGGGGAGCCCGATGGCGAGCACGGCCTCGTGCTCCATGTCCGGCCGGATGTACTCCGAGGCGGTCGCGACGACCTCGTCGATGGGCGGGTGCGCCGGCCCGCCCATCGGCCCGGAGACCGCGTGCTGCAGCACCGCCACCACGCGGGCGCGGAGCCCCGCCTGCAGCGCGTCCTTCGGCCCCTTCTTGAGGCCGCGCCGGAACTGCACCGACTCCGAGTACTGGAGGTACTCGACCACCGGCTCGATGCGGACGCGAACGCCGCGCTTCTCCAGCTCGTCGGCGGCCCAGCCGTTCGAGGCGGGATCGGAGCGGACGTAGATCTCGCCCACGAGCAGCACGGTGGGATGGGGACGCCGGTCCTTCACCGCGCCCATCTCGCGGGCGTAGCGCGTGAGGAGGTCGGTGACGCCGTAGAGCCGGCCCGACGTCACCTCCAGGAGGACGCTCTTCGCCGAGAGGTCGCCCGCGGCGGCGCGCTCGAGCATGGCCGAGAGGGCGCGCCCGTAGCGGTCGCGGAGGACCCGGGCGGCGCCCGGCGCCCGCTCGACGGGGCGCGCGTCGCGGAGGGCATCCTCGAGGAGACCGAAGGCGGTGCACCCCGCGAGCACGATGGCGCCGAGCCCCGGCGGCACGTCCTCGAAGTAGTCGGAGTCGGGCGGCGACCAGATGCCGACGCGGTCGCCGTAGCCGAGCCGGTCCACCACCATCTGGTGGAGCTGCCGGTACATGCCGAAGCGGCAGGGCCCGTTCGACCCCGGCATGAAGAAGGTGAAGCGCCGCCCGGGCTCCGCCTCGACGCGCTCGAGCACCGAGCCGAGCGTCACCGTCATGGGCAGGCATTCCTTGCCGCTCGTGTGCCTGCGGCCGAGGCGGATCGTGTCCGCGGTCGCGCGCGGCAGGACCTCGGCCTCGACGCCGTACCCGCGCATCGCCGCGGCGAGCGCCTCCGCCTCGGGGCCCATGGGCGGGACGAGCACGCGGCTCCCGGCCGCCGCGATCGCCGGGAGCGTCTGCGCGCCCAGCGCGAGCAGCGGGACGGGCTCGGCGGCGGCGCTCGCCTCCGAGCGGAGGTCCTCGCGCACGCAGTGGAGGAACGCCTCGACGCGCGTCTTCGTCCCCGCGTCGCCGGCGTGGCCGTCGGTCTCGATGATGGCGAAGGGCTTCCCCTGCATGAGGCGCGCGTAGTGGTGGAGCGTGAAGCTGTCCGGCCCGCAGGCGTAGTTGCTCGTGAAGATCGAGTAGACGCCGGGCGAGCGGCGCACCTCGTGCGCGGCGCGCAGGATGCGCTGCGTGTACGACCAGAACGCGCCGGGGACGAGCGGCGCCTCGTCGGCGACCGGGTAGCAGTCGACCGGGATCGCGACGGCGCCCTGCTCGCGCAGCAGCACCGGGACGTTCGAGTTCAGGACGTCGTCGTGGATCGTGTAGGCGCGGCCGAGGACGACCACCGGCAGGAGCCCGTCCTTCCGGCAGCGCTCGAGGGCGGCCTCGCCGATCTCGACCAGCCGGCGCTCGAAGCGGAGCTGCTCCTCGCGCGCGAGGGCGTGCGCATGGCGGACGCGCTTCCGGTCGGCGACGCCGACGTCCGCGGCGAGCGCCTCGATGGCCTCGAGGAAGCGATCGGACTCGAGGAAGCCCTCCGGCCCGGTGCGCAGCACGGGAGAGAGGACGCGGCCGTCGAGCCTGGCGGCGAGGTCGAGCCCGACCACGTCCACCGCGCCCTGCACGATGGGACAGAGCCAGGTGTGCTTCTCGTCCTTCACCGGCGGGAGGTCGCGGAGCATCGGCAGGAACAGGAAGTCGGCGCGCGTGTCCGCCATCGCGCCGGCGATGCCGTGGAACTGCTGCATCGGGGCGCAGAACGGGATGTGCGCCGCCTCGATGCCGCGGCGGAGCGCCTCGCGCCCGTCGGGCCGAACCACCTCGAGGTCGAGCCCGAGCGCGCGGAAGAGCGTCGCGAAGTAGGGGAAGAGCGTCTTGAGCTGGAACGCCTCGGCGAGCGCGACGCGCTTCGCCGGGACGTCCTCCTTTCCGAGCCGCGCGAGGAGCGCCTCGACCGCCTCGGAGCGCGCCCGGAAGGGGTCGGGCGCGCCGTCGGGGAGCTTCCGCTGGCGCGTCCCCTTGTCGTAGAGGGAGCACGCGCCGCCCCAGGTGAAGGCCTGGCGCTGGCCCTCGACCACCGTCTTGAGCCGGTCGATGCGGCACGAGTTGCCGGCGCCGCCGCAGCCCGTCGTGGACTTGCAGACGAAGGTGTCCTTCTTGTCGACGCGCGCGTCGAGGAAGCGCGCGGGGTCGAGCGCGGCGCCGGCGGCGAGCGCCTCGCGCGCGAGGAGCGCGATCCCGAACGCGCCCACGGTGCCGGGCGAGGGCGGGACGACGACCTCGGCGCCCGTCTGGCGCGCCACCGCGGCCGCGAGGGCGTCCGCGGCGAACGGCATCCCCTGGCAGAAGACGACCTCGCCCACCGAGCGCGCGCCCTTCACGCGGTTCAGGTAGTTCTGGATCACCGACTCGTACAGGCCGGCCACGACGTGGCGCCGGTCGGCGCCCGCCGCGGCGGCCTCGTCGAGGATCTCGGCCATGAACACGGCGCAGTGCTGCCCCAGCGCGATGCAGCCGTCGGAGGCGATCGCCTCGCGCCCGAGCGCCGCCGCGTCGAGCCCCCCGAGCCGCCGCCCCTGCTCCTCGATGAAGGAGCCCGTGCCGGCGCTGCACGCCTCGTTCATGGCGGCGTCCACGACGCGGCCCGACTCGAGGCGGATGTACTTCGCGTCCTGGCCGCCGATCTCGAAGATGGTGTCGACGCGCGGGTCGTAGGCGCGCGCGCCCTCGGCGTGCGCCGCGATCTCGTTCAGGACGTGGACGCGATCGGCGCCGTAGCAGGTCGCCATGAGCGACCCCACGATCTCGCGTCCGCTGCCGGTGATGCCGACGCCGGCGATGGGCCGGCCGCCGCAGGGGCCCTTGCCGAGCTCGGCCACGAGCGTCTGCGCGGCGCCGACGGGATCGCCGCCGGTGCGGACGTACGCCTCCCACGCGGGAGCGCGGCCCTCGGCGTCGAGCGCCACCGCCTTCGACCCGGTGGACCCGATGTCGAGCCCGAGCACGATCGCCCCCGTGCCTTCCGCCGCGCCGGCCGCGCGCGTGAGCCGCCTCACCTTGCCGAGGGCGTCGGAGAGGGGAGGGAGGCGCTCCAGCGTGGCGTGCTCCACCGGCCGGAAGAGCCGGTCGAGCGGCGTCGGGGCCGCGGGCCGCTCGGCGGCGAGGAGCGCGCACCCGAGCGCGTCGAGGAAGAGCGCGTCTTCGCCGTGCTCGCGCAGCGTCATCCCGCGCCGCGCCAGCCACGCGCCGAACTGGTCGCGGACGCGCCGCGAGCGCGCCACGCCGCCGGCCAGCACGACCTGGCGAGGCCCGGTCGCCTTCACCAGCACCTGCACGTTCTCGCAGATGGCGTCGAAGAGGCCCGCCAGGATGCGCGCCCTGTCCTCGCCCTTGTTGGCGAGGTGGGTCATGTCCGTCTTGAGGATGACCGGGCAGCGGCCGGAGAGGGGCGCCGCCTCGGCGCCCACCGCGAGGTCGTCCGCCTCCTCGGGCGTGAGCCCGAAGCGCTCGACGAGCTGGCGCAGGAAGTTGCCGGTGCCCTGCGAGCAGCGCGGGTTCTCCTTGTACGACTCGGCGCCGTCCTCGCCGAGGACGAGCACCGAGAAGCCGTGCGCGCCGACGTCGATGACGAGGGCGGGCCCGTCGCCGTAGAGGAACCGGTGGCCCGCGATGCGGGCCTGCTTCCCGGGAATGCGCTCGAGGGCGAGCTGGCGGCCGAGGCGGCCCGTCGCGCAGGCGCCGGCGGCGTCGTCCCAGCCCCAGGAGTGGAGGACGTCGCGGAGCGCCACGGCGGGCTCCTTCTGGTGATCGACCCGCGCGCGGCGCACGCACGAGAAGGTGCCGCCGTCGCGGACGATCTCGACGACCTTGGCGGTCTCGGCGCCGACGTCCAACCCGATGAAGCGTGACATGGGGCGGCACTCTCGCCTGGAAGCGACGCCCGCCGCCCCCCTCCAAGGGGTCAAGCGGGCGCTTGCCTCGACGGGGCGGCCGCTCAATTCATGCGTGGCGCCCGGGTGCGGGGCCGTCGTCCCGGACGCGCTCGACGAGGCCCTCGCGCTCGGCCATGCGCGCCAGCCGGCGCTTGAGCCTCTCGAAGCGCTTCGCGAGCGTGGAGGCGGTGACCGTCCGGCCCTCGCCCGAGAGCACGTCGGCGATCTCGGCCCACGAGAGGCGCTGATCGACCCTGAGCACGAGCAGCGACCGATCCTCGGGCGAGAGCGCCTGCCGCAGCCGCTCCACGGCGCTCTGGCGCCTGTCGGCCGACACGAAGGAGCTCGTCCGGACCTCGTCGGCGAGGGCGGAGATCTCGGTGGTGGCGAGGCGGCGGACGCGCCGGCGCCACGCCTCGTTCCGGATGCTCATCGCGGCGTGGACGGCCACCCGCATGGTCCAGGTGCGCAGGCTCGAGTCGCCGCGGAACGCGGGGAGCCCCTTCCACAGCGCCTCGGCCACGTGCGAGAACGCGTCCGCCGCGTCGGCCTCGTCGCGCAGGAGGGCGCGCAGGTAGCGCAGCACGTCGGGCCCGAGGCCGCGGATCGCCACCTCGGCGGCAGCGGCCGTATCGCCTGCCGCGACGAGCGCCCGGACGCGTCGTTCGAGGTCCACCGCCACGACGTAACGCCGGAGCGGCGGCTACGCTCCCTCCATCTCCGCGACCGGCTCCGACACCCTCCGGATCTGGGCCGGCACCGGCGCGTTCCAGACCTGCGCGAGGAAGCTCACGACGATGGCGAGGCAGAGCGCGAAGAAGGCGACGTCGCGAACGGTCGTCAGCCTGGCGCGGCCCGTGAAGAGCGGCGCACCGTTCGGGTGGGTGGTGTGGGTCATGACCTTCCTCCTTCCGTGGGCGGCAGAGCACGCTGCGCCATCCGAGAGATGGACGGCGCGAAAGGCCGTTCATGACGTGCGAGGAGCCGCCTCGCCCGGCGGGGAAACGGGAAGGGAGGGAGCCCGGACGCTCGCTACGGTATCGGTATCGGCCTCGGCCACGGCACGAGCGCCGGCGTGGTCCGCATCCGCTCCGCCCACGCGGGATGGCGCGAGAGCATGCGGCGGTCCATCCACGGGACGCTGACGAGCACGAAGAGGGCCGTGATCGAGAGCGGTCCGACGAACGTCCACGCCCAGCCACGGTTCGCGGCCACGCCGAACGCGTACAGGCCCCACCAGAACAGGATCTCGCCGAAGTAGTTCGGGTGGCGCGACAGGCCCCAGAGCCCGGTGTCGAGGACGGCGGCGGGATCGCGGCGCTTGCGCAGGAAGGCGCGCAGCTGGCGATCGGCCGTCGCCTCGATCGCGATCGCGATCGCCGCGATCGCGGCCCCCACCGCGTCGAGGGGTCCGAGCGGACGGCCGGGCGTCGCGACCGCCGCGTACAGCGGCAGGAGCCCGAGGAAGACCCAGACCGTCGGCATGAGGTGGATCGAGACGAAGCTCGCCGGCCAGTAGGCGCGCCCGGTGCGGCTCCGGATCTCCACGTACCTGAAATCCTCGTCCCCGAGCCCCCGCCAGCGCGCGACCCAGTTGCCGGTGAGCCGCGCGCCCCAGGCGCAGACGAGCAGGACGACTGCGACCTGCCGCAGGCGAACCGCCGCGTCGCCGCCCGGCGTCGCCGCCCAGAAGAGCGCGATGGGGATGGGCGCGACGCTCCAGTACGCGTCGTACGTGCTCGAGTTGTCGAGGGCGACGCTGAAGGCGAAGACGACCGCCGTCGCGACGAGGTCGGCGGCGGCGGCGACCAGGACCGGGTGGCCCCCGCGCAGCGCCCACCCGACCCCGAGGGCGGCGGCGAGCGCGACCGCGTAGGCGCCCGCCACGATGGCGAGGCCGCGGCTGCGCGATCCGGCGAGCGGGGCGGCGGCGAGCATGGTCACTCGTAGAGGCGGTGGGTGGCGCGGCCCATGATGCGGATCGCGGTCCGGCGCGGGAGCAGCCGGCCGAAGGCGAAGGCCGCGAAGACGTAGGTGGTGAAGAAGAGGTTCACCGCGAAGAACGCGATGAGCGCGACGTCGAGCGGGCGCCGCGCGAGCGGGATCGGCTGCCGCATGGGCTCGACCATAGCCCGGCGGCGGGGCCCGCGCGAGGAATCCAGGCTATGTTCGGGTCACGATGAGCGCCCCGCGCCGGCTCCGCATCGCGTACGTGGTCGACACGTTCGACGGGCGGAAGAACGGCGGCACCGTCTCGGCGGTCCGGTTCGTGGAGGGGCTCCGCGCGCGCCACGACGTCACGGTGGTCACGACCGGCGCCGGCGCGGAGGGCAGGGTCGTGCTGCCGAGCTTCTACCCGCCCTTCTTCGCGCGCGTCATGCGCGAGATGGGGTTCGTCTTTGCCGTCCCGCGCCGCCGCACCCTCGAGGAGGTCTTCCGGCGCTCGGACGTCGTGCACGTCCAGTTCCCGTTCTGGCTCGGCATGCGCGCCGCCGCCGTCGCGCGGCGCCTCGGCACGCCGCTCGTGGCGGCGTTCCACGTCCAGCCGGAGAACATGTTCCTCAACATCGGGATCCGCTCCGGCGCCCTCGAGGAGTGGACCTACCGGCTCTTCATCTCGAAGCTCTTCTCGCGCGCCGACGCCCTCGTCTGTCCCAGCGCGTTCGCGCTGGGCGAGCTGCGCCGGCGAGGCGTGACGGTCCCCGCGGAGGTGGTGTCGAACGGGATCGCGCCCCGGTTCCGGCCAGGGCCGGCGGAGCGCTCCCCGCGCCACGAGGGCAAGCGGCTCGTGCTCGCGGTGGGCCGGCTCGCGAAGGAGAAGCGCCACGACGTCGTCATCGAGGGCGTCCGGCGATCGCGGCACGCCCGCCGCATCCAGCTCGTCATCACCGGCCGCGGTCCTGAGGAGGAGCGCATCCGGCGCGCCGGCGCGACGCTCCCGGTCCCGGCCGAGGTGCTCTTCGCGAGCGACGACGAGCTCTTGCGGCTCTACCGCACCGCCGACGTGCTCGTGCACGCCTCCGAGGTCGAGCTGGAGGGGATGGCGGTGCTGGAGGCGCTCGGCTGCGGCACCCCCGCGCTCGTCGCCGACGCGCCCAGGAGCGCC
>WNFY01005944.1_pt1 | contig 10954 bp, 15 predicted proteins | sample 5400091 | NCBI WGS metagenome assembly WNFY01 (sample SAMN13153364, study PRJNA577476) | soil metagenome | isolation source: 60 cm soil or saprolite under grassland replicate 1 | place: USA:California | collected 2016-06-15
ATCCAGCGGGACTCTTCTATCTGCTTGCCCCACTTCTTGGCTGCGGCCTTCTCCTCGGCCGTGATCCGTTGCACCGTCGTGGACTCTTCCGTGGAAACGGCCGTCCGCAGGTCGGCGTAGTACTCCTCTCGGTTGCGGGGCTCGGCATCGGCGTTACCGGGCCGGTTCGCCTGGCCGCCGCCGTTATCTTGGTCGTCTCGGCGATCTGCGTTCCCGTCTGGTGACTCATCCGCCTCATCGGGCAAGTCAGCTTCCACTGGACTCACAGCCCTCGCACGTCAGCAAAGGTACAAAAGGGGATCGATCTTCCACGATCAGTAGCCTGTCGGGTCAGGACGTTAATCGGGTCGAAGGACCAATCGTCACTTCCGGAAACGATTTCAGCTTGCGGCCGGTTCACCTGGTGGGCCGAGAAGCCAGGATTCCGTTGCCGGCGGAGCCGGCGGCCCGGCGGTCAGCCACGCGTGAAGCGCGGTGATCAGCGGACCCGGATTCTTCCTCGATCTGGGGAAGGCCCGGCTGCTCGTGAACAGCAGCCCGCAGCGCGGCGGCCCGCCCGGCAAGGCACGGAGCATGATCGGCCGGAAGTCCTTCACGTTCTCAGTGAGCAGCCATCGTCCTTCCACACTTGCCCACGCGAAGATCTCCTCGTCGGACTTTGCGCGCAGGTCAGGCCGATCCGCTACCGCGATCACGTCGTGACCGCGTTCGCGCAGCCCGGCCGCGATGGCGGGTGAGAACATCTCGTCCAGCAGGAGCCTGACGTCAGGCCGCTGGTTCATGCGATGAGCTGCTGCTGGACACGCCACGCCGCTTCGGCACGTGCCGAAGCCTCGTCGGCGTCTGCTACCTCCGCGTCGATCTCGCCGACGTAGTCCCCGTAGTAGCTGATCGCCGTGGCGATCCGGCTGGTGTCGACCGCGAATACCTCCGCAGCGGCGTCGATCGCGGCCGGTCCGCGCTCATCGACCTCGCGGAGGAACTTGATAACCTCCCAGACATCGGGTCCGTAGGCCAGCGCGGCCCGGCGGCCGGACGGCCCGTCCTTGAAGATCACGCCTGGGTGATCCGCCATCCGCAGACCCTCGTCGATGAGCCGTTGCGCCAGCCCTGCGGCGCTGGCGCCCGTCATGGCATTGGCGCGCTGCCGCAGCCGGGCCAGCAATGACGGGGAAAAGCGGATGGACAGCGGCGTCGTCATAACTACATTGTAACTGTTGCGCTACATCTGTCAGGGTCGTAGCACGAGCCATGGCTTTGAGGAGGGCGGCGGTTTGCTCGTCGGCTGGGAGGAAGGCCTCGAGTCTCAATTCGGCGATCGTGACGTCGACCGCGGTGCCGAAATGGGTCAGCGTGGTCAGCAGCCGAAGCTCGCCGTCGCCTGAGCGCAGCCGCAGCGGGACGGCGAAGCCAAGGTAATCCGGTCCTGGCTGGCGCGGACGGTCAGGCACCAGCGCCTCGAGCTCGTTGACGAGGGCGTCGAGCCGGTCGTTCGGATTATTAAGTACTTCCTGGTGAAGCCGGTCGATCACATGCCAGGCCCACTCGTCGAAGTTGATGATCCGCGGCGCCATCCCCTGCGGGTGCAGCAGCACCCGGGGCACGTTGACGGGCGGGGCGAGCAGCTCCGGCGCCACGCCGGCGGCCAGCGCACCGAAGCCGTCGTTGGCCGCGACGAGATCGCCGTGCCGGTCGACGATCACCGCCGGGTACGGCTGGTGCCCCTCCAGGATGCGCTCCAGGGCCGCGCGGACCGGCCCGAGCCGGGGGTCGCCGAGGTGCGACTCCGGATAGGCAGGCGCGTACCCCGCCGCCAGCAGCAGGGCGTTGCGCTCCCGGAGCGGAACCTCCAGCGACTCGGCCAGGCGCACCACCATGGCGCGGCCCGGGACGGAGCGCCCGCTTTCGATGAAGCTAACGTGCCGCTGCGTGGTTCCGGCCCGCAACGCGAGTTCCAGCTGGCTGACCCGGCGGCGGCCGCGCCATTCGCGCAGCGCGGCGGCCAGGCCGCCGGCCTGGCCGGGCCGGCCGGGGCGGCGACCGGGCCTTGTCTGGGTGGTCACACAGCCGTGTTTACCTCTCCCCCGGCGAGCTGGCCATTCCCTCGAGGGAATTGCCGGGCCGCAGCGCCGCCCGCACCATCAAAGACGACACGGACACGCCAACACCCATGGAGAATTTCATGACTGCCATCGACCCCGGGGAGCTGGTCCGCCGCTACGTGGCGGTCTGGCACGAGCCAGACGCCGAGCTGCGCCGCAAGGCCGTCCACGACCTGTGGGCCGAGGACGGTGCCCACGTCCTCCAGCCACCCGAGGAGATGCGGCAGGCCGCGGCCGGACTGGGCTTTCCCTCCCTTATTCTCCGCGCCCGCGGGCACGAGGAACTCGAGGCCCGGGTGACCCGCACTTACCACGAATTCGTCGCGTCCGGTGACTACACGTTCCGGCCGCGGGATAACGCGGACCGCCTCGGCGACGTGGTCAAATTCAACTGGGAGATGATCCCGGCCGATGGCGGGGAGGCGGCAGGCGCCGGCCTGGAGATCCTCGTCCTGGACTCCGACGGCCGCATCACGACCGATTACCAGTTCATCGAGGGCTGACGAGGGAAGGCCGCGAGCCCGGCGCCGGCGCCGGGCTCGCGGCTTCCGGGCCGTCACGCCTTGGCGTAGGTGAGGTGCATGACGCCGCTGCCGAACGTCGCGGAGTCGAGGAGCTGCAGCGGCAGCTGAGCGTCGGAGGCGCCGAACAGCCGCTTGCCGGAGCCGGCCACCAGCGGGAAGACGAACAGGTGCAGCTCGTCCAGCAGCCCTTCCCACAGCAGCGAGCTGACCAGGGTTCCGCTTCCGGTCATGCCGATGTTCTTGCCGGCCTGCTGCTTGAGCTCGGCGATCCCGGCGAACGCGCTGGCCGCCGGGATCAGGGTCGAGTTCTGCCAGTCGGCGGACTCCAGGGTGCCGGAGACGACGTACTTGGGGGTGCCGTTCATCGTGTCCGCCATCTCGCCGGTCTGCTGCGGCCAGTGCGCGGCGAACATCTCGTAGGTGATCCGGCCGAGCAGCATGGCGTCCTGGGCCGCCATCATCGACCCGATGGCCTGCCCGAGCTCGGGGGTGAAATACGGCCCCATCCACTCCTCGGGGATCTCGACGACGCCATCGAGCGTGATGAACAGGCCCGCTACGATCTTCCTCATGATGGTCTCCTCCGTCTGGGGCGGCCGGCTCTGTCGTCCGGCCTGCTGCTGACGCTTCGAACGGGGACCGGCCGGATGGACACTCAGATGGACACGGGGGCGGAAAAATCTTCCGGAGGTTTTCTCGATGCGCTTCCTGATGACGCTCAACGGCGGCGGCCGCCCGCCGGACGAGCAGCTCTACGCCGAGATGGGGCGCTTCGTCGAGGAGCTGACCCGGGCCGGGGTGCTGCTGGCCACGGGCGGCCTGGACCGCGGCACGCACATGGTCGCGTCCGGCGGGAACATCACGCTGACCGACGGGCCGTTCACCGAGTCCAAAGAGGTGATCGTCAGCTTCGCGCTGATCGAGGTGCGGTCGAAGGACGAGGCGCTGGAGCTGGCCAGGCGGTTCTGGAAGGTGGTCGGGGACGGCGAGGGGGACATCCGCCAGGTGTTCGGGCCCGGGGATTAGTGACCGCGGACGCTAGTACGCAGGCGGCGCACCGCGCGATCGAGGCGGTGTGGCGGCTGGAGTCGGCCCGGATCATCGCGGGCCTGGCCGGGCTGCTCCGGGACGTCGGGCTAGCCGAGGAACTGGCGCAGGACGCCCTGGTCGCGGCCTTGGAGCAGTGGCCCGCCGACGGCATCCCGGCCAACCCCGGCGGCTGGCTCATGCTCACCGCCCGGCACCGGGCCATCGACCGGATCCGCCGGAACGAACGGCTGGCCGGCAAGCTGAACCTGCTCGGCCGCGAGCTGGAAACCACGCAGCCCGGCGCCCCCGCCGAGTTCGACGACGTCCTGGACGAGGGCACGATCGACGACGACCTGCTGCGGCTGATGTTCATCTCCTGCCATCCGGTGCTGTCCACCGAGGCGAGGATCGCGCTGACCCTCCGCCTGCTCGGCGGCCTGACCACCGAGGAGATCGCCCGCGCGTTCCTGGCGGCGGAGCCGACGATAGCCAAGCGGATCGTTCGGGCCAAGCAGACGCTGGCCAGCAGGCAGGTCCCGTTCGAGGTTCCGTCGGTGGCCGAACGGCCGGGGCGGCTCGCCTCCGTGCTCGAGGTGCTCTACCTGGTGTTCAACGAGGGGTACTCGGCGATGGCGGGGGACGACTGGATGCGCCCTTCGTTGTGCGGCGAAGCGCTGCGCCTCGGCCGCGTGCTGGCCGGACTGATGCCGGACGAACCCGAGGTACACGGCCTGGTCGCGCTGATGGAGATCCAGGCGTCGCGGCTGGCGGCCCGGCTCGATGCTGACGGGCTGCCGGTGCCGCTGCCCGAGCAGAATCGCGGCCGCTGGGACCAGCTGCTGATCAGGCGCGGTTTCACCGCGCTGCTCCGGGCTCAGGAGCTCGGCGGGGCACCGGGTCCGTACGTGCTGCAGGCGGCGATCGCCGCCTGCCACGCCCGGGCCGGGGATCCGGCGGAGACGGACTGGGAGCAGATCGCGCTGCTGTACCGGGCGCTCGGGGCTCTGGCACCGTCGCCCGTGGTGGAGCTGAACCGGGCCGTGGCGGTGGCCATGGCGTTCGGCCCGGAGCGGGGGCTGGAGGTCATCGACGGGCTGGCCGCCGAGCCGGCCCTGGCCGGTTACCATCACCTGCCCAGCGTCCGCGGTGACCTGCTGGCGCGGCTCGGCCGGGATGGTGAGGCGGCTGAGGAGTTCCGCCGCGCGGCCGCGCTGACCAGGAACATTCCCGAACGGACCGTGTTGCTGCGGCGCGCCGCCGAGTGCGACGCACGCGGGTGACGGGCCGAACGGACTAGGTCCCGGCCGGCTCGAAGATCGGGCGTTCGGCCTGGTCCGGCACCCGCCGGGCTCGCAGCACGAGCCAGATGGCCACGGCGATCGGTGCGACGAAAACGACTGCCAGGATGAGGTCCCCCAGCCACTGCGGCATGCCCCCGCCTTGGCTGGTGCTGGTGCTGGTGCAGCCGTACCCGCAGGATGGGCCGGCGTTGTTAGCCGCGCTGGTGAACGCGCCAGCGAGGAGGCCGTACAACGCGCCCGCGTACCCGAAGGGCCAGACGAGGGTGCCGAGCAGCTTGTCGGGCCAGCGCCAGCGCGGCGAGGCCCAGAGCAGGACTAGCCCGACAATCCAGCCCGCGAGGAAGATAAACCCGCCGAGCGGCAGCAGGATTACCGCCGCGATCTCCCGCACGCCGAGAGGCTTTCTGGCGCTGCCCGTGGCGGCGATGTCCTTCGGGTCGCCCAGGTCATCGAGCACGCGCTGCAGCGGCACTTTCCCGGCCGCCCGCGCCTCGGCGATATGGGCCGCGATCTCGTCGAGCAACTCGCGCCGGCGGGCCCGGGGCATCGTCCGCGCGGCGCGGCGCAGGCGCTTGAGGTAGTCGGCAACCAGTTGGTCATCGCTCATGGCGTGTCCTTCTGTCGTGAGCCAAGGAGGGTGTCGACGCTGTCCCTGAGCTGGGTCCAGTCGCGGGTGAAACCGGCCAGCGCCGTCCGGCCGGCCTCGGTGAGCTGGTAGTAGCGCCGCGGCGGGCCCGCGGCGGATTCCCGCCACGTGGTGCCCACCAGGCCCTGCCGGCGCAGCCGGGAAAGCAGCGGGTAGATCGTGCCCTGTCCGGTGACCATGCCGTCAACCGAGCCGAGCGCCTGCACCAGCTCGAACCCGTACCGCTCGGTGTCCCGGAGCATGGCCAGCACGCAGTAAGGAAGCAGCCCGCGCCGCATCTGCGCTACCTGGGCATCGCCAGCTACCATGCATTGCATAGTAGAGGACGAATCGGGTGGTGTCGAGGAATCCGCGTCCGGGTCACCAACCCGTTCCGCTGAGTCGCATAACTTATCGCTCATTGGCGATATCACTATTTACCAATAGTGAGCTATTATTGGTCTATGGCAATACGCGACGGTGAGTACCTGGTGTTCACGGCGCGGGATCTGGGCGCGGCGCTGAAGCATTTCCGTACCGCGGCCGGGGTGACGCAGACCGATGCCGCCGAGGCCATGGGGATCGGGCAGCCGTATTTGTCGTCGCTGGAAGGGGGAAGGTTCGGTAGCTCGCTGACCCACGCGCTGCGGCTGCTGCGTTTCGTCGGCTGCGAGGTCGTCGTCCGACCACGAGAGCCCCATGGCTGACCGGCTCGTGGCGTGGCTCTATGACACGCCGGTCGCGACGCTAATGCGAGGGCCGGAGTTCCGGATCCGGCTGGAGTGGCATCCGGAGGGGATCGAGCGGTGGGGGCTCGGCAGCCCTGCCTTGTCGGTGGGGCTGCCGATCGGCGCCCCGACCGGTCCGCGGGACCTACGCGGCCTGGACTTCTTCGAGAACGTGCTGCCCGAGGGACCTGCCCTGGAGAGGATGGCGGTCCTGGCCGGGGTCCGTCCGGCGGATACCTACGGCATCCTGATGGCCTTCGGCCGCGACTGCGCGGGGGCGATCATGGTGCTCCCCGACGGAGACCGGCCGGGCGGAAACAATGCGAGCGGGTACTCCCCCATGGCCCCCGGTGACCTGGAGCGAGTGATCGGTGCTCTCGACGTCATCCCCCTGGCAGCTCCCGTCCGGGGACGCCCCCTCTACCTGGATCCTCAAACCCGACGGGCCGCACGCAATGGCCGCCAACGAGGTCACGTGCCTACGGCTCGCCGCCGCCTGCGGGCTGCCGGTACCCGAAGCGGAGCTGCTCGACGTCGCCGGCCTCCCCGTCCTAGCGGTCAAGCGTTACGACAGGCGGGACGCGCCAGCCGGCGACATCCCGGTCCGGGTGCACCAGGAAGACGGCTGCCAGGCCACCGCCATGCCTCCCGGGCTGAAGTACGAGGAACAAGGTGGTCCGGCACTGAGTGACTTCGCCGACGTCATCAGGAACTTCGGCGATCCCCGCGACGTGACCGGCCTGCTGCGCCGTACGACGTTGAACATGGCCGTCGGCAACGCGGACGCGCACGCCAAGAACTTCTCCCTCCTGCACGAGCCAGACGCCCCGGCGGTCAGGCTCGCCCCGCTATACGACGTGCTCTCGACCATCGCGCTCGAGCTAACCGACAGCGCGGGGCAGCCTATGCGGGCGGATACGCACCTGGCCCAGCGTGTCGGCGGGCAGGCTGACGTCCACAAGGTGACCGCGGCCAACCTGATCGACGAGGCGGTTACCTGGGGCATCCGGCGGCGCACGGCATCGGCGGTGGTAGCTGAGACCCTGGACCAGGTGCTTACCGCCATCCCGGCGACACCAGGCGATGCCCGGGTTCTCGCCGTCATCCGCGAACAGACCGGGCGAATTAGCCGGGGCTGACGGATTTAAACTGCTGGCTATGGAGGATCCGGATGCCTACCTCCGGGCCATAACGGCTCCGCTGGCCCGCGTCCGGGACGGCAGCCCGTACCCCGTCGCGCGGCTCAGTCTGGAGGCCGTGGCCAACGCGTTCGTGGTGCTCGGATTGCTGCCCGCGGCGCGGGCCGAGGAGGTCTTCATCGCGCAGCAGCCAGTGCTGGAGGCGGCGGGCTTCCGGGTCGGCCGGGAGATCGGGGAACTGAGCGTCAACCCGGGCACACGCAACTTCCAGGAGGCGCGGACCGCTGCCCTGGACAGCCCGCGGCAGATCCCGTCGGCGGTCGCCGACCCACCCGTTCGGATCGAGAGCCCGTCACCCGCCGCGGTGCCTGCCGGTACCGTGGAGCCGCCCTGGCCGACCCCGGCGGAATGCTACCTGGACCAGCTCGCGCCGCCGGATCACGACTGGTCAATCGGCGCCTTCGAGACCGGCACGGTGGAACTCGACACCGCGGCCATCGTGGCCGCTGTCGCCGGCGCGCTGCTCGCCGTCGGCGCGCTACCGCCGGACAGCGCCGTGCTCACCGGCATCACTGACAGGGTGCGGCCGGACTGGCGGCTGGCCCTCAGCGACCGGCAGCGGGCCCTGATGGAGCCGTGGGCCGGCGCCGGGCAGGCGAACAGCGCGGACCTGGCGGTCCGGCTCCCGCTCGAGCAGGCCACCGCCGTGCTCGAGAGCATTACGGCCCGCGAGGACATGGTGTCCGTCCAGTTGTACGGGCACCCCTGGATCTTCGAGGAGTACTGGCCGTTGATCGCACCGTGCTTCCGGGTCACCGCCGTAGACGACACCGGCGCGGAGCACGAAGGCGGCCCCGGCAACAGCAGCGTGTCACCCGCGCACGAGGGCAGCGGCACCTTCTGGTTCTGGCCTCAGGTAGATCCGCAGGCCAGACAGCTCCGGGTGACCGTCAGCACCCTTTGGGAAGCCGCCTGGGCGCTCGTCGACATCCCCGGCCGCTAATTCGTCCGGCTTTGACCAGATACTACGGAGCGGCCGCAGGCCTTCTTCGACGTAGTGTGCGATCGGGTTGATGCCGCCGTCCAGGTACCACTGTTCCAGCGCCGGGAGCCAGGCGGGGCCGGCCCGGAGCTCGTCGATCAGTTTGGCCTCGGGCGGAAGCTGGCCCGGCGGCCGGCCTCGGGCGAACGCGGCGGCCGTGATGGCGCGGATGACGTCGGTGTCGCGGTCGGTCTCACGTCGGATCAGCACGCGGTCACGATGACCCGCCGCCGACCCGGAATGCAACCGGATTTCGCGTGATCCCCGCCGCCACCTGCAGTCCGGTCAGGTCAGCGAGCGTACGTCCGCGACGTCGTACTCGGCCACCGAAGCCTCGAGCATCGCGGCGCTCTGCTCGTCGGAGGGGCCGCTGCCGCGGAACGCCTCGACGGCCGCCCGCGACTCCCAGCGCTCGAATATGTCGATACGGCCGGCGTCCACCAGATCCGCGGTGATGGCGAAGTCGAGGCAGCCGGGTGCGAGACGGGCCTGTCTCACGACGCTCACGCAGTCCGCGAGGTAGGACTCGCGCTGTTGCGGGTCGACGACGATATGCCCCGCGACGATTACCATCTGCTGTCCCTTAGGAGCCACACACCCATGCCGCGTTCATGATGTCGCTGGAGGTGCCAGAGGGACGGAGGTCCGCTCCGATGTCTGCGGGTGGACGGTGGCAGGGGCCGCGGGAACGGCTGGCAGCGCACGGGCACCAGGAATCACGGCCAGAAGGGGTCCCGGCCGATGAAGCCCAGCAGCCTGGTCTGGGTGTCCGCGTTGCCGGGTACCTCGACCCGGGGACCATACTGGCCGGAGGCGCGGATAACCTGCTCCATCTGCTCCATCCCGCCGAGGAGCTGAGCGCAGAAGGCGGGGTCCAGCCGGTCGTCCTGGCCGGTGGCCCGGGACAGATCCCAGGTGTGCATGAACACGTCGGCGGTGTAGAACTGGTCGATCGCGGTGGCCAGGGGCAGGCGGCCGGTGTGCGGGTTGGCGAGTTCCCGGTGCGCCGTCTCCGGATCGTCCAGCACCGCCTGCACGCCGTCGCAGTGAACCTGCCACGCGGCGACCGGGTTCTCGTCCGCCGACGGTCCGCGGGGCAGGTCGATGCCGGCTCCGGAGGCGAGGAACCCGGGAAACCAGTCGGTCAGGTGGCGAACCACGTCGCGGGCGGCCCAGCCGGGGACCGGCGAGGGCGCGTCCCAGGAGCGGGTACCGCGGACCCGTTCGGTAAATAGCCCGGCCACCTGCCGGTGCCGCTCGGCCGGGCGGTCAGACAGTGTCATCTCAGACCGTGCCATCGGCGAGCATCCTGTCCAGCTTCGCGTAACCCTCGTCGACACCGACCTCCATGCCGCTGCGCAGCCACGCGTCGCGGCCTTCGAAGCTGTCGGTCAGCGACTGCGTCCGCAGCCGGGTCCGGCCGTCGCCCAGGTCCTCGAACCACAGCGTCTCCAGCGCGACTGCGTCGGGATCGCCCTCGAACGTGAAGGTCTGCACGATACGGTCCGGCCGTACCTCGTGGAAGCAGCCGTGAAACGCGTACTCCGTGCCGTCATGCACCGAGACGTACCGCCAGCTGCCGCCGGTTTGCGCGTCCCAGTGCTCGATCCGGGTGGCCATGGCGTCGGGACCTGCCCAGCGGGCGAACAACGCGGGATCGGTGTGGGCGCGGAACAGCTGCCCTGGTGTGGCCGCGAAGTCACGAGTCATCCGGATGACCGGCAGCTTCGGGTCGGCCTCGATGACCGTCTCCGTGATCTTGTTCATCCTCGTCTCCATTCATTTCGTTTAGGACGGCGTCGAGGCGGCGGTAGCGCTGCTCGAGGCGGGCCCGGTGGCGCTCGATCCAGGTGTCCATCAGGTCGAGGGCCTGGACCTCCAGGCGCACCGGCCGGGGCTGCGGCCCGGGCGGCCGGCTGACGAGCCCGGCGTCCTCAAGCACTTTTAGGTGCTTGTAGACGGCCTGCAGCGATATCTGGTACGGCTCGGCTAGCTGGCTCACGGTCGCGTCGTCCGCCGAGAGCCTGGCCACCATGTCGCGCCGGGTCGGATCCGCGAGGGCGGCGAAGACCAGAGGCAGCGTGTCCGCGGTCATCGCGTCCCCCGTTTCAACTCGATGGTTGAAACGACCATACGACACAGATCGGCTGTCTGTCAACCCTATGGTTGAAAGCGCTGCTCAACACGATCGTCGATGGCCATGGGTGCGACTAGGGTGGTCATGTCCCGGCTAGTCCAGGAAGTCGGCGACAAACGGCAGTGTCCGTTGCAGCGGGCCGGGGTCTCCTCCTGAGGCGGCGAGTTCACCCAGGTAGTCGCCGTGGTTTCCGGGCACGATGAGCAGGCGGGCGTTCGGGATAAGGGAAGCAAGGAGCGCAGCGTGCTCGGTGCGGATCACATCCTGGTCAGCCGCTACGACGAGTGCCGGCGCGGTAATCGAGGCGACCAGGGCGTCGGGCCAGTC
>WNFY01005946.1_pt1 | contig 10950 bp, 9 predicted proteins | sample 5400091 | NCBI WGS metagenome assembly WNFY01 (sample SAMN13153364, study PRJNA577476) | soil metagenome | isolation source: 60 cm soil or saprolite under grassland replicate 1 | place: USA:California | collected 2016-06-15
ATCGCGAATCCTAGCCTGTGGACCGAGTGACTCGGTCCACGAAAGCAGCAATTTCGATCGCCAGCGAGCGACACAGAGGGGACACGCAGAGTAAATATTGAAGATCTTCTGAGTATGCGAGACGGCTCAAATCCCGCGCTCTACCTGCCGTTGGACTCGCAGGTAGCTCCCATCTGACTTACGTGGCGAATCCCCGGCGAAGTTACAGCAGTCGGACACGTATCAGCACTTCCGGGTACGTGTGACAGCGGTCTGCGGGACCGCCTCCACCGGCCTCGAGTGGGTCTGCGCGCTGACCCCCTATTCTGGCGTCAAGCGCGCCTTGGCCAACCAGTCGGCTGGAGCAGGCCGGTGATGAGCGTCCGTGGTCTTGCCGGATGCTGTGGATGACATAGATACTTCCCGCGTGGGTGGGCGCAACCTTCTCGTCATCGGCTCCCAATGCGAGAGCCTCCCGAAACTCTCGTTCCTGCCTGACGTAGCCACGAAGCTGTACGAAGCAATGACCGACCCCGAACGCGGGGCTTGCCAGTCGGCACTTGACCCTTCTGGACTTGTGATCGACCCGACGGTCGCCGAGGCGAAGAAAGCAATCCGGACGGCGTTCGAGCGGGCCGCAAACGATGAAGCGACTCTTCTCCTTGCCGTGATTGGACACGGCGAGCAGGTGACCGAGGACGGCGACTTCTACTTCCTGCCAACCAATGCGGAGGTTCCTCCAGCCGGCGACACGGCCCTCAATCTCGTGAACCACGTCAAGGACCTTCGCCGCCAGCACGAGACCGACGGGCTCGTCGTGCTCGTGGATACGTGTTATTCGGGCACGGGAGCTGTCGCGGCAGGCAAGGCCCAATGCCTCGGGGTTTAGGTGTTTAGGCCGTGATGAGTGGTTTTTCTTTTTGGTTACGTTGCGTAGTTTTCGTTTTCCGTGCATGGCGGTAGCCGGCGTGCCGTGCCGGTGACGGGCCGGTTCCACGGGCCGGCTGGGGTGTTTACGGTGGTTTGACGGGTTTCCGTCGGGCGGGCTGGATATCCTCGCTGGTCAGGCGGGCGTGTTGGCCAGGGTGATCACGGCCGGGGCGGTGCGGGTGATCGTGTCTTTCGGGCCGGCGTGCGGGAACGTGCTGGGGGACTTGGACTTGCGGGAGCGGTGCCGGTCCCGGTCGGCGGCGGTCCGGTATTTCGCGATCTGGCTGGTCAGCGCCTTGTAGCTGGCCCGTCCGGCGCGGATCGCGGCGAGAATGAGGCGGCGGGACCTGGTCAGGGACAGGTCGCGGCAGCGGACGGGCTGCCCGGCGCGGCGTCCTTTCCGGGCGGGCTGCGCGGCGAGGGCGGCGTCGCGGGTGACGCCGCGGGTCATCTCGGTCGCGGCGGCCCAGGCCGCGATCTCCTGGGCGATGAGTTCCGGGCTGCCGGAGCGGAGCATCGCCCCGGTCCCCGGCCCGGCCCCGTGCAGGGGCGCCTTCGCCTCCCGCAGCCCGGTCTCGGACCCGTCCCACCGCCATTTATAGAGGCCGGCGAGTTCGAGGGCGGGATACTCCTCCTCGTCGAGGAGGTCGGTGATCAGGCAGAACATCTCCGGCACCGCCTGGCCCTCGATATCGACGAAGTACTCGATGACGCGGACGGTCATGGTGACGCCGTCGCCGGAGATCTCCGCCCGGTACGAGCCGTCGGGCAGGATCTCCGAGACCTTCTTCAGCGGGATGTCGCTCTTGACGCGGACCAGGACGTGCGTGAGCGCGGCCAGCGCCTTTATCCGGCGGACGCCGTGCCAGAGCCGGTCCAGCAGCCAGATCCGGTCCTTGGTGAGCACGTGCGGGAACCGGGTGACCACCGTGTCCAGCAGGCCCTGCTCGGCGGCGGCCTTGTCCGTCCCGGCCGGCCCCCACGGCATGGCCAGCAGCGACCGGGTCAGGCAGTTGTTCAGCGGGAACAGCCGCACGGACGGCCAGGCCGATGAGCCGTCCGCCGTGCCCACGGACCCGAACGCGGCCCGGTTCGCCGGCGTGTCCGGCACCCGGGCCAGCGACCCGTCCATCGAGTGCACCGCCAGCGGCCTGTCCCGGCCGGCCGCCAGGGACAGTCCGTCCCGCCCGGCGTGCTCGCCGTCCGCTGCCTTCAGCACGGCGGCCTGCAGTTCCTCCAGCGGCGCCGGGCCCAGCGCCTTGCGCCAGTCCAGGCAGGCCCGCTCCGACGCCGGCCGCCACTGCCGTGACCACGGCACCAGGGCCAGGTCCCCGGCCAGCGCCGTGATCACGTCGCTGGGCTGCGCGCCCGGCATCAGCGTCAACAGCACGATCACCCGGATCATGAACGCCGCCGACAGCAGCCGCTCCCGCTCGCCCTTCACGAGCCTGCCGTCCAGGACCGCGTTCCCCGCGATCCGGTCTATCAGGCCCGGCCCGGCCTTCGCGTCCAGCCACGCCTCCAGCGGCCCGAGCGTCGCGTGCGCGCACGGGCTGCCCGCCGCCCGGACCTCCCCTTTCCTGGCCAGGACCGCCGGCGCGACCGCCACGACCTTCAAGAACACGACCGGCTCGCCCGCACGGACCACCCGCGTGCCCGCGACGACGAGCGCCGACCGTCCCCCGGCCGCCAGCGGCGCCCCGTTCTTCAGCGGGGAGACCAGGTCGCACAGCCGCACCCCGACCGTCACCCCCGCCGGAAGACCTGCCTCATCTGCGGAAACGCTGACAGAACGCGGGACAGCAGGGTAGGAATGCACGAGAGGCTCCTTGCGGTGAAGAGTGACCTAGACAATCCCTCTTCTAGCAGGAGCCTCACCCATCCCACAGGAAACCCGCTAAATACGCCTCCTGCCAGCGGATATTCACCCTTGGTGACCAAGAACAGGCCCAACCCTCGCGCCAGTTCACGCTAAACCCCGAGGCATTGGGGCCTCCCGCCGGCCAGATCCCGGCTGGTCTCGCCGTATGACCTGGATGTGCGGTACGCCCGGAAAACGCGGCCAGGGCCGGGGCCGGGTACAAGGTGCACATCTGGCAGACCTGCCATGAGCCGGACGCGGCCGGCCGGCGCCCGGCCCCGAACCTGATCACCAATACCGAGACCACGCCGGCGCCGGTGACCGACGTGGAGATGACCGAGCCGGTGCACGACACGCTCGAGGCGCGCGGCCTGCTCCCCGGCGAGCACGCCGCCGACAGCGGGTATGCCAGCGGCGCGCTGCTGCTGGCCGCCCGCGCCCGCGGCATCACCTTGCTCACCCCGCTGCCGCCCGATAGCTCCCCGCAGGCCCGCTCCGGCGGCTACACCGCCGCCATGTTCACCATCGACTGGGAAAACCAGCAGGTCACCTGCCCGCAAGGCGCCATCTCCAGCTCCTGGACCCCGGCCCGCGACCGGCACGGGGCCGGCACCATCCTGGCCCGGTTCGCCCAGGCGACCTGCCAGCCCTGCCCGGCCCGCGCCCGGTGCACCACCGCGGCCCGCTCCGGCCGCCAGCTCGGCTTCCGCCCCCGCGAGATCCACGAGGCCCTCACCGCCGCCCGCGCCGGGCAGGCCGGCGACACCTGGCAGCGCCGGTACCGGATCCGCGCCGGGGTGGAAGGCACCATCGCCCAGGCCACCCACGTCACCGGCATCCGCCGCGCCCGCTACCTCGGCCTGCCCAAGACCCGCCTGGAACACAACACCGCAGCCGCCGCCATCAACTTGATCCGGCTCGACGCCTGGTGGACCGGCAAGCCCCTGGACCGCACCCGGACAACCCACCTGCAACGGCTGGACCTCGCGGCATGACACCGGGACTACCACATGAATAAGCCAACAGGGTCTTATGAGGGGCAAAACGACCCACGATGATGCCACCTCGCCGCAGATCAAGCCGACGAGTTAATGACCGCCGCGTCCCAGGTGCATGGCTGGGACGTCCATGCCGTACGAACCGGGCGGCAGAAATCCACTGGGATCAGTCTGGCCGCTCGCCTTACGATCGGACGCATGCCGAGCTACGAGCCAGTAGACCTGTCCGCTGCCTGCAACGCCGGCGTGGAGGTTCTTGGCGATGAGCCGGGTGATGTTCCGCTCGGGCGGGTGGACCTGCGCGGCCTGCCGTTCCTGATCGGGCCCGAGCCGCCGTTGGCGGAGCGGTGCTTGCTGCTGCCCGGCGCCCCGACGTCGGTCGGCATCGGCCGACTGGCGCGGCGGGTGATCGTCGCCCACCGGCTGCTCGAGCCGGGCTCACCAGCCGGGCACGCCGCCGGCCAGGCTGTCGCCGAGTATGCGTTTCACCTGGCTGGCGGCGAGGTCGTGGTCGCGCCCATCCGGGAGCGGTTCGAGATCCAGGTGGTGCCGCCGGGTTGGGGTCGTCTGCCGTTCCTCGCCGTCTCCGACACCAGCGACCATAACCTGCCGCGTTTTGAGGGCAGGTGGGGCGAGGCCGGGATGCGCCTGGTGGAGCACGCCATGGGATGGCCCGCCGGATACTTCTTGTGGTGCTGGGAAAACCCCTATCCGGAACGCCCGGTCGAACGGATCGAGTTTATCCCGCGCGGCCCGCGGTTCGTCGTCGCCGGCGTAACGACCAGCGACGTTGACGAGCACCCGTTCGTCCGCGCGCCGGCGCGCCCGGTGCGGCTCGCGGCGAAGGACCGGCGGGACGGCGTCCTCGATATCGAGGTGGACCGGGGCGTGGCGACCTATCCGCAGCCGCTGCCCGGCGAGGACGACCGGGCCGGCTGGGGAGCGACCGGAGGAAAGTCCGCGTACACGTCGATCGCCGCGCTGCCGTCGGCCACCGTCGCGGTCCGGCAGGGCGACACCGAGCTCGGCCGGGTGCGGTGGGGCGACGTGGAACGTGACGGGCGGGCGGACGCCGGCCAGATCATGCTCGAGCTGGTGGAAGACGGCCGCAACTGGGTGCATGTCAGCGTCGTCGACGACGCGACCGGGCGGACGGTACCGTGCCGGGTCCATTTCCGTTCGGCCGACGGCATTCCCTACCAGCCGCACGGCCACCACAATCACGTCACGCAAAATCTTGGCAGCTGGCATTACGACGTGGGCGGTGACATCCGTCTGGGGCAGCGCAGCTTTGCCTATATCGACGGCACCTGCCAGGGATGGCTACCACGAGGCGACGTCGTCGTGGACATCGCGCGCGGGTTTGAATACGAGCCGCTCCGGCAGACCGTGCGGATCGAGCCGGGGCAGCGGGACCTGACCCTGCGGATCGGGCGCGTCGCTGACATGGCTTCGGAAGGATGGTGGTCTGGCGACTCGCACGTGCACTTCCTGTCGACCCCGGGCGCTCAGCTCGAGCAGAAGGGCGAGGATTTGCGCGTCGTCAATATGCTGCAGACGCAGTGGGGCGCACTGTTCACCAATACCGAGGATTTCTCCGGCCGGCCCAGTGTCGTCGACGGCGGCGGCTACGTAACCTATGTCGGCCAGGAAAACCGGCAGCACGCGCTCGGCCACATGCTCCTGTGGGGCCTGAAAGAACCGGTCATGCCGTGGTGCAGCGATGGCCCCGACGAGGCCGAACTCGGCGGCGCGCTGGATGTGACGCTGAGCGACTGGGCCGACCGGACGCACGCCCAGGGCGGCACCGTCGTCGCCGCCCATTTCCCGAATCCAAACGGCGAGCCGGCCGTTCTCGTCGCGACCGGCCGAGCCGACGCGGTCGAGATGCTGGCCCATTCCGACGACGCGATGCTCGAGTACTACCGGTACCTGAACAGCGGCTACCGGCTGCCGCTCGTCGGCGGCACGGACAAGATGTCCAGCGCCGTGCCGGTCGGTCTCTACCGCACGTACGCGCGGCTGGACGAGGAGTTCAGCTATGAGGCCTGGTGCCGGGCGGTGCGGGCGGGCCGCACGTTCCTTTCCGGCGGGCCGCTGCTGACGCTCTCGGTCGACGGGTGCGAGCCGGGCGGTACCATCCAGCTTTCCGGGCCGGGAACGGTCAGTGTCCATGCCTCGGTGCGCAGCATTTTCCCGCTCCGCATCCTCGAAGTCGTGCGTAACGGCGAGGTCGTCGCGAGGGCAGAAGCCAACGGCGGACGGCAGGCCGAGATCAGCGAGGAATTGCGGATCGAAGGGAACTCGTGGATAGCCTGCCGGGCGTTCGGCGTCGATTACCACCTCGATGAATGGGGACGCCGGGTCTTCGCGCACACGTCGCCGGTCTACGTCGCCTGCGGCGGCGACTGGACGATGACCGACCCCGAGGGCATCCGCTATATCCGGACGCTCGTCGAGGGTGCCCGCGAATACGTACGGCACACTGCAGTCCGGAGGTCCGACCAGCTCACGACGCACCATCACGGCGAGGCCGACCACCTCGCCTGGCTGGAGCGGCCGTTCGACGAGGCCCTGCAGGCGCTGGAAGAGCGCGGCCGCAGGTGATGACCAGGCCCCGGTCGTTCGGAACGGTGCGATTACTCGGCTCTTAGCACGACGGCAGGCTGGGTGTGCACGTTGTGATCGGCGGGCCTGCGCAGTTGGACCGGGAACAGGGAGCCGCTGCTCGTTCACGTCAACTGGCCTAAGGTGATGGTAGGGCGCGCTGGAGATCCCGGAATGCGGCATGGGAGTACGGCTTCGTCCCTGGCCGGGTATCTGACGTAGTGAGCTGATCAGCTCACCAGGAAATGAGTAGGCGTACTCATGTCCGCGGCGGGTGCGGCGTGGAGGATAAGCACATGAGCACTCCGCTACGGCCACGGACTAGTACGGCCTTCTATACGCAGTCGATGATCTCGTTCGCTGTCTCGCTGGGGATCACGATCACCGGCATCGGCTACCTGCACGACTCACGATGGATCCGCGGGTTCCTCGCGCTCGGCCTGCTCTACGTCGTCACCTCGTCGTTCACGCTGGCCAAATGCGTCCGCGACCGCCAGGAAGAAGCCGCCCTCGTCAGCCGGGTCGACCAGGCCAGGCTAGATAAGCTGCTGACTGAACAAGACCTGCTTCGCGTCGAGGACCACTGACGGCCAATTACCGCCCGAGCCCGCATGCCCGCCATGCGGCATGAGTATGGCCTGACCGTGTGGTGGACCTGCTTCTGGTCTGGGCTCCCGGACCGTCAGGCTGGTCCTCGCCGCCGCGTAAAAACCGTTTGACGGCTCCACACCGGCGATTGAGACTGCCGCCATGACTAGCCGTATATCGCACACGTCGGTCGACGCCCGGGATGCTTACGCACAGTCGGTCTTCTGGTCTGAGGTGCTGAACTTCACCGAGGACCCCGATGATCCGAACGAGCCAGGGCACGACGAATGCCTCATCATGTCGCGCGACCGGAGCCAGCTGCTGCTTTTCATTACCGTCCCGGAGGGCTAGGATACATGTGTTAAGGTCGGATTTAAGCCGATAAGGCAGCGTAGCAGACGCATCCACCTTGGCGAGGCGAGCGACATGGAGCAGCCGCACTCATCAGATGCACCGGCGCAACCGCGCACCCAGGACGCGCCGGCTGCGCATCCGGTGGTGCATCCGGGAGAGCGCCCGGTGCGGGCCCTGATCGCGGCCAGGTTGAGCAAGCTTCAGCGCGGCGGGCAGCAGGGCATCGGGATCGACACCCAGGATGAGAAGTCCCGCGCGTTCTGCGAGCGGGAGGGGATGACGGTCATCGACGTGGTGGCCGACACCAAGTCCGGGACGGTCGCGCCGTGGGACCGCAAGAACCTCAAGCCGTGGGTCACCGAGCCCGAGAAGATGGCCATGTACGACGCGGTGGTGGCGTACAAGACCGACCGCTGGTCCCGGGGTACCCAGGAGGATTTCACCCGGATCGAGTTCTGGGCCACGCAGCACAGCAAGCGGCTGATCATCGTGGACGGCCCCCAGTACCCGGCGCGGGCAGACAGGTTCGATTCGGACTACTGGCAGTGGCAAGCGGAGAAGATGGCCGCGCGCCGGGAATGGGAACTGGGCCGCGAGCGCGTCGTGCGGGCCACCGACGCGCTGCGCCGGGAGAACAAGTTCGTCGGGCGCATCCCGTGGGGATACGTGACCGAGGGTCCCAAGTACGACCGGCGGCTGGCCGCCACCGACCTGGGACGGGAGTACATCCCGCAGATCTACGACAGGGTCATCGCCGGGCACAGCCTCGCGGACATCTGCGGGTGGCTGGACTCGCTGCACCTGTGGCACAAGCGCGATCCGCAGACTGAGGAGCTGGCCGACGTGCCGTGGTGGCCGACCAGGCTGGCCGACCTGATCAGGAGCCCGGTGTACCGGGGGCACTACTGGATGACCCGCGTCGAACGTGACCCGGTGACGGGGAAGGTGGTCTGGTCGGAGAAATGGGAGCACTCGTGCGAGGCGCTGATCGACGCGCGCCGGTTCCGGCTGGCCAACGAAGCCCTGGCGGGCCGGGAGAAGCGCGGCCCGAGGGGGGAGCCGCAGACGCGGGCGATGCTGAAGGGCGCCATTAAATGCCCGGACTGCGAGGGCTCGCCGATGAACAAGCTCACCTGCCGGGCATCGAGCAAGCACGGCGCCGGGACCTACACCTATTACCGGTGCACCGGCACCGGGAGCCGCCGCAAAGGGTGCGGCAACATGGTGCGGATGGAGGTGGTCGACGCGGCCGTCAACGAGATCATGGCCACCACGTTCCGTGTCCCGGTCAAGCGGCTCATCTTGGTCACGGGCACCGACTACCAGGACCAGCTGGACGAGATCAGCTACCGGATCAGGGCACTGGACCCGGACCTCATGTCTGATGAGCAGTTCGACGAGCAGGTGCGCAGGCTGCGTGCCGAACGGGACCGGCTCAAGGCCCTGCCCGCCGAGCCCGACCGGTGGGACGAGCAGCTCACCGGGGACCTGTACGCCGACATCTACCAGGCGCTCCCCGTGGCCGAGCGCGGCGCGTGGCTGACCTCGCACGGGTTCCTGGTCCATGCCACCAAGAAGGAAGTCAGCGTGATCCAGGGAGACGTGCGAGGGACAGCTCACCTCGGGTAAGCAGTGAACCCTTTCATCCTGCTTGCGGGCCTCCAGTGCTGGCTGCGTCAGCGGCCCCATGTTCTGGCCGCACCCGAACCCATGCGCGAGGACCACCACCGGTGCGCCCGGCCGACTGGGGATCCGTATCCGGTTCCTTCTTCGCAGGCGCAGAATGCCGGGCAGGACCCGGTACCGCCGGGCAAGGCGCGATCGCGTAGTGCGCCGCCCTCCACGTGGCAGGCGACCGGTTCCCGGGTCGCCTGCCTACACTGACGGGCATGGCATGCCGCATCAGTGAGCTGGTCATCGACGCCGCCGATCCCGGCCGGCTCGCCGCGTTCTGGAGCCAGGTCCTCGGCTATGTCGAACTCGGCCGGGAAGACGACGGGAGCATCGAGATCGGGCCGCCGGACGCCGGCTTCGGCGGCCTGCAGCCGACCCTCGTCCTCAGCCCCAGTACCGACCCGCGGGCCGGGAAGCTCCGGCTGCACATCGACGTCAACGCCACCGACCGCGACCAGGACGCCGAGCTAGAGCGGCTGCTCGCTCTCGGCGCCAGACCCGCCGACGTCGGCCAGAGCGGCACCGAGAGCTGGCACGTTCTGGCCGACCCAGAAGGCAACGAATTCTGCCTCCTGCACACCCGGCTCCAGCCCCTCTGACCACAAGCATCCCGGGGGCTGTCCGGGGCCGTCCTGACAACGGCCAGCGGGGAGCACTCAAGTAGCCGCCGACAAGTACGTCCGGGGCCCGCCAAGCTCCGCGGTGGCGGCCCCGATCGGGGATTTCTGCGCTTGGCTCGCCCGCACCGGGCCGGCACCTCCGGCGTACGCGTGTTCCGGGCGGCGCCTGCTGTCAGCTGCCGCCTGATGGATGCCCTCATCTGCGGACAGGGGCGTCGTCCGCAGCACGCAGGAAGCGCCTTTGTCACGCCATGCGGCCGGCAGGAAGCCCGTGAACTCTGCCCAGCCGAGGACAAGCTGACGGGAAAGCCCGTCACGGAGAGCAACCTGACCCTCATGCGCCCGCGCACATCGCCGCTGTTCGGGATGACCGGGCCTGCCTGGCGGCGTGGCCCGCGTAGCGTCAAGATCAGGATGATCGGCGCGATTACACGCTCCCTCATGCATGCCGATGTGCGGATGTACTCAGGTAGGCGTGTGTTCGCCGTAGCATCGACTCATGTCCCGTTGCACAGCACCCGTCTATGGCCATCGCACGGCCAGCGGTGCCGCAAACTGCCCTGCGTGCGGATCCCGGTCGTACCACCGCTCCCCCTCCTACTACACCCCGCCGACCAGGCCCTCCTGGAGTGGTGGCGGTGGGTCGTCCAGTGGCGGGTCGTCCGGCGGTTCGTCCGGCGCCGGGAAGTCTCGGCGGCTGCGCGGAGGGGGGCCGTCTCGTACACGGCTGCTGAATGGCGAACGATCGAGCCCCTCGCCCGCCAGGCCGAGGAGCAGGCGCGGGAACACCCGGAGCGTCGCGACCTCTTCCTCTGCCACGCCTGGGACGACCGGAAGGGTGCCGCGAGGGAGTTGTGTGACCTGCTGGTGTCCCTCGGCGCGACGGTCTGGTTCAGCGAGAAGGACGTCGGCCTCGGCAAGTCGTTGCTCCGCGAGATCGACAAGGGGTTGGCGAACTCCCGAATCGGCATCGTGCTGGTGACCCCGGCGCTGCTCAAGACCCTGGCGGCCGAGGGGATCGCCGACAAGGAACTCTCCGTGCTGCTCGCGACCGACCGGGTCATCCCAGTCGCCCATGACACGACCTTCGACGCCCTCCGGGACGTCAGTCCCCTGCTCGCCGCACGGTCCGGTCTGAGCACCGGCGACTCGTCGATGCGGGACGTCGCGACCAAGGTCGCCGCTGCGGCGGCCGCCGAGTACGACACCTGACGGGAGTGACGACGCCCCGGCCCATTCGGTGCCGGGCGTCGTGCTGCCGGTGCGCAGCCGCACAGCATCCGACGAATCCGCGTCATGATTGAACCGAGACTTGCTGACGGGAGGGCCGGGTCCGAAC
>WNFY01012558.1_pt1 | contig 10949 bp, 8 predicted proteins | sample 5400091 | NCBI WGS metagenome assembly WNFY01 (sample SAMN13153364, study PRJNA577476) | soil metagenome | isolation source: 60 cm soil or saprolite under grassland replicate 1 | place: USA:California | collected 2016-06-15
GGATCGGTTGCCCCGACGCCAAACAACAAACTCTTCATCATCCGCGTCAAAGCGAAAGAGCCAAGCAGGCCGAGCGCCACGCCGATCAAAGCCAGTCTCATTCCTTGTACGGCTACCAGCTTTAGAACATCGCTGGTTTGCGCGCCCAGCGCCATCCGCACGCCGATTTCGTGTCTACGCTCGGTGATCGAATAAGAGAGCACGCCGTACAGACCGACGGCCGCCAGCAGGCTCGCTACGACAGCGAACAGCCCCAGCAGCGCCATTGAAAAACGTCGTGTCGCAAGCGAGTCGGCGACCAGTTGTTGCATAGTCATCACCCGGTAGACCGGCTGATCTTTGTCTAAGTGATAGATTGAGGTCTGTACCGCCGAGGCTAGGCTCTTGGGATCGCCAGCGGTGCGCACGACGATGTTCATCCGATACATGCCATCCCAGGGGTCCTGACTGTGAGGAAAGTAGAGTTGTCCCTGATAGTCGACATCCAGCCCCTGGTACTTGATCGGACCGACGACGCCGACGACTTCGCGCCAATGCGGGGCCTCGCCCGGCCCGTTGAGGTTGAGTCTCTTGCCAATAGGGGTGTCATTAGGGAAATAGCGATGGGCCAGGATCTCGTCAACGATGACGACTTCCGGCATTCCAGTTCGATCTTGATCGGTGAAATAGCGGCCGCTGAGTAGGGGGATCCGCATCACCTGAAGATACTCATTGCTGACCGATCGTAGATCGGCTGACGGGCTCTGGTCTGGCCGACCTTCGATGGCGAAACCGCCATTGGTCAGCAAGCCACTCAAGGGCAGGTTGGAAACCGCACCTGCTGCGATGACTCCGGGTGCAGCCTTGATTTGCTTTAGGGCTAGCTCATAAAAGGCTCGGCGCTGCTCAGCGGTTTTGTATTTCGAGGTCGGAAGCGATACCTGCATCGTGAGGAGATTCTGCGGATCAAAGCCCAGCTTAACCTCCAACAGTCGAGAGAAGCTCTTCACGAGCAGACCTGAGCCAACCAGCAGTATGAGGGCGAGCGCTACCTCAGAAACGATCAGTAAATTTCGCAGGCTGAGTCGGCGAAATCCGCTCACTGAACTGCGGGCACCGGTAACGAGAGAAGCGTTCAGCTTGAGATTCGAAGCGTGAAGGGCCGGAGCCAAGCCGAACAGGAGACTAGTCAGCAATGAGATACCCAGTGCAAAGGCGAGCGCCCAAGAATCGACGCCAATCTCTTGCCACCGTGGGATGCTGTGTTGATTGAGAGTCACCAACACTTTAACTCCCCCCAGTGAAAGCAAGAGCCCGAGTCCGCCGCCGATCAAAGCGAGCAAAACACTCTCGGTTAGCAGTTGTCTAACGAGGCGCCAGCGACTGGCGCCCAGCGCGGAGCGGAGTGCCATCTCCTGACGCCTGGTTGCGGAGCGAGCCAGCAACAGATTAGCGATGTTGGAGCAGGCGATGAGCAGCACGAAGCCAACGGCGATCAGGAGTACAATCAGGGCTCGCCGGATGTCATGTACCCAATCTTCGTAAAGCGATTTAACGGCGACGCCCCAGGTGCCGCCACCATAGACGCTTGGATTCTCTTGCTTGATCCGATCCGCGATAGCGTTTAGCTCGGTCTGAGCTTGAAGAATGCTGATGCCGGGCTTGAGACGCGCCAGCATTGAGAGGTGGTTCCACTGGCGCAGGCTCAACTCCTGAGGACTAAGGGCCATGGGAATCCAGATTTCAGTATTGCCGTAAATCGTCGCAGGCATGACTCCAACGATGAGATGGTTCGCGCCATCAAGTGTAAGCGTCTTGCCAACCACACCCTCATCCGCTCCAAAACGGCGCAGCCAAAAGCCATAGCTCAACAGCACCACACGATTCTTACCAGGTTGATCTTCCTCCGGTGCGAAGGTTCGTCCGCGCAAGGGTGCAATCCTCAAAGTGGGAAAATAGGAAGCCGAAACGCGCTGGCCAGAAAGTCGTTCAGGCTCACTAACACCAGTGAGGTTCCGGCTGGTATCGGAGAAGATGGCGGTATTTTCAAATACTGTCGTCTGGTTACGGAAATCAAGATAGTTAGGTGCTGAGATGGGACCGCTCTGGTTATCTCTACCAAAAGATTGGCCTATATTTAGCAACCGTTCAGAATCCGGATAAGGTAGAGGCCGGAGGAGGACCGCGTTAACTACGCTGAACACCGCGCAATTGGCCCCGATTCCGAGAGCAAGAGTGAGCACGATCACCGCAGTAAATGCCTTATTCTGGCGCAGCTTTCGGCCCGCGTAGCGTAAGTCTTGAAAGAATTCAGTAATTAGCCGCACTCCGCGCGCGTCACGGCATTGCTCTTTCGATTGTTCGAACCCTCCGAAGGATTTGAGCGCGGCGAAGTGGGCATCTTTCAAGTTCATTCCGCGGCGAAGGTTCTCCGCCTCATCGCGGTCAAGGTGAAACCGCAACTCGGCCTCGAGTTCGCGCTCCAACTCGTCCCTGCGAAACAGAGCTCGAAAGCGCCTTTTGATCCGCTCAAAGCTCACAGTACTCTCCTCAGGCATCGCGCAGGATGAGCGCGACCGCGCCGGAGAATCGTTCCCACTCCTTGCGTTCGGCTTCCAATTGTTTGCGGCCCGCGGCGGTCAATTCATAGAACTTAGCGCGGCGGTTGTTCTCCGATGGTCCCCATACAGCAGAGATCAGTCCTCGCTCTTCCAGTCGATGTAGAGCTGGGTAAAGCGCGCCCGGGGTAACACTCAACACTTCACCTGAGACGAGCTGCAGACGCTGCATCATGTCCCAGCCGTTGAAGCGACCCGCGCGCAGCAGCCGTAGCACCAGAAGTTCAAGTGTGCCTTGCAACAGATCGGCCTTCTGTTTCTTCATATTCCTCCTCTAGCCATCCGATAGGACGCTAAAAGTATATACTCCACGCCCTATCGAGTGTCAATAGGAAGTTGATCGGTGTATCGGTAAGTGGATCGAACCGGATCCAGACCGAGTTCAACCGAAAACGTAAACGGAGTGTTAAGCCTCTACGGTTGGTGGCTACTCAGTTTGCCGTAGAGCAGTTCGTTCTCTTCTTGCAGTGCTCGGACTTGCTCCTCAAGCGTTCTGACCCGTTCTTTGAATCGGGCAATCTGAGCATCTTTAGCTGAGTCGCTTTTGTTGGAATTCGTTCGGGTGGACACTGGTGATTGTGCATTGGACAGACGGAGTGAGCGAATCTGTCCTGCGAGGTCTGAATGTTTGGGATCGTAAAGGAAGGTCTTTGAAACCCGGGCGGCGTGGCAAACAGTATTGAAGTTAATCGGACTATTCTGACTCTGCATAATGGAGATCGCAGCAACTACGCGGAGACGCGTGTGGCATGGTCCATTGTCTTTCGTAAAGCAGGCATTCTGTCCGTAGGGACACTTCGGTGCTTTCGCGTGATGAAGGCAATAGCCCCAAGGCAACGAAAGCCGGCGCAAGTTTGAGACTACCCAGTCCAACTCACTTTCATCTCCTCGATCCAATTGTTCTTTAAGGGCCGTAAGCGCTACACCGCCAGTTGCGTGTCCTGACTGGACCAGTGCTTTGAACTTCTGCTTTAGCGTCTCATCGAATATCTGCGTGTAGTTCAGCGTCATCATTGGGCTCCTATGATCCAAATAAGTCATTACATCAATAATGCTCATTCCGTTGTTGAGCATCTGAGTTCCGACTGTGTGCCTCCTATTCCGCATGCGGAATAGGCGCCACTATTCCGAGTTCCTAACTATGCCGAGTCATGCAGGACAATATTCGTGAACCGCCGATAATTAGGAGCGACGGCGCAGACGAAAGGGGCGAATGACTCGGCATAGTTTTCCGGACACTAAAGGCTGTTAAGGAATCCCAAAAGCGAGTCTCCAGGTCGATAGCGGCCGCGTCGGCCGTCGTACGGTTTGGTCTTGGCGAGTGCCTGTTCTTTCATCGCGAGTGTTGCTTCGAGATAGATCTGCGTCGTTTCCACAGATTCGTGCCCCAGCCACAAGGCAATCACGGAGCGGTCCACTCCCTCCTGTAACAGATCGAGAGCCATTTGCCTGCCACCGCGCAATGCTTGACGAAGAGGTAATGCACGCCATCAGCGCTGAGACGGCCACCTCGAGCATTGGGGAATAGCACGCCCTCAAGGCCTCTTTGCGGTTCGTGCAACCAGGCTTTCAAGACTGCGACTGTGGATTTCGCTAACGGGGTACACCGTTCCTTACGGCCCTTGCCAATCACACGCACATGAGCGCCGGTACCGATTACCACATCGTCACGCTTGAGCCCAGTCATCTCCGACAAACGCAAACCCGTTTGCACCGCTACTAAGAGAAACGCATGATCGCGGCGGCCGAACCAGGTTCGCTGGTCGGGTGCCGCGAGCAAGGCATCGACCTCCTCCCGTGAGAGAAACCGTACTAACGTGCGCGTGAAACGCTTACTTGGAATGGCGAGCACGCGCTGAATCTGGGCGGAATGGGCCGGTAGTTCAAAAGCCGCGTAGCGGAAGAAGGAGTGGAGCGCGGTCAGGCGTAGGTTACGGCTGCGAACGCTCAACCCTCGTTGTTTCTCCAGATGATCGAGAAAGGCCACGATCAGCGGAGCATCAACCTCTTCGAACTGCAGCTTTGAGGGCGGCTTGTGTAACCGTTGCTGCGCGAACTTCAGGAATAGGCGAAAGGTGTCGCGATAGGAACTGATCGTATGCGGGCTGACCTGCCGCTGCTGCATCAGTCGTTGTGTAAAGAAGCGCTCCAGCAGCGGAGCGAAGCTGATATTGAAAGTCATGATCGATCCTCCCATCGTCGCTCCAGGCGCCGCACCGCTTCGCCCATCAACTCCGGCCATGCGCTCAGATACCAGTAGGTATCGGCGACATGCACATGGCCCAGATAAGCGGAGAGGATAGGCAGACGGCGTTCGGTATCCTCACCGGCGCGGTACCAGTGCAATAGCGTCTTCACGGCGAATCGATGTCTCAGATCATGTATCCGTGGTCCATGGCTGTCGGATAAGCCACGCAGACCGATCTGCCGGGATAAGGCATAGAAGGTTCGGTGGATCTCTCCCCCATCGAGTCGATTCCCTCGATTGGAGACAAACAAATATGGTGAGTTCGGTCTTGCCAGCCAAAACCGCTCGCGTCGAGCGATGTAATCGGCAAGAACGTTGCAGGTCGAAGCATGCAAAGGCAATAACCGTGACTTACCAAACTTGGCGCCTCGGACCGTCAGCACGGCCGCCTTAAGATCAACATCCTGCAGTTCGAGATTGCGTGCTTCGCCAAGTCGCATGCCCGAGACACTGAGCAATCCGAACAGAGCGTGGTAGGTCCAAGGCCGCAACTCTCCGTTGTTGCTCGGCAAGTTGAGAGCGGCGCGCAGCAAGCTCTGGATCTCCTTATCAGTGTAGAAGTAAGGTCGCGCCCGCTGCGGACGAAACGGCAATAAGCTCTCCGGCGGTATCTGCGTACGCGGATCGGTGGCGCTGCGATAGCGAGCGAAGCCTCGCACAAAGCGCAGCCGTTGGGCCCAGGTGGAGGGTTGCGCGGCGGCGGATTGTTGCGCCCATGTCAGGGCTAACTGGTGAGTAATATAGGAGGCGCGGTGTTGCTCCATGAAGGCGGCGAAATCCAGCAATCTTGCCCCTGTCTCGCGTAACTTGAAGCCCAGGGCCTGACGCATGCTCACGTATTCCTGAGCGGCCTCTCGCAGTGTGTTCATCGCACACCTCCAGGCCACGGCAATGCGATCATCCGCAATGCATCCAGATCCACCTTGGCATAGATCTTCGTAGTCTCAGGACTGCGATGGCCCAACACCTCACCAATCTCGGTCAGCGAAGCACCGTGACGCAGCATCTGAGTCGCCAACGCGTGCCGAAACTGGTGCGCGCCCTTCGTGGGTGCATTGATACCAGCACGCTTGAGCGAGTGGCGCACCAGCGAGCCGATGGCACTCGGTCCCAGAAAACCGCGGATAGGTGCTCTGCCTCGTAAGAATACGCGGCGGCTGGCGCTTGGGGGCCGGCCATCCCGCAGGTACTCCGCAATCGCTTTACCGACATCGTTGGGCAATGGCAGTTCGGTTCGCCTGCCACCCTTACTGCGAACGCAGAAGCATCCCGCTTGCCAATCAATGTCATCGAGTTCGAGAAGTACTACTTCGCTCGAACGCAAACCCAGCCGTGCGAGCAGGAGCAGAATCGCGTAATCGCGTCGTCCGATAGCAGTGCGCTGCTTAATAGAGGCCAGTAGCTGACGTACCTGATCCGGCGGAATAGCTCGCGGGATCGATGTCATCGACCAGTTGGCTACTGGGGGAACGGCAGCGGCCAAATCCAGTCTGATGTCGCCGCGATAGCGAGCATATTGCAGAAACGAACGCAGCGCGGTTGTCAGCAGCTTGGCTCGTTTCAGATGCAGGCGCGGTGCTTCGTGCTGGACAAACCTCACGATGTCCTGAATGCCGAGACGTCCTAGCAGGACGCTTCCATTACCAAAACGGTCGCTGAGGAAACCATGGATAAACCCCAGGTAGTTGGGAATGGTCGCATTGGCTAAGGCGCGCTCCAGGCGCAAGTATCGTTCAAACTTCTGTAGGCATCGCTCGACTGCGGTCAGCCGCCGCGAAGGTTCCTTCACGGCAGCTATCAGCTTCTCTCGTCGCAGAAAAGCTAACAACTGTCGCAGCGCGGCAACGTCACTACGAGTCGGCTGCAATCTGCGCGCACGATATCGCAGATACTGTGCCGGATGGTCGGATGAAATGCTTCGTAAGCGGACGCCTCGCTCTCCCAGCCAGCTACTGAAACATGCGGCAAGATGAACTCGCTGACAAAGTGAGCTCGCAGCGTATCCCTGCTTACTCACCCAATCCGTAAACGCACCGAGATGGCCCACCAGAGGACCTTCCGGCGCACGCGACAAAACGACTCTGTCATTAATCATGTACTTCACAGTCTTGACTCCTCTCCCTTAAACAAAAGTTGAAAGGGGTCAGACTATGTCGACTCAATAACTATGATCCACTGGAATTGCCGGGTTGAAGCGACATTACCCGGTAATAGTTAGGAACTCGGAATAGTGCCGGAAGGCGTGTGGCCTCAGACGAAAAACCTCACCGTCAGGACCACGCAGCGGGACTTTCTTTGAAAGCTTTGTGAATTGATAGCAAAGGCTCTCGAACTTATACAGGCCGTACTCTGTGCGAAAGAGATAGCGAGCGCCAAAATGATCGGGTATCTCTTTGACTAACACACGTTGCCTCTTGATCGCTTCGGCGACCTCATTGGTGACTGGCAGCGGTCGTCCTTCGCGTTTCATCTTGTGGTTATACCAACGTAGCCTGGGGTCGCCCGCAGCATCCCAGTCGAGACAGTCTTCTCGCAGATGCATGGCGTCTTCTGCACGCAGCCCAACCACACGAAGGATCTCAACGAGGTTGCGCGCGTAGGGATGCAGTAAATGCAAGTGCGCGTCCAGTTGCGCCAGCACACTCTCTGGTATCGGGCGTGGTCGTCGAAACCCACGTCCGATCTTATCCTCAGGAAAGATCAGCGGGCGCACCGGTGCTTCCGGCCAGTCATGCAGCCGCATGTAGGTAAACATGACATCAAGAAAGCTGGCCATCTTTGCTCGCCGATAGGCGGTAATCGGTCGCTGCGCTCCGGTCTGATCGATCCAGTAAGGATGGTCCAATGCCGGCTCGATCATCTCTCTCGTCAGGTGGGTGAACGAGTCTAAGTCCGGATAGAACTCTCCGAGACGAGTCAGGAAAGGCTTGGCGTGCTTCAGATAGGGCCTGAACGTTGCCGGTCGCCAAAACGGGACGCGCGCGCGGAAGTATCGTTTGATCAGATCGCGCAAGCGTGGGTTCGCAATGAAGGTAAAAACCAGCCTGAAGGTGCTCTGGTTCATGTGCTTGGGATAGTCCGAATACAAGCGTCGGAGATCCACGCGATCTCTGCTCCAGACCTTATCTGGGTCTTCTAATGCGATGGGACCAGGGATGAAGATCTCTTCTTGACGTCGCGGTACTCGCACTCCGATACTCACCATCTCTGCGCGAAAGGCTTCATCTTTTACAGCCGTGAACCATTGTCTGGTTCCGGCGTAACCAAGCCGACGGCATAACTCAACGACTGTAAGAGATCGGTTCTCCTCATCTTGCAGGAAGATCCAGAACCGCCACTGTGCCTTTGTCCGTTTCTGTAGAAACTTCAACTCCTCCCGAGTCAATCGAGTAATCACGTCGCTTCTCCTGAAAGTGCTGCCACTTCTTTTCCATGTCCTCGTCATTAAGGTGGACATAGGTCATGGTGCTGTGGATATGTGCGTGGCCCAGGCGCTTTTGCACGTAACTCACGTCCCAATCCGCGCGGATCAACTCCGTGGCATGAGTGTGTCGTAGCATGTGCGCATGGAGCGGAAGTTGGTTCTTGCGGCTGTAATGCCGGAACATTGCTTTGACTGCGTGACGGTTGAGCGGGCGACCGTAAGTATTCCTTCCGCGCTTGTCTCGCGCCGTTTTCTTGAGGACGACGAAGAGATGGTCCGTATCAAAGTTGTGTTTCAAGACGAGATGATCCAAAAGAGCCATCAGCCCAGGCGATAGATCGATGAAGCGCTGCTCGCCATCACGTATGCCCTTAGCCAAGGCATCGTTGTCCAGGTCGCGACGGCGACGCACCCAAACTCCATTGCGATGAAACTCGATGTCTTGTAACCAGAGTCCGAGCACCTCACCAACGCGCAGTCCGCCCTCACGCATTAGCAACAAGATGCATCTGAACTGTAGGTTCTCGGTTGATGAGAAGAACCGCGCGAAATCGCTGTCCTTCACTGTTTTATATAGTCGCTCTGGCTCTTTGAGTTTGAGGCTGCGCTTGATGGTCTTCCCGTGTCCCAAGTGAACCAGGAAACGCTTGAACTTGCTGAAGCGATCCGAGATCTGTTCGTAAAGAACCGGGTTCTCGAGTTGCGTGCCGCGATGGATGTGATACCGATAGAAGCTGCTGACAGCTGTAACGATTGTGTTGACCGTGCGCTCACTCAAGTGGCTTTCATTCCTCCTGGCTCGATCTCGTAGCCACTGAATGAAGTGAACCAGGTCGTCTGGCCTGGCGCGGCGCCAGTCGACTTGCTGGCGCTCCAGGAAGACGAAATAGCGAGCAAGATGGCGGCAGTAGTTCTCCAGTGTGTGCGGAGACTTCTCCAGTGCCGCCAAGTGGTCTAAATACAACTTGACCGGTTCGATGAAGTCGCACCGTTCGTCGATGAGATACAGGCGCCGGCGACCATCAGTCTTGGCCCAAACCGTTCTTAACATCGGTCTCTGTTGGAAAGGCTCGCGTGACTGTTGGTCCGGCAGTCATTCAGCCTTCAGCCGTAGTCTCAGCGGTCAGCTCGGTCTCGCTGCGCTCGCCCTCGCCGCCCGCTGAGACCACGGCTGGGGCTGTCAGGAAAACGAAATCAACAGAAAAGGCTGCCCGATCGACAAGCGCCTCACTTCCAAAAAGCAACGGATAATAGCTGATACGTTGTTAACTTTGAGGAAACGAAATCTGATCTTTCCATTAACGAGTTCGGGAAGTGAAAAGTGTCTTCAAAGGAGGCAGCTTCCTTACTTTACTAACAGGGTCTTTTGCTTCTCCCCATAACGACCGACACAGGCACTGCCGGAACGAATTAGGCGACACTCGGAGGCTTTGTCGGAGAGTTGTCGGACGGGCTCTCGTGGCACAATCCGAACGCAGAAGCGGGAAAACAAAAGAAGCGATTTCTTGTGAGTTCTAGAAGAGGATGCGAATATACAAAAGAGAATGCGAATGATTACAGAAGTGGATGCGAATGAGGGTAGGTGCTGATCCCCGACGAAAGGGAATCATTTTGGATTGGTGCCTTCACGAGTCTTGGCGACTTGACTCGCGTCCGATTGCAGTTGGCAAGTCCTCACGTTAAATGCATTTCAATCGAGCCAGCCTCAACACAATTGCGTTCGAACGGCCTGAGGATCTTATAATCCCTGGCCATGAGCAACTCCGCTTTATCACAGGGGACGGACCAGTTCACCAATAGCCTGGATCGTCAGCAGCTCCATCTTAGCCTGCACCACGTTACGATCTTGGTCACCGATCAGGATCGAAGCCTGCGCTTCTACCTGGACCAGCTTGGGTTCAATTTGGTCGTTGATTTCCGCTTTGAATCCGGCGATCGCTGGGTAGCGGTTGCCCCTCCGGACGGCACCGCGATCCTTGCGCTTGTTACTCCGAAGCTCGACTCCCAAGAATACAAGCTCATTGGTCGGAGCAGGGACATCGTTTTTGTGACCGAAGACGTCACTGCCAAGTTCCACCAATGGCGCGAGCGCGGGGTTCGCTTTGATCATCCGCCGCAGACACCGGCCTGGGGCGGGACCTACACGCGGTTTGAAGACTTAGACGGGAACTCCTTTGCCCTTGCGGGCCGTGATGAGGTGAGCAAGCAAATCGAAGCGCAGCGTAGTGCCCTTGCCGAAAAGCTGGAGGCCCAACGCCGCGCTGCTCAGGAGCTCGAAATTGCAAAACAGATACAGGCGAGACTCTTTCCGCAAACGCTGCCGGCCCTTCGCACGCTCGACTATGCGGGTATTTGCATTCAGGCTCGCGAAGTCGGCGGCGACTACTACGACTTCCTCAATCTGGGTCGACAACGGCTCGGGCTAGTGATTGGCGACATTTCAGGGAAAGGAATCGCTGCGGCTCTTTTGGTGGCCCATCTGCAGGCGAGTCTGCGCAGCCAGTCTGCAATCGCGTGGGATCAGCCGCAACGCCTCTTGCGCTCAGTGAACCGACTCTTTTACGAAAACACCCCGGATAACGCCTACGCAACGTTCTTCTATGCCGAATATGACGACAAAGCGCGGCTCTTGCGCTATGCAAATTGTGGGCATCTCTCCGCTCTTCTCCTCCGCAGCGAT
>WNFY01031780.1_pt1 | contig 10948 bp, 16 predicted proteins | sample 5400091 | NCBI WGS metagenome assembly WNFY01 (sample SAMN13153364, study PRJNA577476) | soil metagenome | isolation source: 60 cm soil or saprolite under grassland replicate 1 | place: USA:California | collected 2016-06-15
TTTATGATGGAAGAGGCCGGCTTGAGACTCCTTTCTGGCTCCCCGAGCAGCGAGTGATCGTCTTTGGAGACGCACTCACCGAGCGGGGCGGGGAACTTCGGGTCTGGTCTTCGCCATGGCATGAAAAGCGAGCGTTGCCAGCTCTTCGAGAGTTGCTTAATCTCCCATTTGAACAAGTCATCATTTCGCACTGCGACCATAAACCCGTACACGACCGAGCGGCCTATGAGCGCGCCCTGGAACTCCCGCCCTGGGCGGGCTGAACCCTCACTTCCACCAAGATTCTATAGAAAGGATCTCGAAACGCGTAAAGTAGGCTTGAATGCGACCCGCCGGAAAAGTACCGGTCTATCCTCCAAGAATCCCCGACTTGCGCAAGTCACGAAGAGTTTTCAGAAGCAAGGCGTCATGAAACTCCTCGGCGGGCGAATATCACGACTCAGTAATGGACTCGTGGAGATCACTGCTGACAACCGTCCTAGTTTCAGTCAGCAGGACGGTTTTGTCCACGCGGGTATTATGGCGACTCTTGCCGACAACGCCGGCTATGCCACGCTCTCAACTCTGCCTCCCGGTTCTAGAGTCCTCGCTGTCGAGTTCAAACTGAACTTCATGAGGCCGGCTGTTGGTGACATGCTTCGGGGAAGAGGCAGAGTACGGAGACTTGGAAGGACTCTCTCGTTGTGCGAGGTCGAGGTAGAAGCGAGACAGGATGGTAAGTGGATCACGTGCGCCTGGGGCTCGGAGACCGTCTACTGCATCAAGGAGAAAGAGACCGAAGGCATCACTTCGGTAGAGCGTCGCCGGGAAAAGCTACGTGTCTGATGAATCTCGTACCTGAAGGTACTAGCCCTCACACAAGGGTCCTCGTCATGGATCCTTCTAGTCCCCTCCAGTGATGTTGAGAAGACCCCTACGCCGCTTACGTCTGTCTCGTCACGAATGGCGCAGATAACGCAAAGTTTTCCGTCTCTTTCAAGCGGCGATGGAAAGCGGCTTCTTTGATTGTACGTCCGATTCAGTTTCGTTAGTAGCTTCCATGGTGATGACGATTTTTCCTCGGGCGTGGCCTTCTTCAAGGTACTTGATAGCCTGAGCGGTCTCGCTCAAGGTGTAGCGTCTATCGATCACAGGCGCAATCTTTCCTTCTTCCATGAGCTCCTTCAATGTTACGAGGTCTTCCTGGTTTGGTTTTGCTATGAAGAAGACGAATTTCTTGTCTCCCCTTGACGCTAATCGTCTTCGAATCGCAAAATAGAGTAGGCGCCTGACGATCTTATCTCTCATCCCGACAATGACACAGGTCGCGTTGGGATTCATTATACGCTTGTAGTCAGAGATTGAATGAGAGGCGGCAATGTCGCAGACCAGGTCATAACGTTGTCCATTCTTGGCGAAATCTTGATTCGTATAGTCAATGACGTGATCTGCTCCGATTGAACGGACAAAGTCTAGATTCTGCGTGTTTGTCACAGCAGTTACTTCGGCTCCAAATGATTTCGCAATCTGGACCGCGAATGTTCCTACTCCACCGCCTGCGCCGTTGACCAATACTTTCTGCCCGGGTTTGATGTGTCCGTGGTTGCGGAGAGCTTGTAATGCGGTGAATCCAGCTATAGGGACGGCGGCGGATTCCTCGAAGGAGCAATTCGCTGGTTTCAGGGCTATTCTGCTCTCTCGAGCAGCTCCATACTCGGCGTAGCCAGCATTGCATACACCATATACTTCATCCCCTGGTTTGAACTGAGTCACATTATTGCTGACTGCTTCTACCTTGCCAGCGAAGTCGCTGCCGACTCCGGCCTCTTTTGGCCGGCGCAGGCCCATACCCATTCGAAACAGGGGCAGTACAAGTCGTATCAAGAAGGGCGGTCCTCTCACGTCATACCGGTCCGCTGGATTGACGGAGGACGCGTAGATCTTTACCAATACTCCACGAACATCGTTCGGAGCAGGTTTCTCCACCTCCTTCAGCTGAAGAACGTCCGGCGATCCGTATCGATCGCGGACAATCGCTTTCATGCGTCCCTTTTCGACTTGTTCTGGTTCGGTGATCATTGCAGCTTCCTCAATCATATTTCGCGAGTGCCTCCTCTGTGGTGTTTAACATCTCGCTGATGTCGATCGGGCTTCCCTCGATCACGTCCTTCAACTGTTTCTTGGCCATCTCAGTGAGTAGAGTTCGCAGGTCGTTGGCCAGTGCCTTCGATTCTGTTCTGCTGGTCTTCTCCTCGGTTCTGAGAATGACGGTGTCCCCCGAGACTTTCAGTGTGAATTTTCGAATGTCAAGTGTGATCTTGTCTTGGGTGACGCGGAGGGTGTGGTGTGGCGATGCGGTCTTCACTTCTGTGGGAGAGTAGGAGAAGCTGTCTGATCCGGCGGAGAGTTCCATTGATCCGTCCCCTACAGAGAGGCTGCTTCCGTTCCATTTTGCGGTTGCTTGGTGACCGTTGGTCGTGACGTACGCGCTGCCGGTCCCCTTTGCCAGCCATCTCTCTTTTGGATGGTGTTCGCCGTCTCCGTCCCAGTCGAAGATGAGCGGGCCAATCTTCCACCGGTCGCCCATGCAGCCGTCGCGGATTCTTATGCGTCCGACATCGACGTCTTGTGCCCGCGATATTGCCTCTTCATCGAGCTGGTTTGGCGATTTCCCCGACATCTGGACGGCCTCGTCTCTGGATAGTGCTCTTCCCTGGAATGGGACCCCTACTGTCGTGACTGGACCTGGGAGCGAGGCGCTTACCATTCCCATCGGGGTCTTGAACGAGCTTGAAACCTCGCCCAGAAGTACGCAGCCGATGGTCCGTCCCCCGCGCCTGATCGGCATCCCCAGAGTGTCCTGCTTCACGGCCAATCTGGTTCCCTCCATGGTGGGTCCCCTGCCTTCCGGGACGATGAACGGTTTCGCGCCCCACTTTCGAGCTAGACCCAGCCTCTGAACTGCGAACGCTCCTAGACCGGTTGCGATTGCGCCAACGGCAACGTCAGGGACCCGGCTGGAAATCACACCTGGAAAGACGTCTGACTGTAAGGACGACACCCAGCTTAGTATCCAGATCGACACTATGATCGCGACAAATGCGGCCGCGAGGTTCCAGAGAATACTGCCAAGTGCTCTGCCTGCTCCTGAGCTGGTCTATGTGCGGAGAATTCGGCCTAGGAAATACAGGCCTAAACCAGTGAGGAGCATGATGACCGAGTAGTGTTGGATTCCGAGGGGTTGCCTGATGAGCCATACCAGAGCGAGAAGCCTGACATTCCAGAGTCGCGCCTTATCTCAATCAACATGTTCTCCCCCGAGTGCTTGGCTCATGAGGGCGAGTGTCCTGGTGAGCATTCGTCCCCTCTTGGTGAGTTCGTAGCCTCCCTCGTCGCTGTGGGAGACCAGCCCCATGTTCAGCAGGCTCTTCAAGTGGTTGTTGACGGATGCCGCTTCAAGGCCGGTTGCTGTCTTGAAGTCTGAGAACGTCTTCCTTGTAGAGTAGAGCATCTTGACCATCTTGAGCCTGTCAGTGTTGGCCAATGACTTGAGCAGGTCAGCCGCCGTGGTCTCTGGCATACTGTCAACGAGTTCGTCTACCGCAATCTCTCCCCGCGTGGCCAGGCTTGACTTTACATCTTCTCGGATCTGTCTGACGAGGTCCTTGACGACGACAAAGGAAGGCTCGGCCTGAGCCACGTCATCCTTCTGGAGGTCGACTCTGATTGAACCTGATCCCGAGTTCTCGAGAGCCTGAGAGACTTGGCGCCGTATCTCATCTTTCAGCGACCTGATCTCGTCTCTGAACTCTTTCCGCATATCAGCGACTTTGTCAGCCAAGTAAACGCACCTATACTTGCCACGGAGGCTGAGTATATATGATTTGACTTCAGCCGCAATTTAGATAAAATACAGTTTCCTTAGTTCGTGAACCGTTGACTAGGCAAACATGTTGGCCCATTCCCGGACGTACCACTTGCTGATCATCCCGTTTATGAAAAATGGATCGCCATGGATGTAATCCTCCGCGGCCTCTCGTGAGCTCAGAACCGCCATGGTGCTGAGCGGCTCATCGGGATTGTTCAGGAAAGCCCCTGACATGAGGAGAGTGCCCTTCTGGTGCAACTCTTTCGAACGGGCTAGATGAGCTGCAATCTGTTCAGGCGCTTTTGCTCTTGGCCAGCCTTTGTTTGAGTCCTCCATGTTGTACTGAACTCGATTATTATTCTGTATCCAGAAGCAGGCATATCCAGCAGGTACACACTACTTGAACAAGGTGCCCTGATAACGAGTACCGTCTGGTCAAGGCGCGGGTTGCAGATCAGAAATGAATACTCAAGTCGCAACTGAAGGCGTGTTGAATCTTGGCCTCGGATACTAAGCGAAGAGAATCGTGGACTGAACAAGAGACTTCGAGTACAGACGTTAGGATGCCGAACCAGCTAAAACTGTCAAGAGTTTACCGATTCATTGACGAGCAGACAGGCGCTCCCCAGATCTCGGAATTTCCGGACTCTAACCCGACAGGTGATACTCCTCTGGAGATACGGATGAAGCATTTTACGGAGATCGAGAACTTCACATTTCTCGGGTATGTTCTCGCCCACGAACTCGGGGGAACGACCCCCAGGCCTATTCGGACAGTGGAGGAACTAGAAGTCCCTGACGAAGAGTTTCAGAGGTTCGTCAATGAGGCGAAGACCGCGACCCTGACTGACGAGGAGCTGGGGGACACGGTGCTCGATGTTGGAATCAACTGGGAGCACTTCGTTGCCTCGACCGACAGCCAGCTTCTTCCCGAGCATCCGCTGAAGATTACCGATGTTCTGATGCAGGAGAAGATTGACTCGCTCGACTTCATTACAGAGGCATTGGTCCGGGAGGTCAACCTTCGCAGCATCGAAAAGCCGACCGGAGCTCAAGGCCGGAAAAGCAAATAGTGACGGGCTCAATACAACTGAGATCGTCCCGCTAACCCTTGCTCTAAGATTAGTTGTGGGCTGCACCGCGCGCTTTAGGGACGCAGGTTCGAGAAGTCAGAGACTCGTCTCAAGATAGGCGAGAATTAGCGATTTGTAGAGGGGCGGCCCGTTCAAACTTCCCTTCTCTGAGCTGTCCATTGCCTTCTGAACTGGCGAAGCTTGAGGATCCGCAACCATGTCAATGTCAAGACTGGAATCGTGGCTAGGCCCATAACTGCAAACCCAAGAAGGTTTCCGACAAGTACGATGTACATGCCGAAGACGAAGAGCAACACGCACAGAACAACGACGCCGAGAGCCAACTTCTTGCGCCACTTCATGCTCCATCGCCAAGCCTCAGAGTGAACGGTCTCGTAATGAGAAGAGTGGAGTCGTCCCATCTGAGAAAGACTCGCTTCAGGCAGAGGCTCGCCGCAGATCGAACACTTAGTCCATCTTTGATGGTATACCTTCCGCACATCTCGAAGCATTTTCTTGCTCGATCCGAGCGCGATTATCAGAAAAAAAGCGGAGAGAGAAAGAGCGAATCCGGTTGTTAGGGCAGCTTCCAAAAGGCTAGGACCTGAGATTTGCTCCAGCTCTTCCGCCGATACAAGCAGAACAACAGAGAGGACTCCGGTCACAACCAAGAGAATCTTGAGCAACCGCATTCTCCTGCCAACACCCTGACTTTTTGTAATTACATGAACGGATAATTGTTGACGAGGAAACTATTGACTTCTGGTGCTGAGTCTACCTCCGCAGCTTGGGCAGAAACTCGCCTGTTCACTCATCACTCGACCACAGTTCGAGCAGACCTGAGTCATTGACGACATGCTTGGAATTGGAGCAGGCTCGCCTACGCCCGGCGCAGACGGCAGGGGTGACGGAGCTACAGACGCCCGCGGCTTTCTTCGGAGAAAGCCAAACCCAAAGTCGACCGCGGCAAGGGCTACGAATATTATACCCAGCCCGAATCGGAAGCTACTATGAGTTGTGTATGTGCGCTGGAAATTAATTGTCTGAGTATTATTCAGCAGTCCCGTTCCGTGCCTGAACAGCAGGTAAAACGTGTCCTGTACCGTGAAGGTGTAGGAAATGCTGCCCGACGGAGCGTTCTGGATCGCATACAAGCTGCCGGTAAAAGTTCCCGTCTCGAACGAGGCGTACTGAGCGCTACTTTCAATATAGAAGCTCACGGGAGTTCCAGAAATCTCCTGGAAACTGCCGCTAACCGAATCGCCCGGGTTCCGAGTGGTTGCTGCGTACTCGTACTGGCCCGAGAGTATGTTGAAGGTGGACTGCTGCGACGTTGCTGTGGTGTATGTGGCGAAGTTGTAAAGGCCGAGGGCCAATAGGAAGAGGCCTCCGACTACATAACGGAGCCTGACTGGATCCACATTTCATCGCACGGTCTGCTCGCATTTAACCATCCCTATTCTTAGAATGTAGGCTACAAGGAGGATTTGCTTCCCAGTCTCGGAAGGAGTATCATGTCGAAGACTTGGTGGAATTAGGGATAGCTAGCTTTAGTGTGAAGCTGGAGATGTCCATCGATGAAGATGGCCTTCTAGGTCTCGGGTTGGTGGATAATGTGCAAGTAGTCCTGGCTAGTATGACTCGATCTTTAAGCCTGGTACACGACGGAAGTCCTCAGAGTTCCTCGTTACCAGTGCCAGTTTCAACAACAGCGCGGTCGAAGCAATGTAGAGGTCGTTTATCCCCATCATCTCGCCCTTACGTTCCAGACCTGCCTGCAACTGCGCCGACTGTCGAGCTATTTCATGGGTGAATGGTATAACCTGAAACGCGCCCAAATCCCTCTCAGCGTTTTCCAGCTTTTCGGAGAGCTGTTTAGTGGCAGAATATGCGTAGTAGACTCCTCGAAGGTATTCGTAGACTGTTACTACAGATATTGCTTTGAAACTTTTTTCCTCTTCAATCTTCTTGGCCAGCTTCCCTGATCCAGGGTCACTGTTTACTAGATCGACTAGGAATGTAGTGTCGAATAGTCTCAAACTTATCTAGTGAAACATTTTGTCCAGTTTTCTTCGAGTGATGTCTTCGGATTCGCGGATGCTCTTTTGGACCCTGATCCAATCTGCCTTGCTGATTGTGCCGCTGCCGTAAATGTCTGTCAACTTTACTCCATGGCTCAGGCCTCGTCGGATCACGTCCGAGAAGCTCTCGCCTGGAAGCTTCACTTTACGCAATAGTTCATACACATCGTTGGAGACGGCGATTGTCTTGGCCATGTATTACAGATGGAGCCGAGGGGTACATATGCATATCTATACATAGACTCCATAGCCCGCTTTTTTTCTGCGTAACCAAGTTGTCCGTACCGTTTAAGTTGTACGTGGCATCTAGCATGACCTGAGCTAGGATGCCGGAACGGATCGTAATGGTCACCAGGAAGGGTCAAGTGACCATTCCGGTCGAGCAGCGGAGAAAGTACAGAATAAAGCAGGGAATGAGGCTCCTCGTCAAGGACTCGCCGTCGATGAGATGAAGAGGAAACTCGACAGGATGCGCTCCGAGAACTTCGACTGACCGGCGTCCCAAAAGTTGACACTTGCTTCTTCCTCATTCATTCAATTGCGGATACCGGCGGTATCGCGTAACTCGTAGCATGGGTCATTGGCTCGCCGCTCCCTCGCGTTTCCGGGCATGATACTTTGTGAATAGGAAAAATACTCCATAACAGACGGCTATGTAAAATATGACATCGAGTGCAAAGATGCCCCAGTCGTATTGAGTTGTGTAAATTGGTGACTGACACGCTTGAGGATGAAGCGGACTGCACACGAACTCAATGATCTCCTTCCAAGCTAGCGGAAAACCATAGAACGAATCAATAGATCCCCCCGGGCTGTAGAGTGTGACGACGAGAAACAACCCTGTGGAAACCGTACCGAGAATCGCAGCGCCGAGTGCGAGTAAAAGGCGGAAGAGTGAACCAGGATGGGTCATTGCTGTCTCACGGATCGTCGAGCCATGGCAGTCTTCAGGCGATCGTCTTGCGTATAGGACCTCGCCTTGGGCCGACTCGCATCTCTGTCCATGTTGAGCACTTGGGGATTCCCACGTCTCCTAGGCTTCGTGGTTCTCCGAGAACAGCGGGCAAGCGCTAGGTTAATAGGTGGAATGGTGTACCGGTATACTGGTATACCTTTTGGGTTCCGACACCACGGTGAAGATTTCGCGGGAGACTCTTTCTCATCTGGAGCGGCTGAGGGGGGAGATGAAGGCTAGGAGCATTGACGAGACGGTTATGGCTCTAATCAAGAGTCACCGGAGGAAGATTCTGGCCGGTGTCTTCGGGGCGGACAAGGGCCGGGTTAGGCCGTTCACGCATGAGGATAGGGGAGAAGACCGGTGAAGATTCTGGTCGATTCCTACGCCTGGGTCGAACTGTTTCTCGGAAGCGGAAAAGGTGGCCGAGTCAGGGGGATCATCGAGTCGGCTGATGAGGCCTTCACTCCAGACACGGTTCTGGCTGAGCTGTCCCGGAAGTATTTTCGTGAGAGGGTTCCTGAGAGACTGGTCAGGGAGAGGCTGTCGGCAGTGCAAGGAGCGTCTCATGTACTGCCCATAACTCCGGAACTTGCCCTGTCCGCGTCGAAGGCCTACCTCGAGCTTGCGGAGGAGGCTCGAAGGAGAAGGCTACGTTCCCCCAGTCTCTTCGACGGTCTCGTCTTGGGAGCGGCCAGACTCCAAGAGGCCAAAGTGGTTACTGGGGACCCGCACTTCCAAGGTCTACCAGAGACCATCTGGATCTAGCAACTGCCGGATCTCGATAGTCTTAAGAAGACTCCAAGCTTCCGTCCGTTCTTCTATGTCACAAGTTGTAGAAAGTCTAACGAACCTGATGCAGACACTGGACGACGCTTGGAACGCTGGACCTAAGAGTCCTCTGTGGGAGACCTTCAGAAAGCGTCATACTGATGACGTCGCCGTTTACTGGCCGGGTCAGCCTGAGCCGACGAGGGGACGGCATAACCATGACTTGGAGGCTGTAGAATTCTTCAAAACTTTTCCAGACAACCATCTGATAAATCGGCCGTACAAGATCCTATTCCAGCAAGGGAATCATACGTGCTCTGTGGCCGATTTCTACGGCACAATGAAAGGGCCGATGAAAACATCCGAAGGCAGAATAGTTCAGCCCACCGGGAAGAGCTTTCATGTGGAGTTTTGTACCGTTGCCACCTGGAACAATAAAGGGGAGATTACCGAAGAGCGACTCTTCTACGACCAGGTCGGACTGATGAAACAGATCGGACACATGTAGGAAAGATTATCGCTCAAGAACTTCCATCTACTCTGCAGAGCTCGACCGCACATTCCAGCAGCTGCCGTCGCCGACCTCAACCTTTCTTATCGAATGGTCATGGGCCTTCCTGACGACCTGGACCATGGACCATCGTCCCTCTTCAAATGAGGATACTCCTTGAGAATATCGTTCACGCAGAAACTGTTCGAGATGTCTTGGGTTCGCGGGCCAGCTGGAGAAATCCTCCACCGGGACAGTGTCAGCCGGCTAGAGAGGGACATTCGGAAGAGGGTTGGGTCCTAATTCGTCGAAGAGTTCGGTCGAAGCGAAAGCGTCGCTGATCTTCAGCCGATCAAGGCTTGCCGTAGAGAACCCTGTCGTGATCCACCGAGCACTGGGTCTTCTCCCCACGCTTTGACGCACGTTCAATGTTCTTGAATATTGGATCATCCGGGTAGACCTTGTCGTCCAGCACCAGCCGCATAGTAGCCACGCGCAACGCTTCCTTCAGGGTGAGCTTGTGTTCCTGTGCGTACCGTGCCAGTAGCTGGTACTCAGTCTCATTGAGCTCCGTCTGAGCCATCTTCAATGTTCATCGAACATGTTCATTGAAGCATCGTCCAATAATAACCAGTCGGGTTTCTGGCAATCCCATGGTCCCGAGCACCTGCTAGAGGATCTTAGAGCTATGGCAGGCTTCAGCCGATCGCCTTGCGTAGCAGGACCTCGCCTGGAACGACTGTCATTATTCTGTACATGTTGAGCGTGTGAAGACTCCCGTGTAACCTGGAGAGTTGGCCGAAGCTTGTCCGTGTGAATCCTTCTGAGGCGAAGAGTGCTTCCGAGGGTTTGTTGTCCTCTTCCACGCTAGCAAGCACTTCCTCCATCTTGGAGGCCTTGAAGAGACGCAGGGCGTCTGCTAGGAGCTGTTTCGCGATGCCCTTCTTCCTCTGGGCTTTTGCCACGGCGATGTAGTAGACATAGCCAACGCTCCCCTCCAGCGTTTTCAACATGACCAGGCCGACAGGCTTGCCTGATGACATGGCTGCCCTAACGACTTCTACGTCTCGAAGGGTCCTTTTGGAATGCATTAGGTACCATCCTTCGAAGCTCTCCTCAAGTATCCATTCCAGGCTCGCCCTCTTCTTGGCGGGGACGTCCACGATAGTGATATCGTCCTGCTCGATCATAGGCGGAAGACCCGCTTGGCGTTGCGCGAGAGTATCTTCTCCTTGTCATTTTCGTCTATGTCCAGCCTCTTTACCAGTCCCAGTGTTTCGGAGTGTTTCGTCACCGGGTAGTCTGTTCCGAAGAGGACCTTCTCGGCGCCGCCTGCATAGTAGATGGCTTCGCTGATCTTCCGGGCAAGCCACCCGGCATACTTCTCGGCATAGTCGCTAGGTGTGGTTAGTCCGGAGATGTCTGTGTAGACGTTCTGGTGCTTGTAGATGAGCTCGGCGACATCCATGAACCATGGGTTGCCAAAGTGGCAGAGGATCATGGTCAGTTCCTGTCTCTTGTTGGCCAGCCCGTCCAGCGTCAATGGGTGGGAGCGGACGAGGTCGCCATTGCTGGACGCCGTGTCCCCGGTATGGAAGAGCACCGGGAGCTTCGCCGACTCAGCGTAATGGTAGAGCCTGTCATAGACAGGGCTCTCCGCCGACGCCTTCACGTAGCCGAGTCGGATCTTGAAGGCCTTCACCTCCCTCCTGTTCTCCTCACCGAGCTTGA
>WNFY01005951.1_pt1 | contig 10947 bp, 11 predicted proteins | sample 5400091 | NCBI WGS metagenome assembly WNFY01 (sample SAMN13153364, study PRJNA577476) | soil metagenome | isolation source: 60 cm soil or saprolite under grassland replicate 1 | place: USA:California | collected 2016-06-15
TCTTTTCGCATCCCGACCCCGAGCGCTGGGGCGCCGAGGTGGTGGCAGCCATGGTGCTGTGGCAGCCGGTGATCGACGGGGACGTCATCCCCGCGCGTCCGATTGAACGCATCGCTGTCGGCGCTGGCGCGAATATCGACCTCCTGGTCGGCACGAACACCGACGAGTGGAGGCTTTTCCTGGTAGCCGGTGGCGCGATCGACCACGTCACCGACGAGGCCCTGATCGGAGCCGTGGCGGCCTACGGACTCCCGGTCGAAGCGACATTGGCCTCCTATCGCGCCGCACACCCGGGCGAAAGCTTCGGCGACCTGCTCGCGGCTATCCAGACCGACTGGTGGTGTCGTATCCCCGCCCTCCGCCTGGCTGATGCACGTGCGAAGAGCCCCTCGGCCACCTACATGTACGAGTTCGCCTGGCGCTCACCGCAGTTCAACGGACTCCTTGGCGCGTGCCATGCGCTTGAGATTGCCTTCGTCTTCGACACGCTGGGCAACGGGATCGGGCCGCTCTGGGGAAACGACCCTCCTCAACAGCTCGCTGACACCATGCACGCCGCCTGGGTAGCCTTTGCGACCAGGGGAGACCCCGGTTGGCCGAAGTACGATCTGAAGCGTAGGGCCACCATGCGCTTCGACATCACGTCAGAGGTCGTAGACGATCCTCGATCGGCGGAGCGGACACTGTGGGAAGGCCAGCGGTAGCTTCTGCTACTGCTGGATAGCCGTCCGTCTGACGAGCAACCGAGAGCGGTGTCTGCATCCGTATGGTCTCCATCAAGACCGAGAAGAGGGAGCGGGATGACCTCCGGCTTCCTCTTGTATCTTTCTCAGCTCACAACTTGTTTGCAAGAGATGCTCACAATAGGTGTCAAGCATCCCTCAGGTCAGTTAAGAGCTTCATTGCTAGTGCCCAGATCCATGCCCAGGCGAACACAACCCCGATCCAGAAGCCAATGACGCTCCACGGCTGGCCCGATCCAATGGCGACTCCGACAAAGGCTGCGAAGAAGATCACACCCGTTGCGAAAGAGTACACTGCCCATCCTCGTTGTCTTCGGGAGGCAAATCGGCGGGCAAGCACGAAACATGCTGCGATCAGCGCAAGGAATCCGATCCCAGCTGTGATGATGTGCAGAAGGCCATGCCAGCTGATGGCGTGGGCATCTGCCGGGGTCCCAGGTGGAAAACCAAAGGCTGGATCAGCAGTGAAGAAGCCAGCGCCGATCAGTCCTAAACCGTAAATGCCGAGAAGTATCGGCCCCCAGGTACGACCACGACCAGCATATAAGGCCTGCCGCACCCCAACCGCGAATGCTATGACGAGCAAGCCGGTCAGCACCAGGTTGGTGATTTGAATCCATCCCAGATCTCCATTTGCAAGCAGGCTGAGGTCATGATGCATGAGGTCAAACCCGGGGCGGGTGAGCGCCTGGATCAAGCCTACGACGATGTAGAAAGGGCCTGCGATCAGGCCACAGATCAGCAAGGCTCTTGTCTGCCTCGTGAGAGCATGTGTCATCTGTCTTTCTCCCGTCTGATCGAATGCGAGGGTTGTGCTGTTTTTCGAAGTGGCATTTTGCATAGGTGTTCCTTTTCACTCCTTGTTCGTCAATTCACTGCACTCAAGCGAGAACAGCGTCAGATTCAAACGACCGATTTTGGTGAGCACTCCATGGAGGGCTGGCTGGTCCTGGAGGGAGCCGAAGAGTCTGGATGTGCCATCTGATTCATGCACGATCTGTAATCCCTCCAGCCACTCCCGCCACGATGGGTCCAGATGGCCTTTGACGCGGATCGAAACGTCCATCTGTCCCTCCTTTCTTCCATGTATATGTGCTCTACCGTCTTCATTGAGAAGAGTATAGCTGGAAGGCAGGGGCATTGACATCACCGAAATTCATGATTGGACGGGTGATATCGTAACGACGTTGGGGGATCAGCTGGAGACCGGTATTCCACAACAGGTAGGAACTCACATACGGCTAGAGGAGGTGCAAGTGCGCCGTCACCGCGATGGCTTCGGCACGCCTGCTCACGCCCAGCTTACGATAGATACTGCTGATCTGGGTCTTAATCGTATTGGGGGAGACGACCAGCACCTCAGCCATCTCCGCGTAGGTCTGCCCGGCTACCAGCAGACGCAGCACCCGTTGCTCCTGGGGAGAGAGCGGCTCAATGGGTGTTTGTGGATCAGCTTTTTGGGGTGAGTGTGGCAAGGTCATGTGCGTTGTGGCAGATAATGCCTCTCTTCCGTGAGTAGGCCGCTTTTTCTCCTGCTCGAAGGCTGCCAGCAAGCGCGATACGTAGGGCCTGGAAATGGGAACAGACGCAGGAGTGGATTCGTTATTTGATGGAGCTTTGAGAAAGGTGAAGAGCGCGTGTTTCATGAGCAGACCAGCATCCAAATACAGGCGGACGAAGCCCTCTGGCTCCGTCCGCGCGAGTAAACGAGCCGCAACGCTTGTTGCTTGCTCTCTTTTCCCTCTCTGGTGCAGGGCCACAAAAGACAGCGCCAGAAACTCGAGAGCTGTGTCGATATCTCCTGGGCGGTCAAGGTGCTGGCTAAAGCGTTCCAACGTCTCGATCGCCTGGGCATACTGCTGCTGTGCAAGAGAAACGCGCACTAGCATCAACACTTCTCTTTTGCGTAGAGGGTTCCATGCCTCCGGAGAAAGGGTTGTCTGTGCAGCCCACTTCGCTGCCTCCGCCAGGTTCCCCTGAGCCAGACACCATTGCACACGCAGCGCGACCATCCCGGGAGCATGGTTCGCCAAACCCTCTTGCTCAATCATGGCTTCAAGCTTTTGCAGGGACAGCCAAGCGGTAGAGAGATCTCCTCTTGCTAGCTCGAGCCGTGCTGACAGGAGTTCCCCCCTGACCAGCAGGTCCATCAACTGCCAATCCTGCGCGAGACGCTGCAAACGGTGCAGCCAATCAGCTGCCTCCTCCAGCTGATTCCAGGCATAAAAGATCTGGAAGAGGAAGTGATACACATATCCTGCCATGATGGTGCGCGCACCGCACTGTTCGATCAAGGCGAGGGTCTCCAGGCATTCCTGCTGAGCCAGGTGCAACTGTGCGGCCTGGAGATAGGCAAAAGCGAGCCAGGCCATCACGCGGATCGCGACCAGGGAGTCTCCTGCCCCTATCATCTGCTGCTTTGCCACAAGCAGTTTTGGTATCAGTGAAGCGCCCTCACCCTGGAGTAGCGCAGTTCGCCAGAACGTGAAGTAGAGCGGGATCATATTCCAGCGCGCCTCCTCGTCCTGGGGCAGCGCTTCTAACTCCAAAGCGAGAAGCTGCAGGCGCTCCTGGTCGCCACGCTTGATGATCGCGGGAACTTCGATCAGAGCTTGCAGCACGCGCAGACGCCGCTCGATCAACGCCACCTCTGCCTCGGAGAGGGCCAGATCCGACTTTCTTCGCAGAATCTCTTCCAGGCGGATGAGTGTTCGCTCGATCTGGGCAGCCATGCTGACATGCACGGCTTGAGGGCCGATGGTGATGGAGTTGAGGAAGTGAAGAGCGGCTCCCAGAGCCAGGCGGAGATGAGCACGCAGAACGGCATCTGGCAGAGAAAGCACCCAGGTGTGGACGATCCTTGCTTCCCCATTGAGCCAGAACTGTTCAGCTGCTTGTTCCATCAAGGAGGCGGCAAAGGAGTAATCCGGGGCGGCTAGCGCGTGTGCGATAGCCTCTCGTCGTTCACCCATTGTCTCATAAAAGCGAGCCGCTCGGAGGTGCAAGAGTGGCACCAGTTGGGGCCGACTCGCCTGCAACCGAGCGCGCAGCGCCTCACGAAAGAGGTCATGGAAACGATACCACTGCCGCTCGTCATCCAGCGGCACCACAAAGAGGTTTGCTCGTTCCAACGCCTCTAGCATGTCCTGGCTTTCTTGAATCGAAGGCAGCGCAGCGACGGCCTGACATAAGGCCGCATTCATCCTCTCCACGATTGATGTCTGGAGCAGAAACTGCTGGAGCGGGACCGGCAACTGCGCGAGAATTTCTTGCTGCACATAGTCGAGCAAAAAGCGATGGCTGCCAGCAAAGTCTTTGACAAAAGCGGGGAGATCTCCCCGCTTGCGTAGGGAGAGCGCTGCCAGTTGCAGACCCGCGATCCAACCCTCCGTCCTTTGGTGTAGGGTAGCCACGTCTCCTTCTGAAAGAGGCAAGCCCATTCTTTGTGTCAGAAAGTTGGCCGCCTCTTCCTGGGTAAAACGCAGATCACGATCGCGGATCTCGATCAGTTGACCACGAACGCGCAACCTTGAGAGGGGAAGATCGGGATCGGTGCGTGTGGCGAGTACCAGGTGCAGGTTGGCGACTAAATGCTCGAGCAAGAAGAGCATGCTCTCGTGGATGTCGTGGTCAGAGATCACATGGTAGTCATCCAGGATCAGTATGATGTCTGAGTCCACTTCCATAAGGTCCTGGAGAAGGATCATCAGGATGGTTGAGAGAGGAGGAGACTCAGACGAGTGCAGCAAGGCTAATGCCCTTTGCCCACTATGCGGCAGGCAGGTACGCAGTGCAGCAATGACCAAAGTCCAAAAGCGGATTGGATCATTATCCAGCTCATCAAGGGAAAGCCATGCGAGCATGGGTTCGGCTCCGTTGCGCTCTGCACTCCCCGTCGTTTCCAGGCTCTCCTGTGGCTGTGAGGAGAGAGCCGCCCATGCGGAGAGCAGCGTGGTCTTGCCACTTCCGGCAGAGGCCGAGACGAGCGTCAAAGGATGAGAGCGCACGGCATCCAGTTCACTGAGTAAGCGTTCGCGCTCCACAAGCGGGGTGGATAGACGAGGACGAGACAGCTTGGGAGAGAGCAGCAGTACCACTTGCTCAGCCTGAGGCTGTGCGTTTGGCCTGGACCCTGCTCGCCCAGTTTCTGCGAAGCTCGCAGAGGAAGCCTCTTTCTGAGGTGGTGTGCGCAAGGGGACAGAGGGGAGCTCGCTTTTAAGGACCTTCGCCACCTCCTCTAAACGTTCGAACGTCACCTTGACTGTGGGTCCGAGATAGTGTTTACGGGTGTGTCGATCCTTTGTGCGATAGGCATACCAATAGCCTGCCCCCCGTGACCGGGCTTCTTTGAGGACCGATATTCGTCCTGCTTGCCCCACAAACGCAAAAGCAGTGTGCTCGTCCAACCAGCTTTGCCATGCTGGCTCGTCTCCTCGACGGAAACACTGTACTGATTGCCCATGGGTCTGGAGTTCATAGCGCTGTTGCACCTCAGACCAGATAAGCGCATGCGATGATGGGCTGGGCATAGCTTCCTCCCTGTGTAGTTGGGTATTTTATTCCCAATCCCCCAACACCCATGAATATAACATACAAAAAGGTCTGGAGGCAATCATGGTCGTTGAGTTTTATGTTTTTTTCTTTTCATGCTATGATGATGAAGCGACTCGTTCGTTGGTCCGATAGTCAGGTCACGAACAGGGCTTTGCTTCGAAAGTAAGATACGTTTCCACATTACGTTTTTTCCCAAAGAATGGGAACGTATGTTAATTGCTTACTTCAAACAAAAACGTAAGTTTGAACACTCAAAAGGAGAACAACATGAGAAAAATAATTGTAACAATGTGGGTTAGTCTTGATGGCTTCATTGCCGGATCGAATGGAGAAATGGACTGGATAATAGTCGACCAGACAATGGGGCAATATGAGGATGATCTAGTAAGCTCGGCGGATACACTGATACTTGGACGTGCGACATATCAAAGCTTTGCTGGTTCCTGGCCATATGTGCCCGAAAATCCCTCAGCCTCAGAGGGCGAGAAAATATACGCTCGCAAACTGAATAGCATGCGCAAAATTGTCTTTTCAAAGTCGTTGGAAAAGGCTGAGTGGAACAATTCACAATTGATGAAAGAAGTTCTTCCCGAAGAAATCACCAAAATGAAACAAGAGCCGGGGAAGGACATGGTGATATACGGGAGCGCCAGTATTGTACAAACCTTTACGAATCTTGGTTTGATTGATGAATATCAGCTTCTAGTTCACCCTGTTGTTTTAGGGAGCGGAAAGCCTCTATTTACAGGCATCGCAAAGCCAGTACATCTAAGGTTATCGCAAACAAAAAGCTTTCCATCAGGTGTAATCGGACTGTATTATGCAGCGGAAAGCAAGTAAACGCTGTATTCAAATATCAGGTGACTCTGACACATCGAGGTAACGCATATGTGTAGAAACATCAAGAGCCTCTTCAACTTCGAACCGCCCGCAACCGAGGAAGAGATTCGTGCGGCCTCGTTACAATTCGTGCGCAAGGTGAGCGGCTTCAACAAGCCATCGAAAGCCAACGAAGCTGCATTCCTTGCTGCCGTTGACGAGATAGCAGCAGCCACCAGCACCTTTCTCAGCTCGCTCGAGACGAATGCACCACCAAAGGACCGCACAGAAGAGGCTGCCAGGGCACGAGCACGCACAGCACAGAGGTTCCCCAAATAAATGGGTCATCTTCTAATGAAATTTGAAGAATACTATGAAGCAGAACAAATATGATCATCCCGGATTCTTTGCCAATTACAGTCAGATGGCTCGTTCAATCGGCGGATTGGATGCTGCTGGAGAATGGCCCGCTTTCCGCGCGTTGCTTCCCGAGCTACGCGATAAAAACGTGCTTGATCTTGGCTGCGGCTTTGGCTGGCACTGCCGATATGCGCGCGAACGGCAAGCACGATTAGTGGTGGGAGTAGACATCTCAGAGAAGATGATTGCGCGCGCCAGAGAGAGCACCAACGATTCCGCCATCGAGTATCGTCGGCTTGCGATTGAAGACATAGACTTTGCCGCGGGGGAATTCGACGTGGTACTAAGTTCACTTGCACTTCATTATGTCAAGCGCTTCGATATCGTCTGTCGGAAAGTTCATCACTGCCTTGTACAGCGTGGCACCTTCATCCTCTCGGTCGAACATCCAATCTTCACCGCGCTCGCTGCGCAAGACTGGTATTACGGTCAGCATGGTGAGCGATTACATTGGCCTGTTGACCGTTACCAGGATGAAGGTCCGCGTCAAGCAAGATTTTTGGACCATGATGTTGTCAAATATCATCGTACCGTCGTCACCCATCTGAATGCATTACTTGACGCTGGCTTCACCATTACGAAGCTTTCTGAACCTCAACCGACGCAAGAAATGCTGGACAAGCTTCCCGAAATGCGGGACGAAACTCGCCGCCCTATGTTTCTCTTGATCGCAGCGGCCAAGAATGAGAAATAGGAGACTCTCCAGTTCATTTCTTTCCAACGGTCGCAAGCCATCTGCGCCAGGCGAGTGTTTGCTGCGCCTGGACAAGCAATCCCTCCTGGATGAACATCGTTCGCATTTGAGCAGGGCTATGAAAGCGCTTCGGACGAAAAACTCTCACCAACCAGCCTGGGAAGGAGGCATCCACAAGGATAAAGTATCCCCCGGGACGGAGCACTCGTGCTATCTCGCGTATACCAGCTGCCTGGTTTTGCCAGTGGTGGAAAGAGCTGGTGCTTAGTGCCAGGTCTACCGAGGCGTCCTGTAGCGGCAATGCTTCCGCCATGCTTGTAAAGAATGTGGCATTGGGAGTCAAGAATTTTGCCCTCTCTATCATGCCACTTGCCGGGTCTACACCGATCAGTTGCGCCTCCGGCCAATACCTATTGGCTCTACGCAACAGTCTTCCTGTTCCACAGCCAACATCAAGAACGCTCCCAGGCTGATGAACGATGCTTGCTGCCAGGGCAAGCGCTGCTTTATGTGTCTGATCAAAAAATGCTCGTTGCAGCCAGGAATTTTCATAGGTACTTGCCCATTGATCGAAGCGCTCTATGTCTTTTTCACGATGTTTTGTTGCCATACTTGTATCTCCTTACTTCCAATCGCCTAATCACGTCGCCTGTTCTTCTTCGAGCTTCTTCTACGACGGCGAACAGAGGCCCCTTTGCGATGCGTCGATGTAGATGACGAAGATCGAGGGCGAGGTTGACTCTGTTGCCTCTCCACATTGTCATGTAGCCCCCCACTGTCAACAATGCTCCCAACATGAGGCACAGCGAATAACGAGCCTTTCCCAGTAACAAAGAACTGCTGGACCATGTTGAGAAGCAGCGAAGTTATGCGGTATAAAGCGAGACCAGCCGCAAGTTGCCAGCCAATGAAAATGGTGATCAATACCATAATTAGGGGTAAAATGAATTGCATAAGTTGCGTCAGTTGCATCGTAGCGTCTTTGATGTCTGCAAGAGCGTGCGGCTGGGACATACGCATCTGTACAAAAGTCACGATCCCGGCCAGAATTGGCAGAATATGCGTTGGATCAGGCACGCCCAATGAGATATACCAGGCTGAATTGAGCATAGTAAACCAGTTCAGGTCAATATTAGGGATGCTGCTCAATTGCGGTAAAAACGGATATATAATGCTATTGAGATGGGCAAGACTGGCATGATTCAGGACGATATTGAGAGCAGAGTAGAGGCCAATAAAGATCGGTATCTGAATCAGCAATGGCAAGTATGAAGCCGCTGTAGAAATTCCGTACCGTTTATAGAGTTCCTGGTTGGCCTCTCGTTGGGCTTTCAAGTCTTGCGGATACCTCTTGCGAATCTCCGCTAATTCTGGCTGTAAGGCGAGCATCGCTTTCGCAGACTTGAGTTGTCGCAACGTCAAGGGGAGCAGCATGACTGTAATTGCAAGGGTTAAGACAATGATCGAAAGTGCAAAATCACCGAAAAGGTGATACAGCAACATGAGGACATTAAAGATAGGATAGGTAATGACAACGTTGAAGAAGTTACTTATCAGGGTCATGGGTACCTCCTGATGACGAGTAGAGAAAAACCATTATGATTTCGTGTGCCTGCTGTTCATTCTACGAATGGGGGAGGAGGTGTGTTGCAGGGGTGGGCAATACAGTTTGAATACTTGACTTTGACATGGCTTTTATCAGATTCTATAATCAACAGTACCAGGGAAGTAAGACACCCTGGTGCCGTAGGGCGAGGGTCCTAAGTGGGTACAGTAAGCCGAAAGGAGGCTTGATGAAACCTATGAAGAAACCAGTTCGCCTATTAGGAATGGTGTTTCAGGTCGACAGGTAGAGCCCGTAAAGGCGGGCATCTGGAACACCGGAGCTACTCGCTGATGCTATCCCACTGTGATGCATCTCAAATGATAACCCCGCATAACTGGGGAGTAGCAAGTGGCTCTTACTAAACAGAACGAGGGTCGGATGCTTATTGACCCTCGTTCTGTTTTATTGTGATCGAGTTCCAATGGATGAAACTCACAGCTTCGAATCGAAACAGGAACCACAACTGCCTGCTTTTCTAAAAGGAAGGACGTCGATTGATTTCCGCAGTTGGGATCCAGACCCATTGAAACAACTGGTCTGGGGCATAACAGGCGAACGCACACGAATGAAGTAGGATATCTGCTCGATCTTTTTTCCGCTTACTCTCTTTGTAATTATCTCCAACACAGAATGACGCCAGACAATAAAAGTACAACAATTATTTCCAACCTTTAGAATACCATTTTTGCTTGAAAATAGATCACTTGTATTGTGAATCGATCAACGATAAATATCTTCCATCATATGATATACTATGGAAACTAACTCATCTACCCTGATATCATGCGCTCCCGTTAAAAAATTAGAAGACACAGTGGAAGCGGAGAACCCTTGATAAGGAGCACAACCGATGACAGACGAACCTGCACGACCTTTGAAGGTCTTCTACTCTTATGCCCATAAGGACGCGAAACTGCGGGACGAACTTGGCAAACACCTCTTCCCCTTAAAACGTCAAGGTTTAATAGTCGATTGGTATGACCGTGATATTAGTGCTGGGAAGGAGTGGGAACAGGAAATCGATGACCACCTCAATACCGCTGACATCATTCTCATACTTATCAGTTCAGACTTTCTAGCGTCGGAGTACTGCTATGGCATCGAGTTGCAACGCGCAATGGAAAGGCACGAAGCTGGAGAGGCAAGAGTCATTCCCGTTCTATTGAAACCCGTCGATTGGCAAGGTTCCTCTTTTCACAAACTCCTGGCACTCCCGAAAAAAGCGAAAGCAGTGACCAAGTGGACGAATCAAGCAGAGGCTTATGCAGAAATTGCAAAGGGTATACGAGAAGTTGTGCCAGAATTGCGATCTCAACTTTCTTTGACTTCTACAACAACTCGAGACAGCCTTCCTGGAGTAATTCATGTTGATCCGTCGTCACTGCTTCAACTAGGTCAGCTTGTCACACGACATGCCCAGAAGGCTGAGCGTCAGGTGGTTGCACCGGATAGAGGCGTTTGAGTTTGATACGCGCATCCGCCGTGCGGAACTGCCAGTTGACGGTGCCGACCTGCTGGTTGCGATGCTCCTGCCAGCTCTGAACTTGCTGACAGAGATCCTCGATAGTAGCAATGTTATGGGCCAGGCCCTGCCGCGCCAGCACACTGAGTTCGATCTCGGCGATGTTGAGCCAACTGGCATGTTTGGGGGTGTAATGGATCTCCAGTCGGTCGGCCAGAGCCTTGGCTTGTTCTGGCGGAAAGACCTCGTAGAAAGAGGCCGGGGTGTGGGTATTGAGGTTGTCCATCACGACCACCACCTTGCTCGCTTCTGGATACTGTTCTTCGAGTACCTCCTGCATGAAGAACGCCCAGTCCTTCTTTGTGCGCTGCTCAGTCACTTTGAGGGAGCGTTTGCCTGCCAGTGGCTCATAGACAATGAACAGGTTAGCGCGGCCTTCTTTCTCGTAACTGTAATCTTCGCGGGCCACCTGGCCTGGCTTGGCCGGTTCAGGTGGATACTTGTCCTTGACGAGATTCTTCCCCATCTCATCCATACAGATCCTGGGAAAGGCTGGGTCATAGGGCTGGCAGTACACATCGAGGACATCCTCCATGTGATAGACAAAGTCTCCGTCTGCTTCCTTTGGGAAGCACCACGACTTTTTAAG
>WNFY01031815.1_pt1 | contig 10943 bp, 7 predicted proteins | sample 5400091 | NCBI WGS metagenome assembly WNFY01 (sample SAMN13153364, study PRJNA577476) | soil metagenome | isolation source: 60 cm soil or saprolite under grassland replicate 1 | place: USA:California | collected 2016-06-15
CGACGTGCTTCGACAACAAAATGTGTCCAGCATCGCCACAGTCCATGACCCGCTGTGCCGTGTTGATGCCAGCGCCGGCCACGTTCGCTTTTCCGCTTGCGTCGATGACCCCACTGACGGGTCCACTGTGGATGCCCATTCGCAGCTGAAGTTCCGGATGCCGCTTGAGAGCGCGGCTTATTTCCAATGCGCATTCAACCGGCGCTTCCGGGCTATGATAAAAAACTAGCGTGATGCCGTCGCCTGTCGGGATTTTGATCAAGCGCCCCGCCGTTTCTGCGGCTTGAAATTCATCCGTGCCTCGGACAATCTCGTTTAAGCGCTCGACTACCGCTCGTTGCTGATGGATCGGCAGCTTTGAGTAACCGACGATGTCTGTGAACAAGACATGCGCAATCTCGAGCTCAATTTCCTTTTTAACCTCGGCAGCCATATCAGTGTTCGCACAACGACTGCGCGCACAATATAATCTAGGCTTAACTGCCGATAGTCGAGAACAAACCCAGAAAGCATAGTTCGTCCGCTCACCACGCAAGTCTTAGTTCGATGCCTGCCTGCGAGTGCTCTTGGAGTTAAGCGCTTGCCGCGCCGTAGTCCCACGACCGCGGGACGCAGGCGGGTTGAACGTTGGGCGTTTTCATCCGAAATAGCACGCAGCGATGGCGCGACTTCACGAATATCAAGGGAAAGCAATTCTGGCCGCCAACGGATTCAAAATCCCGCGCGGGCGGGCTGCATTAAACGCGGACGACGCTGTCGCAGCGGCGAAGGAATTCGGCGGTGAAGTTGTGATAAAGATTCAAGCGTGGACTACCGGACGTGCCGGTATCGGCGGAGTCGCCTTCGCCAAAAAACCGGAGGATGTGCGCGCGCACGCTGAGCGCATGTTGTCGATGAAGGTCGGACAGTTTCCGGTCGAAGCGGTGCTGGTGGAAGAGAAGATCGACATTGACCGCGAGTTTTTTCTTTCGTTCGCGATTGATGACGCTGCTCGCGCACCGGTTATTATTTTCGCCGCTGGCGGCGGCACCGGAATCGAAGAACGCGCGGGCTCGACACACCGGATCCCGTGCGATGTGAATAAAGGCCCTGTGGATTCAGCTGTGAATGAAGCCGTTGCTTCGAGTGGACTTTCGCCGAAGCGGGCGATGCAACTCGCCGATTCGATCCGGAAATTATTTGCCGCCGCGCGCACCGTTGAAGCGCGGTCATTGGAAATCAATCCGCTCGTTTTGACCAAAGACGGTGAATTCGTCGCAGCCGATTGCCGGATCACGATCGACGATTACGCGGTGGTACGTCACCCCGAACTGGGAATCGAAATCGCGCGCGAGTTCGATCATCCACCGACTGCTCTCGAACGTGTCGCCTACGCAGTCGAACAAAGTGATCATCGCGGTACATTTTATTTCGCACAGTTGGCGACGGCCGCTCCCAAAGATTCGAAAGGTCTCGTTGGTTTTCATGGCGCCGGCGGCGGCGGTTCAATGATGTCGATGGACGCCATCGTGAATGCAGGATTCACCATCGCCAATTTCACCGATACCAGCGGCAATCCATCCGCATCCAAGGTCTATCGCGCTGCGCGAATCATATTAGCTCAGCCCGAACTCGTCGGATATTTCGGTTCCGGATCGGGCGTGGCCAGCCAGGAGCAATATTGGTCCGCGTACGGGTTAGCCAAAGCTTTTTGGGAACTCGATCTCGATATTCCTGCGGTAATTCGCTTGGGTGGCAACACAGAAGATCGCGCGGTGGACATCTTACATCGCATGTCCAAGCTACTTCGTGCGCCGGTCGAGGGTTATCGCAAAACCGACACGCCCGCCGCAATCGCCGCGCGCTTTGCCGAACTCGTCGATAGCGCTAGCGACAGAAAATGGAAGCCGCGCATCCCGCGTGCACCCAGGTTCACGAAAGATTCACCAACGATTGCTTTTCCCGTGAAAAACGGCCGCCTTTGGATTGAGACTGTGCAATGGCCACAAATTCGCAGTGCTATCGAAACGCATTCCGGCGGATTGATTGTCGATCGAGAGGGCGTGCCCGCTCCATCGCTACCCGACGAAGAATTCGCCACTAAAGATTCCGAATTACTCGCGTGCGATGTCGAGTGTCGCCTTGCTGAAGTCGAAGGTTTCTACCTGGAACTCGATATTCCGGGATTGGACGAACTGATTACGCATAACAAGAGGTCTCGATTGACCGGTTAGATTTGTATCGCTACCATTCAAAAAATGGCATCCCTTGGGTTCACGTATTCGCAAGATGGAGAGATGTGGCTCGGATATTTGGATCAGTATCCCGATTATATGACGCAGGGAACTTCACTTGACGATTTAAAAGAACATCTGCTCGATCTGTATAAAGATTTATCTTCTGGAGCGATCACCAACGGTCGCCAGGACTCCGAGCTTGAGCTGGCGTGACGCGACGCGAGCTCATTAGGAAAATCCAAGAGGAGGGTGCAGTTCTCGTCCGACATGGCGGGAAGCACGATTGGTATCAGAATCCCAGGACAAAAGTTTGTCAGCCTGTGCCGCGGCACAACGAAATCCGGAATACCTCGCTCGGCATATACTGCGAAAGCTTTCGTCGAAGCAATAGTAATGACCCCATCCAGCGACTCCGAGGCTTGAGGCAATTTTTCACCTAAAAGATCTAACAGTTCTAAATGGCAATTTTAATCGACGAGAAAAAGCGGGTTCTGGTGCAAGGTATCACTGGGCGCGAAGGGCGGGCACGAACGCGGCTGATGCGTGAATATGGAACCAACGTCGTAGGCGGCGTTACGCCAGGAAAGGGTGGTCAAAGCGTTCTTGGCATTCCGGTGTTTAACACGCCACAGGAAGCCGCGAATTCGTTAGGTAACATCGACATCTCGGTGCTTTTTGTGCCGGCGGCAGGTGTGAAGGAGGCAGCGATTTCTGCGATTGAAGCAGGAATCAAACTCACCGTGCTCGTCCCCGATCGCGTCCCGGTCTGGGACGCCATGGAAATCGCAGCGGCAGCAAAAGCAAATGGCGCAATGTTTCTTGGACCGAACACGCTGGGAGCCTTGAGTCCGGGGAAGGCAGTGGTCGGCATGATCGGCGGCCGCGCGGAAAGTGCCCGACAATGGTTCAAGCCCGGCGTCCCGAAGGGAGTGGGCGTGATCAGCCGCTCCGGCGGCATGGCTTCAAGCACTGGTTATTATCTGGGACAAGCAGGCGTGCGGCTTTCAACCATCTTGCACATCGGTGGCGACGCGGTGCTCGGGATTCGAATTCCTGATGCCGCGCTGATGTTCGAGGCTGATCCTTTCACTGAAGCCATCGTGATCTTCGGTGAAATCGGTTCGTCGCAGGAAGAAGAATTGGCACACCTGATTGTCGATCGAAAGGTCATCAAGCCAGTGATCGCCTATATTGGTGGCAAGGCTGCGCGCGAAGGCACACGATTCAGTCATGCCGGCGCGATCATCGAGGGCGGGCACGGCACACACGCAGGCAAGGTGAAAGCCCTGCGCGAGGCGGGCGCCACGGTGGTCGATTCGTTCGGGGAACTGCCGGACGCGGTTGTCGAAATTCTCAAGAAAACGAAAGGACAAAGTCTCATGAGCGAAGCCGACAGGAAAGCAACATGGAACACCGCAATCACGCGCATAGAACCTAACCGAGTGGGAGTGCGCGGATACGACATTGCCGAGCTCATGGGACGCGTCTCCTTTGGCGCAGCGGTCTATCTGATTTTGACGGGCGAACTACCCTCGCCGGCAATCGCACGTTTGATGGACGCGATTCTGGTCGCCTCGATTGATCACGGCGCGACGCCGCCAAGCGCGTTGGCCGCGCGGACTGTCGCATCAACCGGAGCAACGTTGAGCGCGGCGGTCGCTGCCGGGATCATGTCGATCAATCGCCATCACGGCGGGGCGATTGAAGATTGCGCCCGTCAACTGAAAGCAATCGACGATCGCGCGACTCGTGAATCTATTTCATTGGACGAAGCCGCGACGCGCACACTGGCAGCGATGAGAGAAACCGGCGAGCGCATGCCGGGATTTGGTCATCGTTATCACACGAAAGACCCGCGTACAGCGCGGCTTTTCGAGCTCGCGCGCGAGGCTGGCGTGGATGGCGTACATATGCAAGCAGCGCGGGCCGTTGAAAAAGCGATGAACCCAGCAGCGTTCAACGGTGTTTTCATGATCGCGCGTACGCCCGGCCTGGTAGCGCATGTCATCGAAGAACAAACTCGCGAGAAACCGATGCGTCGGATCGATCCAGTCAATCACGGCTATGATGGCCCGCCGCCGAGAAGTCTTTCGGCTACGCCGTCTCCATAGAACTCATCTCACGGACTCATCGCACTCCAAAAGCACTGCGTGCGAAATTATTCGAGCGCCTGTCCTTGTTTGTCCGCGGCTTCAAAAAATTTAAGCCTGTGCGCTCCCGAGAAGGCTGTCCTCCGACTTCTGACGCCTGATCTCTGAATCATTCGCGTGATTCGCAGGCACGTTTATCCCTGCCATCCGCGGTTGTCCGCTTATTCCCTAACGGCCTTGAATGTGCCGTGCTTCGATGGCTGCTTCCCGACAAGCGAAGAGAATTCCACCTCGCCGGTGATCAAGTTTGCTGTGTCAAATTTTCCCTTGCACACCAGCGTCCCCGCGTCGCGGCCGACGTTGCCGATGGGAAATTCCACCGGCCCTGAGAACGTCAAGGAGTTTCCTTCGCCTTGAGCCCACTTTACCGGCGACGGCGCGGCCGGACCCCAAACCTTCAATGTTGGATCCAGCACCAGGAACGCGCCCTTCCCTTCGCCCTGCGCGTCAAAGCGCAAGGAGCGATGGTCTCCATTCCCGAAGGCGATCTCCACATTCCATCTGCCAATAATGTCTGGAGATTGTCCCTGAGCCATGGCGGCGAAGCATGTTTGTACGACCAACATCAATATCACACTCCAACAAATGACGAATGACGAATGACGAATGGCGAATGAAACACGAAAACCGAATGACGAACACGCAGTGACGCTCCCGCTCGTCGTTTCACCATTCGTCATTCGGACTTCGTCACTCTTCGGTGCACGCATCGCATTCATTTTCCCTTTCGTACTCTTACTCATGCTCACTTGTCCGCCGTAGCCTCGGCGAAGGCGGCTGCTCTTGCTTTGTGTCTCGAGTAGAATTCTCAAGGAAAATTAACCACAAATGGACACGAATCGACACGAATTTTATGGAGAGGTTGCCCGCGAATGACCGGCCTTCGCTCGACTACGGCGAGGCAGGCGCGAACGGACGCGAAATTTCAATCAAGAGAAAATCATTCGCGCTAATCTGCGTGGTTCGCGGGCACATCGTTTTTACCTTTACACGCGGCGACGATTGGGTAACGCACGCGAGACCCGCGACACGGGAACAAGAATGAACATTAATTATTCGTGTCAATTCGTGGTTTACTTCGGCGAAAGCGAAATTCGAAATCCGAACAATACATGGAGGGCTGAGCTTTCTCACGAAAACCTTCCGAGCTCTGCGAGGCTCAACTTAACAAATGACCCAGGCCGCTCGCTCAGGAAAAGGCTGGTGGAGCTCACCTCTCCAATCCTCTCCAATCGTCGGCGAATCAGGACCCAAGATCGGCCTTTCGTTTTCTTGCGTGGACTTTAGTGCTGGCCCCGGCGCTCCTCCCATGACCGAGATCGCTTTGGGATATCGGCCATGCACTCTCGCGCCCAGACCAGCACCACAATCCACAGCAACACATCCGGCATCAACTTGCTTTCTCTTATTGTTTCTCCGGAAACGGCGCGACGAAGTTCTCGAAAAAAGTGCGTGCGCGACTCTTAAGTTTGAGTGTCAAGTGCTAAGAGCTTTCACGCTTCGCCAAGCGAGCAAACCGAGGGTGCGATCCCTGCTGCTACAGTTGGACTATGTGGCAGACGTCGCCGCGCTCGCCTCCTGATCGAGCACAATTACCGCGCGCCCGTAGGTGCCTTTAGCCTCCTCGTGCGAGTTGCCTACAGCAGTCAGCCCCGTTCTTCCCAGCTCGCCCAGAGCACTCATCATGTGAAAGACCACCCCTGTCTGGCGTGTTTGATCGAAGTGCAGGTCATGTCGCACCACGATGTCGAAAAGATCGTCCGGAGTCAGCGTGCGATACGACGGCGACTCGACATGATCGCTGGCAACAAAAAACTTCTGCTGCCCATTGGGAGCTGTGAAAATCGCAGTCTCAGGGTTGTAAGTACCGTCCGTAAGAAATTGCAAAGTTAGGAACGGATGAGTGGTGCCGCCCTTTCTCAAGTTAATCTCGATCGCATAGGGCTCCCAGTTTCCATTCGAACGCACCACAACAAAATCCAACGCAAAACGCCCGATAACTCCTTCTTTCGCAAGGCGTCTGCCAATCTTGGCAGCTTCCCGGGTGATGAGCGTGGCGTAGCCAGGGTCGGCCGGGAACACGCAGCCGAGATAACTTTGCCCTGATGGGCCGCCGAGAAGTTGGTCGTGGGTGGATAACAATTCCACCGCGCCCAGCGGAGTAACGCGAAGCTGGACACTGGGGCTCCTGATTTCTTCTCCCATGATTCGTTCTTCGACTACCCCCCTTCGTTCCTGGAGTTTCTTCATGTAACTATCGTAGGTAACTCCAGCTAGCTCAAACTTCATCGCCTGGAGGCGTTCCTCTAACATGGCCTTCTCCTTCGAATCGCCCGGCTCTGGAAGCCCGTATAGATCGATAACAGCGTTACCTTCGCCGGAGACACCCTCGTTAAGCTTTACCAGAACTTGTCTTATCGAAGGTTTCTGCGCTCGCATTTGAGCGATGGCCTCGATCAGGTCCTCTTTGCTGCCCAGATTCTCATGGCCCAGCGGGTGCGGAACATTTTCTTCTATGAAGATTTTCCGGCAGCCGCTCTTTGTGCCCAGCGGGAAAAATTTGGGATCGGCGCCGTACATTGGAATACCGAGTCGCAGCGCCAGTTCTTTCTCGCGATTGGTCGTGTTAAAGGGAACAAGGTGCGCCCGGTCGAGATCCAAGATCAACGAACGGATGCGCTCGATCAGCCGTGGCCGGTCGAGCAGCTTATCGCTTAGCGCACGCACCGAGAGATCGAGAGGCGAGATCAGAAAAAGCCGCTTTCGCGCATGACTTGGGATAACACCGGGTAGAAGACCGAGGTAGTAATCGATGATGCTCGGCAGAATCGTTTGCGAAGTCACATAGATCAGCCGGGCACGCGGCTGACGCAGCAGCAATAACAAAAACAAGAACCGCTCTTCGTAGGCCTGCATCACGGCGCCCGAGCTGATCGCGTCGATGGACATCGAGGGCACGACCACGATGGTCTGCGGGTCCTGGTTAAATCGCTCGATCGATTTCCACAGCGGCACCAGTTTTCTCTGGAGCCGCGCGAATTCAGCCTGTGAATCGGAAGCAAGGTTTGATTCGGACATAGGCAAGTTGTTAAACTTATTTCATAAATAAATCGAGCGATTTAGTAGGACGCGATCCGCTCTACCCCAATTGTAGTTCGACGTAAGCGCCGGTGGCAATCGATTCGGCGGCTGCCATAATGTTTGCATGGTTCGGTTCCAGTTTCGGCCAGCTTGTAGATGGCAATATGAGAATAGAAAGCTTTCGGCCCGCGAGATTTTGTTGATAGCGCAAAGCAAATTGAATTCCTGTTCTGCTGCGTCGAGCAACTGCCCATTTGTTAGCCTGGACCAGCCTAGCTCCGCGGCGACAATAACTTCGGGTTTGCTGAAATATCGACGCAGCGGCGCTGGCACTCCTTGATCGAGAAGGATTCGCACCTTGGATTAGGCAGCTGCCAGACTCTTTTCAGCAAACGCGAGGACTGCGAGCACTTGATCGCGCGTGACACCTGGAAACCACTCTACGAATTGATCGATTGTCGCGCCCGATTCGAGATTCTCGAACAACGCCCTAACAGGAACGCGAGTTTTTCGAAACGCCAGGCGCCGCTTAGCGTATCCGGCGTGCGCTCAACTGCGCCACATTCTGACCAATCAATCATGATGAAATTTAGCGCCCTGGTCGGCTTTCGCAATTTCACCGCCTTCTCCCAAATGAATAGCCCCGATGAGTTCTGCCGCCGCCGATTGCCCGTCGGCCCGTGGTGGTTGATTCCGCTTCAAAGAGCGCCGTGTACAGATAAGGAAAATTCTCCAGCTTCAAACGCGGAATTTTTTGGCCGATGAAATGTTCGATTGCCTGCAACGCCTGCAACTCCTGGCCGCTCATGAGTGTGAACGCGTCACCGACATTTTGCGCGCGTCCGGTGCGACCGATCCGGTGCACATAATCCTCCGGATGCTCGGGCACATCGTAATTGATCACGTGACTCACCCCGGCGATGTCGAGCCCCCGCGATGCAATATCGGTCGCCACCATCACTTCGTATTTGCCGCTCTTGAATCCTTCGAGTGCTTCGACTCGTTCCCGCTGCGTCCGGTTCGAATGCAACACCGCAACTGCATGATGCGCGTGCTTCAGGGAATGGGCGACGCGATCGGCGTTCACTTTTGTCCGGCAAAAAATCAAAACGCTGTCGAAATTTGTTCGCTCCAAAAGCGCCATGAGCAGATCGAATTTCTGTTCGGCGGCTACCGGATAAACTGCGTGGGTGACAGTTTCCGCCGGCGACCGGCGCGCGCCGATTTCAATTAGCGCCGGATCGCGCAACACCCAGGCAGCCAAACGTTCGATCTCGGGCGGCAACGTAGCGGAGAAGAGCAAAGTCTGTCGATCGGTCGAGATTTTCTCAACGATACGGCGCACGTCCGGCAGAAAACCCATGTCGAGCATCCGATCCACTTCATCGAGCACGAGAATTTTTATCTCTTTGAGACTCATGGCGCGCTGCTCGAGCAGATCGAGCAAGCGTCCCGGCGTGGCGACAAGAACATCCACGCCGCGCTTGAGTTCTTCGCGTTGTTTTCCGTAACCAACACCACCATGCACAAGCGCGACTCGCAAATCCGTGAAGCGCCCATAATCACGGAAGGCTGTCTCCACTTGCGCGGCCAGTTCACGGGTCGGCTCGAGCACGAGGCAACGGAACGCGCCGTGTTTTGCCAACAGTGTTAGGATTGGCAGAGCAAACGCCGCAGTTTTGCCCGTGCCCGTTTGCGCTGTGCCGATCAAATCTTTTCCAGCAAGAACGATCGGGAATGCGCGAAGCTGGATCGGCGTTGGCTCAACAAATCCCATTGCCTGAGTCCCGCGCACTGCCTCAGGCGAAAGTCCAAATCCATTAAATGACATAGCTTCCAAGTAACCAAGAAACCACAAATCAACACGAATCAACACAAATTCAGAAGGAGAGTGCCCGCTAATCACGCAAATTCGCGCGAAAAATCGATTTCACGATTCGTATCTTCCATTCGCGTCCATTCGCGTTATTCGCGGGCAAAATCTGCTCTCGTATTCGTGTCCATCGCCGTTCACCTGTCACGCCATAACTGCGCGGAAGGCGGATTCGTGGTTTGGGAAAATACATGAAAAACATTGACACGTGTCCGGCATACAGGTAGGAGGGCAGCCCCAAACCCCACCTACTTTCACTGCAAAAGAAATCCACCGACCAATCTGGCTTCCTTAAGTTGAGCACTGTGATCGCTCTCCTTTTTTTGCAGCAACAGCTTGTTTCATTCTGATCCCATTTCTGCCCGAGACTCACACACCGCCGTGTGGACTGGCGGCGAAATGATCGTCTGGGGCGGATTCGGGGGAGTTAGCGTCTATTTGGACACCCGGGGAGATACGAGCCACCAGCACGACTAACGCGCCTGAGGCCCGACTCTCGCACACGGCAATCTGGAGAGGTAGTGAAATGATCCTCTGGGGCGGTCCTATCGGCGTGAACTATTTGAGCACCGGTGGGAGATATTGCGCGCAATCCGGCCCAACGCCTACGCCGACTCCTACTTAACACCTATACCTACTTCTACTCCGACGGTTACACCGACAGCTTCTCCACCATCTACAGCTACGCCTAGAGTTACACCCACGCCGCGTTCAATTCCGCACCCTCGTCCAACGCCACGCTGGTGAAGGAATAGTGACTAGTGACTGGTGATCAGTGGTCAGTAATTCGTGCGAGGGCGGAGCCGTGCGAGGCTCGCGGACTGGCGGCCGTAGGTCGCCGCGGCGACCTATAGCGCTCGGGAAGACCGCCTCCTTTGTGGCTCGCGAAGGTCGCCCTTCAAGAAACAGAATCGTGATTTGTGATTGGTGATCGGTGGTTCGGTATTTATGATTCGATTTAACGATTCAGCGATTCAACAAATCACGTGGACTACCTATGAAAGGACCCGATCACGAGAATCAGCACGCGCCGCTGAGTTATCACGGCGCATGGCGCATTGTCTGGCTGGTTTTTCTACTGGTCATTGTCTGGCTGATCCTGCGCGCGCTGCAACCGGTGATCTTGCTGTTCGCGCTGGTGTTTCTACTAGGCATGGTCTTGAACCCGATTGTGGTCTGGTTGGAAAAGCATCATGTCCCGCGCTTCGTCAGTGTGATCCTGCTGATGCTTGCGTTGATGGCCGTCACCACCACCATTATCGTGTTCGCGATTCCGCCGCTGGCCCGGCAAACCCAGGAGTTGGTGCGCAACGCTCCCAGCGTGTGGCAGGGCATTCGTATCCGAATCGAATCACTCACGCTAAATTATCCTGCGGTTCGCGAGGCGTTGCCGCGTACGGACGAAATCGCCGGGAAAATCGGAGCGGCCGCGGGAACAGTCGGAAATATTTTGCTCAGATCGACAATTGGTTTCGTTGGCGGCGTAGCCAGCTTTGTGTTGGCGATTCTGTTGCTTGTGTTTGTCTTGGCGAACCCGCGCCCGCTGGTAGCCGCGTATCTGGCACTCGCGCCTGATCGTTACCGCGAACAGGCGCATCGCACTCTCGCGCGGCTCATGCGACA
>WNFY01008651.1_pt2 | contig 10940 bp, 5 predicted proteins | sample 5400091 | NCBI WGS metagenome assembly WNFY01 (sample SAMN13153364, study PRJNA577476) | soil metagenome | isolation source: 60 cm soil or saprolite under grassland replicate 1 | place: USA:California | collected 2016-06-15
CACCGGCCGCCAGAGCTACACCTGCACGCTGACCAACGGTACGCCCGGCGTGCTGGACTGTCAGGACGCGCACACGGTGACGGCCGTTATCCCGGCGTTGACCATCACCAAGCAGGTGGCCGTGGTGGGGGGCGGCCTGGCGGTGCCGGGCGCAACGCTCGACTACCTGGTGCACGTGACGAACACCTCCGCGAACCCGGTAAACCCGGTGGTGATCACGGACAACCTGAACGCAGCGGGGGCGGGGGCGCTCACCTACGTAGCTGGAAGCGCGACCATGAACGGCTCGCCCAACGGTGTCAGCGCTGCCGGCAACGTCATCACCGCGAACTACTCGGCGACCTACGGACCGCTGGCACCCGGAGGGACGATCGACCTGCGCTTCCGCGCCACGCTCGGCAGCACGCTCGCTGCCGGCACGATCGTCACCAACACCGGCGTCGTAACGTGGAACACTCCCCCGCAGACAGCAAGTGCCAGCGTCTCGATCACTGTCGGAGGAATCGTCGGTGCGCCCGATCTCGTGTTCACTAAGTCCGGGCCGGCGACAATGAGCCTGGGGCAGTGGGGACAGTTCGGCTTCAACGTCCAGAATACCGGGACGAGCGATGCGTGGAACGTCACGCTCCTTGACCGGCTTCCCAGAGGCGGCACCGGGGGCATGTGCTCCACGACGCCCCAGGTACTCAGCGCCCAGGTTTTCCAGGCTGACGGCGTCACGCCGGTTGCGGGTAAGGGGCCTTTAGTTCCAGGCACGGACTTCTCGATCAGCTACGTCGGCGCACCCACCTGCGAGCTGACGCTCACCGTGCTCACTGCCGCGGGCACGATCAGCCCGAATCAGCGTCTGATCATTACCTACCGCACCCAGCTCGACGCCAACAGCCAGAATGGCGCCCAGCTAACGAACGTAGCGGGCGCAGTTCAGTGGTTCAATGCCGACAGCAGCGTCACGACTCGCCAAGCATTCAATCGCACGTTGACCGACGGCACACCGGGCGTCCTCGACTTCCAGGATGCCCACACCGTCACAGTCGTGAGCACCACGATCGCTATCACGAAGCAAGTCAGTGTCGTCGGTGGCGGCGCTGCGCTGCCGGGCGGACAGCTCGACTACCTGGTGCACGTGACCAATGTCTCGACGAACCCGGCCCCCTCGGTCGTGATCACGGACGATCTCAGCACCGCTGGCGCAGGTCGGCTCACGTTCGTGAACCCACCGGCAACGATGAACGGCTCCACGGCGGGTATCAGCATCGTGGGCTCGGTGCTGACCGCGGATTACTCTGCTGTGTACGGTCCGTTGCAGCCCGGGCAATCCATCGACGTGCGATTCCGGGTGCAAATTGCTTCGGGACTTGCCGCCGGCACGACGCTCACGAACACCGCGGTCGTAACGTGGAATAACCCTCCCCAGACGGCGAGCGCCAGCGTCTCGATCGATATCGGAGGAGTCCCCGGTTCCGGCAGCTTGAACGGCACCGCGTGGCTCGACGCAAACTTCAACAAGATAGCTGACTCCGGCGAGCCGCTGCTGCAGGGCTGGACGGTTGGGCTGTATCTCAATGGGGTGGTGGTGCAGGCCGTTCTCACGGATGTCAACGGCGTCTATCGGTTCAGTAGCGTGCCGCCGACCGACGGGACGGCAAACCGGTACGAGCTGCGGTTCACGGCGCCTGGCGCGGGGCCGAATACCGCCAAGCTCGGTAAAGCCGACTCGGCCTTTACCAACTTGCTACAGCGGATCACCGACATTGCCGTACCCTCCGGCAGCAACCTCCAGAATCTGAACCTGCCGATCGGGCCGAATGGCGTCGTCTACAACTCTTTGACGCGCGCTCCTATTGCGGGCGCGACCCTGAACATGCTGCGAGCCGGTAGCCGCTTGCCGGCAACCTGCTTCGACGACCCGGCTCAACAGGGCCAGATCACCCAGGCGGGCAGCTATTACCGCTTCGACCTGAACTTCTCGGATCCTGCCTGTCCCAGTGGTGGCAGCTACCTCATCGTGGTGACTCCACCAACCTCGACCTACGTGGCCGGTGAGTCGCTGGTCATCCCACCGACTTCGGGCGCATTGACCGCCGCGTTTTCGGTGCCTACGTGTTCAGCGGATGCTCTTCCCGCCATCCCGTACTGCGAGGCGCGAGGCACAGGCGTCGGAGTTCGCGCCGCCACCTTCCGTGCCCGCGCGCAGCGCTGGGACTCGGTACTACCTGAATCTCACCCTGGACGGCACCGCGGTGCCCGGCTCGAGCCAGATCTACAACAGCCACATTCCGCTCGACCCGCAGCTCGTGGGAGCATTCTCGATCACCAAAACGACGCCGCGGCTCAACGTCACTCGCGGGCAGCTCGTCCCGTACACCATCACGATCAGCAACGTGATAGGCGCATCCCTGCAAGGTGTGCAGATTGTGGATCGCTATCCAGCGGGCTTCCGCTACGTCCCCGGATCCGCGCGCCTGGATGGTCTGCCCACAGAGCCCACGGTGGCCGCCCGCGACCTCGTGTGGAATGGCCTCAGCTTCGGCAGCTCCGATCATCGCACGATCGTCCTGCTGCTCGCCGTCGGCGCCGGTGTTGGCGAAGGCGAGTTCGTCAACCGGGCACAGGTCATCGAAGGCCTGACGGGCAGGCCGCTGTCCGGTGAGGCGACCGCAACGGTTCGTGTCATCCCGGATCAGACCTTCGATTGCACAGACGTGTTTGGCAAGGTCTTCAACGACGTCAATCGCAACGGAGTGCAAGACGAGGGCGAAGATGGCCTGCCCGGCGTGCGTGTGGTGACAGCACGGGGTCTGGAAGCGACGACGGATCAGTACGGGCGATACCACATCACCTGCGCAATCACGCCAAATGAGGACCGCGGCAGCAATTTCGTGCTGAAGCTCGACGACAGGACGCTGCCAAGCGGCTTCCGGATGTCGAGTGACCAAGTGCAGATCAAGCGCGCCACGCGCGGCAAAGCCCTGAAATTCGATTTCGGTGCGTCAATTCACCGGGTGGTCGCTATCGACCTCTCCGATGCGGCTTTCGAACCGGGTAAGACCGATATCCGCGTCCAGTGGCGGCCACGCATCAACTTACTCCTCGAGGAACTGCGCAAAGCGCCGTCGGTGCTGCGCCTGTCTTACGTTGCCGACACGGAGGATGCGGCACTAGTCGAACAGCGCACGCAAGCGATTAAGCGGCAGTTGACCGAAGCGTGGGATGCGAAGAAAGACGGCTATGTGCTGACCATTGAGCCTGAGGTCTTCTGGCGCCTTGGCGGCCCGCCCAAACGGCTCGACGGGCGTGCGCCGGGGAGCAGGTGAACGCAATGAGCAAGCAGCGTCACCTACTCCTGATGACCGGATTCCTGCTGATGACCGCTCGCGCGTGCATCGCCCAGGTCAACACCGCCAAGCCGGGCGAGCCGGTCGAGCGGCATCTGTCCAGCGATCAGACCTTTCGTGAATGGTCGCACGACTCGAAACCGACCGATGAAGCCAAGCTCATCAAGGTCTGCCGTGCGGAGGCCGTATGCAAAATGCGATACCGGGAAGGCCAGACGCCGCGGACGCGGGTCAGGAACCTCGTCGTGCCGCTGCGGTACGAGGACGAAACCACTCCTATTTCCGATGCCTTCACCAAACAGGTCCAGCAGGCGCTCAACAACCTGCCGGACAAGCGGGGCGTGACGGTCCGGTTCATCGGCTACACTGACGACGCGCCGCTGATTGGCCTCGACGAGAGCACTTACGGAAACCAGTTGTCGTTGTCGAAGGCAAGGGCACACCGCGTCGCATTGGCCATGCAGGAAATCCTGGGATTGCCCGCCTCGGCGATCGAAAGCGACGGTCGCGGGGCCTCCCACCCACTTGCCTCAAACGAAACGGTACAGGGACGGACGCTGAATCGTCGCATCGAGGTGGAATTCTGGTACGACGATCCTCTCCAAGAGTTACCGGACGAGCCGCAACTGTGCCCGAACGATGTCGAGGAAACGGTGACCAGGGTTTACGATCCCCCCTGGGGCAGCATTCCACCGCTCGAGCTCGCGAACGGCCAGCCGACCATTCCGCCCGGCTACGCGGCAAGCCTGCGTCGCGCACTGACGGACATCTCGGATCGGACCAACGCGCGACTGCGGTTTATAGGTTACACGAAGAACGAGCGACTCGACCGCCGTACGGCGTCCGTGTATGGCGACGACATCGGCCTTTCCGCGGCGCGGGCTCGCCGCGCTATGGATATCCTCCTGCAGGACCCGGTGTTGTCGGGCGCTCGGTCCGAGCATGAGGGACGCGGCTACGTCCAGTCCGACGACGTCGTGAACGCGGGCTTCATCCAGGGCGAAGAGTCGTTCGTGCGCGTGCAGGTCGTGTACGACGAACGGTTGCCGTTGGACAACTACGAGGGTGTGGATATTACGCGCCTGACCCAGGAGGTTCGTCCGAAGAGCCCGTACGAGCTGAATGTGATGCGCATCACCGTCGATGGCAAGCCGATCGATGACCCAGGCCGCAGCTCCTCCGACATCCAGCGCTGCACCGACGTCGCGCTCGACAACGCCAAGATCCACTTCCGCTTCGACAATCTGGAGGCGCGGCGGCGGCTCGGCGTCGCGGCGAATCCAGTCGCCGTGGCCGTGAGCGACGCAGGCGGCGGTCCTGCCGCATCGGTCGTGCATTTCCGGATGTACAGCAACTATGCGAGCTTCATCAAGCGTGCTGAAATCCGAATATTCGAGCAGCAGCAGTCCCCGCAAGCCGTGCCGCTCGAGATCATCGCGGTCGACAAAGTGGGTCTTGCGGAATGGCATCCAACAGCAGAAATTCTCGCGGGCCCGGCACGCGAACTCAAGTACCTGCTGCGCGCCTATGACTCGAAGGGTAATTTCGACGAAACGGACGCGCGGCCGCTGCGGCTGTACCGCGAGCCATCGCCTGGAGACGTCGTGACCTCTGAAGGGCCGTCAACGCGCGAGTTGCTGGCCGCCTATGGCGAGAACGACCTGACGCGCCAGCAGATTCCGCTCGGCAGCGGCACGGTGAAGGTGCGGGGCAGCGGCATACCGATCGGCCACACGGTTTGGGTAGCGGGCCGCCAAATTCCGGTCGACCCGCAGGGCAACTTCGCCGCGGAGGAAATCCTTCCGGCCGGCACGCATAGCGTCGAAGTCGCGGTCCTCGACGATGCGGGCAACGGCTCGCTGTATCTTCGCGACCTGGAGTTCAAACGCACGGACCTGTTCTATGTCGGCATTGCCGACTTGACGGTATCCAAGAACAGTGCGAGCGGGCCGGCAAAGCTGCAGGAGGGCGAGAATGTTCGACAGCCCTACGATTCGTCGCTGGATGGCCGGCTGGCGTTTTACTTGAACGGCAAGGTGCGTCAGAACTGGCGGTTGACGGCGAGCGCGGATACCCGCGAAGGCCCGGTGAAGGACCTGTTCAGCAACTTCCTGGGCAAGTCGCCCGATTCGTTATTCCGGCGCATCGATCCCGACTATTATTACCCGTCGTTCGGCGACGACGGTGTAGTACAAGAAATGGCGCCAACCTTGGGCAAGTTCTACGCCAAAGCGAGCCGTGGCGAGAATTACGGGATGTGGGGCAATTTCAAGGTCGGCTACCTGGATAACGAGCTGGCCCACGTCGACCGCGGCCTGTACGGAGGCAACGCGCACTACGGGTCCGAACTCACCACCAGCTTCGGCGAGCGACGGATCACGGTGGATGGATTCGCCGCCGAACCGGGAACGATGCCGAGCTATGAGGAATTCCGCGGGACGGGCGGATCGGTCTACTTCCTGCACCACCAGGACATCCTGACGGGCTCTGAGCGCGTGCGCGTCGAAATCCGCGACAAGGCCTCTGGCATCGTCACGGGGGTGGTCAACCTGCAGTCCAACGCAGACTACGACATCGACTACCTGCAGGGTCGGCTGCTGCTTTCCCAGCCGCTCTCGTCGACCGCTAACGACAACCTGTTAGTGCGCACCAGCGGCTTGAGCGGTGACGAGGCCTACCTGGTGGTGCGTTACGAGTATACGCCAGGTCTCGACAAGCTGGACGAAGTCGCCGTCGGCGGTCAGGGCCATTACTGGTTGAACGACCATGTTCGGCTCGGCCTGACGGCCGATTCCAACGAAGGGAACTCCGCCAGCAACCTCGGCGCCGCAGACCTAACCTTGCGGAAGAGCGCCGATTCCTGGCTCAAGGTGCAGACAGGCCGTAGCAAGGGTCTCCTCTCCCCCTCGCTGCGATCCGATGATGGCGGATTCGGGTTTCATGGCCCTGACGACCTGTCGTTCAGCGGCGCGAAAGCGGGCGCCTACCGCGCCGACCTGAGCGTCGGGCTGGGCGATTTCTTCAAGGGCCGCGGCGGTCGCTTCACGTTCTATAAGCAGAGCCTCGACGCCGGTTATTCGTCGCCGGGACAGGCGACGATCAAGGACACCGAGCAATACGGCGGCACGTTCAGGATGCCAGTGACGAGCAGCTTGAGCCTCGTGGCCAAGGGCGATCAGAAAATCGAGGACCAGGGGCTCGAGACCCGGGCGATCGAATTGGACGTGGGCTACAAGCTGACCGAAAAATGGAGCGTCAGCACCGGCGTGCGCAACGACCTGCGCAAGGACCATTCGCCGGTTGTTCCCCTGACCCAGATGCAGGGCGAGCGCACGGACGCGGTCGCGCAGGTGAAGTTCGATTCCAGCGCCTCCTGGAGCGCCTATGGCTTCGGCCAGCAGACGATCGCGGCAAGCGGCGGCCGTGAAGACAATGGTCGCATCGGCGTGGGCGGCTCCTATCGCCTGACGAAACGCTTCCGGATCGACGGGGAGGCGTCCGACGGACACCTCGGACCCGGCGGAAAGGTCGGCACTAGCTTTCTCTATTCCGAGCGGACCAGTCTTTACCTGAACTATTCGCTGGAAAACGAGCGGACGGACAACGGCCAGCTGCTTCGCGGCAGCCAGGGTAACCTGGTCTCGGGCGCAAAGACGCGGCTCTCCGACACCTCCAGTGTCTACGTCGAGGAGCGTTACCAGAATGGGGCGTCCCTGAGCGGCCTCACTCACACCACCGGAATCAACCTCACGGCGAAAGAGCGCTGGAATCTCGGCGGCAACGCGGAGTTCGGCAAGCTGCGCGACTCGCAGACCGGCGCCGAGACCGATCGCAAGGCGGCCGGGATCCGCATGGGCTACGGCGTGGATAAGATGCAGTTCTCGAGCGCGATCGAGTATCGCCGGGATAACGCGGAACAACTCGACCGGACGCACACTGAAACGACCGCGTGGCTGTTTCGTAACAATTTCAAGTTGCAACTGACGCCCGACTGGCGCGTAATCGGCAAGCTGGACCACTCGGTCAGTGATAGCTCGCGCGGCGAGTTCTATGCCGGCGGCTACACCGAGGCCGTGGTCGGCTACGCGTACCGTCCGGTGAGGAACGACCGGCTGAACGCCCTGGCCAAGTACACGTACTTCTATAACGTCCCGACCATAGGTCAGGTGGGATTGCAGAACACCGCGGCCGAGTTCCTTCAGAAGAGCCACATCGCGGCGCTCGATCTGACCTACGACCTCACGGCGAATTGGTCCCTCGGAGGCAAGTACGCCTACCGCCTGGGACAGGAAAGCCTGGATCGCGTGCACCCGAATTTCTTCGACAACGCCGCGCAGCTCTCGGTGTTGCGCGTGGACTGGCGGTTCCTCAAGCAATGGGATAGCCTGGCGGAGGTGCGAACGCTTTACCTACCGGATATAGGTCAACGCCGCCGCGGCGCGCTGGCCGCGATCTATCGTCACATTGGTAAGAACCTGAAGGCTGGCGTCGGCTACAACTTCACCGACTTCTCCGACGACCTGACCGATCTGAAGTACAACCACAAAGGCGTATTTCTTAATCTCATCGGGACCATGTGACGCCCGCGTGGCTTCGCGCGGCGGCGGGCATGCTGGAGTCCAGCCCCTCTTTCGAAAAAAAATGTACTGGTACCAAGATTTTTCCGTACATTTTCGTTTTTTGAGGCCTCTGAGTATATAGGGAATGTTGTTCAATTGCCCTCTTGGGCTGGGTGGAGCCGTCCCACTTCGGTCAACCGCCTGGCTTGATGGCGTACCGCTCGATGGTTCCGAGCTGGACGCGAAGGTAGAAACCCTGTTGACGGACCCGAGTCTCTAGGTGTGCCCACGAACTGGGGTTAAACGAACAGATATCGCGCTATAGGGCTTTCCTCCTGTCTCGCGTCTGAGATTGCCGCCCTTGAGATTTGGAATCCTCTGACTATGAACATCGCACCGACGCATCTCGAAGCCCTCAAAGCCTTCGGTTACACGGAGGTCGAAGCCCAGTTTCTCTACCTCGTTGCAACACATTCGGGCTACTTCACGCCCCGCCAATTCCTCGCCTTTACTGGGGCTCATTGGGGTAAGCGCACCACTACTTTCTGGAGAAAGCTTCAAAGTCAGAAGCACGCCCGCACGGAGTGTTTCCCGAAAGGTAGCGTCGTCCACCACCTTTTCTCGCGCAGACCATACCGTCTGATCGAGAAGGAAAACCTGCGGAACCGCCGGGAACATGAGTTCGACTTCATGAAACGCTGCATTGCCATTCTCGATTTCGTTCTACTGAACCAAAAGTACCAATACTTGGAAACGGAAAAGCTTCGCTTCTTCTGTGAAACCCTGAACATTGGGAAGCATTTTCTTCCATCTAGCCTCTATCTGAGCAGCAAATCTCGCGTTCCTACGATTCGGTATTTCGTCGACAAGTTTCGCATGTTCGTGGTTCCTCCCTCGCCTGTGGTGACGTTCACCTATGTCCATGATGGGACTCAGAGGTTCACGGATTTCATGAAGATTCCACTCGAATCCGACATTGCTGATGAAAGAATGGAAGATTTCGGTGGCCTTTTCGAATTGCCAATCAGCCCGTGACGCGTAGGCCAGCCGAAACTCGGAAAGTTGACGGAAGAGCGGCAAGTAGCGCCTTAGGTGGCGAATGATCTCCTTCGATACTTTCTGGTGCGCAAAGCATGGGACGAGAAGAAATACAGAGAGGTGACCGAGGCGGACCTGATCTTCCGCAATCAGGTGCGCAAGAGGTTTGCGGGCGGCAGGTTCGAGGGGATGTATCGGGCGTGGAAGAACGGCCACATCAGCGAGAGCCACATCCGGTGCAGTATTGGAATTAATAACCGAAAGTATACTGTCGCGACTTAGCCTTATTTCTACTCCGGACAGGTGCCGAAGCTGATTTTGACCAGATGCCACTATGATGTCAACACTAATGACGCCAATGACCGCGTCGTCCGCAGAGCGTGGTTCGATCTTCCCAACGAACTGATATGGGTCTCTGCGTCGACAGAACTCTCCGGCCGTAGGCACTCCTACTCACGAGGCAGGGGCGCTACCTTTTAACGTCGTTGGTCATTTCGACTAATGGTAGTGGGTTGTCGTTCTTTGCAGTGCTTGGACAGCCCGACGAGTACTGCTCGAATTGACGACGTGTCGGTTGACCGTCGCGCCCAAACGTGAAGCGCGCCTTGAAAACGCCATAGGCCCTAGAAGTTGCACAATATTGGTGCAAACTTATTTTCCTCAGAGATCCGTCCACGTTCACACGGCTGAAGCAAGTCGCGCTTGGAGTAATAGGGAAGGTGGTGAGTTTCCTAACGCCCCTTTAAAGCTCCCTCAATCTTCCCGTAGTGTGCTGATAATAAGGAGGATAGCGTTAGGGAGGTGGGAGTCGAACCCACGTCCAAAGTTGGAAGGGTGCGATCTAAACTCATTCTTTTTTTCACTCGTGGCTTCTCGCCTTTCACGGAGAGTCCATTTTTCGGTCCATTCACACTCCGGAATTTCGATTGCGAAACTGCGCCATGATTCGTCAGGGATTTGTTGGACGCTGCTTCGCCTCTTGCACCCATCTGTGTTACTATGAGTCTCGCATGAGCGCACTGTTTTTTACTGGCAGTTTATGGGCAGTTCATCCAGGAACGATTGCCATCGTAGGCAATCCAAGCGACCAGTGCGCTATATGGGGACCTTGCAAAGGCCTTATTTGCAAGCTTTTACGCTAAGTCGTTGATTCCACGGTTGGGGACGTAGTTCAGTTGGTTAGAACGCTGCCCTGTCACGGCAGAGGTCGCGGGTTCGAGTCCCGTCGTCCCCGCCATCTTTTCAAGCACTTGCGGAAGGTGGGCTTTCCGGCGTGGGAACAGAAAGGAACAATAAGCAGAATCACTTCCCTCCTCCCCCCTCAGCAGTTTGAATCCGCTTCGGCAAAATCATTTTGACAGCTACGCACTCGCTCTCTACAGCGTCATCAATGCGGATGTGGTCGCTGCCGATGGGCGTCTGCTGACGACCAAGCCCTCAGAAAATTAGGACCTCTTCTTGTTCTTGGGCTTGGGCGTCGGCAACGACAACTTCGGAATCTTTACTTCACTTGAATACCGTTTCCACGAGGTCGGTTCTGTGCTGGGTTGCGCTGTGTTCTACGCGGCGGCAAAAGCGCAATGAGGTGCTGTACTTTTGGCGTGAGTTCGCCGCAATCAACCCCGACGAACTGGTCACCGAGGGCGGTTCTTTTTATCTTCCGGATGACGTCGCCTTATTTCGCATCGCTGTTTCCTATTCATAGGCAGGCGCAGGAGTTAACAACATCCAACGACACGAGCAGCCGCGTAACCAAAACGTGCTGCCCTAGGAGATTTACCTACCCAGAGTTTCCTGTACTCACCGGATTGAAGGATTAGGCGTTGCTTCCTAGGCTGGCGTAGGTTTGCATTCAATGTTCTTACGCTCTGGTGACGAACTGCAATGCGCCCCAGGGTACGAACGAATAGCAAGCAATCGAGGTGCAAAGATGAGTCGTGAGTTTTGCCCTGCGCGTATCCTGCATTTGATCGTCGTTGCGCTGGTTATTCTTGGAATTGCGGAA
>WNFY01005956.1_pt1 | contig 10937 bp, 11 predicted proteins | sample 5400091 | NCBI WGS metagenome assembly WNFY01 (sample SAMN13153364, study PRJNA577476) | soil metagenome | isolation source: 60 cm soil or saprolite under grassland replicate 1 | place: USA:California | collected 2016-06-15
GTCACTGTTGTCGACCGCCGCCCGGTAGTAATGCCTGCAACCTGCCCCGTCCAACCGCGGCTGGCAACCGGGGATCGCCTGATTTCGGTGTAGGACGCGCCGGACGACACCTTGCACTTTCAGGCCGCCAGGGGACCGTCGACACGGCCAGTCGGTATCCACCGGTATGGTGACGCCGTTCACGGAATCGTCTTCCGCATAACTTTCGCTCCGCGGAATTCCTGGATTAACGGGCCCGAAGATTGTCGCTATCTTGGCTGACCCGTCGGGTGAGCGCTCGTGGTGACCGTCGGTGGAGAACTGAAGCGCGCCACTCCGACAGCCTCGTAGATCTCGGCCGGGTAGTACACGACGCCTTCCTTCATCACCATGCTGATCTTGCGGATCGCGCTGATCTCGCGCGTGGGATCTTCGTCGACGAGAATCAGGTCCGCGTACTTTCCTGAGCCGATCACACCGACGGTATCGGATACGCCCGCGATCTTCGCCGCGTTCCGCGTTGCGATCTGCAGCACTTCGGCAGGAGCGATGCCGGCAAGGACATAGATCTCCAGCTCGCGATGGAGCGTGAAACCGGCGATGTTGTCGGTTCCCGCAACCAAAGGAACACCCGCCGCGTGCAATCGTCGGGTGAGCTCGAGGAGCTTGTCGTACGACGCGCGAAAACGCTGCGCATTGGTATCGTTGATGTTGATCGAGTTGGTCAGCCAAAACCGACGCAGCGTCGGTGGTACGTGGCTCGCCACCATGCCGAATGCTGGATTCGGGTCTCCTTGCCGCTGCGTGAACATCTGCTCGTGGATGGCGATCGTCGGGTCCACCGCGGTCCCGTGGGCAACAAGGAGCTTGAAGAATGCCGAAGCCTCCGGAGAGTCGAAGTCGATCTGATTGGCATTGTCGCCAACCAGGTAGAACCGCAGCAGCGTCCTCGTATCGTCTCCCGGCTTGACGAGAAAATTGAGCATGACCTGGTTGATGTGCTGGATCTCGTCGTAGCCGTCGCGCACCGCCTCCTCCGCGCGCATGAAGGCTGGGATGTGCCCACTCACGCGCATTCCTCGCGTGTGGGCATAGGCCGCAATCGGCACCACCCACTCGGGTCGAATCGAGTTGTAGAGCTTGATCTGCCGGTAGCCTCGTTGCGCATACCAATCGACCGCCGCCTTGGCTTCGTCGGGATTCTTGACGACGATCCCGAGGCGTGCGGCGTACGGGCTGTCGCCCTCGATGAAGCCCGCGGGCACGACGCGTGGCCCGACGAAGCGACCGCTGTCGATATCGTTGCGCAGCTCGTCCAGCGCCTTGTTGTCATTGCCCATGTCGCGCACGGTCGTCACCCCGCCTGCGATCTGCAGCAACGCGTTCCATGGCCATTCATGCGCGTGCATGTCGAACAACCCCGGAACCAGGTAGCGCCCCGTCCCATCGATGATCGTCGCCGGTTCTCGTGCGTCGGCTCCCGCGGGAAAGATCGCCGCGATCCGCCCGCGATGAACGTAGACGTCGGAGGGTTCTCGCATCGCGCCCGCCTCGGCATCGAACACCTTGACGTTCCGGATGAGGATCGGCCCGCCGAAACGATGCGCGAGACTTGCAGCCAAGGTGCCGAGCAGCTCCCGTTCGGCTTCCTTTTGCAGTCTCAGCAGTTCATCGCTGCTGTCCTCCCAACCGGACTGGATGACCGCAAACCCCGGTTCGACTTGCGCGAACAATCGGTGCGCGGGATCGCTTTGCAGCCAGACGAAGCCGGGCGATACATCCAGCCCGAAAATGGCGTACAGCGTGAGCGGCATGCGCTCGCCCCGTGCTGCAAGAGGCGCATCGCGCAGCTTGCGGATCGTTAGTTGTCCGGCAGGAAGCGCCGGAAGTTGTCCGGTGGGCTGTTGCAGCAGCGCCCGGGCGATCACCGCCAGCGTTTCGACACTGCTGTCCAACGGAACGTATTGACCATCGCGGTCTCCCGCCCGCCCGCCTTCGTCTGCTCTCGACTTCCAGGTAGCCTTGCCCGCCACGCGATCGAAAGACTCGCTTATCGATGCGCCGAACTCGGATTTCCCGGTGACTCGATAGGATTGGAGCCGGCCCTCCGCATCGATCGCCATTTCTTCGTGCAAATCGGGGCCGCGTCCGTTGTTGCTGAAGCTCAAGTCGACGACGATTCTCCCGCCAGCGACCGTCGTCACGGTTTGCTTTCCCGTCACCTTGCCCTGGAAGCTCACGGTATAGCGTTCCGTCGTTTGCGCATGCGCAACGGACGCAAGAAGGAAGACCGAAAGCAGGCTTGTCACGTAGGGATTCATCGCACCCCGGCCAATGAGCCAATTCAGGACTGGCAGGATGGTAACTGGACAGGCCCGGCGTTGAGAACCATCCGACGGGTCAGCGGTTCCTACTGCGGGGCCAAGCCGTTACTGAATAGGGGGCAATCCGCCGCATGCCGGGAAAGCTAACTATGCTGTTTCCTGATTCCGATCAATGACCTGGCCCTTTGGCCCGGCGCCCGCGCGGCTGCGGCCGAGCGGCATGATGCATCGCCACAACGGCAAACCGTCCAAGCACGTTTTTGGGGTATTTTCCCGTGACATCCATTGTCAAAGCGGTTAGGATGGTGCAGTGCAGCAATTAGCCGGGGAGAGTCCATGGAAATTACGGGAAAGGTCGCAGTCATCACAGGAGCCGCCAGCGGCATTGGGCGAGCGGTCGCGGCCGAACTGGCGCGCCGCAACGTGCGCGCGATGGCCCTCGTGGACGTGGGCGAGAACATCGACGCCGTCGCCGCCGAGGTCAATGCGGAAGCCGGCCGGAAGGTCGCGCACCCCTACCGGGGCGATGCGACCGACGAGGCGTTTCGCGCTTCGGTTTTCGATTCCATCAGCAGCGAGTTCGACACTGTCACGATGTGCGTGCCGGCAGCCGGCATCACGCGCGACGATCTTGCGGTCCGCATCGACAAGATTACCGGCAAGGCGCGGATCTATCCCGTGGAGCGGTTCAAGCAGGTGATCGACGTGAACCTCGTGGCGCCCGTCTATTGGGCGCTCGAGATGATCGGGCGCATTGCCGAAAATCGCGCCGCCTGCGGCCTCAAGCGATGGCAGCCGTCCGAGGGGATGCAAGGAGCGATCGTGTTCATCGGCTCCGTTTCCTCGCAGGGCAACCGCGGCCAGATCTCCTACGCCAGCACGAAGGCGGGTCTCGAAGGCGCGGCGGCAACGATCATGAAGGAGGCCGTCTATTACGGCGTGCGCTGCGGAGTGATCCATCCGGGATTCACCGACACGCCGATGGTGCGCGCGATGGGCGATGAGTACATCAACAAGAACATCCTGCCCTTCACCCAGTTGAGCCGACTGATTCGCCCCGACGAAATCGCCGATGCAATCTGCTTCATGCTCGTGAACTCGGCAGTGAGTGGCGAGCTGTGGGCGGACGCCGGGTGGCATGCGCCTGCGTAGCGCGCGGTCCGGCTGAAGCGGACGTCGTCGCCGATCGCTCGCCGACAAGCGAGCTGCGACCGGACAGCGCTACCGCTTCAGCGCGCGACACTCGATCGGTAACAGCGACTCCGGAATATCGGTGCGATTCTTGCCGTTGACGGTCATCCTGTCCGGAGCTTCGGCGTAGCCGCAATCCCATGCGATCGGCACGATGGGCGCGTCGTCCACGACTGCCGGACGCACGGTGAGAATCTTCCCGGCAATGCTGCCGTTCGCACGGTTGCCGAAGGTGATGTGGATTGCGCCGTTCTCTACCGCAACCGCGCTCACATAATTGGCGACGATCTTTTCGGCGGCAGGCAAGCCGGCGGCGGCGTTGTCGGCGGGGAAGGTCTGGCTCAGCAACCAGGACGCGGCAATCGGTTGCTTGGCGATATCGGCCAGTGGCAACGCCGACTTGATCTGATCGCGGACGATCCGATCGAAATAGGACGGCAGCGCAAGCGTCGCCAGGATGGCGATGACCGCTACGACGGCCATCAATTCGATCATGGTAAAGCCGGGGGTTCGCTGTCTCATGGATTGATCGTGCTCCGATCCGTGCGGCGCCATGGTAAACCACCGCTGGATCGCGGCCGTCGTGGGCACGCCAGGCAGCATTCCGGCTGTTCGATTATCCTGCGGAACACGCGAATGCACGCTCATGGCCGAGCCTTGCCGCGTGGGCGGAGAATAGACGACGCCGCCGGATGTTGCGTCCCTGCTGCGAATCCGCCATCAGGCAAGGGAGTGACTCGATGAATACCGATCGCGATGTTTCCGGGCATTACAGCCGAGGCCATCTCCTTGAGCGTCTGAACGCTGCGCTGGCGGAGGATGGTATCGATCCCAGGCATCCAAGCATCGAGGCGCTGGCGCCCTACGACCAATTTCATGGCCGTGGACTCGAAGCGACGGCGGAAATCGCCAACCAGCTTCGGATCGAGGCCGGTGATCGCATCCTGGACATCGGCAGCGGAATCGGCGGGCCGGCACGCTATTTTGCGCACCGCTTCGGCTGCGATGTCACCGGGATCGACCTGACCGCGGAATTCTGCGACGTTGCCCGTGACCTGACGCGAGCGCTCGGTCTCGAAAGCAGAGTCAGGTTCGAGCTCGGCAATGCCTTGGCGATGCCCTTTGCCCACGGCAGCTTCGATGGCGCTTACTCGATGAACGTTTCCATGAACATCGCCGACAAGGGGGCGTTCTTGCGGGAGATTCATCGAGTGCTGAAGCCACGCGGTTGGCTGATGCTAGCGGAGATTGCGCAGGGCCCCGGCGGGAATCCGGACTACCCGACGCCCTGGGCCGCCAGTGCGCAAACGAGCTTCCTGTCGACACCCGAGGAAACGCGAAGCGGTCTCGTGGACGCTGGATTCGATGTCGTTACGTTGCACAGCACTCTCGAGCGGGCACTGGCCTTTGGCGCTCGCTCCCGTGCGATGGTCGAGCGCGGCGAGAGGCCGCCGCATCGCGCAGTTCAACTGATTCACGGCGAAATGGCGAAGCAGGCGATGGCGAATACGGCACGTGGCCTCGCAGAGTCGCGAATCGTTCCCATCGAAGTGCTGGCCAGAAAGCGCGGCTAGTTATTCGCAGCCGGCCTCTCTCGCGCTCTTGGGAATCGGTCTCGCCGGGCCCTGGTCGGCACCCCTCAGCCATTTCGATTCCGGCCCGGCGTACGTCGATAGATGATGTGATACACCAGGCCCACGAGGACACTGCCGCCGATGATGTTGCCCAATATCACGGGTGCCAAATTGCCGAAAAACCCGGCCCACGTGATGACGTCGCCGCTGCCACCCGCGTACTGGAACGTCTGCAGCAGCCAGGCGAGCGGGATCAGGTACATGTTCGCGACGCTATGCTCGAAGCCGGCCGCGACGAATGCAGAAATGGGAAAAACGATAGCGACGACCTTGTCGACAACGCTACGCCCGGCAAGCGCCATCCATACGGCCATGCAGACCAGCGCATTGCACAGAATGCCCTTGAAGAAGGCTGTCCAGAACGGCATGGCCACCTTCGCCGCGCCGATCCTGAGATATTCCTGCGCAATCGCGCCATTGTTCATTTCCGTATGACCCGAGAGAAACACCAGCAGCGCCAAAGAGATCGCGCCGACGAAATTCCCGGCACAGACAATCACCCAGTTCCGCAGCACCTCGAGCGTCGAAATCTTCCTGTCGGCCCACGCCATCGCCAGCAGGTTGTTCCCGGTGAACAGCTCCGCGCCCGCGACGACGACGAGAATAAGTCCCAGGGAAAATGCGGCGCCACCGAGGAGTTGTTTCGCCGCAAAGCCGAGCGAGGGATCGGATCGGACCAGCACAAAGTAAAGCGCGCCCAGGCCGATAAAGGCTCCGGCGAGCACACTCAGCATCAGCATGGGAACGAACGGCAGGCGCGCCTTGGCTACGCCGATCGTTTCGACCCGCGCAGCGATTTCGCCGGGAGAGAAAGCGTCGAAGCCGAAGATTTCAGACATGGCGGACGAACATCAAGCAACAAAAACCCATGCCTTTACGGCAAAAAGCCGGCTAATCCGGAGGGCACGCTCTGCGGACCCAACGCCCCACGAGGCGCCCCTGCTGGCAGCTCGTGGACCGGGTTTTCTTGCGGATCCTCGACGAACATCGCGCGATCAGCCGTGCCGCTCACTGCCACGAATTGCCCGTCGCGCCGTTGTTCGCCGTGCCGTTCGAGAACGGGAGGAACTGGTTCACGCCTGGACTGAATGCGTACGTGTTCAACTGGAGCGATCCGGGCACGAACTGTTCGTTGCCGCAGTCCTGTATCCGCAACGTACCCCTGTTGTCGCCGTTCACTGTGGTGCCATTCAGGCGGACGTACTTGTTCGCACCTTTGGCCGGGATCGTGATTGTGGTGACGAAGACCGTGCCCGTCGGTCCAGGCGTACCCGTCCCAGGATAGAAATCCAGCTCAGCGCATATCGCGTCTGTCGTCGTGTTCTGCAGCTCGACATGGAAGTCGTACCCGTTGGTCGTCCAGCGGCCGTACAACGTGCTTTCCCGAACGCGGATCTGGAATGGCGTTGTCTGGCTGGACGATACGCTTGCGTAGATGGCGCGCTTGTTGAGTGTCTGGAACGGGTCGGGAACGTTGGTCCGGACGATGCAGCGCGCCCCATCGAGCCCGGGGCCTTCGACTTGCAGCGCAGGCGCAGCACTGTCCCGGTTGCCGCAGTGCACGTCCAGTTCCGCAGGCACCGACGTGCCGTCCGAAGCAAATATGCCGAGGCCCAGCGCATTGGCGGTCAAATCCCCTGCGCTATCGATTGCTTCAACGGTGTATGTCTTTCCCTGCTCCACCGCGAAGACGAACCAACGCGTTTCGCCCGCGGTGTGTGCCTGAACCAGCGAAGTGCCGTCCGGAACCAGGACTCGCGCATTCCCGACCGCGGTATTTGCTGCAGGCGAGATGCCGCCGCTCTCAGGTCGCGCCACGGTGACATTCTGGTTTGGAACCGATGGATTCACGGTCTGTCCCAGTCCCGCCGACGAAATGCAAGTGAGCCCCACCGCCACACCGGCGAAGCCAACCTTGCGTGCAACAGAACACTTCCAGGAATGCGTTCGCAACATCATTTTCGCCTCCGTTCCAGTCGAAGTGCATCAACGGACCTTCCCCTTGCTGATAGGAAATCCAACGCGACGACGCGCCACAGGCGGGACTTGACTCGACTACGCTGATACAGAACCACAGAGCGACGACAGGATTGTGCGGTCCACGCATCCTGCGCTCGCAGGCGGGCCCGTCTTCATTTTCCGTCCGGCGGACTAGCATATATATAGCGCGAACGACGGCCTGACAAGCCGGCTCGGGAAAATTCGGTCGAATGCGCTCCGCCGATCTCCGACGCCTAACCAGCCCACGTCCCGGGGGGATGGCAGGTCGGAGAGTAGATATACTGGCCCAATCCGGGGGACACTATCGGCCCCTTCGTTCGTTTCACGGCTCTCGAACCCCATGCCCACTCATCCTATTGAAGGCGGCTGTCTCTGCCGCTCGATTCGTTATCGGATCACGGGCGAGCCGCTCGCCCGAAGCCTCTGTCATTGCCAATCATGCCGGCGGGCGGCCGGGGCTCCCTCGGTGGCCTGGATCGTGGTCAATCGCGGCGACTTCGCCTTTGCCGGCGGTGACCCGGTTCGGTTTCGCTCGTCGCCCGAGGTCGTCAGAACGTTCTGCGGGAGATGCGGGACCCCGCTCACTTACCAGCACGACGACGCTCCGGAGACGATCGACGTGACCACCGCGACGCTCGATCTTCCTGACGCGTTCCCCCCGACGAAGGAGATCTGGGTCGAGCACAAACTCGCGTGGGTGCCGCTGGACGAGCGGCTTGCCCGATATCCGCGGACATCCAAGCCACAAGGCGGCTGATCGACCCTCGGACGCATGATGAACATCACTTTGGTTGCGTTTCTTTTGCTCACGCTGTGGACGCGCGAGGCGTGATGCGATGATCCTTCGCTTCGCATTCGCCATACTCGCCTTCGTGCTCGCCGGCGCCCACGGCCCGAATGCAACGGCGCAGAACTGGCCGACCAGACCGGTGAAGATCATTGCCGTCTTTCCGCCGGGTGGTTCGGTCGATCAGGTTTCGCGGATCCTCGCGCAGCAGCTGACGCTGCAAACGGGGCAGTCGGTCATCGTCGAAAACCGCGGCGGCGCCTCCGGTTCCATCGGCACGGCCGTGCTTGCCAAAGCCGAACCCGACGGCTACACGATCGGGATCGTCTTCGACACGCACGCGGTGAATCCGTCGCTGATTCCCGGCCTGCCCTTCGACACCACACGCGATCTCACACCGATCATGCTCGTGGGAACGGGCGGGATGGCGCTGGTGACGCACGTGAGCCAGCCGTACACGTCGTTTCAGGACGTGGTCGCGGCGGCGAAGGCGAAACCGGGAAGCGTCTCCTACGGCACGATCGGCGCGGGAAGCCTCGGCCACCTGACGATGGCGCAGCTCGGCAACCAGCTCGGTGTCGAGTTCAACCACATTCCTTATCGTGGCGGCGGGCCGCTGATGAACGATGCGATCGGCAATCAGGTTCCGCTGGCGATCGGCTCGGTGTTCCTCGTGAGTCCGCACGTCAATTCCGGTCGACTGCGGGCGATCGCGGTAACATCCTCCAAGCCCGATCCCAAGCTTCCCGGCGCAGCGCCGATTGCCGATCAGGGCGTACCGGGCTTCGTCGTGTATACGTGGTGGGGAGTGTTTGGGCCCGGCAACATGCCGCCCGCTCTGACCAAGCGCATCTATGACGAGCTCGCCAAGGCCGTGAAGACGCCCGAGGTCGCGGAAAAGCTCTCCGCGCAGGGCATCGAGGTGCTGGGCGCGCCGCCGGCCGAGCTCGACGCGTTCGTGCGCAAGGAAATTCCGCGCTGGGCGAAGGTCATCAAGGACAACAACATCAAGTCCGGGGACTAAAAGAGGAACAATCGGAAATGGCGGACGCGAACGCAAACCGCTGGGACTGGATGAGCATCGTCGCGGCGGTCCTGCTCGCGGGTTACCTGGCCGTGGCGATCTGGGCGTTGGCAGAGCCTTCCGACGACCCGCAACGTGGCATGGCCATTGGTTTCATCATCCCCCTGGCGCTGATCCTGATCACGCTCGAGCTGCTGCTCTGGCGTGCGGTCGTGCGTGGCCGCCGCTGGCTCGTGTGGACGATCTTCATCATCGCTGTCGTGCCCGCGTTGCTGCAGACCGCCGAGATGATCTACGTCAATTTCCTCCGCACGCCGCCGACCTGGCCGCCGACCTGATGGTTGCGGCGCGGACTCTGCTATGTGGTGCTTGCCTCGCGATGTCGGCGTGGGCCTTTCACGCTCGCGCGCAACCGGTCGCGCTCGAGGTCCGTTTCAAGCTCACCGATCGCGATTACAAGCCTCTCCCGGCGGTTCCCGTCCGCATCGTCTTCGGATCGGATCCGGGTTGGCAGAATCCGTCGGCCGGCCAGCGCGTCGTCACCGATGCCAAAGGCGAAGCCACGTTGAAGGCCAACGTCGTCCTCGACAAGCAGCTGCGGAAGATGCCGACCAATTTCGCCAGCAGCCTGCTGAGCCGGCCGCAGGAAACCGACCATCTTCGCGTTGCGGCGGAAATGGAATACATGGATCAACACTGGCTCTATACCGTGGACATCGTCCGCTTTCCCGGCGGCGATGTGCTGCAGGACGATTTCTCGCTCTACACGACGGACGCACAGGGACGCTTCACGCAGAAGGCGGAACAAAGCGCGAACGGCTGGAAAATCGCGGGGCTCGGCGGCCTGGTGCTGACGAAGCCTGGTTACGAGCCCTGGGATTTCAATCTCGATGTCGACCCGGCCGACCCGTCGCACAAGCGCTGGATTCTGCGGCTCGCGTTCATGAAATATCCGGCGCCGGTGCGCCGCTGACGCACCCGAGGAATCCGTGAAGCAACTGATCGAGATCCGAGCCTATGCGCTCAAGCCGGGCGAAGCGGCGGCGTTCCATCAGCTCGTCGCATCGACAGCCGTCCCGATGCTTCGCGATTGGGGAATGGAGGTCATCGCATTCGGGCCGTCGGAGCACGACCCCGACGCATACTTCCTGATCCGGGCTTATGACGACCTCGCCAAGCTGAGATCGGAGCAGGAGGCTTTTTACGGGTCCGAGGCGTGGCTGAAAGGCCCCCGAACGCCCATCGTTTCCCGTATCGAAAGCTACCTCAACACTGTCTTGTGGCTCTCTCCGGAATCCATCGACGATCTCCGTCGCTCGAACGGATCTGTTCCTCTCTGACTTACCTGATCAGCCTATCGAGCCGATGTCTCGGGGCACAGTTTCCTCTTGCCTTCGATGCAAAGTCGGTAAACGTTGACGAATGCGGATGCCGCCACCAGAATGGCGGCCATTCGCCAACGGGAGGAGATGATCATGGTTGCGCTGTCGATGCTGTGGCTGCCGATTCTGCTGTCCGCCGTGATCGTCTTTGTCGCGAGCTCGATCATCCACATGGCGCTTCCTTGGCACAAGAACGACTACCTCGCCGTGCCGGATCAGGACAAGGTGATGGACGCGCTGCGCCCGTTCGGCATACCGCCGGGTGACTATATGCTTCCGCGCTGCGCGACCATGGAGGAGATGAAAACACCGGAGTTTCGGGAGAAGCTGAACAAGGGGCCCGTCGCGATAATGACGGTGATGCCGAACGGCCAATGGTCGATGGGCAGGAATCTAGTTCTCTGGTTTCTCTATTCCGTGGTCGTCTCGTTTTTCGCGGCTTACATCGCGAGCCACGCGCTGCCGCCCGGCGCTCACTACCTGCGAGTGTTCCAGTTGGTCGGGGCAACGGCCTTCATCGGCTATGCGCTCGCGCTGTGGCAGATGTCGATCTGGTATCGCCGCGCGTGGTCGACGACGCTCAAGGCAACGGTCGACGGCCTGATCTACGCGCTG
>WNFY01012534.1_pt1 | contig 10935 bp, 7 predicted proteins | sample 5400091 | NCBI WGS metagenome assembly WNFY01 (sample SAMN13153364, study PRJNA577476) | soil metagenome | isolation source: 60 cm soil or saprolite under grassland replicate 1 | place: USA:California | collected 2016-06-15
ACTCCCTTGGCATCTTTTTCTGCGGAAGCTCTGCAAATCAAAGCACAGTAGAGAAGAGCGCAATCGTTTGCCCTTTGCATCGTAAAGCTTTTGTTTTTCGATCCTGACGTCGCCATGAAAAGTGCGAAAGCTATTGTCCAGTTGCGCCAGGGATCCATCCTCTCGAAAACAATAGCTAACGAACTGCGCCCAATCGCCCGAAGGACTGCCGTACTCGAAGTGGGCAATCACGATTTTTCCTTCTCTTAACCAGACGTTAGCAGTGTCGTACAGATTATCTTCGCTGGTAGCAGCTTCTCTCGCTTTCGCGGTTTTGAACTCTCGCCATTTAGGCCGTGGGGCGCTTAAGGTCACTCCACTCTGGTCGTAAGCAGCAACGTCTCCGAAGAATCGCGCTTGTTTGGGATTACGCTTCGCGTATGTAGTGAGCTCGCGACAGTAGGCTGTAACTATCGATACCTCCGATGGAGAAGCGGCCGGCTTAGGTGCCTCACCACTCTGGGCCACAGTTACGCCGGCAACGCCAAACAGAATGATCGCAATCCTGATGATATCTCGTTGGTAGTGCTTCATTCGCGGAGTTCTCCAGCAGCTTCGAAGTTGGTTAATGGCAGCTTGGCAATTGTATTCCGACATCACTGATTCGAACGATCCGGAAACGAATTACTTTTCCGCCGCATGCTGTGGGCGAACCGATGCAGCTCTAGATGTGTTCTTAGTTGGTCCGGCGCGGACGTGCGGACGAAACGTTGTCGTTGCGCGCCGAAACGTTTCCAAAGACAGTTGATGGAGATATTTGGATCTTCACTGTGCGAACTATTGAATCTCCGACGCGCTTGCCGCTGGAAGGAGATCCGCTTCGCTGAGACTACTGACTGGTTCTGGCTGAGCTGAGCCGTCCAAAGTGGCAAGCAGTTGGATTTCATGCAGGCGCGAGACCAACCGTTGATTTGCCAGTTCCAGCTCATACCTTTCCTTGTTCGCTTCAAAATGTTCGAGTGCTCGTCTGACTGTCAGCCGCAATTCTTCATTAGTCCAAGGCTTCGTGATATAGCGATAAACCTGTCCACAATTAATGGCCTCGACCAGAGCATCCACGTCTGTGTAACCGGTAAGAATAAGGCGAACCATTCGCGGGCGAAGTGCAACGGTACTCGTAAGCAGCTCAATGCCGGTCATTCCCGGCATGCGCTGATCGGTGATGAGAAGCGCGACATCGTTTTGCCGCAACAGTTCCAGGGCCAAAGCGCCCGAGTTGGCTGTGAGGACCTCGTAGTGTTGGCGGAACAATCTCTCCAACGCTCGCAAATTTTCCGGCTCGTCGTCAACGATGAGAATTGTGTAAGACATGAGAGACCTCCTGGGTCCTAGGACCTTTATTTAGTTCTGCTGTTGCGCGGTGCGACCTCGCCCATTTAGCGGAATCAGCGTGATGAATGTCGTGCCTTTGCCGGGCGCGCTTTCTACTTTGATAGCGCCGCCATGTTTCTCGATGATGCCGTAACTTATCGACAACCCGAGTCCCGTTCCTTCGCCCACTGGCTTCGTGGTAAAGAACGGATCGAAAATCTTCTTCAAATCTTCCGGTGAGATACCGCTTCCCGTGTCGCTGATCTTAACGGCTACCGTTTCCTCTATCAGCCTTGTCTCAATCTGGACTTTACCCGGACCACGGCCAATCGCTTGGGCAGCGTTGGTCAGCAAGTTCATCCACACCTGATTGAGTTGTCCTGCATAGCAATCAAGAAGCGGTAAGTCGCCGTAGTCGCGATTGAGGACGATTTGGCCAGAAGAGTAATATTTAGAGAGCAGCCGAATTGTGGCATCGATTCCTGAATGAATGTCGACCTTCTTGACTTCGGCCTCGTCCAGCCGTGAGAACGTGCGCAGGTTTAGAACAATGTCGCGGATTCGCCGAGCCCCTTCCTCACAATCAGCGGTCAAGCTGGCGAGATCAGACAAGAGGTTTTTGTAACCAATTTCTTGCTTCACGGAAGCCACCTGCGAGGCAAATTCCGTTGGCAGAGGGATGCCATCGTATACGGCAAGGAGACGCTTCAAACCGGATGCATACTCAAGCAGGCTTCCCATATTGCTGTAGAGAAACCCGGCCGGGTTATTAAGTTCATGAGCAACGCCACCTGCCAGTTGGCCCAACGAGGCCATTTTTTCGTTCTGAACAAGTTGAGCTTGCAGGCGCACTAGCTCCGCTCTCTGGGCTGCTAGTTCTGCGTTGCGTCTTTCCAGATCTTGTCTATAGCGATCGCCGTCTCGCAGCAACGCGCGACGTTCCAGAGCGCGTTCCACGCTTAACTGCAAGACGTCCAGGTCGCACGGCTTGATCAGGTAATCGAAAGCTCCGAGAAAAAGAGCGTCTCGGACTCGTTGGCTGCGACCAACGCCCGACACCATAATGACGGCGACACCTGGGAAATCGATGACGATCTTCCGTAACAGCTCGATTCCACTTAACCCGGGCATCTTCACGTCCGAGAGCACTAGCGCAAATTGCTTTTCTGCCAGAAAGCTTAGCGCTTCCTGGGCATTCGCAGCCGTTTCGCATTCGTAGCGCTCACTCAGCGACTCAGCATACAAATTTCGAACATCCTCCTCATCGTCGACGATGAGAATTCGATTGTCGCTTTTCTGTGAAAGTCTATGTACCAAATTACCTCTGTATCAGCGCGTGAAGGAATTTGTAAGCCCCTAAGGCTTCCAAAATGAGCGGTTGGATCGGCGAACTCTGCCCCAGGCGATGTCATAATGCCCTGGCATTCAGCCACGCCTTGCCGTCAGGATGTAGTCCCGTTGGGCAATGCGCGTTCCAAGAACAGATCAGGATTGAATTATCGGGATTGAGGCGCCAGTTGCTGAGTGGCTATGAACCGTTTCAGGGATGGCTGTCACGGCGCATTCTTCAGGACTCTTCTGATCCTGTAAAGACTATTAGCAAATATCGCTCGCCAGATCAACCAGAAAACGCGGCAAGCAGATTCGCCCTTCTGCCACTGCTAATTATTTGGTTAATTGCTGGGGCAATCGCTCGCGAGCGATTCCAAACTAACGTCCAGGTCTCATCCCAAGTCTCTCCCGAACTCCTGAACAGCAACCGGATCGCTGCTAGATTGAAGAGTACTAGAAATGGTCGTAAGTGGCTCTGGCAGCATACTTTGACCCCGGCAACTCAGCTTTAAGTCTTCCAACGTTTCGGACATTCGAACGTAAGATACTTTTTCACAGTGATTTCAGGTATTTCCTGATTGCACAAAAAGGCACCACGGAGTTACCCTAGCTCGTCCCACGGATCGGTCCCTTATTAAGCCCGAGCGTGCGGTGTGCGCTAAACTTCCGCGGTTCTCGCTGTCTGACGAGTAAGACAGAACGCAAGACTGAGACTTGTGTTTGAAGGTAAAGCAAACAAGCCGTCACGATGAAAGCGTCTGACTGTTTCTGGGAACGCCGCTCAAGGGTTTGATTGGGTGCCTGGGTTGTAGACCTTAACAAGTAGCTCCGAGACTTCCCGTAAGGTCACCTGCCTAAGCGTCTCAACACTCGATTCCAACTTAGTCAAGACCGAGGCATAGAAATATTTTGGAATACCATGGCTGACGCAGTCACTCACAAGCCAACGATTCTGATCATCGACGATGATGAACAAGTTCGGAATGTACTCACTGAAGTCTTGTCAGTGAGCAACGAATGCACCGCCGTAAGCTCAGCCGAGGATGCCCTTGCCGTTCTGGCTACCATGGAATTTGAGCTTGTTATCAGTGACATAAACATGGGTGGCATTAGTGGCCTGGATCTCGTGCCCCGGGTCTTGAAACGAACGCCGGACACGGTTGTTGTAATGATCAGCGGGCAACAAACAATCGATTTCGCTATCGACGCCATGCGTGTGGGGGCGTTCGACTACATTACGAAACCACTGACTATCCGGCAAGTCGAGACTGCGGTTCGGCGAGCGATTTCTCATCACAGGTTGCTCAAGGGGAAGAGACAGTATGAGGAGCACCTCGAAGATCTCGTTAGGGAGCGCACCGCGGAAATCGAACGCCTCGCTCATTACGATAGGCTAACGGATCTGCCGAATCGCAAGCTGTTTTCCGACCGTTGCACGCAAGCCCTGACCAGCGCGCAACGTCACAATCAGTCAGTCGCAGTCCTGTTAGTGTCACTCGATCGATTCAAAAAGATTGCCGACACACTGGGGCAGGGCGCTGCCGACATCGTGCTGAGCGAGGCAGCCGCCCGGCTGCAAACGTGCGCCGGAGAAGGCGACACAGTGGCGCGGTTTGATGGTGATGAATTTGCCCTGCTCTTAACTCAGATTGGCGAAACGGGTGAGCTAATTGAAGTCGGTCTCGCGATACGTGAAGCATTTAAGCCGGCTTTTCGCCTGGGTGGACAGGACGTATATCTAACGGCCAGTGTTGGTATTAGTCTATATCCCTTTAATGGCGGTGACGTAGCCACGATTGTGAAGAATGCGGGAGCGGCGCTTTACCGCGCAAAAAGCGGCGGTGGTAACTGTTATCAATTCTATACCGCCGATATGAATTCCATGGCGCTCAAGCGTCTGGCGTTGGAGACGGGCCTGCGCCGAGCGGTCGAAAACGAAGAGTTCATTAACCTTTACCAGCCGATTCTGAATCTAAACTCTGGTGAGTTAGTTGGCGTTGAAGCGCTGGTGCGGTGGCGGAATCCGCAGTTTGGAGTACTACCGGCTGGAAAATTCATCGGCTTAGCCGAAGACACCGGAATAATTGTGGACATCGATTACCTGGTGATGCGCGCCGCGTGTATTCAAACACGAGCGTGGCAAGCTACCTTCGGCGATTTGCGCGTTGCGGTGAATGTTTCTGCGCGCCATTTTGGACAGAAGAGTTTTCTGCAACGGATTGTTGGTATTCTTGATGAGACGAACCTTGATCCAGACTGCCTCGAATTAGAGCTAACGGAAACTTCCATTATCGAAAATGGAGAGTCAGCCGCACGTCTTTTGGCGGAAATCAGAGACCTGGGTGTGAAGATCGCGATAGACGACTTCGGCACCGGGTACTCCTCGCTTGGCTATCTGAAATCTCTTCCCATCGACAGTGTGAAGTTGGACCGTTCGTTCGTTCAAGGGGCGACGACCGATCCGGACGATGCTGCGCTTGTGCGGGCGATTGTTACACTAGCCCACAATTTACGGCTCAGGGTGACCGCTGAAGGAGTTGAAACTAACGAGCAGGTAACATTCTTACGACTGCTGAACTGCGACGAAGGGCAAGGATATCTTTTTGGTTGGCCGATGGCTGCTGAAATTTTCGAACCCACCTTCGCCGCTGATCGGAAAAGGAAAAAAAACGTCGTGCTGCTTTCTTCGCAGACTAATCTGTCAAGCGCGATAAACGAATAACTGCGAACAATCCTCGAAATCACACCAGGACCCTTTTCATTTGGTTTCGTGGATCGGTCTTTTTGAACCCGTCTGGCTATTTTGCGCCGCGCTTGCGCAGGAAATCCACCATCTCTTTCTGATTCCGCTCTACTGCAAAACCCAGAGGCGTCTTACCGTCGTTCATTTTCGCGTTGATCTCTGCGCCGTTGTCCATTAGCAAGGCAGCGAAGTCAAGATCACCGTTTGCGGCTGCTTGATGTAGCGGCGTGAACCCACTCTCGGCCTGTTTTGCATTCACGTTAGCGCCGTGCTCGATCAAAAGACGGGCGATTGCAACTTCCCTGGCCGCAGCCGCTGACTGAAGAGGGGTGACTTTCATTGCCTCTCGGCTCGGAACGTTGACCTCCGCACCAGCGTCCAACAAAGCGTCCACGATTTGCCGGTGACCAAAGAACACGGCTAAGCCTAACGGCATGAAACCATCTGGAGAGAATGTTTTGGCAAGCGAGGGGTCTTCTTTGAGCAACGCTAGAACACGTTCAGTTTCGCCTGTGGCCGCGGCTTCGAAAATGTTCAGCTCCATACCCGTTTCGAGCAGCGCGGCGACCACATCTTTTTTGCGGTAGTAGGTGGCCTTCAAGATTGCTGAGAGGCCGTTTTGATCTTTCGCCTGCGCCAGCGTTCCGTCAGCGCCGAGCAACGCCTTCACCTTTGCAACATTCCCTTGCGTGATAGCGCTAAAGAATTCATCTTTCATGTTTGCACCTTTTTGCCGGCCCTAGCTTAGCTAAGGATCAGTAACAACTTACCCGTGGTCTTTCTGCCTTCGAGATCTCTATGAGCCTGCTCAGCCTGCTCGAGGGGGTAGGTGGCGTGTATGCGCAACTCCAGTCTGCCCTTGCGGATCATTTCCAATACCTCGCTTGACCGTTGCTCCAACTCTTCTCGTGTGGCCGTGTAATGGGCCAGGGTTGGACGCGTAATAAAAAGCGATCCCTTCTGAGAAAGCTTGATGAGATCAAAGGGCGGAACCGGGCCGCTCGAGCCACCGAAGAGAACCAAATAGCCTCGCAGTCGTAATACGTTTAGATCCTTTTCGAATGTCGCTTTACCCACACCGTCATAAACGACGTGAACGCCTTTGCCATCCGTTAGTCGCTTAGTCTCGGCCTCAAAATCCGCCGTGGTGTAAACGATGCACTCGTCGGCGCCAGCTTGCTGTGCGAGCCTCGCCTTTTCTTCCGAACCGGCTGTTGCAATTACGCGTGCGCCGAGGTGTTTTGCCATTTGGACCAATAGTCGGCCCACGCCGCCGGCAGCGGCATGAATAAGTGCTGTCTCGCCATGTTGCAGAGGATACGTGCTGTGGCTCAGGTAGTGAGCCGTCATCCCCTGGAGCATTGCCGCCGCCGCTTGATTAAAGTCCAACTCGTCCGCGATACGGACCAGGACGCTGGCGGGAACGGCAGCGTATTCAGCATAGCTTCCCATCACACCGGTATATGCGACGCGATCCCCGGGCCTTACGTTCATGACTTCGGAACCAACTGCAGTAACGACCCCCGCGGCCTCCATTCCGGGAACAAAGGGAATTTTCGTTGGATATCGGCCCTCGCGATAATAAACATCGATGAAGTTGATTCCTGCAGCTTTGATCTGGACCAGCGCTTCGTTGGGTCTTGGTTCAGGGACAGGAAGATCGGCGAGCTTTAGGACTTCGGGGGACTCACGTTCTGAGACGGCTGGAAACTCTGATTGGGGCTAGCACTCTGTTGATAGGCTTGCGTGTCTGCCTCGGTGATCGCTTTTTCAAGCCGAGTATGACTGGCTGCGAGTTGATTGAGTTGAGATTGTAGGCCCTTCTTCTGGATCTCTAATTCACGGCTTCGTTGTTCGCGCTGTTTTTCCGGATGAGTGCTTCCCACACCGGCCAAACTACGTTCAATGTTTTCGGGCTTCAAATCTTCTTCCAGATCCCGAAGCCTGCTCTCTACCTCGGTCTGTTTACGCTCGACGTCGACCAGTTGAGTGCGGAGACTTGCAGCTCGTTCCTGCGCGTTGGTCTGGGCGATAGTCGGTATGGACGTTGACGCGAGAAGCCCCGCCAAAAATACGGTTGGAATGATTTGGGATCTATTCCAGAGCCACATCATTAACCCTCCGCCACTGACAAAACGCCAGGCGTTAGTAGCATTACATACGGTCGGGAACCGCAACGAATAGTCCATTTCCGACTCCATCTTAAGGTTAGTTACCGTTTCGGCGCTATCGCTCAGTTGTGAAAATTCTGTTGCACGTGATGACTGAATCGGTTTCACCTCATTAGGGTGTCTGGAGTTTGTACATTTTCCAGTCAGCTACAACGTTGAAGATGCCATCTTGTGCCGTGGAGTCTCGCGCTTGCTGCTACAAGAGAGGCCCGCCCCTTCTGAAGATGCCACGGCCTTGTGCCGTGGAGTCTCACGCTTGCTGCTAATGACGAGGCGACGTTCTTAGCAAATGGCGAAATTTAACTCGTGGGGTTCGTAAGCTTGTATGACTACGGGGTGAGGTCTCGAGTGCACAGCAGCGATGAGACTCCATACGCATTTCTTTGTAGCAGCGAGCGTGAGACTCCACGGCGCAAGGCCGTTGCATCTTCAAAATTGTGCCTGACCGGAAAATGGAAACTCCGGTGACACCTTCAGGATTAAATGATCCTGAAAGCTTCATACTGCAGCATTGTGGGTGCGTTAAATCAGGATCGTGATTTACGTTCAGGGGCATCGCGAAGCGCTCGCCCCCGCGATTGAAGTCGAATCCCGCCCGGATATTGCGTTGAATGCTTCCTAAACAGGAGAACGCGGCTGAACAGCAAAATAGCCGGATCCACTAGATCCTGATATGCTGGTATGCAGCCTGCGACTTGGCTGCGAACACTCCCCAGGTCCCGTTCGCGGTTTCCGCACGATGCGAACCAGTTGTTCCTTAAAAGCGGATAATCCTAATAACCCAAACCAAGCCCGAGAAGTCGTCCCTGGGACAGTTTTCAATATGAACCGTGCAGTTTCAGCCCGTTTAGTAACCTTCCTGTTGATTTGCCTTTTTGCGCTGCCCGGCCAGGGCGTCAACCTTTTGTTCGCTCAGGGTCAGAAGCCGCAGACAGAGAAACCGGATCGCGGTTTGGGCATTCGTCCAGACGCTCCAGACCTAAAGCCGGCGCAGTCAAAAACGGGGGCGGCGAAACCTGAAATCGTGCTTCAAGCCGGTATCTCCGTTCCGCAAACTCAAATCAGCTTCAGTCCCGATGGGCGACTGTTAGCTTCAATGGGAATGACCGGCAACAGCATCAAGCTCTGGGAGGTTTCCTCGGGGCGCTTATTACGGCAACTTGAGAGCAGCATACCAACTATGGGCGCCAGCTCGATGTCCCGGCCGTTCAGGTTCAGCCCCGATGGGAAAACAATAATCGCAATGGCGGACGGCAGATTAAGGCGCTGGGAGGTCGAATCTGGGCGCGAACTGAACAACACTGTGTTGCCGTCAGCCAAAAATCTGTTTTTCGCTCACTTGAGCGATGACGGGCGAACGCTCGCAATGCTGAATATGGATGGCTCGATAGTGAAGTTATGGGATACTGCATCCGGCCGTGAGCTACGGCCCATCACTCTTGATCAAGACGAACAATTGAACGAGCAGGACGCAGTTGCTCTCAGCCACGATGGAAAAAGTTTGGCCGCGCTAACCGAGAGGGTCAAAGGCTCGTCAATGAAGAGCATGGAGGCAAAACTGCAGGCGATCGTCTGGGACGTGACTAGCGGACGCAAGACACAGACGCTTACGCTTGGGTCAAAGCCATTGCAGTTCGGGGTGAGCAATTCGCAGATTGGAAGTCTCTCGTTTACTCCCGATGATACTTCGTTGGCAATACGCAACGAAGATTCTCTCAAGATTTGGGATCTGAGCTCCGGTCGCGAGTTGAAAACAGTGAACTCTCCCAAGCTTTCACCAAACGAGAAAGATGGCTTCGCAACGTTTGAAAGCAAGTTTCTTTTTAGCCCAGATCGACGCGTAGTATCCCTGCTAGGTGACGGCAACAAAATCAGTCTCGTCGACTCCTCTACTGGGGCCACTTTGCGTACATTGACCGGGCACGAAGGAAAGGTAGTCGGACTCAGCTTTAGCGGGGACGGCAATCTCTTTGCTTCTTCAGGTACGGATAACCAGATCAAGCTTTGGGAGGTGACAACCGGTCGGCAAGTGAGAACATTCAGCGGCTCGGCTGTACCAGTGAGCGACATTGCGTTCTCCTCAGATGGTCGATCGCTATCGATGGCGGGGCCGCAGACAGTTAGCTCCTGGGAGCTTAGCTCAGGAGGAGTTAGGCGGGCTGTTAGCCTTCCGGAGAACTTTGCCCAACCGACTATGGATGCGCTGATGCAACGCAGTTCACTGCTAAGCCGCGATGGGCGCCTGCTAATCGCCGGCAGCAAGACGGAGCCGACCGCAAAAGTCTGGGAGGTCGCCACGGGAAGAGAATTACAGAGTATCCCGATGGGACAAGGAAAAGAGCTCGGCAATGCTGCCTTCAGTCAGGATGGACACATTGTCGTCTTGTCCGAACGCGATAAACAGAAGACGGGAAACGGAGCAGCGCCGGCAACCACAGGACCACCGCAGAATCAACCTGGAGTTTCGCCTGATGCATCCGCGATGCCGGACATGAACAAGGCGATGGAACAGATGCGCAAGGATCCCAAGAAGGCTCAAGAGCAGATGCAAGCGGCAATGCCCGATATGAGCAAAATGATGGAACAGATGCGTAACGATCCTAAGAAGGCGCAGGAACAGATCAAGAAGGTCCAGGAGGCAATGAACAGCGGGGATCTCAGTGCGGGGATGGGTATGTTGGAATCAATGGGTATGACGGCCGGCACCAGCAAGTCCAACAAGCCCGCCAACAACCTTCGCATGTTCGAATTGCCTTCGGGCCGTCAGCTACAGGCGATTCCGATGCCTGGGGGATTCTTGAGCGACGCTGCACCAAACTCATTCATGTCGAGCTCGGCTCTCTCGTTCAGCCCCGACGGACGCACGCTGGCCTCGGCCTCTGGATTCTATGGTCCGCTAGTGCTAAGGGACGCCAACACTGGCCAGGAGTTGCGCACACTGAAATCGGCCTTTACGTTGAGCGTTAATTCCCTGGCGTGGAGTCGTGACGGTAAGCGACTGGCCGCGGCCCAATGGGGCTTTAACAAGAACATGACGGACCCAAACTCTGTAAAAGACTTCTCTTTCGAGGACATGAAATTCGCCATCAAGGTATGGGATCCTCAGACTGGAAATGAGATCAACTCATTGTCCGGTCACGGCAATTTTGTCGGCAGTCTTGCGTTCAGCCCGGACGGTCGTTTCCTTGCTTCGGGCAGCTATGACAGCACCATCAAACTGTGGGACCTGTCCAGTGGCCATGAATTAAACACACTCAAAGGTCACTCAGGCTCAATAACGGCGCTCGACTTTACGCCGGACGGTCAGTTCCTGGTTTCAGGCAGCGATGATGGTAGCGC
>WNFY01013126.1_pt1 | contig 10934 bp, 10 predicted proteins | sample 5400091 | NCBI WGS metagenome assembly WNFY01 (sample SAMN13153364, study PRJNA577476) | soil metagenome | isolation source: 60 cm soil or saprolite under grassland replicate 1 | place: USA:California | collected 2016-06-15
TCATCACACAATATGCTATGACATTGTACAATTGATTGCCGCAGCGAATACGGACGAGCGATACTGGTTGACAGTTCGCAGGTTTAGCTGCATCAATGCTTTCATAGCTAATTGTATGTCGTTCATGAGCAAGACAGCAGCGTTCATGGGTATGCGCGCTTTGCGAAATTTGGTCTCTGATTCAATGGCAATAGACATGGGATCGGCAGCAACCATCATCTATGTGCGCGGACGCGGCGTGGTCGTGGATGAGCCATCCCTGGTCGCTGTCAATATCATCACCGGAGAGGTAATTGCGATTGGGCTTGAGGCGCAACAGATGTATGGACGAGAGGCCCGCGATGTTACGGTGATTGCTCCATTGCTAAATGGGGTCGTCGCGGACTTTGAAAGAACGAAGGAGATGCTGACGTATTTTGTGCGCAAAGCACGCAGTGGCGTTTCACATTTCAGCCGTCGCGCGCTGATGAGCGTCTTGTCTGGTGTCACGCAAGTTGAGCAGCGAGCGCTACTCAGCGCTGCCGAGGAGGCGCATATCGGCCGCGTGTGCATGGTCGAAGAAGGCTTGGCGGCAGCCCTGGGTGGGGGCGTCAGAATAGACGACTCCCACGCTTCCGCGGTTGTTGACATCGGAGGAGCGACAACCAACGTTGCCGTCGTCGCGAACGGCTCAATTGTTAACGCGCGCGCCGAGCGGATCGGAAGCTGGAACATTAACGATGCGATTATTGACCATGTCCGTCGTCACCGTGGACTATTGATCGGCGCGCAGACCGCCGAGCGTCTTAAGCTTGAACTAGCTTCAGCGATCATTCCCGACGACCTTACGCAGGAGATCACGATCAAGGGGCGCGACATTATAACAGGGAGTCCAGGGGCTATCGAGATCACGGCCGGCGAAGTCTATCCTGTCGCCCACGAGGTGGTTCACAAGATAGTGGAAGTCATCTCTACGACGCTCACGGAGCTTCCGGCTGAAGTAGCGAGTGATATCTATGATCGAGGACTCGTCCTTACGGGCGGCGGTGCGCAGTTTAGTGGGTTGGACGATTATTTGCGTGACCAAACCAAACTGCCGGTGCGGATCGCGGATGAGCCCAGATATGCCATTGTGCGCGGTCTTGAGCAGATGTTTGACGAGCCACTGTGGCTACGTCGCGTCATGCGTTGCAAGCCTTATCCGTTGCTGGATGTGGAGAGGGATCTTCCTAGTTTTGAAACGTAAAGGATGTTATGCGCTGTTCGAAACTGGACCGCACTGGCTGGTACGTGCTCCTCCTTCACACCGTCGGCTCGTAGCACAGAAAAACCTTCCCATTGCCGAAGGTCCGCGTCTTCGTCAGCTTCAGGTTTAGCTTCTCTTTGACGCCGTCGAACATCGTCCGCCCCTTGCCCAAAAACGATTCATCCCTTCGGCCACGATGGGATCGCTCTTCATCGCAGTTGGTGTCGGCCAATAGCTGGCCATCAGTTCATAAGTGATCCTGCCGAACAATACCATACCTCTCCCTGGAAAAGTTTAAGAGCTACGCGCAATGTGCAAGTTCCATCGCTGACCCTGGTCGGCCGAGCGAACCTGCAGACACAATCTCGGCTCCAGATATGACTTCGAAAACAGAATTCAAGCGTGTGATTTCCAGCACCCCGCTTATAAGTTTAGCGCTGCGGTTTCACCCCTCACCATTCGCCCTTGCAGGCACAGGATGGCGACCGTCCCCAAATTCTTGGCGTGTACTTTCAGCATAACCATCTCCTTTTGTTCAAACGCGAAGTCCCGGGGGTCCCCTGCGTGGCGCTACGCCCTGCCGAAGCAGGGGTTGTCTCCAAGTCAATCGGTCCGCGGGGAACCGACGACCTCCGCCGCCAACAGCGACGGGGTCGCAGGCTCCATCCGTCTCTCGACTTCGCTTAGGTGCTCGTTGCCGCCGCAGCTTTAGCCCGCTGCTGCTGCATGAATTGCCGCATGGCGGCAACATGACCGGGCGTGCGTTGCTCCGACCAGGCTTCGTAGCGCTGGGCGGCTCTTTCCAGGTTCGCGAGGAGATACTGGTCCGCAAACCGCTCGCGAAATTCCGGGACGACCGGCTTGAGCAACTCCCACACGCCGAAAAACTCGCCGCTGGTCTCAAAGAAGAGGCCTTCGTGGAGAAGGCCATAGTTGAGCAGCGCGCAGGCTTGTTCCCAATAGCCAATCACCATTCCCGCGAAAGCTCCGGATTCAGTTCCAGGCGCGGCGATGCGCATGGCGTCGTCGAATGTTTCCGCGATGTAGTTCTGTGCGAACCAATCGCGTGCCTGGCGAAGCCGGGCCTCGCGGCGCAGATCGTACACTTGCAGGTGTAGTTGTGCTTGTTCGTGCGTCGGTTTTGTTTCCATGATTTCCTTTCTCCTTATCTTCCTACTGGTTCATTAAATTGCTTGAAACCGAGGCTAGCTCACTGGTCGAAAGAGTACTACCACCGGTTCAAACCTACTTTTCGGAGCAAATCAGTTGCTCGCTTCCAAGAGTGAGTCGAACGGCGGACGCCCGGATCGACAATCCCCTGGCAAAAAAACATCAGCTCGCTCCCATACGGCCGCCGCAGACTCACGCAATCCAGTTCTCACCAGCCGCCTCCTAACGCTTTATAGAGAACCACCAGATTGATCGCCACTGCGGCCTCTCTTTGGGTCAACTGATTCTCGCTGTCGTAAAGCGCATTCTGTGCTTCCAATACCGAGAGAAAAAGGATGCGCTCTCACCCCTCCGAAGCATCGTACGGACCACATCAGATTCGTAAAACACGGAGAATTCACATGCTTCTTGAAACGATTGCCACCTTATCAGCGGGCTTGTTTGCCGGTGCGGCGATTTATATCAATTTGGTTGAGCATCCTGCCAGAATTGAGTGCGGCACAGATTTAGCGATCAAGGAGTTTGCGCCAAGCTATCGAAGAGCCACAATCATGCAGGCTTCATTAGCATGTATTGGCTTTCTGATGGCCACTGCGGCCTGGCTGACAAGTGGTTCTTTCTGGTGGCTGGTAGGTGGAACCATACTCGTCGCGGTTATTCCCTTCACCCTACTCGTAATTTTGCCGACCAATAAGAAGCTGCTCGATCCGTCTTCGTGCTCAGCCGGAGTCAGTTAAGGTGAACCGCCACATTCTCCATCTCTACTTCATCGAGATACTGACCATTACTAACTATAGATTCGAAAGACGCTGCGGCGTCCGATCTCTCAACGGCTGCGGCGGCGCCGGGGTAAAATCTTCGCCGGGATTGATGAACTGGTCCCGCTCGAATTTGTACTGCTTGTCGTAGAGTTGCTTGTATCGACCGTCCGCTGCGAGCAGTTCCTCGTGCGTCCCTCGTTCGACAATCTCACCGCCTTCCAATACCAGAATCTGGTCAGCGCTACGTATGGTAGAAAGCCTGTGGGCAATGACAAACGTCGTGCGGCCGCGCCTCAGCGAGCGCAAGCCGTCCTGAATTAGGGCTTCGCTCTCGCTGTCGAGACTAGATGTTGCTTCGTCAAGAATCAGCAGTTTGGGATCGGCGAGAATGGCGCGCGCGATTGCGATGCGCTGACGCTGCCCGCCAGACAGCTTCACTCCGCGCTCACCAACAATGGTGTCGTACTTATCCTCAAATCTTTCGACGAACTCTTCACAATGCGCAATGCGGCTCACCGCTTGAATCTCTTCGGTCGTGGCGTGCGGATTGGAGAAGGCAATATTTTCGGCGATGGTTCCGTCGAAAAGGAAGTTATCCTGCATCACCACGCCGAGGTACGAACGAAAGTCGCGCAGACGCAGGGTGCGCAAGTCTTTGCCATCGACTTTGATAATTCCGGAGAGAGGTTGGTTGAAGTTCATCGCAAGACTAATAAGCGTGCTCTTGCCAGAGCCGCTGGATCCGACTAGCGCTGTCGTTGAACCGGCTGGTGCTTTAAAGGAGACATTCTTCAGTACCGGCACTCCTTGGTTGTATTCGAAACACACATTCTGGAACTCGATTTCCCCGTGGACCTCCGGTAGCGGCATGCGGGCCGCGTCCTCTTCGTCTTCAGTTGCCATGTCCATTACCTCGTGAATACGATCAAGCCCCGCGAAAGCCTCGGTGATCTGTGTCCCAATGGCTGCGAACTGAATAAGTGGCATCGCCATCAGCCCGGTGAAAAGGACATACATGAATAAGTCGCCAATGGTCATCTGGCCAGTCACGACCGAACGCCCGCCGACCAAAATAATCACCACTCCCACAGCACCGATAACCAGTGATGAGAAAGCGGTCGTGGCGGAGACGGCGGTCATTGATTTGGCGATGTTGCGGAAAAGCTTGTGCGCCCCCCGCGCAAAAGTCAGTGCTTCCCGCTTCTCAGCCGTGTAGGCCTTGACGATGCGAATGCCTCCAAGCGATTCGGCAAGACGCCCGGTAAGCGTCGCCGTGATCTCACCGCGCTCGCGGAACAAGGGCCGCAGACGTGTGAAGGCGAAGGCCAGCGCACCGCCAAACACGCCCAGCACTAAAATCGTAATCGAAGTCAAACGCCAGTTGAGCCAGAACAGGACGCACAGAGCTACAACGGCAGTGATGAAACTGCCCACGAGTTGGACCAACCCCGTACCCACCAGATTACGAATACCCTCAGCGTCATTCATAATCCGCGAGATCAGTTTCCCAATCTGGGTTGAATCGAAATAGCTGACCGGTAGTCGGGCGATCTGCGCTTGAACTTTCTTACGCATGTCTGTAATGGCACGCTGCGCCGCAACTCCCAACACTTGCGATAGACTGAAGGACGTGACGGCTTGCACAACTGTGGCGATAGCTGCCGCCAGCGCGATCTTCCAAAGCAGATCGGTGCGCCCTTTGCCGATCACGACATCTATCAGATATTTTGTCGACGCGGGCAGCACCAGCCCCATTCCCTGGTTAACAAGCATCAATACACCACCAAGCGCCAGACGGGCGCGGTGCGCCCACACCAGTTCCTGTGCATCGGCCAAGGCGGACGACCAGCGTATCTTCTTTTTTTTCTCTTCAGTCATTAGCTTTCATCTACGCTAACCAGCGTCAAAGAGTTTCGTGATGCCGATTGATATTTTGCCGTCAAGAAATCAGGAGCCATTCCGCTACTGGTGTATTACGAAGTTTCAAGGGCCACCGCACGCGAACTACAAATCCGTTACACATTCATTTTTACAAACGAAGATGGCGGCACGCCAACCGCTGCATTGATGGCCCGTTGGGGAAGAGCCACAGACATTGAATGGGTTTACCAATTTCGCTTACGCGACGGAAAAGTCATAGAAAAGCAATATCAAGGCGTTGAGCATGAAACGAAGCCTTTTACGGGCAAACGAATCAACGGCAATCATCCACTTCTGGCCGTAGCGGTCTGACAATAACAACTTCTCAGATCAAGCTTGCTCCAATGTCAGGTTCGGCTTATCAGCTATTGCAGCCGATCTTCGTAGCTCAGCTCGGGAAAGTATCATGGATACCTTCCCTTAGACTTATCGAATTATGGCCGAGGAGCTAATGCGTGAGGGTCGATTACGAGATGAACCTATGGATATCAACAGTACGACGAATAAGAGCGGAGGGAGTTAAGCTGGGATTCCTTGGCGCCGTCCGATTAGCGGGGCGTCAGCGTTTGCCCTTCTCCTCATCCTCAGCCGCTCTAAAAACGATCCGCTTCCTTCGCGACTCCGCCGTCAGCCGTTGCAAGGTACGGTGAACCCTGAAAACCGTTTCTTTCAGATGGTTTAATTCGGCCGGCGATCTTTCTTTGCCGGTCAGTAATGCCACGGCGATCTCGCTGCTGAGCTCGTGGTCAATTGCCATAGGGACACACCTTCCGGAAACACACCTGAAGAGTTAGGCTATCTTGAAGAGGCTGGCATCCTATACTGCCCATGTTACGGTGCTGTTAACACGATGTTAAATCAGACGGGTCTTGAATCGTGGAATTTGACCGGGTGGTGCGTTCGGGCTGGTCGTGCCGGCAATGATCTATGAAGGATGTTGTGGCCCGGGAGGAACATTGCATTGGCAACGACTGACAGAATTGACACGCAATTCCCACATCTACAATGTCTTCCTCGTATTTACGATCGACCCGCGACCGTCGAGCCGCTCAGCACAGCCAATGACCTAACCTGGTTTCAACCGGTGACCTGGACTTGGGCCAGTTGCAATCGCGGCCCAGTCAAGAGCCTGTCAATCAAAGACGTAAGTTGATCGAATTCTATCGGTTTCTCAAGATGGGTCGTGGATCCAGCAACTCGTGGCTTGCCAGTAGAGGCGCCCAGGGAAACAGTAACCAAGGGAAGATTGCGAAGCCTTGCCTGATTCTTGATTTGGCGGATGACCGTCAGGCCGTTCACACGCGGCAATCTCAAGTCGATCAAAAGAAGATCGGGCGTCGCCTCCGTAGCCAAATTGATCGCCTCTTGTCCGTTCGCAGCCTCAACAACTTTGAAGCCTTTCAACTTCAGTATCGCCTTCAGAAGAGAGCGCTCTTCCTCGTCATTATCAGCGATCATCACCAGTGGCGACGACTTGTCCGGGTGTTTCATCAATAAGTCCTCCGTCTGTTCGAAATGATGAACCTAAGCAGTTACCAGAGCGTTCTCCTCAAGGCGCTCGCGATAAGCTGTGTAGTCGGGAAGCTGTCGTTGGTAGTGTTCAGACATCAGCGGTGATGAGATCATGAAATCCGCCGATGCGCGATTACAGGCAACTGGGGTATTCCACACAACGCTGATTCTTAGTAACGCCTTTACGTCCGGATCGTGTGGATGCGGCTCCAACGGATCCCAGAAGAAGATTAGAAAATCAATCAAGCCATCGGCGATCTTCGCGCCGATCTGCTGGTCGCCTCCGAGCGGACCGCTCTGAAGCTTCACGACTGGAATTTGAAGTTCTTCTTCCAGCAGCGTTCCCGTCGTGCCGGTGGCCAACAATTCATGTTCAGCTAGCAGCGCGCGATTGAAACGCACCCAATCAAGCAAGTCGGCCTTCTTGTTGTCGTGCGCGACTAGCGCAATCCGTTTGCGGGCGTTCATCGAGACTGCGGGTCCTGTCACTGATTACCTCTTGATTGTTAATACACCTGGCGGGTTAAATAAATGTAAGCGAAAAGAGAAATCGAGGTTAAATTTCGCAGGGAGTCCTTAATGACTGATATCTCGAATCCGACACCCCGCGAAGTTTTACTGCGCAAGTTGTGTGAAGCGTTGCTTGTCAGCATCCGCGAGATGCGTCGATGGTTCGATCGCAACAAAGGGCCGAAAGTCCGGTTTGTCTGTGAAGATACCAAACATCGGCGCAGCCAGTTGCTCCGCGGAGTTCGCCGACCTTAATCCCAACACCAATTCAATCGTACGCAACAGGCTTATCTGATCATAGCGGTCGCTCACTACGGCGCCCCGCTTTACATACGGCCCAGCAGCGAACGCTATGGTACGTGTGGCATCGACGTGATCGGGGCCGTTCTGAGCATCATCCTCAACGATCAGGATGAGAGAATCCTTCCACACGGGACTGTGAGAAATGATTTCGATCATCCGTCCAAGCGCCGCGTCGTTCTGCGCGACAAACTGATACGGATTAAGAATCTTCGTTTTCGCGCCGTCGGTATGATCGTTAGGCAGCCAAATGTAATTAAGCCGTGCGACGTTTCCGAGCCGAATCTGAGATTCAAAATCTTTCTTCCAATCGCGTACGCGGTCGAGGTCTGAATACTTCAAGTCCCACGATCGGAAATTAAACGGATAGTGATAAAGATAATCGGCGAAGCGACGACGCAAGGAGTCTGTCCGATTGATCGCTTGTGCAAAAGTTTCGTCGCCCGTGAGAAAGCGCGACAGCGCTTTTAGAAACTTTTGATCTCTTAACAGCCGGTACGCGTCCGAGCGCGTATTGGCGCGACCGTAGTATGGTCTGGCTAACTCGTTGAACTCTGTCCCCCGATCCTCGCCTGCCGCGGAAGCAATCGTCTTATCGTAAAACTTCCTGGTCAGTTTGCTATCGGCGCCGTAAGTTTCCTCGAAAATGTGGTAGGCGCTCGTGAACAAAAAGTAGTTCTCTCCGTAAATGCGATAGTCGATTCGCCTATCTTCGAGCAGGTCCCAAAGATAGACCGGAGACATTGTCGCCGGCACGGTACCGAATGGATACCCTTTCCACCGTTCGGAGTAACTCACATTGCCCAACCATTCGATAAAAGGGCTGGCGTATCCGCTGGTCGTGAAGGAATGCCCCAATACACTGATCTCTCCATTCACAAAGAAGTTGTCGAGTGTGACAAACTCTCGGGCAAGCTGATGCTGAATGGGAGTTACTGATTCTCCGAACAGCGTAAGCTTCGGATCGCCATTCCCTTTGCCGAGATCTCCCAAAACCTGATCGTAGGTGCGATTCTCCTTTATGATATAGAAGACATGCTTAATTGGCGGCTTCAATCCTGCTGTTGCATTGAAGATCGGAAAGCCTAAACTGTCGTGCCCGCGTTCTCGGTTCTTCACCTCGCTCTTCGAAACGATGGCCACGCTACCTTTCAACAAGTTCAGCACATACTGAGGGTTTTTGCTGCTCGATGCACCGGGCGGCCCATTAGGATTTGGCCGCCGAGGACGGATGCCTTTGGCGCTGACAACTACTATCTTGTCTTGATCGATGAGAACCTTCGTCGGATACCAACCAGTGCGCACGTGGGCCAACGACTTTCCCGTGCGGTGATCGAGAACTTCCACTAAGTTGGCGCCGGCCAGGGTTACGTAGAGCCGTGCGCCATCGACGGCACATGATGACGGAGTAGTTCCAAACGTGCTTCCTTTCGCTGCAAACGAGATGTTGGGGAGGACACGATTGGACCGCGTGTCAATGACCGCAAGACTGTCGGAGCCGGTATTCACGATGTATAACCGGCGGCCATCCGTGCACATCTCCTGCGGCGTGCGCCCAACTGGTATGGTCTTAATTAACTTGAGTTGCTTATCGTAAATGAGCAGCTTGTTCTCGCCCAGCAATGTGACGAAAACTTCGTCACTGACAACGCGAACTGCATAAGGAAAGTAACCCAGCTCAATTTCCTTTTCGATTGTTCCGTTTGTGGTGTTCAGGATTGCCAGTCGGCCGTTAATGTAAGTCCCCTTTTCATTTTTTACGGCCATGTAGCCGAAGGCGAGATGCCGCGCATCTATCGGCGCCATGCCGCCGGCAAATCCTTGCACCGGATACTCGCGCACGATATTGAACTCATGATTTACGCGAAAGATCTTCTGATCAAAACCGCCGCTGATATAAAGGTCGCCATCGAGGCCGACAACGGCACTCGGAAATAGTGAATTGATCTTGAGAGTCTTTACGACCTGGCGACTATCAGTATCGACGACCGAAACTTCCTGCGGCTCCTTGTAGTAGTAGCCGGTATCGAGAACGACCAGCTTCCCTGCAAACCGAACGGCTTCGTAGGGAAGCCTGCCGACTTCTACCTGTTTGCCACCGGGAGCAATTCGCCATCCGTTAGGTAATTCCATCTCCGGGTTTTGGTCGCCTCTTGACTTGTGCTGTTCAGCGGCGAGGTAAGGGAGGATTTGCTCATAAGGTGTGCCCTTCGTGAATTCCCAAAGCTCGCGGTTGAGTGATTCCTCTTCGTTGGGATCATCGACTCTCCGACCAGGAGTTTCGTCATTCCGACGAGGTTGTTCATTTCGTTCTTTAGCACCTCGGTCATCCTGCTCGAGAATTTTCTGGCTGTGAATTCGCAGCGGGAAAAGGGCGCCGACACCGGGCCGAGCCACATTCAGTTGGCAACTAATTTAGAAGACAAATCAAAGGCCGAATTGCACTTGCCGCGGACCGCACAAAGCGAGCGGTGGTTGGCCCAACCAATGCAACTCCGGCAGTCGCAAGCGGCGCCGCAGGCGTTCCGTATAGACTCTCAGAGTCAGAACCAAATCCCTTGTTCGTGTTACGTGTGACGTTGAATCCTTCCACCGACAGATCGATTCCTCGGGTCTCGCCGACTTTGAAGGACTTTAACACACGCAGATGGAGATCGAAGAAGTTAGGCTGGCGAAAGGCAAACGACTTAGAACTAACGGTCGCTCGCGTGAGCTGGCGGCTGCTTCGTTTGCGGTGCGCGCAGGAACTCCGCGAGCATGCGGCTGTAGCATGACTGGCACATTGCAAGCGCTAGTTCGTTACCATCCAGACGGATAATTTCGCCGCACCAACTGCATTCAACAGTTTGTCCTACCTGCTGCGCCAGCAAATCATCGTCCGACGACACTTCTTCAAGTTGCAATAACGTCATTGTATTGCCCCCTTCATTTGGTCCTGTCGGTCTTCGGCGGAGGCAACATTGTAATCGCGCGATGTTACGGGCCGGTTACGGTTGACTTAACCAGGCATGAACTTTTGCTGTCTGTTTTGCCGGCAACAAATCACGATCGAGGATCAATATGAGTCGCTCCAAAAATCCGTCGGCTTGCCACTGCTCCCAACGCGCCAGCGCGTCCCGGTAATGCTCCATGCGTTCTCGGGCAAAATGCCTAAGTAGCCACGCGGCGCCTTCCCTTAACTGCAGATTGTCTTCATCACTCTTTGGCTTTCGCGCAGTTCGCTTGAGTCGCACGCCAAGACTATCGATCCAAACGTCGCAGTCGTGCATTTCTCCGAGCGAAGTTTGCAGAAGAGCAATCTCTTTCGCGACTTCTTCCACTTCTGTTCCCCAACAGACAGAGAACAACTCGATCGCATAGCGCAACCTTTTCGCCAGAATGCGCAGCTGGTGAAGTTCTTTGATTTCAAAAGGCAGGTAAAGATATTGACTTTCGGCGCTGAAATCTTTGAGTCGCGCTTTAATTACCTCAATGGCGATGCCTCTAAATGATGGAGCCGCATCGTCAGTTTGTTTGCTGCGCGTCTTCTTCGGGAA
>WNFY01005961.1_pt1 | contig 10933 bp, 6 predicted proteins | sample 5400091 | NCBI WGS metagenome assembly WNFY01 (sample SAMN13153364, study PRJNA577476) | soil metagenome | isolation source: 60 cm soil or saprolite under grassland replicate 1 | place: USA:California | collected 2016-06-15
CCGACCTGAAACAGGCCAAGCGCCAGGGTAATGGCCATGCGGACAGTATGCCCCGCCAGGATCGCCTTCCACCCTTCTCCCTGGAGGCTGAGCAAGCCGTGCTTGGCTGCATTTTCCTGGATCCGCAGACATGGGTGCCGGTCTGTATCGAGAAACTGGGTTCTAGCGAGCCGATGTACGATCTTCGCCACCGGACGATCTTCGATAATGTCCTGGCCATGTACGACGAGCGTATTCCGGTGGATCTCCTTACTATCTCTACGCGGCTGCGTGACAAAGGCCAGTTGGAGAAGGTCGGAGGACTGGCTTACCTCTGCGCGTTGCCGGACGCCACGCCCACCGCGGCGAACCTGGAGTATTACGCGGCCATCGTTCAGGAGAAATACCGGCTCAGACGGATCATCCAGATCGCCACGGGCGTTGTGTCTCAGGTTTACAGCAATGCCGAGAGCCCGGACGCGGAAACGATCATCGACGAAGCCGAGAGGCAGTTTCTGAAAATGTCTGATGGGTGCAGCGCCCAGGCTCTCCCCAAAATGTCCGCCTTGGTCAGCCGGGCCATCGAAGTCATTGAACACCTTCACCAGAACCAGGGTATTCTCACAGGCACACCGACAGGTTTCATTGATTTCGACAAGTTGACCGGCGGACTTCAAGCTGGGGAAATGATCGTCATTGCCGGAAGACCCAGCATGGGGAAGGCACAACCGATGGATGCACAAGTGGTGACACCTTTCGGTCTTAGATCGCTGTCGTGGTTATGGGAAGGCGATGAAGTTATCGGCTTGGACGGTCGGCCAACGAGAGTCATCGGCATTTTTCCACAGGGCGAAAAGCGCGTTTATAGAGTCACCTTTTCTGACGGAACATCGACCCGATGCTGTGCAGAACATCTCTGGAAAACACAAACCAGAAACGAAAGAAGGCGCGGAGAGGGGTTCACGGTCAAAAACACTGCCACCATAGCCGCTACTCTTCATCGTGAAGGTGGAGGGCCAAATCATGCGGTGCAGTTGCATGGGCCGGTAGAGTTCAAACCGGTCATTTTTCCGTTGCCTTTGCATCCCTGGTTGCTTGGGGCATTGCTGGGAGATGGAAGACTGAAATCCGGGAACATCTGTTTTTTCAAACCAGAGCAGGATGTTCAAGACAGGGTTAAGGAGTTGTTGCCTCCGGAAGACACCTGGAGAGCAGCGCCCGGAGGATTGCGCATCATCAGGAAAAAGAGGAACAACCTCAAAAGTCGCACCTGCCAAATCATCGAGTCAATGAATCTACGGGTGGATTCACCGGACAAAAGAATTCCATCCGAATACATGGTTGCCGGAATTCACGAGCGACTGAACTTGTTGATGGGATTGCTCGACACGGACGGACACACCTGCGGCGCTTCGATTGAGTACTCGACCTCAAGCGCAAATTTGAAAGAACAAGTGCCAATGCTCGCTCGTGGGTTGGGCTACGTGGTGCAATCTCCATCGGGACGAATACCGTCATTCGCCTACAAAGGACAGATCAAGCAAGGGCTGCCTTCGTGGAGATTTCAAATCCATCTGCGACCAGGAGTTCCTCTTCCAGTGACTTCGCTGAAGCATCTGTCTCGCGTGAAACTGACAAGCAGGAAATTTCACCGTTCGATTGTGAGCATCACCGACGAAGGAATGGAACAATGCGCCTGCATCCGCGTCGCGGCGGAAGACTCCATTTACCTGACGGATCAATTTATCCCGACGCACAACACCAGCCTTGCCATGAACATCGCCGAGCACGTTGCGGTTGATCACCAGCTTCCGGTCGGCATTTTCAGCCTGGAAATGACGGCCGATTCACTGGCCCTGCGGATGCTGTGCTCCCGCGCCCGGGTGAACCTGCGCACTGTGCGCGATGGGTTTCTGGCGGAGCGCGATTTTCCAAGGCTCACCGGGGCGTCCGCAAAACTGGGAGCTGCTCCCCTACACGTCGATGACAGTTCGGGTCTGTCCATCTTCCAGTTGCGCACCAAGGCCCGGCGCATGACCAGCCAGTTCGGGATCAAACTATTCATCGTCGATTACCTGCAACTGCTCCATTCGACGAATCGGAAAGCGGACAATCGGCAGCAGGAAATCGCGGACATCTCAGGGGGCATCAAAAGCCTGGCCAAAGAACTCAAGGTGCCTATCATAGCCCTGTCGCAACTCAACCGGGAGGCGGACCGGGAAGGGAAGAAACGGCCGCGCCTGGCCGATCTTCGGGAGTCAGGCGCCATCGAACAGGACGCGGATGTGGTGGGGCTTCTTCACAGAACGAAGGAGGAAGGAGAGGATGAAAGCGCGCTTATGTCGGAATGCACGCCGATAAACCTCCTGATCGCCAAGCAAAGGAACGGGCCGACTGGAGAAATTCCACTGACTTTCTTGCGTAGCTACACCAGGTTCGAATCGGCCGCGAGAGCAGTGGATGCCCAAGAAACGTCATTGCCCTACGTCGATTGATCCCTGATGCTATTACCCCATACTCCCTGTGTCACGCCCGAGCAGCTTGAGGCGTTGTCATTCGCCTTCGCCGAATCGGGTTTCGTCGCGCCGGAGACCGCCCCGCACGGCCTTTTCTATACGCCGTACCGGCCGCAGTTGAACCCGATTCAGAACTATGCCTACGATCAGATCCAACAACACCTTTACACTTTGCTTTTTGGGGAAAGATACTGCATTGAAGAAAATGCGCTGCTTTATGTGGATGGAGGATTGAAACGATTCCGGAGATTGCGACCGTCTCCCGAGCCGGGCCTTCATCCTATGGAGATGGAAGTCCTGAGCTGGAATGGATCGAAAACCGTTGTTGAGAAGACCAGTCATTTCTTCAACGAAACGAGCCGCGCAGCCCTTCGACTGGATTTCAACAACGGAAATCATGTTACCGTGTCTGCCTGGCATCCGCTGTGGTGCGCTTACAAAACGGAGGATGGCCGGTACGTCGTTGGTTTCGCCGAGGCCAGGAACATTGCGATTCTGGTTGAACTGAAAAGGCAAGTGTACCTGCCGGTGTTGCCCTATCCGGAGTTTGCTCGGTCGCAGTTTGTGCAAGCGGCCGGAATCAGCCTTGATGAAGGCGTGGCCTATTTGCTTGGCGCTTTGTGCGGAGACGGCTCCTTAAACTTCCTTGGCGACACAACCCGGTCGGTTCAATTCACGAATGCCGACGCGCAATGCGTGTCGAGAGTGCAGCGCGAGCTGGCGCGTTTGGGGGCGGAACTGAAGCAGTACAGAAGATGCCAATATCGCATTAACAAAGCTTCCAGGCTGAAGGCGCTTCTGGCTGCCCTGGGCATGGCCACGCTTTCCAAGTGCAAACGCATCCCCGATCTGATCATCGAATCACCCGCACCGGTCATCCGGCAGTTCCTTCGCGGGTTGTACGACACAGACGGGACCGTGGAAAAATATGGAACGGTCATTTACAGCACGGCCAGCGAAGGCTTGTCCAAAGACGTGCAGGATTGCCTCCAGGCATTGGGTATCTTCTCAGTCAGACGGTTCACGCCTAATTCCACCGCCGGTTGCTGGGACGTTTATTGCATGGGGGCGGAGGCGAGACGGTTCATTGATGAGATTGGATTTGAAATACAACGCAAGTCATCCCGGAGAGTGTCAGCCAAGTTCGCCACGCGCAAAGCGTATGGATACCCTGAATTCATCCGTGAAGAGATGAAACGGTTGAAATCAGGAACCGCGAACCGCGGAAGGGATGGTGGACACGATCGCTTCTGGCATTTGCAACATCGCGGCGTGTTGCAGTGCCGCTACGTCCCAAGCCCGGAGAAACTGGCGCGATTCAAAAAGATTTGTGGGACTAGCGATGCGCTGGAGTCGCTAAGCTTTACCAGCCGGTGGGTGTTGGTTGAGTCGGCGGCGCCGGTTGAGGCAAGCCTCTGTGATTTGAAGGTTCCCAAGACAGAATCCTTCATCGCCAATGGGCTGATAAACCATAATTCAGGAAAGTCCGTTGTAGGGGTGCATGCGCTGGTGGATCATTGCCGGGAGAACTTCAACGCCCGCGCCCTGATCATCGTCCCCACCGGGCGCCAGGGTCAGGAAGGAGGCGCGTGGTACAAGTTGAATTCATTCATCCGCGCCGATTGGGAGAAGAACGGCGCGGCGGTGTTCACCGAGCCAAGGGAGAACAAGTACAAGGACGTTTATATTTGGATCAGCAACAAGTACGGCGGATGGAGCAGAGTCGTTCTGCTCTCCATCCCCTACGAAGGATTCGTAGCGCCGCGCGTCAAGGGTATAGAACCTACGTTCATCCTCGTTGACGAAGCCCAAACCTTGGAGACGGACACCTATTTCAAGCATATCGTCCAACAGTTAGGCAGGGATCCCCACATTCCACATCAGCCGATCGTTTATACTTGCAATCCGTCCGGTCGATCGCACTGGCTTTACGAGCGCTTCTTCATCATGCCGGTTGATGAGGAAACTGGCGATTGGAACAAGAACTATTTCGTCCTGCACCTGCCGATCTCCGACAACAAACACAACCTGCCCCCGGCCTACTGGGAACGGCTCATGGACGCGACCAAGGGCGATGACACCGAGTACCGCAGGATGGTCCTGGGCGAGTGGGTGGACGCGCCCAGCGGCGAGGCGTTGTTCGGCGAGGATTTCAACGAGACACTTCATGTCCGGCCCGATCCGGCGGCTGCACTGCGCGGGCACGGATTACTCCCTCTTGTCGGCCAACCGATCATCACCGGATGGGACCTGGGCGCGGCGCATTCCTCCGTCACATTCGAGCAATACATCCCCACGAAGGATAAGATACTCTGGATCATCTTCGACGAATTCATTTTCATCGACCGCTACATTCCCTACACCCGGCTGGTGCCCATGTTGCTGGATAGGTTCGCTTATTGGAACAAACGGATGGAGACGGAATTTCGTCTGCAGCACATCTCCGATGAAGCCGCCTTCAACCAGTACCGCGCGGCCACGGGCAGTTTCGATTACAAAGACATTCAGGATTTGTCCAAGGGCAAGATCCGAATGGTAGCCGCGCCCAAAGGCCCTTACAGCATCGAGACGCGCGTGCGCATGACGCGCGAGAAACTGCAAAACACCGAACTGCTAATCTCGGCAACCTGCCCGCGGACCAAGGAAATGTTTATGAAGCTTGAACGCGACCCGGCCAACTCCGGCCGGCCAAAGCCCAAGAGCCGCTTCGGCCATCCCTTCGACAGCATGAGTTATCCCTTCATTTATTACGCCGCGCACGGCAACAAGAGCATGCGCCCGAAGTACGGCCCGGTGCAGACACCCCAGATTTACAGCGCGACATGATGGGATGGCCGTATGATAATTTCCTTCGGCTGGACGTTGCACGCCTTGTTGGCCGGGCGCAAGACCGTCACCCGCAGGTGTTGGCAGGAGCGGACGGCGGAGAAGTGTCCTGTCGGCTCGGTGCATCAGGCATGGAGCAAAGGCCCGCACCGGGGCGGCAAGCACGTCGCCGACATTCAAATCGAGGACATCCGCCGCGAGTCTCTGGTGCTCTTTGACGATCCGGCGTATGCCAAGCAGGAATTGGCCGCCGAAGGGGGGCTTTGGAACAGCGCGGCCGAGTTCGTCGCGCTGTGTCCCTGCCGGGAACCGTACCGGATCCAATTCAAAATCGTCCGAAAGATCGTCCCGGAAGGCACTTGACGTATGGGCGCGTCCGGCGCGAATCTCCACGTTCATGGATAACCAGAAAAACATCCTGGCAATGGACTTTGCCAATAACCCGGATCTGAAAGCGCTGGTGCAGGGATGGTCTGTGGGCAAGACCTATGACATCTCGCTATCCCTGCAACTCAACGAAATGAACGATGAGAGCGCCAAGTTCCAGATCAAAGAAATCGGCTACGAAGAACCCGAAGGTGGCGGCGAACCGGAGCCGATCACCCCGGAGACTGGAAGTCCTGTGATGATGGTGATGGGCGAAGGCTCCAAGGAACCTTACGTGGCGCCATGAGAGGCCCTCCGCGCGTTGAATTTCTTGGCCACGGTCTTGATGAGCTTGATGGCGAGAATGCTCAACCGTCAAGGCCGTTGCTATCGGCGCCATCGGCCTGGACGGAATCGTTGCTGGCCGAGTACCAACGGTTGGGCCTGGATACGTGGACAAACAAGCGGGTCTTTACGGTAGCGCGCATGTTCCATTGCACCGTCCCGGAACTGTGCGCCGTGGCGGGTGAGTTTGATCAGGAAGCCATCCGCCGTTATTTGAACGATCAGTGGCACCACTGGCCGATGACTTTGACTTTGCAGTGGAACAAGCTCGCGCGCGCCCGCGCCGGCATGCGCGAGCCGGATGCCCAGGACATCGGCGTGGCTAGGAATCTGAATTGGTCCCTGCCGCCGCTGCCGCTTCCTAAGAGGAAGAAGAAGCTTCTGCGCTGTGAGCGTTGCGGGCTGCGATGGCGCCGGCCGGGCAAACGCTATTGCCTAAGCTGTTCGCATTTGGTGGGAACACCGGCATTATGATCTCCTTCAAAGCCCTTAAGTCGGTTGGAACGACCAACGATCGCCTGCGCCAGGTGTTCACCGCCACACCCTACGGCCCGGAGGATAATTGCACCGACGAAGAGCGCGCCGAACGCCAATCATTGTGTGACACAAGGAAGAAGTTCGAGGACCGGATCAACAATCGGTTGATGGAGCACATAAACTTTTCCCTGAAGAACTATCAGTTCTATTCCGCCGTTGACCTGGCCTGGGAACCCCCGCCCTTGGCCCAGCGAATCCTTCCCTTGGTGCTCTACGCGCAGAACCGCATCGACGTGCAGGCGTGCGCCGGCCAGTTGAACGCCTTGAAATGCGCCGATGAATTCGTGAAGAAGGACGAGAAGGGTAACATCACCGGGATCGACGTGCCGCGCTTCTTCGATGTTTCCATCAACATGGTCCGTTCGATGGTAACGCGCCGCCTTGCCGCCCAGAGCAACAAGTACAACAACCTGTTTCCCTACTACAAATACGAGAGCCGCAGCACTTCCCAGGTTGGAAAGCTGCGCGCCGACATTATGAGCCAGCGCGCCGACATTATGTGTGATCAGTTCGATTATCGGCACCATGACACACAGGTTTACCGCGACGCGCTGATGTACGGCCATAGCATTGATTTCATAAGGTGCGCCTGGGAACGAGACATGCAATGGGCCGAGAAACCCAAGGCCGAAGGGGACCAAAGCGCGCCACAGTTTGAAGCCGTTGTCACGCGCGAGGGCCTTGGCTGGGTGACATCCCACCCGAGCCGGACGTTCTGCGATAACAGCGCGCCCATGCCGCAGTTGAACTCGGATTCGGGGCCGTTTTACTGCGGGTTCTGGGACGTGGAAAGGTTCGGCAACATCGCCACAAATCCGCTTTACTGGAATCGCACAGAGGTAGGTTACAACCAGGTTTACCTTTCCCTGTTTTCCACCTACGCCCAGTACTTCAGCCAATACTACACGACGATCAACCCGCCCAAACCGCCGGATACATTCGCCGATGCCACAAGCGCGAACGATCGCAGGAACCTTATCGGTTACTACTCCGGTGAAACCAACGATACCTCCGTGGTGAAGGCGGAGTATTACGAGAAGCTGGTGCCAGCCGAATGGGGCTTTGGCACGTATCCATACCCGGTCTGGGTGCGCTTCGTCGTGGCCGGCTGGAGCACGGTCATCTTCGCGGAGTTCCTGCCCTCAACTCCGGGGGCCGTCCTGAGTTACAACGAGAAGGATGATAGGCAGGTGAACCTTGGCATGGGCCATGAGATGCTCTCCTGGCAGGATCACATGACCAACCTGGTGAGTTACCTCCTGCTCTCGCTCTCCGGCGACAACCAGAAGATCCTGGTCCTGGACATCGACGTTCTCACCCCGGAACAAATCACCGACTTCAGGAAACGCGCCAAGGGCAAAAACTGGCGCAGCGAAGTGACCGTCCTGGAAATATCCAGGGCCAAGCTGGAGGAACTGCACCTCAAACTGGAGGACATCGTGCGCTTGCTGGAGACGCGCTCCAGCACGCAGATAACGATGATCTTTGAGGCCATGCTGCGCCTGATGACCATTATCGAGCGGATCATGGCGTTGTCACCCCAGGAACAAGGCCAGCCCGCCCCGCGCGAAATCTCCGCGACGGAAACCAACCTCATCGCCGGAACAACCGAATCGGTGTACAACTTCATCTCCGATTCCATCGACGAATTCCGGGCCGCAAAGAAGCGGATTATCTACGAATCCTACATGGCTTTCGGCGAGCAAAACTTTCGCGTGCCGGTGATCGGAAGATACTCGAACGCCACGGTCCAGAAAGCTGGCCTGCAACTCGCCGACATCGACGATGAGGAAATCAGCCAAAACCTTGGCCGTTACTCCGGGATGATCCTGGGCACAAAGCGCGCCATCGAGCATGATTTTATCTTCACCTCCAGGGACGGCGCAGAGCGCGCCTCCAACCAGCAAGCGGCTAGTACGATGGGCGAATTGTTAAAGGCGATTCTTCCGATACCGGCCGTGCAGGAGGCCCTTACCCGGAACCGGCTGTTCTTCATCTTGAACGAACAGTTCCGACTGTCCGGCGCCTTCGACCTGAAACTTGATGACGAAGATCCCCAGGGCAATCAGCCAATCTCGCCTTCCGCCAACGAGCAGTTCCAGAAGATCATCGAGCAAGTCACCAGCACGCTGGAGGATCATTCAAAGCAACTGGCTGCAATCGCCCAAGTGTTAGGCAGAGGCGGCAATGGAGCGCCGCCAGCGCCTCCTCCTCCCATGCTGCCGCCTGGAATCCCGTTGCCTGCAGGCGTTGTTCCGCCGCGCGCGAACATCGTTCCACCGCGGCCAGCGCCAAGGATCGGACCATGAAAAGCAACCTACGAACCGGCAGAATGAACCTATGAGCGCTCCCGCCGCTGCCCCACCTCCATCCGCTCCAGCCGCTCCGGCTCCTGCGCCCGCGCCCGCGCCCGCCCACGCTGCGCCCGCAGCGCCCGAGCGTGGCGCCGATGATCCGCAACTCAAATCCATTTTCGATGACCTGGGCGTGGTTATCGCAAAGGAACCAGCCGCCCCGCCTGCGCCGGTTCCAACGCCCGCTTCCCCCACCCCGGCGCCTCCAGCCCCGGCTGCTTCGCCCGCGGCCCCGGCTGCAAGCGCGCCACAACCAGCCGGAAGCCCGGCGGCGCCTTCGGCATCGCCGCCGGCTCCGGCTGGACCTCCGGCCGTTGCCGTTCGACGCGACAAACCGATAGCCCAGGTTGTCGAGGACGTTCTGCGCAAGGTAATGGGTGCAGCGCCCCCGACTCCAGCCGCACTTCCGCCTCCGCCGGCCCCCGCTGCCCCGCAGCCATCCCCGGATGAAGTTTATGTGGAAAGCCTTGGCCCGGAGGAAAAGGAAACCATCGCCCTGGCCAAATGGGCGGAGGAAAATGTTCCCGACCAAAAAGGATTGGCCGGTAAATTCGTCTCCTTTTACAAGGCCGTAGATGAGTACGTGAACGCCGAACGCGCCAAAGACCCTAAGAGGACGTTCGATGAAAGCGACGAGGCTTTTACGACGTTCGTCGAAGGCGCCCGGCCGCAGATCGAGCCTGGCAAATGGGAGGAACTCAAGCGCGGCCGGCTCATTGCCCAGGTGGAAAGCGCCGCGACGAAGAAGGTGGAGGAAAAGTTCGCCGCGCAGATCGAGGAAACCCGCAAGCGGCAGAATGTCCTGGAGAAAAAACCTCTCATTGAAGATCGGATCCGGGCTTTCCAGGCTAACATCGGCGGGTTGATGAACGCCGAGCCGGCCGATTCAATCCTGCCGACCATCGTTAAAAGCATCGAGGCAAACGGCCTGGAGAAAACCATCGAAGCCGATCCCATCTTCACTCCGATCGTTGTCCAGGCTTACGGCCAGGGCGAACGGGCCGCCGCCGAGTTCCTGGCGATGGCCCACGGCGTCAAGGATTACGATGCCAACGATAAGGTCCACGATTGGGTCATCAAATTCATCCGGCGCGCGGGGGAAACCTTCGCGGCCAAAGGCGGGGACAAGCTCGTTCGGCAAACGGAGGATGGGGCTAAGACCTTCCTGCCGCGCGGCCAGTACAACCAGTTGCTCGTAAGCAACCCGCAGCAGGCCGGGAGGCACTGGACGTTTTCCGATGAGGACGTTGTGCGGATGATTGAGCGCAACACCAAGGATCATATCGCCGCGCTGGTGAAGGCCGAAAGCGATCGTTTAATCAAAGCTGGCTACGTCAAACCCCCGCCAGCGGCTCCAGCGCCGGCCGCGCCGGTTCCCGGAAACGCAAATCCATCACCAACAGCTCCATCCGCGTCGGCCGCTCCACCGCCTGAACCGGTTGGCTCCCCCAGGGCCGGTGTCACCCCCGCTCCAGGCCAGGGCAATGGAGCTGTGAACCAGCAACAAGTCATGTCAGATGCGGAGTTGCAGGTGCTCGGGTTTCCCAGAAAGTAATTGACCAAAGCCGTCGGTTGTCGGATTTGCACCCCAGCGGATTGAACCCCGTAAAGCGAAACCTTTTTTCTCCGTTCGGTGTGGATGGCGGTTCCCCGTTTTTCACCGCGGTTAAACTTCTACATCTGCCATCCGCATTTTGCGATTACGCAAATCTTGCCTAACATGCGAAAAGGCTGACAAATAATTTTCAGAATGCACGCATCTCATTGCCTACATGCCTCCTCAGGAGACAATGGGAGGTATGAGCTTACTCGATAATTGTTCGCCACGCCTTATCACGGTCGATGACAGCTGCGGCTGTACCCTTACGAGGGCCTCCATCACGGCCTGGACCGCCGCCGATATTGAAAATCTTGGCCTCAAAGAGGTTGGGATGGACCGTATCGTAGCGCAGACCAAAGAACTGCGCATGACCGGAGTCAAACAACGCGCGCTCACCGATCTTCTCATGT
>WNFY01005962.1_pt1 | contig 10933 bp, 6 predicted proteins | sample 5400091 | NCBI WGS metagenome assembly WNFY01 (sample SAMN13153364, study PRJNA577476) | soil metagenome | isolation source: 60 cm soil or saprolite under grassland replicate 1 | place: USA:California | collected 2016-06-15
AGGTCGACACGCTGATCGCACCGATTTCGCTCTATGACGAGATCGGAATCGAGAAACGACCGGAAAAGGGAATCAAGTTTCGCTGCGACGATCCGTCAGTACCGCAGGGCGACGACAATCTGGTCGTCCGCGCAGCCAAGACGTTCTTCGAAACAACAAAGATCGAGCCTGCGGTTTCGATCGAGCTCAAAAAGAAAATTCCGCATGGCGCCGGATTAGGCGGCGGAAGCAGCGATGCCGCTTCCGTGCTGCTTGCGCTCGAGGACCTGTTCGAGACAAAATTATCGCGGGAAGCGCTCGCCGAAATGGCGGAGCCGCTTGGATCAGACGTTCCATTTTTTCTCTTTCAATCCGCAGCCGTATGCAAGGGGCATGGCTAAATGGTAATGCCCGTGAAATTGCAAAGGCCGTTTCCGGTCCTGTTGTTAAAACCGGGCTTTGCGGTCTCAACAGCATGGGCATACTCGCGCTGGCAAGATTCTCGAGAGATTCCCGGAATTCGTTACGAAGCGCAGGAATTCGCCGGGCAAACTTTCGCGAACGATCTCGAACGGCCCGTCTTCGAAAAATTTGTTTTCCTCGCGCAATTGAAAATGTGGCTGCTCAGTCAATCGGAAGTCGGTGCCGCGCTCATGTCGGGTTCTGGTTCGACAATCTTTGCGGTAACGCGCGAGAATGCAGATGCGGATTCTGTGGCGAAGCGCGCCAAAACAGCACTCGATCCAGAGCTGTGGACGTGCGCGTGCAAAACGCTCTGAATCAAACGCGCGAGCGACGCCGTCCGGTCCCGCGGCTGCGGGACGAATATTTCACCGGTCTTCGTTTTGGTTCAATTTTCGAAATGCCCGTGCCGCTTTTGACTTCCATAATTTGGTCGCGCAAAAGTGCCGCGCGCTCGAATTCGAGGTTCGCAGAGGCTTGTTGCATCTCCTCTTCCAATTCTCGCAGCAATTCGGTTACGTTGAAATCGCCGCCAGCCTCCTGAATAACCGATGCGGCGATTTCGCGCCCGCGAAGAATGGTGTGCAGACTCTCTTGCACCGCGCGCCGAACCGTTTGCGGCGTAATACCGTGCTCCTCGTTGTATTTCATCTGCTTCGCGCGCCGGTATTCGGAAATCGAGATTAGCGCTTCCATGCTCTGGGTGACCTGATCGGCGAAGAGCACGACCTCACCATTCACATGTCGCGCGGCGCGACCTGCGGTTTGGATCAAAGAAGTCTGGCTCCGCAGAAAACCTTCCTTGTCCGCGTCGAGAATGCACACTAGCGAAACTTCCGGAAGATCGAGGCCTTCGCGGAGCAAATTAATGCCCACGAGAATGTCGAAATCTGCCGCCCGCAGCCCGCGCAAAATCTCGACTCGCTCAATTGCATCGATGTCGCTGTGCAAGTACCGCACTTTTAATCCGACATCGCGCAGATAATCTGCCAAATCTTCCGCTGTTCGCTTAGTCAGTGTTGTCACCAGAACTCGCTCGCCCTTTTCCACGCGTTGACGACAAAGCTCAATCGTCTCGTCGATCTGATTCTTAAGCGGTTTAAGCGTAATTTTGGGATCGAGAAGTCCTGTTGGACGGATGATCTGCTCGACAACGAGCGGCGCGCCCGGCGTGTGCACATCGAATTTTTCCAGAGGCTCATCAGTACGCGAAATCTGGACTCCTGAATCGGACGTTCCGCGTTGGGCGCCTGCTCGCGATTTATCGGAGTTGGGCGTCGGGCGTTTTCCGCCAGGTAACACAAATGGAACAAGTTCATTTTCCCCGATCCGCTGTCGTCGGTGCGGGAGATAGCCCTTGTTTCCAACCACGCTGTTTTGAATTTCAAATTCCGCCGGCGTCGCGCTCACGTAAATGGTCTGGTTCGTCATCTTCATGAATTCGTCGAAATTGAGCGGCCGATTATCGAGTGCGCTGGGCAAACGGAAGCCGTAATTTACAAGCACGGTCTTGCGCGAGCGATCGCCTTCGTACATCCCTCCGATTTGTGGAATGGTGGCGTGCGATTCATCGACGACTACCAGAAAATCCTTCGGAAAAAAGTCGATGATCGTGTACGGCTTGGAACCCGGCGATCGCCCGGACAAATGGCGTGAGTAATTTTCGATGCCGTTGCAGAACCCCATTTCCTGCAACATTTCCAAGTCGTATTCCGTGCGCATCCGCAGTCGTTGCGCTTCCAGAAGTTTGTTTTGTGATTCGAGTTCTATGATTCGCTCTTCCAGCTCTTCGCGGATCGTGCGCAACGCGTGATTGAGTTTGTCTGCCGGTGTCACGAATTGTTTTGCGGGGTAAAACGTAATCACGGCAAGCGATTCGTACGCGTGCCCGGTCAAGGGATCGAACCGCGTGATCGCCTCAATTTCATCGCCGAAGAACTCTATCCGGATCCCTTCTTCATCAGCGGAGCCGGGATACACTTCGACGACGTCACCCCGGACGCGGAACCTGCCGCGCGCGAAGTTAACGTCGTTGCGCTCGTACAACATCTCGATCAAGCGGCCGAGCACGGCTTCGCGTGAGATGTGCTGGCCACGTTTCACGGTGAGCAGCATGTTTAAGTAATCCTCAGGGGAAGTAATGCCGTAGATGCAGGAGACGCTGGCTACCACAATGGTGTCGCGGCGGGAAAGTAGCGCGCTTGTGGCGGCGAGCCGTAACCGCTCGATCTCTTCATTAATGGAAGAATCCTTCTCGATGTAGGTGTCGGAACGAGGGATATATGCTTCCGGCTGGTAGTAGTCGAAGTAGCTGACAAAATATTCGACTGCATTCCGCGGGAAGAATTGCTTGAACTCGGAGTAAAGCTGCGCGGCAAGCGTTTTGTTATGCGAAATGACAAGGGTAGGGCGATCCAATTCCTGGATCACGTTTGCAATCGTGAAAGTCTTGCCCGAACCGGTGACACCCAGCAGCGTCTGGTGACGGTTGCCAGCTTCAACGGACTTAATCAGCTTGGCTATCGCCTGCCCCTGGTCGCCACGCGGTTTGTAGTTCGATTCGAGCTGAAAGGACATTCAACAATCTAGCAGCGACTGTTGATAATTCCCAGTGGTCGTCTGGCAACGAACAGCTTTAAGCGTTCCAGATCTGTCCCAGGACTCTGCGAAAATTCCCGCCGAGGATCAGTTCGATGTCTGGGTTGGAGTAGCCCCTGCGAACCAGGCCGTCAGTGATGTCAAACATGCGTTTGTAATGGTTCGCGCCATCGACGTCCATTTTGTCGCGGAAGGCGTAGCTGGACTTGTACAGGCCCCTTAACCATTTCTTGTAATCCTCCGGAAGTGCGTCGTAGCCGTCGAGATCGATATCGCTGCCAACGCCTACACGTTCGACTCCGACGAGCTTGGCGACGTGATCGTAATGATTCAGCAGGTCTTCTATCGTAGTCGGGTCCCTGGCAGAAACGAAATTGCGGACGCCAGTGATACCCATGACTCCTCCTTTGGCTGCCATCTTGCGGATCGCTTCATCGGTTTTGCATCGTGGCTGATCGGGATTAAGCGCGCGGCAATTGGCATGAGTGATGAGCACCGGGGCCTTGGAAATTTCGAATGCATCGAGCGTGGTGCGATCGCCGCAATGAGCGACATCAACGGCCATGTGTACCTTGTTCATACGTTCGATGATCGTAACGCCAAAATCACCGATGCCGTCGTCGCGTCGCTCTGTGCTTCCGTTGCCGATCAGGTTGCGGCTATTGTAGGTGAGCAGCGACACACGCTGCCCGAGTTGATAAAATCGATCGACGTCGTCTGGGGTCCGAAAATGCTCGGAGTTTTGCAATCCTAGAATAATGCCGATTTTCCCGGAGCTCTTCGCGGCATTGATGCCTTTAGCGTCGTCGACACGCATGAGGTGCTCCCCGTGATGCGCAATGAATTCATTCCACAGGCCGAGAAACCACATCACCTGGTCGTACGCGTTTGGCCCGGTCGTTCCCACGCCGATGTGCATCACGTCGATTCTGGAATCTTTGAAGCGCTGAAAATCAGCAGCAGTAAATGTCTCAGGATTCGTGAACCAGGTCGGGCGCTTGTCTCCCTTGAACGGCACCAGCACTCCTAGCAGCGTGAAGGGGTTAAGCATGTCCACTATTGTGGCGCGGTGAACCAGATCGATCGCGCGGGCAGAGTATTTGGTCGTGGTTTCCGCGAAGAGCTGAAACCAGTCACGGTTGATCATTGGTGCGGCCAGTGTCGCCGCTCCAACCCCGAGGAGGCGTTTCAAGTACTGGCGGCGCGTTATCATGCTTCGGCTTCTCGGCAATTTGTGTCGATTTTAGGGGTAGTTGACAGAAAAACCAGGTTTCTGAAATTATAGGTCAGTGAAGGCAACACTCGATTTGCCCGACGAGCTCATCACTGGGACCGCGATTAGTTGTGCTCCCGGTCGATGCTGATATCATCGTTTACCTCTTGGTCTTTGGCGACCACCTTCAGCCGTGCCAAACGTTGACGCAGTCGTTGGCGGAAGCATTGGCAACGCCGTGATGCATACTACGAGAATGCGCAGAGCGCCGTTATGAATTTGAAAAATTGCTTGCCAGGCTGAAACGATATGTCCACTAGCGCTGGGGCCGGTGTGCGGCTGGAGATCGGCCATGTCTTGTTCATGGACCTGGTCGGCTACTCCAAGTTACTCCTGGACGAGCAGCGCGAGCTATTAGAACACCTGACCGAAATCGTCCGCAACACCGAGCAAGTTCGTGCTGCGGAAGCGGCAGATAAACTGATTGGTCTTCCCGCTGGAGACGGGATGGCGCTGGTTTTTTTCAACAGTCCCGAGGCACCCGTGCAATGCGCGATCGAGATCAGCAAAAAGCTAAAGCAATATCCTCAGCTGAAGCTTCGGATGGGGATTCACAGCGGGCCGGTCAATGAAGTTCGCGACGTAAATGGTCGAGCAAATGTTGCAGGCGCAGGAATTAATATTGCACAGCGAGTGATGGATTGTGGCGATGCAGGTCACATTCTCTTGTCCAAGCGCGTGGCCGAAGACCTGACACAGTCGCGACAGTGGCGTCCTTACTTGCACGATCTGGGCGAATGCGCGGTCAAACACAGCGTCCCCATCTCCATTGTAAATCTCTACACGGACGAGATTGGGAACGCGCAATTGCCGGAGAGGGTCAAACAATGGCAATCGGAGCAAGCCGCCCAGGCGGCAGATGGTTCTCCATCGGTCTTTCGACGCAAAGGTCTCTTGATCGCGGCCGGTGCTCTTTTGATCGCCGTGGCAACCTTTGGCGTTTGGTTCTATTTCAAACAAGCGGAAGTAACGTCGCTCGTGCCGGAGAAAACCATCGCGGTCTTGCCATTCCAAAACTTCAGTCCGGACAAAGACAACGCATTTTTCGCAGACGGCGTTCAGGACGACATCCTCACCAGCCTGGCAAAGATCAAAGACCTCAGAGTCATTAGCCGTTCATCTGTGATGAAATTTCGCGACGTCGCAGCGCAGAACCTGCGGCAGATCGGCAAAGCACTGGGTGTGGCAAATGTCCTCGAGGGCAGTGTGCGGCGGGAAGGTGATCGGGTAGTCGTCAACGTGCAATTGGTCGATGCACAGAGCGCCCGGCAAATATGGGCGAACCGTTACGACCGCACCCTGGCTGATTCGCTGGGATTGCAAGGCGAGTTGGCCAGTGAAATCGCCGACGCTCTGCGTGCGACCCTGAGTACCGACGAGCAAGCGCGAGTGACAGCCAAGCCTACGCAGAATCCGGATGCATACGTGTTTTATTTACGGGCAAATCAAATCTCGCGAAATCCCGATACGCTGCTGGAGGATTACAAGACCGCAGAGCAACTTTACATGCAAGCGATCGCGCTCGATCCGGACTTTGCGCTTGCCCACGCGCGGCTTGCATCCGTTTCCGCTGAGGTTTTCCATTATTACGAGCCGACCGAGGATTGGGAAACCAAAGCACGCACCGAAGCACAAATTGCTCTGCGTCTCCAACCCAACCTGGCAGAAGCGCATCTTGCCCTTGGCCAATGCTTTTATTGGATGGACCAAGATTACGAGCGCGCTATCGAGCAATTCGAAATCGCTTCTCGTTTATCGCCCAGCAACGGAGATATTGGTCGCTTAATCGCGGCAATAAAACGCCGGCAGGGTAAGTGGGAACAATCCCTCGAAGAGTACGAACGCGTTGCGAGGCTAGATCCGCAAAATCCAAATACCGTCCGCGAACTCATCTTCACGAACACGGCGATTCGTCGTTGGCCGGAAGCTGCGCGGTGGGTAGAGCAACTGCGCGCCATGGCGCCTGCATCAATCGTTGCGAAAATTCAGAGCGGCTACGTGGATTTTTGGTGGAAAGGTGACACCGCTCTGTTGAAGTCTTTTCTGAACCAGGTTCCTCCCGGTGTCGATCCTGATGGTGGGGTTACCGCCGTTCGATGGGACGTCGCAATGTTGGATCGAGATTACGCAGCCGCGAGACGCGCGATCGATGCCTCAAGTGCCAAAGAACTCTCATACACGGGCGAGGGATCAACACCACGGAGCTTCTTTGAAGGCAGCATCGCTCTGGCGCAAGGTGATATCGCAGGGGCACAAAAATATTTTCAAGACGCTCAACCTGTTTTTGAAAATGCGGTCAAAGAGGCGCCTTTGAGCGCTATTCGGCATGCTAATCTGGGTTGGCTCTACGCCTTTATGGGACGCAAAGAGGACGCGATCCGGGAGGGCCGCCGCGCAGTCGTACTGAAGCCGGAGTCTAAAGATGCCGTTGACGGCGTGATTGTGAATTGCTACCTCGCGTTAATCTATGCTCGCGTCGCTGAAAAAGATCTGGCGTTTCCACTTCTCGAGCGATTACTCAAAACGCCAGGCGCAGTGGACAGCATCGATTACAGCATAACCATTAACGACTTGAAACATCGCTGGGAATGGGACCCGATCCGCGGCGACCCGCGATTTCAAAAGCTCATTGAACAACCAGCGAAGTGACTCGTCGGCGCTTAGCCTTCGCTAAAGTATTGGCGTTCCAGTCGACGGGGCGTTTCAAGCGAACACAGAACTTGTCGGTTGCCAATCGTGGACAAAATATGAGGCTTGATCTGCCGATCGAGTAGTGAATCCGAAAAAGTTTTTTGCCGAGCTAAGGCGCAGAAAAGTCTACAGCGTCGCGATCGCCTATCTTGTCGGTGGGTGGGCGCTCGCTCAGGGCATTGCTCAGGTTCTGCCAGTGTTCGATATCCCGAATTGGGTCGTTCGTCTCGTTGTGCTCCTGATCGTGCTGGGGTTTCCAGTCGCGCTGGCGCTCTCCTGGTTTTTTGATCTAACGCGATACGGAATTGTGCGAACACCCGATCTCGACACTCCCAGGGTCGACATCATTCAATCTGCGCTCGCTTCCAACCGAGTCGACTCTGGTGAGAAATCCATCGCCGTTTTGCCCTTCAACGATTTAAGCCCGGCCAAAGACCACGCCTACTTTGGTGAAGGTATAGCGGAGGAGCTTCTAGGCGCGCTGGCGAAAGTTGATGGCCTTCGCGTAGCCGCGCGGCGGTCTTCATTCTGGTTTAAGGATAGAGAGGCAGAGCTAGGCGAAATCGCATCCAAGTTAAATGTCGGGCATGTGCTGGAGGGTAGCGTTCGGCGCGATGGCAATCGAGTCCGTATCACCGCGGAGCTGATCGACGCGTGCGACGGATTCACTATTTGGTCGGAAACATATGAGCGCGAAATGCACGGAATTTTCGCGCTACAGGATGAGATCACTCATTCCATTGTCGATACTCTCAAGCTCAAGCTTGCGATCTCGCCGTTGCGTCCAGCTCGGAGCACGGATGCCTACGATGCGTATCTGGAGGGCCTCGTTTATTCCGATAAAAACACCGGGCCTGAATTGCGCAAGAGCCTCGAATTTTTCCAGCGCGCGCTGCAGCACGATCCAAGGTTCAGTCGCGCATGGACGGGGATCGCAAAGACGTGGCTATGGCTGGCCGATGCTTTCGTGCCTCCGCTCGAAGCCTACCCGAAGGTTCGCGATGCGGCGCTGCGTGCGTTACAACTGAACGATCAAGAGGCCGAAGCGCACGTCTATCTAGCTGAGAGCAAACGCATACTGGACTGGGACCTCGACGGCGCAGAAGTCGAATTCAATCGCGCGGTCGAGATCGAACCAAATTCGACGCCGTCGAATTATTTCATTGCTGCGTTCTATGCGGCGCGCGGCGATCGCGACAAAGCCCTGACCTATTTGCAACGTACATCGAAAATCGACCCAGCATCACTTTGGGTGAACAACTTTGCCTGCGAGCTCTATCGCTACTTTGGTCTTTATGACGAAGCGATGGCGGCTGGCCAACGCGCGTTGCAACTCGATCCGACCTTTGCCCATTATGGTGAGCCGTCGCTGGCAGCGCTGTATCGCGAGATGGGACGTTTCGATGAAGCAATTGCCCTCTACCAAAAGGCACGAGAGTTCACTGGAAGGCCAGGATTTGGTCTTGCGATTACCTATGCGCGCATGAAACGGAGCAAGGAGGCACTGGAGGCTCTCGATGCGGCGCTCGCGGGTTGGGGTTATCGGCCGGGCGATGCGACTGCCCACGTCCATGTAGCGCTTGGCATGTATGATGACGCAATTCGCGAACTCGAATACGCTTGCGAGCAGCGCTCGTCATCCTTGCACGGTGTTGGCATTGCTCCTGAATTTGTGCCGCTTCGTTCGGACAAACGTTTCAGGTTAATTCTCCAAAGAATCGGACTCGAACCTGAGAAAGTCTTTGCGGCTACGGCGCCTTGATTACTGCACAATTGCGTCCCGTCCGTGGCCGTGAGAGCGCACACCGTATTTGTTGAGATCCTGCTGCGCCACGTGCATTCCAAACAGCAGGATCGCAATCAGACCGAAATACAATATCGACATCGTCCAACGCTGGGACGGCATGACTTCGAAGTAGCGCTGTTCTTCCTCGGTTCGTTTGCGGAAAAGCGAATAAATCCGTGGCAGTGACAACAGGACGATCAACCAGATAATGAAATTCGGGTATTTCCATCCGAACCAGAGAAGCACTGCGAATCCTGGCAACCAAAGCCAGCGCGAGAGTGCCGTCACGATGCGCCCGCCATCGAGCATTCCGACCGGAGTCAGGTTAAAAAGATTGAGAAAATACCCAAACCACGCGAGCGCGATGAAAAGGGGCGCGGCGAAGAATTCGCCCAAGACGTTGCAAACCAACGCGCCAAGGCTGCCCAGCATCGGGCCGCCAATGCCGACGCATGCTTCCATCCACGCATTGCGTGGCGCTTCCTTAAGAGCGATGAACGCGCCCATAAACGGAATAAAGACAGGCGCCCCGACTTTGAGTCCGAACTTCTTAGCGACAAGCAAATGGCCGGTTTCGTGCACGAACAAGAGCAGGACAAATCCGAGCGCGAATTGCCAGCCCCACATCTGGGTATAGATCCAGATCATCAACAGCATGGTCCCGCCGGATTTCAGCAGAATGGGAAAAAATTTCAGGAGCGGAAGTAGAACAAACTTCAGCTTCGCGAAAAACTTCGCGATCAGCACGCCAATCACTCCGAGTGGCGCGAGCGCTTTTTTCACCCGGCTCCAGGCGGTCTCTGCCTTCGGTGCCTCGTAATGTGTCTGCTCGGTTTGGAGATTCACTGTGCGTAATTTATTGCTCTGTGGAATTGCTAGCCGGGAAACTGTAGGGCGTTTCTGTGAAACGCCAACATCTCGGCGTCTGACACAGACGCCCTACAGCTCCTTGAATGCCGTGCCCAGGTGATCGAGGACGTCGCGTGGCAATAACGATTGTTCGCTTTGACTCCCACCAAAAATCGCGATTTCCGCGGCGCGCCCGCATAACCATGTGCCGAGTCGCGCCGCATCATAGGGAGACAGCCCTTGTCCCAGCAATCCTGCGCAGACACCGGTGAGAATATCGCCCATCCCGCCCGTGGCCATTCCCGGATTGCCGGTCGTGTTATAGCTTAGCGGCCGATCCCGTTCAGCCACGATGGTCCGGCTGCCTTTCAACAAAAGCGTTACGGGAAAACGGTGGCAGAATTTTGTCGCCGTTTTGGCGCGCGTCTCTTTTTCGCCACGCGACAGTCGTTTCATCTCGCCGGGATGGGGCGTGAGCAACCGTTTACCCTTGCAATGTTTGAGCGTGGAGATTTTTTCCGCCAAAATATTCAGGCCGTCAGCGTCAACCACCATCGGTTGCTTCGCCTTTTCGATCAGTTCGAGAATTTCGGCAGCGCGGGATTTTCCAAGACCAGGTCCCACGGCCCAGACGTCGGCTTTTTCCTTGAGCAAATCGCGGTAAGACTTGAGTGGCTTGACCATTGATTCCATTGGCGCGGCGCCGGCGACAATTTCGTAGATTTCTTCGGGGACAAAAACCTCGACCAGTCCAGCACCTGCACGCAGCGCGCCCTGCGAAGTCATCAGTGCTGCGCCGATGAATCCCCTGGAACCGGCAACAACACCAATGCGCCCACACTGATTCTTGTATGTGCTGAATTTGCGCCTCGGCAGCAATTCACGAAAAGATGGCAGGGCAGGGACAACATCTTTCGCTTTTTTTTTAGGAGTGCGCAGTTCATCCAACTGCACAACTTCCAGCCTGCCCACGAAGTTCAGCGCGTCGTCGGCAAGCAATCCTGGCTTTGCGAATCCAATTGTGACCGTAAAATCCGCGATGACACAGTCGCGATCGGTCTCACCCGAATCGCCGTCGAGACCGGTCGGAAGATCGACAGCAAACACATAGGCACCCTGATTTGCCCGCAACTGATTGATGCAACGGCAGGCCGCGCGAATCGGTTCGCGGAGCGGCGGCTTCGCGCCAAGCCCAAGCAAGCCATCAAGAATTATCAGCGGGGCTGCGGTGCCCACATACGCCTCTGCCGCCATCGCTTCCTGAGCGGCGGACAGCTGTTCAGCCGCTTCTTCCA
>WNFY01016889.1_pt1 | contig 10933 bp, 7 predicted proteins | sample 5400091 | NCBI WGS metagenome assembly WNFY01 (sample SAMN13153364, study PRJNA577476) | soil metagenome | isolation source: 60 cm soil or saprolite under grassland replicate 1 | place: USA:California | collected 2016-06-15
GTACGTGATGGAGGCCTTCGGGCCCTGGCTCGGCGGCCGTGCGATGGGTGTCTACGTCTCGTCGCTCGTGACCGGCGGCCTCATCGGCCGCGTCGGCGTCGCGCTCGTCACTTCGGCCGCGGGCTGGCGGTGGGCGGTCGGCGGCGTCGCGGTGTTCCCGGCCGCAGCATGCCTCGTGATGCGCCGCTGGCTCCCGGACGTCGGCGCGCCCGCCCGGAGCGGGTTGCGCGGCGGCGGCCTCCGCGCGCAGCTCATGAACCGGCAGCTGCTGCGGATCGCAGCCGCCGGCGGAGCGATCTTCTTCAATTTCGTCGGCGTCTTCTCGTACGTGACCTACCGGCTGGAGCGGCCGCCCTTCGGCTTCGGCACGGGCAGCGCCGCGCTCATCTTCCTCCTCTGGCTGCTCGGCGTGATAGGACCGTGGGCCGGGAAGCTCGTCGACCGCATCGGCTGGCGCAACGCCGCACTGGCGGCGGTCGCCTGCGCGATGAGCGGAGTCCTGCTCTCGATTCCCGCATGGCTACCGACGTTCGCACTCGGGCTCGCCCTCTTGACTGTCGCGATGTTCAGCGGCGCGACCGCGCTCCAGCTGGGCGTGACGATGGCGGCCGACGTGGACCGGGGCGCGGCGAGCGCCGTCTACTTCAGCATCTACTACGCGTTCGCCGCGCTCGGCGCGTACGTGCCCGGCCTCGCTTGGCAGGCGTGGCGCTGGAACGGCATCGTCGCCATCGGGCTCGCCACCACGACTCTCGCGGCGCTCGCCCTCCTACGTCGCAGGGGTACGGCAAGTTCGCGTCGCGCGGGCGCCGCTCGTTTTGCAACGGTATTGCCATTTTGGAGATAATGCCTCGACAGCGCTGCTCGCGAAAAGGAGTCTGGTCATGGCTGTGGTGGAATCAGGTCCGACCCAGGTGCAGCAGGTGCTTGCGAAGGGGTCGATTGCAGATCCGCTCCCGACGCTCGAGCAGGCGCGCCACGATCCCGGGCGGCTGGAGAAGATCCGCCAGATCCGCAGGCTCATCGACGAGCGCGGGATCAAGTACATCTTCTTCCAGCAGGTCTCCGTCTCGGGCCACGTCAACGGCAAGGGGGTCGTCGCGACACAGTGGGAGAACGTCGCCGAGGCCGGCTACCAGCTCGTGTACGGCGCCACCGCCGACTTGTTCGTCGACCGGCACGACCGTTACATCGGCTTCGGGCCGGAGGAGTCGGAGCTGGCCGCGGTGGCCGACCTCGACACATTTGCGCAGCTGCCCTGGGACGGCCGCGTCGCGCGGGTCTTCTGCGACTGCTACGACACCGAGACCGGCGCGCTGCTCGAGTCCGACCCGCGTCAGAACCTGAAACGGATCATGAACGAGGTCGAGCAGGAGCTGGGCTACACGTTCCTGTGCGGCATCGAGCCCGAGATGATGTGGATGCGCAAGACGGAGGACCCGAACGACGCTGTCGGGCTGACGAAGCCGTGGTGCTACCACATCAACCAGTTCGAGGAGCTCCGCGAGATCATCCTCGACGTCATCGACTACGGCGAGCAGCTCGGCATCAGTCCGACGTACGGCGACCACGAGGACTCGCCCGGCCAGCTCGAGCTCAACTTCCTGTTCGACCGCGCCGTCCGCACGGCGGACAACCTGTCGACGTACCGCCAGATCTGCGCCGCCGTCGCGCGGAAGCACGGCGTGATCGCGAGCTTCATGCCGAAGCCGTTCACCGGCGTCTCCGCGAACGGGGCGCATCACCACTTCACGCTCGTCGACGATGACGGCAACAACGTCTTCTACGACGCGGATGGGCCGGCGAAGCTGTCGGAGATCGGCCTCCAGTTCATGGGCGGCATCCTCGACCACTATCGCGGCCTCTGCGGCATCACTGCCCCGACCGTCAACTCGTACAAGCGATTCTGGGACTTCGGCTTCTGGGCGCCGATCTACAAGGACTACGGCTGGCAGAACCGCACGACGCTCGTCCGGGTCGCGAGCGGCGGCCGCTTCGAGTTCCGCGCCGTCGACTCCGCCTGCAACCCCTACCTGACCCAGGCAGCGCTGCTGAAGACGGGGCTCGATGGGGTCAAACGCAAGCTCGACCCGGGCCCGCCGCAGCAGCGCAACGTCTATGACGTCCTGGCCGAGGGCGGGGAGATCCAGCGCGTCCCGGCGCATCTGGGCGAGGCGCTCGAGGCGCTCGAGGCCGACGACGTCGTCCGCAGCGCCCTGCCCGGCCGTCTCTACGATGTCTACATGCATTACAAGCGCGACGAGTGGGAGCAGTTCCTCGCCGCCGTCACGGACTGGGAGCGCGAGAAATACCTGGACGTTCTCCCCTGATGTGCGGCATCGCGGGAGTCATCTATCGGAACCACGGCGGCGCTCACGCCGTCGGTCACGATATGACGCGAATGCTCCAGTCGATGAAGCATCGCGGACCCGACTCGACCGGGTACGCGCTCTACGGTCAGGTGCAGGAGACGATCGTCATGCGGTACAAGCTCGCGGACTCGAATGATGCTCGCGACTTCGACTTCGAGCAGCGGCTCGAGCACCACCAGCGAGAGGTGGAGACACGGCTCCGCTCGTGCGGCGCGAAGAACCTCGAGGTCGAGAAGGAGACCGGCTACGCCTACCGCGTCAGCTTCGGCTACGACGGCGAGCTGAAGGCGATCGCCGACGTGGTTGAGGACGTGCGCAACGTCGAGGTGCTCTCGCTCGGGCACTCGCTCGAGATCGTCAAGGACCTGGGCGACGCCGAGCAGGTGGCGAGGCAGTACCACCTCGACGACTTCGTCGGCACGCACGCGATCGGTCACGTCCGGATGGCGACCGAGTCGGACGTCGACATCTCCGGCGCGCACCCGTACTGGGCGTATCCATTCGGCGACGTTGCCGTCGTGCACAACGGACAGCTCACGAACTACTTCCAATGGAAGCACCGGCTCGAGCGCAACGGCCATCGCTTTCAGTCGGAGTGCGACTCCGAGGTGATCGCCGTCTATCTCGCCGAGAAGATGAGCGACGGCTACTCGCTCGAGGATGCGATGCGTGAGAGCCTCGAGGAGCTCGACGGCGTCTTCACGTACATCTGCGTCACCGGCGACGCGCTCGGCATGGCCAAGGACGAGATGGCCGCGAAACCGCTCGTCCTCTACGAGGCGGACGACATCGTCGCGCTCGCCTCGGAGGAGATCGCAATCCGCGCGATCGTCGATCACGAGATCGAGACGTGGGATCCCTACGAGGGCGAGGTGATGGTGTGGAAGCGCTAGCCGGCGAGCGGATGATCACGTACGACGCGCGCGGACTGGTCGAGGTCGACGACACGGTTCCGAAGGTCTCGGAGATCGACGGCGACCGGGCCGTCTTCGACGCGAAGAGCCTGTCGACGCGGAAGATCAACCTCGAGCTGCGCTGGCTGCTCTACGAACAAGGCATCAAGGACGTCACCGTCCTCAACCCGGGTGCGAAGCACTCGCTCGGCGTCGGCATCCTGACCCGCTGCAAGATCACCTTCGACGGCAGCCTCGGCTACTTCGGCTGCGGCGTCATCGACGGCCCGGAGATCCACATCAAGGGCCGAGTCGGCTGGTCGGTGTGCGAGAACATGATGTCCGGCGTCGTCGTGATCGATTCGAACGCCGGCTCGCTGACAGGAGCCGCCATGCGCGGCGGCGACCTCATCGTCAAGGGTCAGGTCGGCGCGCGGAGCGGGGTCGACCAGAAAGGCGGCACGATCATCGTCCTCGGAAGAGCCGGCATGATGACCGGCTTCATGCTCCAGCGCGGCCGCATGATCCTCTGCGGCGACGTCGGTGCGGGGCTCGGCGACTCGATGTACGACGGCACGATCTACGTCGCCGGCAAGGTGCGCTCGCTCGGGATCGACTGCATTCCAGGCGAGTGGACCGACGCCGACACCGAGCTGATCGCGCGCAAGTTCCGCATCCACGGGCTCGGCTCGCCGCCCGAATTCCAGAAATTCGTCTGTGGCAAGAAGCTCTACAACTACGACAGCCTCGAGCCCTCGGAAAGGAAGCTGGTGCTCTGATGGCCGACGAGAGCGCACCGTCGCGGCGCAACGTGCTCGGGCACAGCCGGATCTTCACGCCCGAGGTGATGAACGACATCCACATGAAGGCCGAACTCGGCCGCTACCGGATGCGCGGCTTCTCGATCTTCAAGGAGATGCCGCACTGGGACGAGCTGATGTTCCTTCCGGGCACGCTGACGCGTTTCGTCATCGAGGGCTACCGCGAGAAGTGCGAGACGAAGACGGTGCTCGGTGCGCGCTTCGCCAAGAAGCCCATCGAGCTCGACATCCCGATCTACATCACCGGTATGAGCTTCGGCGCGCTCTCGCTCGAGGCAAAGATGGCGCTCGCCAAGGGCGCGTCCATGGCCGGCACCGCTACCTGTTCCGGCGAGGGCGGGATGATTCCGCCCGAGCGCGATCTCTCGACCAAGTGGTACTACCAGTGCATCCAGAGCCGGTACGGATTCAACCCGCACCATCTGATGCTCGCCGATGCCTGCGAGTTCTTCATCGGCCAGGGTTGCAAGGTCGGCCTCGGCGGCCATCTGATGGGCCAGAAGGTGACCGAGCAGGTCGCGGAGATGCGCTCGCTGCCGGCCGGGATCGACCAGCGCTCGCCGGCGCGCCACCCGGACTGGCTCGGGCCCGACGACCTCTCGCTCAAAGTCCAGGAGGTTCGCGAGGCGACGAACTACCAGATCCCGATCCAGCTCAAACTCGGCGCCGCTCGCGTCTACGACGACGTGCGGATGGCGGCCAAGTGCGGGCCGGACATCATCTACCTCGACGGCGCCGAGGGCGGAACCGGCGCCGGGCCGCACATCGCGACCGAGGAGACGGGAATCCCGCTGATGGCGGCGATCCCCGAGGCGCGGCGGGCGCTCGAGGACGTGGGGCTCGCCGACGAGGTCGACCTCGTCGTTGCCGGCGGCATCCGCAACGGCGGCGACGTGGCCAAGTGCCTGGCGCTCGGCGCGAAGGCGGTCGCGATCGGCCACTCGGCCCTGATGGCGTTGAACTGCAACAAAGAGATCCCGGCGCAAGCGGCTCGTGGTCGAAGAAGCTGCCGAGCGCGTATACAACTTCCTGCACACGCTCACGCTCGAGGTGCAGATGCTCGCGCGCGCCTGCGGGAAGACGGACGTCCACTCGCTCGAGCCCGAGGATCTCTGCGCGCTCACGATGGAGGCCGCCGCGATGGCGAAGGTGCCGCTCGCGGGCACCAGTTACATCCCCGGCGTGAGCGAGGAGCAGGCGCTCAAGGAGATCAAGCGGATGCTCGAGAAGCACCTCGAGTATCCGGTCGACTTCCTCCCGGAGCGGCAGGAGGTGAGCTCGGAATGAGCGTCCACGAGCCCGAGAAGACGATCGGGATCGACGCGGAGTACCTCTCGGGGCACCGGTTTCCCTATCAGGAGAACATCGCCGAGGTCGAGGACATCGATCTGGAGGCCGCGACACCGGGCGGCGACATCAACTGGCTCGAGGACATCGAGCTCCTGACCGAGGACGGCGTCCCGGCGGTCTTCGACCGCTATTCGAATTCGTTCCTGAAGATCTACTTCCCGATCCCGGAGGGGCGGGAGAACGAGTTCGCGCGCAAGGTGCTGATCAAGCACCTGCAGTCGGGCAACTCGTACGGGATCAGGCTCAAGGAGAAGCACACGAAGTTCCCGCAGCCGGAGCTCGGCCCGTGGGTCGAGGGCTCGACGACCGTCGGCACACACTGGCAGCCTCCGGTCCTCGAGGGCTGGGAGCCGCCGGATCACTAGGGTAGCGGGTGGTATGATTTGGACCTGGCGTTGCCGCGTGGGCGATAAGTGACCATACCCTCCCGATCCCGTTACGTCGTCGTCGGCGCCGGCATTCACGGTCTCTCAACGGGATACCACCTTGCGAAAGAGCTGAGGACGCGCGGCCTCGGGTCAGGGGCCGACGTCCTGGTCCTCGACAAGCGCTCGCCCGGCTCGGGCGCCTCAGGCATCGCCTGCGGCGTCGTTCGCAACAACTACTTCCAGCCGGCGATGAGCGAGCTCATGCAGGCCTGCGTCGAGGTTTGGGAGTCGGACCCCGCCGCCTACCAGTACAACCCCGTCGGCTACATCGCGCTCGGCGCGGCTGTTCAGGAGTCCGATCTGATCGCGACGTACGAGCGGCAGGAGCGGATCGGCTACCGCTCGGAGCTGATCGTCGGCGCCGCAGAGGTCGACGCACACATGAAGGGGCTCTTCCCCGATTGGCGCGCGCAGGGCGTGACCGTCTGCCTGCACGAGCACCAGGGCGGCTTCGCCTTCAATATGGCCTCGGTGATCGGGCTCGTGGGTAAGTGCGAGTCCGAGGGCGTCACAATCCTCTCCGGCGTCGAGGTCGAGGACGTCGAGCTCGGCGCGGACGATGCCGTCACCGGCGTGCTCACGAGCGCGGGCCGGATCGAGGTCGGGGAGCAGCTCGTCCTCGCGCCCGGGCCCTGGGCGAAGCAGTTCTGGGGGATGTTCGGGCTGCCGATGACGATCGACATTCGGACGCCGTCGGGCAATGTCCTCAAGGACCGGCCGATGTGGACGTACTGGAACCTCCAGGAGGGCGAGATCAAGGTCGACCCGGCGATGTTCGCGACCGCCGACGGCGGGCCGCCGCCGGTGATCCACCTCGACACCGACGCACCGCTCTCGACGGACGACGGCGCGCTCGTCACCGACGAGCTCTGGGGCATTTACTTCAAGCGCGACCGCAACGGCGTCCAGGGCGGGGCTTCGCCGCTGACCGTGGGCGACGACGTCGAGCTCGATCCGTACCCGCAGACGACGAACGTCGACCCGAGCTTCCCGGACATGTGGTGCGCGGCGCTCTCACACTCGATGAGCCGCTTCGAGGGCTGCCGGCCGCTCTACGCGAACGCGCGCTCGGGCGGTGTCGGGGCCTTCACCGCCGACAACTTCCCGGTCTTCGACTATCTGAAGCCGAACGTGTATGCGATCCTCGACTCGAACCACGGCTACAAGATGATCGGCGTCGGCCGCGAGGTGGCGAAGGTGCTCGTCGGCGAGCACTCGACGCTGCTCTACCCGTTCCGGTTCGAGCGCTTCGAGTCCGGCGACCTGCACCCGGTCTCGCACTCCCCGTATCCCTGGTCTTAGCTCTCCTTCGCGCGCTTCCGCTTCTTCTCGTAGACCGGGTGCTCCACGATCTCGCCCGGCACGTCGGTGTCGCCGACTCGCGCCGAGACACGCGTGCCCACTGCCTGCACGAGTTCCCTCGGCACCTTCGCCAGGCCGAGCGTCTTTCCGTCGAGGTACGGCGAGACGACGGCCTGCGTGACGAAGCCCACCTCGGCGCCGTCGACCGAGAGCTTCGCGCCGCTCGCGTCGTCACCGCCCGACGCGAGCACGACGCTCGTGAGGCGCAGCGTCGTCCCGGCGCGGTCGCGCTCGAGGCCCGCACGGCCGCGCACCTGTTCCTTGTCGAACGACACCGCCCAGCCGAGCCCGCACTCGAAGGGCGACACCGAGGGGTCGTACTCGACGCCGCCGATGATGAAGCCGCCCTCGATGCGGAACAGATCGAGGGCGGTCATCCCGATCACCCTCATCCCGGACTGGGAGCCGGCATCCACGAGCGCGTCCCACAGGTCGAGCGCGCGGCCGCGGTCGACCCAGAGCTCGTACCCGAGCTCGGCCGTATAGCCGAGCCGCGTCATGAAGACCGGGATTCCTGCGATCGAGACGTCCTCGCGGAACGTGTAGTACGGGAACGTGGCGTTCGACATATCCTGATCGGCGACGGACTGGAGGATCTCTCGGCTGCGCGGTCCTTGGAGGCAGAGATGCGGCATCGCGTCCGTGAACTCGCGCACCTCGATTCCCGTCCCCTCAGCCGCATTGCTGAAGATCTCGTAGTCGCGGTCGTTCGCACCACAGAAGCGAACACGGTCGGGTGCGCGCAGCATGACGGTGCAGTCGTCGACCATCTTGCCGTCCTCGTCGACGAGCGGCCCGTAGGCGATCCGGCCCTGCCGGAGCGTCGACACGTCGCGGCCGACGACGGAGTTGACGAGCTCGAGCGCGCCCGGGCCTTGGAGGTCGACCTTGCGCAGCATCGTGAAGTCCATCAGCCCCGCCGTCTCGCGGACGGCGCGATACTCGTCCGCGGTGTCGGTGACCACGCTCGGCGCCAGGTAGCCGAACAGGTCCATCCACTGATCGGTGAGCGCCGCCAGGCGCGGATGAAAACCGGTCTCCTTGCTCACTGTTCCTCCTCTCCGCCGGCGGCGGCGCGCACCGGCTCGTCGACGGGCAGGTCGAGGGACTCGAGCACGAGCTCGGACAGCTCGCGCAGCTCGAGCTCGCCTTGGTGCCCCGAGGTCTTGATCGCATCCTCGTACATCGTCACGTCCTTCGGACAGCAGACGACGAAGTAGTCGAGCGCGCCGAGCGCGACGGCCTCGTCGATGCGCTGCTCGCTGGGGCGCTTGACCCCCACCTGCTTCAGCTCCTTCATCCAGATACGCCCACCGCCCGCGCCGCAGCAGAAGGAGTTGTCGCGGTTGCGCGGCATCTCGACGAGGTCGCAGCCGACCGCTTCGAGCACCGCACGCGGCGCGTCGTAGACGCCGTTGTAACGGCCGAGCGTGCACGGGTCGTGGTAGGTGACGCGGTAGCCAAGCTGCTTCCGCGGCGTGAGCGCACCGCTCTCGAGCAGCTCGAGGAGGAGCTGCGAGTGGTGGAGGACTGTCCACTCGCCGCCGTGCTGCGGGTATTCGTTCCGCAGCGTGTGGAACGTGTGCGGGTCAGAGGAGAAGATGCGCTCGAACGCGCAGCCCGAGATGGTGCGCACGTTCTCCTCGGCGAGCGCCGCCCACAGGCCCTCCTCGCCGATGCGGCGGACATCGCAGCCCGCCGTCTTCTCTGCGTCGAAGAGGATCCCGAAGTCCGCGTCGGCGCTGCGGAGGATGTGTGCGAGCGCGCGGGTCGCACGCTGGTTCCGCGCGTCGAAGGAGGCGTAGTCGCCGACGAACCAGAGCAGCTCGGCCGGCTCCTTTCGGATGTCCTTCAGCTCGAAGCCGAGCTCGCGCGACCAGCGCGGCCGCTTGCGCTTCGGCTCGCCGAACGAGTTCCCGGTCTCGTAGACGGCTTCGAGCGTCGACTGGAGCATCGGCTCGAGCTCGCCGCGCTCGACGAGGCGGCGCCGTATCTGGGTGATGATCGGCATCTGCTCGATCCCGACCGGGCAGATCTCGACGCACGCCATGCACTGCGTGCACGACCAGATCGTCTCGGGCCGGATTCGCTCGCCGATCTCTGCATCAGGGCCCGAGTGCCAGGACAGCTCGCGCAGGTCGAGGATCACGTCTCGCGGCGAGAGCGGGTAGCCCGCGGCATTCGCGGGGCAGGCGACGTGGCACTTGCCGCACTTGGTGCACGCGTCGAGCGAGACGAGGTGTTGCCACGTGAGGTCGGCGATCCGGCCGTAACCGACCTGCTCGGGCGTCGCCTGCGGAGGCAGGAGCGGCAGCCGCTTGCCGGCCAGGTCGTCCCGCACGCCCACGTTCGCCGGCCCTGCGAGCATGTGCACCGCCTTCGTGAACGGGATCGACGCGACGAACGCGAGGGCGACCACTCCGTGCGTCCACCACGTCGCGAAGTGTGCGCTCGATGCCTGCTGCGGTGTCATCCCGAACGCCCGGAAGCCGCGGCCGACCGTCCAGCCGACCGGTGACCACACCTCGAAGGACGGGTTCGTCCCCGCAATGCGGAACGCCTCGAGCAGGAAGCCGGACAGCGCGAGGAAGAAGAGGATGCCGAGGAAGACCCAGTCGCCGATCACGTACCAGCTGCGGTCCTCGGCGCGGTCCGGACGCCGGTAGTCGAGCCGCGGCGGCCGCACGATCCCGCGCTTCACGGCCATGATCCCGAGGCCGATCGCGAGCGCGATGCCGAACACGTCGAGCACGAGCGAGTAGCCGAGGTAGAACGAGACTCGCCAGAAGTCGAAGCCGAAGAGCGGCTTCGCCACGTCGTCCTGGAAGCCGAGGATCGCCGTCCCGGCGAAGAGGACGAGGAAGCCGTAAAAGATCAGCACGTGGCCGAGGCCAGCGACCGGGTCGCGCCGTTTGATCCAGCGGTGCGTGAAGCCAATGGCCGCCGCCCGCAGCGCGCGTCCACCGAGCCCGCCGACCGGCATGCTCGAGCGGCCGCGCCGGTACTTGAGCGCAAGCACGGCGACCCCCCAGACGAAGATCGCCGTCGAGATGGCGATCAGCACGTACCAGAAGACGATCTCCCAGTGGGCGAGGCCCGCGAAGGTCTGGCGCGTCTCGGTCACACGAGCTTCGCCAGCTCTTCGGCGACGTCGAAGAGGTCGGCGACGGCGCCGTAGTGCGCAACGTCGAAGATCGCCGCTTCCGGATCCGTGTTGACGGCGATGATTGTCTCACTCGTCTTCATGCCGGCGAGATGCTGCACGGCCCCCGAGATGCCGAAGGCGAGGTAGACCCTCGGCTTCACCGTCTTGCCCGACTGGCCGACCTGGCGGGCGTTCGGCATCCAGCCGGCGTCGACGATCGGTCGCGAGACGGCGAGCGTTGCGCCGATCTTCTCGGCCAGCTCCTCGAACATGGCGATGTTCTCCTGCTCGCCGATCCCGCGGCCGATCGAGAGCAGGAAGTCGGCGGTCGCGATGTCGACGTCGCTCTTCGCCGCCTCGCGGAGCTCGCGATGCCGCGCCCGCGACTCGACCGGCGCGAGCGTGTGCTCGGACACGGTCGGTGAGCCGCCGGCGGCGGCGTACGGCCAGACGGTCGGCCTGAGCAGGAGCAGCACCGGCTTGCCGGCCGGGAACTCGAGCTCGGCGTGCACCTTCGCGCCGTAGAAGGCGCGCGTCGCGACGAGCGACGCGCCTTCGCGCG
>WNFY01005963.1_pt1 | contig 10932 bp, 10 predicted proteins | sample 5400091 | NCBI WGS metagenome assembly WNFY01 (sample SAMN13153364, study PRJNA577476) | soil metagenome | isolation source: 60 cm soil or saprolite under grassland replicate 1 | place: USA:California | collected 2016-06-15
CGCCGCACCGTCCAGCGAGGGTGTGCCTGTCGAGGGCCCCGCGTGCGCGGCGCCGCGGGACGGCGTCGCGCCGCCCGGGGTACCGCGCCGCTTGGCGGGCCGGTCGCGGCGCACCGCGGGCGCGGGCGCGACCGCGGGCGTCGCCAAGGCCGGTGGCTGCATCCGTAGGACCTCGATGGCGATCTCGACCGGAGCCGCCCGGCGCGGCGCGCGCCCGCGTCGCGCTCTCGTTCGATTGTCTGTCCAATCAACGAGACTATTATTGTTTGCGTGCTCGGCGGCCTGATTGTCAGACCGAGGCGCTATTGTCGCTGAATGAACAAGAGCACTGCACGCCTCCCGCAGCTCACACTCACCCTCCCCGTCCGCGGCGGCAAGCGGCGTGGCGCCGGCCGGAAGCCGAAGCGCGGGCGCCCCGGCGTCTCGCACCACGGCCGCCGGAGGACGGCGCGCCGCTACCCCGTGCACGTGACGCTGCGGGTCCAGGAGCACGTGTGGAACCTGCGCAGCCGGCGATGCTTCCGGGTCATCGAGGACGCGCTCCGGGCCTCGCGCGAACGTGGCTTCGTGCGCGTGACACACGTGTCGGTCCAGGGCAACCACCTCCACCTCATCCTCGAGGCGGAGGACAACGCGGCGCTCGCGCGCGGCATGAAGGGGCTCGAGGTTCGCGTCGCTCGCGCGCTCAACAGGCTCATGGCTCGTCGCGGCGCCGTCTTCGCCGACCGCTACCACGCGCACGTGCTCCGCACGCCCGCCGAGGTCCGGCACGCCCTCGCCTACGTGCTCGGCAACTTCGCGAGCCATGCGCGACGGCGCGGAGAGCAGGTCGGCTCGACGTGGCTGGATCCGTTCGCGATCGATCCTTCACGTCCTCTCGCTGGCTCGAGCCCGGCGCTCTCCGCGCCGCGGACGTGGCTGCTGACCACCGCACGGTCGACGAACGCACAAGACGATCGGGCTGGCATTCCGCACCATTCTCGGACCCGAGATGACGCTCGTGAGGTCACGCGATCGAGCTGAAGTTGCATCTGTATGTGAAGGAGAAGGCGCCGGACCCACCGAGTCCCCCGCGAGCAGCACGCGGAGGAAGCCTGCGCGCTCCAACCAGCCGATCCACTGGCCCGAGCCGGCGCCGGGTCGGAAGGCGACGACGAAGAAGTGCTCGACGCGGGCTACGGATGTCTGCCCAATCAAAGCGCCCGGACCCGCCGCGGATCCCACAACGAACATCACCGAGACGGCCCGTCTGGCGGGCTGAACGTGGTCGGAGGGCCGCTACCTCGCCCCGTGCCCCGCCGCGAGCTTGAAGATCTCGGCCAGCAGCCCGCCGGCGGTGAGCGCGCCGCCCACGCCGGCGCCCTGCACGATGAGCGGCACCTCGTAGTGACGATCCGTGGTGAAGGCGACGTAAGCCTCGACGCCCTGCAGCCCCGCCGCCCGGTGCGCGGCCGGCACCTCGGCGGGCCCCACGTGCAGGTCGGCGCGGTCGCCCTCGACCTCGATGCGCGCGAGGTAGCGCAGGACCGCGCCGCGCTCCGCGAGCGCCGCGCAGCGGGCAGACAGCTCCGCGTCATGGCGCCGCAGCGCCTCGTAGAGGTCCTGGAGCGAGCCCGGGGCGAGGACGTCGGCAGGGACGAGCGGCTCGGCCTTCACGTCCTCGAGCGACACCCGCAGGCCGAGCTCGCGCGCGAGGATCACGGCCTTGCGCGCGGCGTCGAGGCCGGAGAGGTCGTCGCGGGGATCAGCCTCGGTATATCCGAGCTCGCGCGCCCAGCGGACGGCGAGGGAGAGGGCGAACCCCTTCGTCAGCTCGCTGGTGACGAACCCGAGCGTGCCGGAGATCGACCCCTCGATCCTGTGCACGCGATCGCCGGTGCGGACGAGGCTCGAGAGCGTGTCGAGGACGGGGAGGCTCGCGCCGACGGTGGTCTCGTAGTGGTGGTGCCGGTGGTGCTGCCGGCGCGCCGCGACGAGCGCCTCGTGCGCGGCGAGCGGCACGGCGAGCGGCCGCTTGTTCGCGCCGATGACGTGCACGCCGCGCCGGAACGCCTCGGCGTATACGGCCTCCATCCCGTCGGCGGCGGTCACGTCCACCAGCACCGGGATGGCGAGCCGTCCGACACGGTCGAGCACGGCCCGCGCGGCCGGCAGCCCGAACGGACCGGTCTCGGGCGCGGCCGCGAGGAGCTCGCGCCAGCGGGAGAGATCGACGCCGCCCTCGTCCAGGAGCGTGCGCCGGCTGTCGGCGACCCCGACGGCGCGCAGGGCGACGTCGTAGTCGCGCTCGAGCGCGGCGCGCTGCCGGCCGATCTGGTCGAGGAGCTCGCCGCCCACCTTGCCCTTCCCCAGCACGAGGAGGCTCACCTCCTGGCGGTCGAGCGCGCGGGGCGTCGCGGTCGGCCGGGAGATGGTGGCGCGCCTCGCCGGCGCCCGCCCGCGGAACTCCGCCACCACGTCGGAGAGCCAGTCCACGTCGATGAGGAACGCGTCGTGGCCGTCGCCCGAGGCAAGGCGCACCAGCCGGGCGCCCGGGATGCCGTGCGCGATCTCCTCCTGCTCGTCGGGCAGGTACAGCACGTCCGAGTCGATCGAGACCACCAGCGTCCGCGCGCGGACGCCGCGCATGACCTCGTCGTAGTCGCCACGCGCCCGCGCCACGTCGTGCGTGTCCATCGCCCGCGTGAGCGCCACGTAGGTCGCCGCGTCGAACCGGTCGACGAGCTGCTGGCCCTGGTAGCGGAGGTAGCTCTCCATCGCGAAGAGGTCCGCCGTCTGGAGGCGGCGCCCGAAGCGCTCCTCGAAGCTCGCCTTGTGCCGGTAGGTGCACATCGCGATCATGCGCGCCGCCGAGAGCCCCGCGGCGGGCGGGTCGGAGAGGTCGTAGCGCCCGCCCTTCCAGCGGGGGTCCGCGTAGATGGCCTGCCGCTGCGCCTCCGACAGCCCGATCGCCCACGCCGAGTGGTGCGCGCTCGTCGCGATCGGGACGATCGCCTCGACCAGGTCCGGATACGAGAGCGCCCACTCCAGCACCTGCATGCCCCCGAGCGAGCCGCCCACCACCAGGCGCACGCGCCGGACCCCGAGCGCCGCGAGCAGCTCGCGCTGCACGCGGACCATGTCGCGCACCGTGATCGGCGGGAAGTCGCCCAGCCATGGCCGGCCCGTCGCCGGGTTCGGCGACGTGGGACCCGTCGTCCCGTAGCAGCTGCCGAGGATGTTCGAGCAGACGATGAAGTCGCGCTCCGGATCGAGCGCGCGCCCCGGCCCGAACATGCCCGTCCACCACCGGTCCGCGTCGGCGGAGCCGGTGAGCGCATGACAGACGACGACGGCGTTCTCGCCGGCCGCGTCGAGCCTCCCCCAGGTCCGGTATGCCACGCGCACGCCGGGTAGGGCGCCGCCGAGGTCGAGCGGCAGCTCGCGAGTCAGATCGATCCAGCGCGTCTCGGGCGCGATGAAGGCGGCGCGCGCCGGGGCGCGGGGATCGTCGGGCGGCGGCTGGGAGGACATCGAGGAAGGTCCGGACGTTAACCGCCGCCCGGAGAGGGGTCAAGATAGCGCAGGGACGGCGGACCACGTTTCGGTGAAGACGTCGCGCGATGGCTCAGCGCGCTGCGCCGACCGGCTCGAACGGCGCCTGGATGCGCGCGCGGCCGCCGACCACCTCGATCGTCCCGGGCTCGTGCACGTCCTCGCCGGCCAGCTCGTCCCGGAAGACCTGCTCCGCCTCACGCTCGTCCCACGCGCGCACGTGCGCCGTCCGGCGGTCGTGCCTCGACGTGAAGCGGCAGACGAAGATCGATTCCCTCATGGTCATCATTCGCTCCTGACGCGGACGTGGACATCGTACGAGGCCCTTCCGGCGGAGGCACGGCCCACCAGGGACTGCGCCGGCGTGGAGAGGGCGGCACGGGCGAATCCCCAAGCCGTGACGCGCCCTCCGCCGCTGCGGCGGCGAAGGTGACATCTTCGTGACGACACGGATCGTGCGGGGCCTCGCCCGCGGCGGGCCCTCGCGCGCCTGCACGACGGGCGAGGGCGCGCGGCCACATGACGCTTGCCCGTCCAGAACGCGCCGTTACAACGGCCGCGTGACCGACCTCGCCGCCGCGCGCTGGCTCTTCGGGACGTCGCTCGCGTTCCACATCGTCTTCGCCGCGGTCGGCGTCGCCATGCCGCTCTTCATGGTGCTCGCCGAGTGGAGGTGGCGCCGGACGGGCGCCGAGGTCCACCTCGACCTCGCGCGCCGCTGGGCCAAGGGCACCGCCATCCTCTTCGCGGTGGGCGCCGTCTCGGGCACCGTCATCTCGTTCGAGCTGGGCCTGCTCTGGCCGCGCTTCATGGCCTTCGCCGGGCCGATCATCGGGATGCCATTCTCGCTCGAGGGCTTCGCTTTCTTCGCGGAGGCGATCTTCCTCGGCATCTACCTCTACGGCTGGGAACGGGTGGGCCCGCGCCTGCACCTCGCCTCGGGGGTCGCGGTCGCGGCGAGCGGCGCCCTCTCCGCCTTCTTCGTCACGCTCGCGAACGCCTGGATGAACAGCCCCGCCGGCTTCGAGCTCGTGCACGGGCGCGCGACGTCGGTCGAGCCGCTCCAGGCGATGTTCCCGCCGGGGTGGGCGCACGAGGTGATCCACGTCCTCCTCTCCTCGTACGTCGCGACGGGCTTCGCGGTCGCCGGCATCCACGCCTTCTTCCTGCGCCGCACGCCCGGCAGCGCCTTCCACCGGGCGGCCCTCGCGATCGCGCTCGGCGTCGGCGGAGCGGCGGCGCTGCTGCAGCCGCTCTCGGGCGACCTCTCGGCGCGGCAGGTCGCCGAGACGCAGCCCGTGAAGCTCGCCGCGCTGGAGGGCCACTTCGAGACGCGGCGCGGGGCGCCGCTCCACATCGGCGGGCTCCCGGACGCGGAGCGGCGGACCACGCCGTTCGCGCTCGAGATCCCGCGCGGGCTCTCGCTGCTCGCGTTCCACGACCCCGACGCCGTCGTGAAGGGGCTGGACGATTTCCCGCGCGACACCTGGCCCGACACGCTCCTCGTCCACCTCGCCTTCCAGGTCATGGTCGGCCTCGGGTCCATCCTCGCGGCGCTCTCGCTCGCCGCGGCCGTCCTCGCCTGGCGCGGGCGGGCGGTCCCGACGCAGCGCCGGTTCCTCGGCGCCGTCGTCGCCGCGGGACCGCTCGGCTTCCTCGCGCTCGAGGCGGGCTGGCTCGTGACCGAGTGGGGCCGGCAGCCCTTCACCGTCCGTGGCGTACTCAGGACCGCCGACGCGGTGACGCCCGTCCGCCACCTCGCGCTGCCGTTCCTCGGCTTCGTCGCGCTCTACCTCTTCCTGGCGGTGATGGTGGCGCTCCTCCTCTGGCGGCAGATAGCCCACGCCGGCCCTGCGCCCGCGCACGCCGCCGCCGCCGCCGGGGCGTCGCCGTGACACCCGCCCATCTCCTGGGCGCGGTCATCCTCGCGGCGCTGGTCGCGTACGCGCTCCTCGCCGGCGCGGACTTCGGCGGGGGCATCTGGGACCTCCTCGCGGCGGGTCCCCGCAAGGGGGAGCAGCGGGCGCTCGTGGAGCACGCGATCGGACCGATCTGGGAGGCGAACCACGTGTGGCTCATCCTGGTGGTCGTCGTGCTCTTCACCGGCTTCCCGCTGGCGTTCGCGGCCGTCTCGACCACGCTCTTCACGCCGCTCGTCCTCCTGCTCGTCGGGATCGTGCTGCGCGGCGCGGCGTTCACGTTCCGCGCTTACGACGACCGCGGAGATCGCGTCCAGGCGCGCTGGGGGCTCGTCTTCTCCGGCTCGAGCGTCCTCGCGCCGCTCCTCCTCGGCGTCATCGTGGGCGCGCTCGCGTCGGGGCGCCTGCGCGTCGCCCCTGACGGCACCCCGCTCTCGGCGCCGCTCGCCGCGCTCTCACCGTTCACGGCCGCGACGGGGCTCTTCGCGTGCGCGCTCTTCGCGTTCCTCGCCGCCACCTATCTCGCGGTCGAGGCGGAGGGCGCGCTCCGCGACGACTTCCGCGCCCGGGCCCTCGTCGGCGGCGTCGCCGTGTTCATCACCGCGGTGGTCGCAGCGGCGCTCTCTTGGTCGGAGGCGCCGGTCGTCTTCCACGGGCTCACCGGTCGCCGCTGGTCGCTGCCGCTGCACGCCGCCACCGCGGTCGCGGCCGTGGGCGCGTTCGCCGCGCTGCTGGGGAGGCACTTCCGGCTGGCGCGGCTGGCGGCGGCGGCACAGGCGGCGCTCATCGTGCTGGGCTGGGGAGCGTCGCAATATCCCTACCTCGTCGTGCCCGACGTGACGCTCGCGTCCGCGAGCGGCCCGCGGGCGACGCAGGTCGCGCTGCTCGTCGCGCTCGCGGCCGGCGCGCTGACGCTCTTCCCCAGCCTCTACCTGCTCTTCCGCGTCTTCAAGGGCGAGCGGCCGTTCTCGGTCGTGGATCGCCGGCCCGCGCGCCGCGCCTAGGAAGGATGGACTCCGCGCAGGCTACTTGCGGCTCTTCCGCCGGCCGCTGCGGCGTGAGGTGCCGGCCCGCGCCGTCGTCGACGCCCTGCCGCGCGCCGCCGCGCTGCGCGACGTCCCGCTCGACTTGCCGCCCTTGCGGCCGATGCGAGAGTAGAACTCCGGCCCGCGCCGCTCCAGCGTCCTGCGTCCACCCTTGCGCCCGGCCTCGCGCACGGTCGCGCCGCCGCTGCGACGAGAGGTGGTGCGACCTGCGCTGCGGCCGCGCCCCGTGCCGCTCGTCTTCCTGGTCTTCGGCATTCCGTTCTCCCGCGACTGGTCCGCCTCCCGCGCCACATGTTGGGCACGGCCATTCCGCGAGGCAAGCGCGCGCCTCCGTGGCCGCCTCCCGGAGAGGGCGAAGCGAGCGACGAATTCCGCCAGCGCCACCACCTCGCGGGGCGTGAACCAGGGCAACGCGCGTGGCGGCTCGACGTCGCTCACGACCGCGACGACGTGCGGATCGCGGGTGCACAGGAAATCGGCGTCGATCGCCGTACGGTGAACCTCCACGCGGGGCACCGGCTCGTCCTTGAACCCCTCCGCCACCACGAGATCGACGTCCGGAAGGAGGCGGGCCATCGCGCGGATCCCGTCCACCGGTGGGCCGAAGTAGGCGAGCTCGGCGGGACCCTGCAGGGCGACCGCGACGGCGCCCGCGCGCCGCAGGCGAGCGGTGTCCTTGCCAGGACGGTCGAACGGGTGGACGTGCCCGGAGCGCTTGAGCGCCGCGACGACGAGCCCGCGGGCGGCGAGCTCCGGCAGCAGCTTGACGAGCAGCGTCGTCTTCCCGGCGCCGCTCGGGCCGGAGAAGGCGAGCAGCGGCGCCTGGCCTGGCGCTCGCTTCACGCTCCGTCCTCCTCGAGGATCCACGTCTCCACGGGCGCGTCCTCGGCGAGCTCGCCCAGCCCCTCGCGCACCCAGACGAGCGCGTCCGCGAGGGCCGGCCCGCGCATCTGCGCCGCGTCACGGCCGATCGGGCGCACGCGGCCGTCGCCCTCGACGCGCGCCCAGATGAAGCGCGCCCGGCCGGGGCGGCCCGAGAGCGCCTCCGCGAGCGGGAGGCGGAGCGCGCGCCGGAACGGACGTGCCGCCCCCGCCAGGCGCAGGAGCGCGGGACGCGCGAAGACCTCGAAGGCGACGAGGCACGCGGAGGGGCTCCCGGGCAGGCCGAGGACCGGCTTCCCACGAGCGAGCGCGAACAGGAACGGCTTCCCCGGCTTCATCGGTACGCCGTGCACCCGCACGTCGCCGCCGGCGCGCGCGACGGCCGCCGGGACGTGGTCTCGCGCGCCGATCGAGACGCCGCCGATGGTGACGACCGCATCGCTCGCCGCGAGCGCGGACTCGAGGGCCGCGGAGAGCTGCTCGACGTCGTCGCCCACCTCCGCCGCCTCGACCTCGGCGCCGAGCGCCCGCAGCGCCGCAGCCACGGCGGGGCCGTTCGAGTTCGGGATTCGGCCGGTGACGACCTCGTCACCCGTCGAGAAGAGCGCCACGCGCGGCCGCCGGACCACCTCGACCTCGCGCGCGCCGACCGCCGTCAGCAGCGCGAGCTGCCGCGCGCCGATGCGGACTCCCGGCGCGAGCGCGAGCCCGCCCGCCGCGACGTCCTCGCCGGCCGGGCGGACGTTCTCGCCCTGCCGCGGCGCGTCGCGCACCTCGACCTCTCCGTCGCGCTCGCGCGTCGCCTCCTCGCGCGCGACGGCGTCGGCGCCGGGCGGAATCGGCGCCCCGGTGTAGATGCGCACGGCCTCGCCCGGGCCGATCGCGGCGCCCGGAGCATCGCCCGCAAAGACGGCGCGGACGACCCGGAGGCGCCCTGGGGCATCCGCCGCTCGCAGCGCGTACCCGTCCATGGCGGAGCAGGTGAACGGCGGCGCAGCGCACGCCGCCATGACCGGCGCCGCCAGCCACCGCTCCAGGGCGGCGGAGAGCGGCACGCGCTCCGGCGGAAGGCGCTCGAACCGCGCGAGGACCTCGTCGCGGAGTCGCTCGAGCCTGTCCATGCCCGCATGATGGCACGGCGGGCGCGCGCGTGGAGCGGCACGGTCCACGATGCAGTGGGTTGTCCCGGCATCGAGGGACACGGCGCTCGGACGCTCCTCGCCACCTCCACCGGCCGCGCTCGCAAAGGTTGCGTACGTGACGGCTTGATCTCGGCCAAAGCGCAAGCCGTGCATCATTTCGCCCTCAAAACGCGGGCCTAGCTCATGCAACACGACGCCGATCAAGCGTTTTCTCGGAGGTGACCATGCTCTCGACTGCTCCTGTGAACGACTGCAACGTCTGCTCACTCGGGATCGCCTCCCAGGGCAAGTGCCGCCTCACCCCCACGACGCGGGAGGCGGGCGCCACCCTGTGTGCCCAGGGCGAGCGCCCGCGCACCGTCTACTTCGTCAAGGAGGGCTTCGTCTCGCTCTCCGCCGTGAGCCCGCGCGGCAGCGAGGTGCTCCTCACGCTGCGCGGCCCGATGTCGCTGCTCTGCACCGAGTCGCTGCAAGGTGACCCCTCGCCCTACGAGGTCCGCGCGCTCTCTCGCGTGAAGCTGTGCGGCGTCGCGGGGGACCAGATGAGCGCCTGGGTCGGCCCGGAGAAGAGCCCGGCGCGCGCCGTCCTCGACCTCCTCCTCAGCGAGGGGAAGCTGCAACGCGACGAGGTCAACTACCGCCAGGGCGACTGCCTCTCGCGCGTGGCGCGGTTCGCGCTGGCGCACGCGCGCTTCCTCGCCGACCGGCCCAACGCGGTCCGCAAGCAGGTCGTCGCGCGGCTGCTCGGAATGCGCCCCGAGACCCTCTCTCGCTGCCTGACGCGTCTGGAGCGCGACGGCGTCGTCGACGCATCGCGCGGCGTCCGGGTCCTAGACGCACGGCGGCTCGCCGCGATCGCGCTCGAAGACGCCAACGCCTGAACGCGTTATAGATCTCGAGACGACCTGACCGCGAACGAAGGATCCTTCCATGTTTGGACTCCGACTCCCTGAGCTGCTCCTCATCCTCCTCGCGGTCGTGCTCCTGTTCGGCGGCAACAAGCTCCCGCAGCTCGGGAAGGGCCTCGGCGAGAGCGTCCGGAGCTTCCGCAGGGCGCTGAAGGAGGCGAAGTCGGACGAGGACCAGCCCACGAAGGATCCCACGCCCAAATAGCTCCGCTGCGCTGCTTGGGAAACGCGGCCTACGCATCGCCCGGCGCGGCGCGCGAGGCCGCGTGGTGTTCTTGATGGCTCAGCGCTCGACGCTGCAGCCGACGCAGCGGCGGACCTCTGGCAGGGCGCGAAGCCGATCCCGGCCGATGGCGCCGCCGCACACCTCGCACGTGCCGTACGTTCCCTCTGCGATGCGCGCGAGCGCCGCGTCGATCTCGCCGAGCTCGAGCGTGTCGCGGCCTGCGATCGCGCGGCGGCGTGAGCTGAGCAGCCGCGCCGCGTCTGCGGTGACGTCCATGCGATGCGCCCCCCGGGGAGCGACGTTTCAGGAGCCGTGCCGATTCGGATACCGCAAACAAAACGGTCGCTTGCGCCATCAGGGTGCTGCGAAATCTGCGGCTGCGGCGACAGCCGCCGCACCTTCTGCGGAGCGCGCACGCTGGGTAAGCCCCCCGCGGCGATCAGCGAAGGGCGAGCAGGCGTCCGATGCGGTGGGTGGCGCGCAGCACGGCGAGCCCGAGCCGATCGAGCGCCCAGCGCACGAGCCGTGAGCGCCCCGCCAGCTGCTCGGCCGTCACGAGCGGTGTACGCGCGGCGAGTCGCTCCATCCACGCCACGGCCTCGCGCGCCACGGCCGCGTCATTCACCTCGACGAGCGCCTCGAGGTTCGCGAGCGAGAAGGGGTCGAGGTTGAAGCTGCCGACGAGGAGCCGGCGGCCGTCCATGACGGCCGCCTTGGCGTGGAGCACCGTCTCGGTCCACTCGTGGATGCGGACCCCGGCGCGGAGGAGCTGGCCATAGAGGCTCCGCGTCGCCGCCCGCGCCAGGGGGACGTCACTCCGGCCGGGCAGGATGAGCGTGACGCTCACGCCGCGGCGTGCGGCGGCCGTGATGGTCCGGACGAGGCGCCGGTCGGGCAGGAAGTACGCGTGCGCGACGAGGACCGACCGCCGCGCCCCCCCGATGGCCTTGAGGTAGCGTCCACGCAGCCGTCGCCCGCCGCCGAGGCCGGAGAGGTGGATGCGCACGGGGCCGTCGTGCGGCGGCGGCACGCGCGCGTCGCGAAGCCGCCGCGACAGCCAGGTGACCGGTCCGCCGCGCAGCTCCAGCGCCAGATCGAGCCAGTGCGGGACGTCGCACTCGCCGACGTACCCGTACTCGTCGCCGATGTTGATGCCGCCGATGAACGCCACCGCGTCGTCGACGAGCAGGATCTTCCGGTGGTTCCGCCGAAAGCGACCGGCGAGGAGAGCCACGAGCGGGTTGTAGATGGAAACCTCGCAGCCCGCCTCGCGGA
>WNFY01005972.1_pt1 | contig 10927 bp, 14 predicted proteins | sample 5400091 | NCBI WGS metagenome assembly WNFY01 (sample SAMN13153364, study PRJNA577476) | soil metagenome | isolation source: 60 cm soil or saprolite under grassland replicate 1 | place: USA:California | collected 2016-06-15
AGTGCAAGGAGAACAGGTCAAATCGCAAAGTTTATGCTGCTTGGCAAGAGAGCGCCTGCAGCTCTCCGCCCATTGCTCGCAGCTGGCTGATTTCGGTCGCGACCGCGATCACTTCTCCATGAAATCTACGAACGCGCCCCATTGTTTGTAGTACACGCGCAGGCTGCACTGCTTTGCGCTCATGTGTGCAAAAGCAAGTTGCAATTGTTTGGTGGGTTCGGGGATTTCGCCAATCTCCATCGGCGCGCGCGCCACATCATCAGCGGAGTTGTATTGTGCCCCGGCTGTGACATTCTTGCTGATAACTAAAGTCCAAGCTTTCTTGTCTGGAATCATGTGGACGATATAAGCGCCGAGCGGAATTTCCCTACCGCCGACTGTAAGCGGCACCTGCACGAACAGAGTGATTCCCGGCGACCAGACGCGACCGTTCCTAGGGTCCTCTTTCACGATTGCGCTATACCGCATACTGACTTCGTTGCCATCAGTGAAGTCACAATAAGCGGTTTGAGAATCCTGGGCAAAACTTGCGCCCGAAAGTAAAAGTAAAAAAAACAGGCCCGCCAGCGAAGTGAGCTTCATCCCCCTAAGTTCCTTTCCCGCAATAATGTACCATCAGCCGCAAATTCTCATACGGAGAATGTTGACCGTACGGCCGGCCTGGTGCCCGCAGCCGATCCCCTTCGTTGATATCAACACTGGCGGAGTCCGGCAGTTGTCATGCTCCTCTGAAGCCTTTGGTCCCAAGAAGATATACCTGCTTTGGTCCGAGAAATACCCGGTCTTTGAGGTTTGCTCGTCCCAGTCGGGCTTGTTCTTCGGTTACGTTCTCAAGCCGACCGGTGGTTGGTACCGTCTAGGTGGGACGAAGAGGCCCGAACATGGGGAAATTGAAGGTTTTGTACGGTGAATTGAACGAGGAAACACTGGCGGCTCAAGCCGAATCCCTGCAAAAAGCCGGCTACGAAGTGCAGCCTTCAGTCGGACGTAAGGGCGTGCAGGAAGCGCTCAAATCGGGTTCGTTTGATTTAGTCATTCTTGGGCCGACCCTCACCCGCGACGACCGGCATCACCTTCCATACATGGTGAAAAAGGCCAGCAAGCAGACGAAGGTGCTGGTAATGCACACCGACGGTTCGCGCCATCCATACGTGGACGGCAACATTGACACCGGCGAAGACATGGCCCACCTGCTGGCAAAAATCAGTGCGGTGACTGGCAAGGCTGCGGCGGCCGCGGCCGGTGCGCGGTAACTCTATTCGTGTTTGTGGGCTCTACGAATTGATGGAGCAGTAGTAGCCAAATAATGTTGGTCAAGTCCCTGCCTAACGAGTGATTTTATGACCGCTTGCCGGCTGATATTCAGTTCTTCGGCTGCTCTGTCCAACTCTTCCAGCATTCTTGCCGTGAAATCGACGTTCACTCTCTGAATCGGTCCCGCTATTTTCCCCCGGTTCGTAAAAAAACTGGATATGTCCTCTCCACGGTCGGCGAGGCGCGCAATGGATTCGGCAGATAATGGTTTACGTTCCCGATGAGTGTTCTTCATATAGGTTCTCTTCTTCCTTTGTCGCCCTCCACAAAGTCACAAGGTGGTAGTACTCGCCCGCATCATCCTGTCGCACTTCAAAGACGAGCGAAAATAACCGATGGCCCACCCAGCCGATCGCTCGATATTGTTCTGGCAGATCTATCCGCTGATCGAGATAGTACGGATGTTCAAAGATCGCTTGTGCTTCCTCGAAACCGATGCCTCGCTTGCGATTTGATCGCAAGCGCTGGCTCTTCCGCTTATCGAACTGGAAGCGCACTTATGGTATAACAGTTATATCACACCTCGGGAGGAGCTCGCCGCCACCTTTTCGAGCGAGGCGCAGAGATCGTAGAATCATTCATCCTGCGGAGACTCATCGCATTTATGACTGACAACGGAAATCGCAATCCCGAACACAGCGTTTATGTCACCCTCTCCGGACTTCCCCTACAGGTCGAATTCAAGTGGCCGTTTCACAGCTCGACCGCAGGCGCCGACTTTTGGGTATTGCATGCCGATGTGAAGCTGGGGAATTCCGATGGTCTTCATGCGCCAGTCGCTGTGAACTTGTCGGCCACGGTGCGCGAAGTTCTGCCTTCGATGGAGTCCAAAGACGTTGAAGGGCCCGTGGTCAACGCACTGCGTAAGGAAGTGGATCGCAGGCAGCTTGAGTTCGTGAAATCCGGCAAACTAGTGCCGGTGCAATTTTCCAGCCGCTACTACGACTTCAAGCGCAACAAATGGATGTTCGGCAAATCTACCGACGAGGCCCTCGCCACGTTGATCACGCGCAAAGTTTTCTGGCACTCGCGCTTGCTCGGCGGCAATGTTTGGGTGGGAGATCCAGCCGAAGCGCTTTACGTTGAGAGCACTGTCCCGCATGTACTCGAAGTCACTCGGGGCTTGGCGGAATCAGGTTTGATGACGCTGGAAGGTGAATGGGCCTCGGCCAACGCTTCACTGATGGCGCAGGCGGAAAAATTCGAAACCGACTTCAAAGCCGCCTTCGGAGAGCTCGAAAAGAAGCACGCTTTTGAAGATGGCCGAAGAAAATAGCGAGCCTCTAAATCATGCTTCGCTCGGGATGACAGAGTTTTGGGACAGCGTTCTCTGCCTTGCTGCCTCATACAAGATGATGCTGGCCGCAATCCCCGCATTCAGGGACTCCACGCGTTGCGAATGGGGAATTATGATCAGCCCGTCCATTTGCGCGAGCAACTTTTTGTCTAGCCCCGCGCCCTCGTTGCCTATGAAAATGGCCACTTTGCCAGCGAGGTCCGCAGCAGCAAGACTCTCGCCCTTGTGGGAAGAAGTTGCCAATAGACGGAAGCCCCGCGTTCGGATTTGCGCAATCGCCTCCGCCGTTTGAATCTTGACCGTCATCAATCGAAATGCCGAACCCGCTGAGGCACGCACCGTTTTGCTGTTGTACGAGCCCACGGTTCCTTCTCCGATCAGCACGCCTTGCGCACCGAACGCCTCTGCGGAGCGAAGAATCGTGCCGAGATTTCCCGGATCCTGGACGCCGGCGATTACCGCCAGCGGCCCCGCGGAGGGGGTATCCAGAATTTCTTTCAACCCAAATTTCTTTACTTGGACTAAAGCTGCAACCCCTTGAGGGGTTTCACTGGGAATGACGCTGGCAAAGAGCCGGTCCGGCAGAAGCAGCGTTTCAACATGCGACCCGATCTGCGGCAATATGCGGGCAGCCTGGCCCTGCGCCGATTCGCTGAAGAAGACGGCGCGAAATTTCAGTCCACTGCGAATTGCCTCCTCAGTAATTCGTATGCCCTCTACGGCACACTCCCCAGAGGCGGTCAGTTCGCCCCTCGCAAATGCCTGTCGTAACTCTTTCACCAGCGTGTTGTGCTTGCCTTCGATGCGCCGAAGACGTTCTGTCGAAACACGCACATCGTTTGCCAATTTCCGCTCCCTTTCAAACCAGATGATACGCGTCGCTCGGCTTCAGCGGAGCTCTCGTGTTATCTTAACTGTCGCAAACCCAATAGCCTGGAGACTCGTGTGCGCGTGGAGATGGTCAAGATCAACAGTGAGAAGCCGGAGCCTTCGCTCATCCGATACGCCGCGGACCAGATTCGTGCCGGCGAAGTCCTCGGAATGCCGACCGACACTTTCTACGGCCTGGCAGCCGATCCATTTAATCTCCGCGCCGTCGAACGCGTTTATGAGATCAAGTCGCGCTCCCGCCACAAGCCGCTATCACTCCTCATTTCGGATGTAGAACAGGCCGAGGACCTTGCAAAGCCGCTGCCGCAAGAATTTCACGCGCTGGCAAAAAAGTTTTGGCCTGGACCGCTGACCATCATCGTGAAAGCGGCGTCGCGTCTGCCCCTAAAAGTCACTGCCAATACCGGCAACGTCGCTTTGCGCGTGCCGAATGCCAGCATTCCGTTGGCGGTAGTTGAAGCTGCGCAGATTCCGATTACTGCCACCTCCGCTAACCTCAGCGGCGAAAACGAGTGCACTACTGCCGTCGCCGTGCGCGACCAGCTTGGTATGCGCATCCCGATTATCGTGGATGGCGGTGTTTCTCCGCGTGAAATCGCCTCTACTATCGTCGATCTAACCGATGAAGAGGCGCGCTGGAAAATCCTGCGCGAGGGCGCGATCTCGTCTCAGGAAATTTCAGAATTTTTCGCGAAGGGGTGATCGCGACGGCCCGCCGCAACTTGGGGTTCTGGCTATTCTGGATTGCAATCTGTGCCTTGGTGTGTCTCGTCGGCGCACTCGGTGCGATTGTTCCGTCCATCATTCACGATTCGCTCAAGCAGGAGTTGCACCCAGCCGATGCAATCATCGTATTTGGCGCCGCCCAATACGATGGCCGTCCCTCCCCTGTTTTTCGCGCGCGCCTCGACCATGCCAACGATCTTTTTCGGAAAGCCCTCGCGCCGGTCGTGATCACCACCGGCGGCGCTGCCGCCGATCCCAAATACAGCGAAGGTGGCGTCGGCCATGATTACCTCATGCGCAAGGGAGTTCCGGAATCCGCACTGATTGCCGAAACCCAGGCATCGGACACCGCGCAGTCGGCTGCGCGTGTCGCCGTTATCATGCGGGCCAATCGGATGAAAAGCTGTATTGCCGTCAGCGATGCGTATCACATGTTCCGCATCCGGAAACTGCTGGAGCACCAGAGCATAAATGTCCTGCTTGCGCCCCGGCCGGATTCGAAGCCAAAATCAGCGCTGCAGCGGGCGCTGGCGGTCATGCGAGAGAGTGCGAGTTATCTGCTGTGGCGAGTAGGTGCACGAAGCTAAGGCCGACCGTTCTGTGAAGAAACAAATATCTCGCGTACGGGAGACGAAAATGAAATCTAGGCTCATGGTGAACGCACTGTCGATTGTCCTCCTGTCGGCATTTTCGTTGATTCCTTCGTCGGCTTCCGGCGACGCTGGTGTGTTTACCGGAAACGGGCAGAATCTGCACCAGATCACGTCGGAAACGATTCAACTCGTCAGCATTGACGTCACCATTGTGTTGGGCCGCGGGCCCTCGCTATTCGACGGGACGGTGCCTGGCATGGACCGGGCAGAGTATGGATGCACGTTTGTTCTTAGAAACTTGTCGGACAAAGACGAGGAAATAAAAGTAGGCTTCCCAGTGGACTCGGAGTTCGCCAGAGGTAGTCAGCCCGACTCGCCAAATGAATCTCAGGACTGGGTTTTCGAGTATGCATTCATCGCACGAGATCAAAAAGCAACCTATCACGTCGAGTTCGTTAGGCGGAGAGCACAGGGTGGTCCAGGTGAGTTCGGATCAGTTTTTGTCTGGAATATGCACTTTTCTCCCAAAGAAACCCGGCGACTCACCGTTCAATATCGAATTCCAATGTCCATGGGCCTAGTTCCGACAGAGAAGGACGCGAATAGTGGATTCGGCTCCGGCGTTTTCGGAGAAGAATTTCTGCACATCGCCCAGCTTGAGATGGCTGGTTATATCACCTCGACTGGGGCCTCATGGGCGAAAAACGTCGAAACAGCGACATTCAAGCTGATCACGAAGCCATTCGAGAAGTACTTCGACCGCCGGGGAATAGGCGAAGAAGCAGATGAAGAGATGGATCGAGAAGGCGCTGAACGATTCAATTCATCATTCCCGGTACGTCATCCATGGTGGTTCCGGAAAATTGAGCCCCAAGGGTGGGAGCCGATCGAAGGAGGGGTGCAGTGGAAGTATGAGGATTACAAGCCGAAAGACTCGATTACAGTGCGCTACTACACGACCCCATTTCCCCAGCTACCCACCGAGGTGGACGCCCTGATGGATCGATTCCTAAAGCAGCTTGGCCAGAGTGAATCAGCCGTTGTCCAACTTGGCCGTCTCAAGCAAGTTTTGTTGGCGACCTACGGCAAGGAACCGGAGGATCAGTTGGTGAAGACGTTCGTTTCGCAGCAATTGTGGTACGAGTCACGCAGAGATTTTTCAATCGGATCTCTTACTGCTCGCCAAAAGACTGTGCTAGAGAAGTTCGATGAGAGAATTGCAGCAATTACGCAGAAATGAATTCTCGATTACCAACCCATCTTCTTCCGCAGCTCTGTCACGTGTGCCACGTGGTGCTTGCCATGCCAAGCATAAATGGCCAAATTCTTCTCCAGCGGAACTAAGCCCAACTCGGGATGGCGGAAGCTCTTCTTCCAGTCATCGGGGGTCAGCGAGCGCAGCAACCGCACCCAACGCGTGTGCAGTGACTCAAGCAGCGCCAGTGAAACGTCAATCGGAGTAGATTGCGTATCCGCGAGTCGGGCCCATCGGTCTTCGGCGTATGGCTTGATGGTTGGCTCATCTTCGGTAAGCGCCAGCTTGTAACGCATGTAGGCGTTCATATGGCTATCAGGTACATGGTGAACTACCTGCCGCACGGTCCATCCGCCTTCGCGATAAGGAGTATCGAGTTGCTGTGGAGACAAGTCCTTCACCGCTGCCCGCAGTGCAGCCGGTGCTTGCTCAATGTCATTGATCAGCGCCTTCCGCTGATATTCCGAAGGCAGTCCCTCGAAGTGAAATTTCCCAATCGGATAACGCGGATCGGTCATGTTGCCTCCCCTTTTTAGCGATCAGATGATTCGTGTTTAAGGTCCGATCCACAATCTTGCTGATCTAGTAAGCCATCAAATCGAAACTTACCAGCATTATTGCAGGTTCAACGCGATGACCGCCGCCACCACGGTCGAGATGAAATTCACTCCGTTGTTTCCGAGGAGCCCTCGACGTTCGAGCGTTGCCCCCAGAAAACTATCCGCGATCATTCCCATCACTCCCGCTACAACACAAACCGGAAGAGCTCGCCATGCGAATAGGCCTGTCACAACTCCCACCAAGGCCACCGTAAGGCCGCTGGCAACACCAGCCAAAGTGCCGGCCAGAGTGATAGCGCCATTCGTCCCCGCGGCTACCTTGCCCCAGTTCGTTACCAGATGCGGATTGCCCCCGAATGCCTGACCTATTTCACTGGATACAGTGTCCGCAGCAGCCTCAGCCAGCGCCGCCGCCATAGCGAGCAACAGCCTTTGATCAGGCCAAGCGAAGGCGAATACCAGGGCATAAGTTGCAGCCGCAGCCAGGTTGGCCAAAACTTGCAAAGCGTCTCGGCCTGCTCTCGCTTCTGCAGTTCCTAATCTGATCTTATGGGCCCGGCCGAGCCTCGTGGAAATCCAAGTCAGCACAAAAACTGTGAGTAGGAGAAAGAAGCCGCCGGTTCCCGCACCCCACAGGAGGGCGAAGCAGACCGCACTTCCTGCGATCGCTCCTCCGGTTGTAACGCCTCGCACCGCCCGCCCTAAGCCCGCGAAAATGGCAGTCAAAGCCGCGAAAAACCAGAATTTCAGCGGCGAGCTCGATCCAAAAGACGTTAATAAATAAGCTAAACCTTGCATTATCAATAACAAACAGCCAGCACCGCTCCATTCGGTTGCTGACTAATGTCCGGAACCACGCCGGTAAACACCACATATAGCCCCGGCTCGAGCCGCATACTAGCTCTCCCGCTTCTCGACTGGATTACCCGCACATTTCTCATGCATCAAAATGCCGGACGTAGTCTAAACTGCTACGCGGTATACCGTTTGGAGAGACGCGGCTCTGGCGTCGCCCCGAACTCAGGAGAAACTATGGCGGCCTCCGTCTGGTCTGGATATCTTACCTTCGGCTTGATCTCAATGCCGGTGCGCCTGCATTCCGGGGCGCGCAGCTCGGGCATCTCGTTTAACCAGCTTCATCGCACCGACCATCATCGCGTGAAGCAGCAGCTCATCTGCCCACTCGATAATACGGTGCTCGATCGCAGCGAGATCGTGAAGGGTTACGAGTTTCGCAAAAACGAATACGTGATCATCGAGCCCGAAGAGATCAAGAAGATCGAGCCCAAGACCGCGAAGACGATGGAGATCCTCGAGTTCGTGAAGTCCAGCGAAGTGGACCCGGTCTATTTCGAGTCTTCTTATTACATGGTCCCCGAGGAAGCCGGCCGCCGTCCCTATGCGCTGCTGACCAAAGCGCTTGAGGAAAGCGAATACGTCGCCATCGCCAAGCTCACTATGCACAACCGTGAGTACACCGTGTTTTTGCGTCCGCATGAAGGCGGAATGATGTTGCACACTATGTACTACGAAGAAGAGGTGCGCAAAGTGGAAGGTTTCGGCGCGCCCGACGTGGAACTGAAAGACGCGGAAGTCAAAGTCGCTCATCAACTGATCGAAGCTCTGGCGGCCGAATGGGAACCAGAGAAGTACAAAGATGATTTCCAGGAAAATCTCAAGAACCTTATCCAGACCAAACTCGAAGGCGGCACCATCGCCGAGGTGGAGAAGCCGAAGAAGCTTGCGCCCGTTGTAGATCTTATGGCGGCGTTGAAGCAGAGTCTCGCCGAGATGGAAGGCAAGAAAAAGCCGGTAGCGCACGCGCCGGCTGCGGCGGCTGGGCAATCACGCAAACGAAAATAGTTCGTTCTACAACCAAAAGCCACTCCGCACGCTTCCTACCCTCTTGCGTGGGCCACGCCTGCACGCCGGATGAACACCCTGCGCACAACAATTTGGATATACACCAACCGGAGGGCACGAGATTTACCATGCCGCTGAGTGCATCCAGGAAATGCGAGCGCAGCGAGCGGCAGGATGAAGCATCAGTGGCACAGATTAGCCTGACCCTTTAGAATACAGACTTTCCCAATGTCATCTTTTTTTCGTGCGATTATAGCTGTCCGTGACTCTCGCGTAGGCCGGGTTAGCTGCCTCCTAACGTTGGGTCTCATTACTACAAGTTGCGGTGACACTTATCGCCCAGTTGCCCAAGTCGTTCCGGGAACGCCTCCCAATCCGGCGGCGGTTCACTTCGTGGAAGCCGTAAGCGCGAATGGAAACGACACTCTGGTTGGGGGAGTATGTCAGCCCTCTGGCTTCACTCCACCATCACCTCCGTCGTGCCCGATGGGTCCCGGCTCCGCTAGCCGCATTGACGTTTCCGGAGACACAAACCTTGGGAATCTGGAGGCCGGTCTCCGCCCTGCCCATGCCGCGCTCATTCCAAACGCCTCCAAGTTGTATATTGCCAACTTCGGCGACGACACAATCACTGCTAACGCGCCCTCGAATCCAACCGTGACTGCCACCATTAGCCTGCCATCAGGCGCTCAACCGGTGTTCGTGAACAGCGCGGAGAACAACAACGCTTACGTCGCCAACTTCGGTACCAGCACGGTCTCCGTAATCAATACGATTTCGAATGTTGTCACAACCAGCGTTCCAGTCGGCGCGAACCCCGTCGCACTGGCGGAAATGCCGAGCACCGGAAACAGCAATCAAAAAGTTTATGTGGCCAGCAAAGGCAGCAACAGCGTTACGGTGATTAACGCGTTAGATGACAGCCTGGGAATGCCGGTCTTGATCGGCGCGCCTCAAGTCTGGGCGGTTGCACGATCGGACAGTGCGAGAATTTATGTGCTCGACGCGAACGGCGTTATCTCGGCCATCGACACTCTCTCCGACTCGGTTATGACGAATTCACCGGCTGCATCGGCTGGCGCCGGCGCGAACTTCATTTTTCTGGACTCGAAAGCGCAGCGGCTGTATGTGACTAATCCCGTCGCCCACACGCTTTCAATCTTCGATATCACCGAGGTAAACTCGCCGGTCAGTCACCTGGTAACATTGGATCTCAGCCAGGGTACCAGCCCGGCTTACGTGCCAATTTCGGTGACTGGCATTGGGGATGGATCGCGCGCTTACGTCGCTGCATTTCAGCTCACAAGCTGCTCAGACGTGTCCGGGAACTTTCCCTGCATAAACACGCAGGTGGACGTCATCGACGTCGGTACCAATTCCGTCAGCAAAGTGATTCCGATGTCATCCAGTGTGCCCGTGGACATCAACAATCAAGATGGCTGTGGAGGTAATACGCCGCCCGCCGCGCAGTGGACTCCAGGAACGGCCGCGCGTTTTCGTTTGTCAACCGCTGCGTCAGGCGGCGGGAGCACGTCCAATTTCAAAGTTTATGTTTCGCAGTGTGACGCACAGAATGTCGCAGTCATCAACACGTTCCCTTCGAACTCCAATCCCGCTGACACCTATGCAGGCGTGACTCTGGCCGCGCCGCTCAGCGCGTCTCCCACGCTGCAGGTAAGCATTTCGGATGCCTCGCAGACTGCCGCGACCTCCAGTACACCGGCTACGACGACTTTCACTTACACGCCTGCAAGCACAATCTTGCACGCTGGAATGAGCGTTTTTGTTACCGGAATGAGCGACACGGGGAACAACGGAAATTTTGTTATTTCTTCGGTGGGCTCCGGAACGTTCACCGTCAATAATCCATCCGGAGTAACCAATGCCAGTCAGAGTGGCAGCGGTGCCGCGCTGCCCCGCCAGAATCCGGTGTTTTTGGTTGCCGGCCCTTAAGAGTCGCCACATCTCAAGTAGGGGCGAACGCCCTCACCCGCCCCGGCCGCGTCCTGCGCGGCGATCCGTAGCGAGCAAGTTCGCTCACCCGGACGAGAGCGTCCGCGCCTAGGTGCGCATGTTTGTTGGGAGGAAATTAGAAAAGACGACTACATAACCGGGCTGGGGAGAACACAATGGTTCCAGCTCTCACGCTCCCGCAGCGGCCGCCTTGTGGGCGTATCTCAATGCAATATTCATAAACACGCTGCCGCTCTCCGTCTCAAAACACAGCACCAGCGCCTCGGTATCTTCCGTGCTGGTAGGACCCTGCTCAGAAGTGTGCAGTTGGGGTGGATGGACGCGGAAATGGAAGCCCTGGTCGTTCAGTGTGGCCACGGCGTTGCCAATGACCTGGTTGGCGAGTTCGCACACCGCTTCCCGCACCAGATCGTCGGTTTCAGGCAGTTCAGTGCCAGCAAAATGGCTTGCGACG
>WNFY01005974.1_pt1 | contig 10927 bp, 11 predicted proteins | sample 5400091 | NCBI WGS metagenome assembly WNFY01 (sample SAMN13153364, study PRJNA577476) | soil metagenome | isolation source: 60 cm soil or saprolite under grassland replicate 1 | place: USA:California | collected 2016-06-15
CGCACTGTCCATATGAATGAGTAACGCTTGAGGAGAAAACAGCTTTATGCGCGCGGCCGCAAGCTCAATCGCCAGTGGAAGTCCATCGAGCCGGGTGCAGAGTTGCGCCACCGCGACTGCATTATCGTCGTCGAGGCGGAACGCCGGGTTCGCGGCTTTGGCCCGTTGCACGAACAGGGTCAAGGCCGGATTATGCGCCACCACCTGCGCGCTTCCGCTATGCAGCCGCGCAACACGAGCGACGTCGGGTAGCGGCAGCAGCGGCACACAAAATTCGTGTTCGCCGCGCACGCGCAGCAGTTCGCGGCTGGTGACCAGAATCTTTACATCTGGGCAAGCCAGCAGTATGCTTACGAGGGATGCCGCCGCATCGATCACCTGCTCGAAGTTGTCGAGCAGTAACAAGAGCTGTTTGTCACCCAGTTCGCTGGCCAGCCGATCACTCAACGAGCGTTTGCCTTCTTCGCGCAGCCCCAACGTATAGGCGATCGTAGGGACAACCAGCGCGGGATCGTCGACGGCCGCCAGCGAAAGGCAGTGCACGCCGTCGACAAATTCGCCGGCACAATCGGCGACCACCTGTAAGGCTAGGCGCGTCTTGCCAACACCACCAGCGCCGGTCAATGTAACCAGGCGAACATCGGGATGCAGCAACAGTTGGCGCAATGTGGCCAGCTCTTGCTCGCGCCCGATCAGCGCGGTGAGCGGCGGCGGCAAATGCATCTGAGAAAAAGGATCCACGGACATGATCAATATCCTTCAGCTTCGCTCCAGCAATGCGTACAGGTCGTGGCCAGGCATTGGCCGAGCAAAGAGATACCCCTGCCCGTAGCGGCAATTCAATGCTTGCAAGGACCGTTGCTGGTCGATTGTCTCGACCCCCTCGGCAACCACAGCTAATCCCAGGTTCTGGCCCATCATGATCATCGTGCGTACAAGCTCGGTACTCCGCTGGTCAACTCCTAACCTTGCTATAAAGGATCGATCAATCTTTACTGCTTCAATTGGAAAGCGGTGTAAGGCTTCCAACGACGAATAACCGGTCCCAAAATCATCGATGTGGAGTTGTATTCCCTGATCGAGCAGTTGTTGAAGAATCTTGTTCGCCGCTTCCGGATTGCTCATAATTACACCTTCGGTGAGCTCGACGCGCAGGAGGCATGGATCAAGCCCGCTCGCACGCAGCGCGCTTGTGATCGCCTCGACCAGCCCAGAGTGCCAGAACTGTTTATGCGATACATTCACACTCACGGGCATGGCCGTCTGTGCAGGAGCGGCGGATTGCCAGGCGCGAATCTGGCGGCATGTCTCGCCGAAGAACCAGTGGCCGATCGGCACGATCAAACTACTCTCTTCGGCGATTGGCAGAAAGGTCAACGGAGCAAGCAGGCCACGCTCCGGATGCCGCCAGCAAATGAGCGCCTCAACTTGAACAATGCGGCCGTTGGCCAATTCCACAATTGGTTGATAATAGACCTCGAACTCCTGTTGCGCGATTGCCCGTCGCAGCTCGGTCTCGAGTTGGAGACGATTCACAGCGCCGGCATGCATCTCGGTATCGAAAATGGCGTACGTCCCTTTTCCTGCGGCTTTGGCGCGGTACATCGCAATATCGGCATCGCGAAGTACATCGGCAACATGTTCATAGCGTGTAAGGTTGACGGCGATGCCAATACTAGCCGTCACAACTACTTCGTGGCCATCCAACTGGAAGGGCCTGGCGAGATGCGCTTGAATCCGATCGACAAGTTCGGGGAGAGCGGACATGTCACGAAAGTCATTCAGCATAACGGCAAACTCATCGCCGCCAAACCGTGCGGCAGTATCGTCGGCGCGAAGATAGGTCGTGAGTCGTTTTGCAACACCAGTCAGCAGCTGATCGCCAACCAGATGACCTAGACTGTCGTTGACGATTTTGAAGCCATCAAGATCCAAAAACAGGACCGCGCAGAGATAGTCGGGGCAACGTTTGGCATGCGCAATCACCCGTTCGAGCCGATCTAGAAAGAGCGAGCGGTTCGGCAGGCCAGTCAAACCATCATAGAGAGCGTCGTGGCGCAGGCGTTCCTCGAGCTGCTTGCGAACGGTCATATCGGTCAGCGCTCCCACTATGCGTATGGCCCGCAGGGTGCTATCGCGCACGGCCAGCCCACGGCAATGCATCCAACGATACGTTCCATCGCAATCGCGCATCCGATGTTCGTACTCCAGTGTTTCCGTTAGGCCATGGCGATGGTCGGCAATCGCACGCTCCAGGTTGGCGCGATCCGCTGGATGCACGCGGCTCAACCACGCCTCCGGGCTCGTGCCGATCGCATGGTCGTTATAGCCGAGCATAGCTTTCCAACGCGTGGAATAGTAGATCGTATTGGTCGCCAAATCCCAATCCCACAGGCCATCGTTGGTCGCCTGTGCGGCCAGTGCATAGCGCTCTTCGCTTCCACGAATGCTCTCGACCAATTCGCGCTCGCGCTCATAGGCCGCACGCAGCGTTTCTTGTTGTTCACGCAGGACAGCCTGCTGTGCGGTGAGCGAACTCAGAAACGCGGTGCGCTCCAGGGCAACGCCAAGCAAGCTGGCCCAGATAAACATATTTTCAACCGCGAACTGTTCCGTAAAAGGCGCGCAGATGCTCAAGAGCCCCCACTCGCGGCTGGCGGTCCGAACTGGCAGCACAAGCACGCTATCCGGCCCATCGGCATGTGCCGATGGCGGGAGGATTTCATCTGGCGGATACAATGCTGCAGCGTAGCGGCTGCCGCGCGGCGGAGTCAGATCTCCATCGCGATCATAGCGACCCGCCAAGATGAGCGTCGCGGGTTCACCCAGAGGCGTCTCAGCCCATAGGCTCAGGCATCCACCGGTCACGCCGGTCTGGGCGAGCCATGCCAGCGCTGGTGCGGCAGCCATGTCGGCGCCAAGCAAATGCATGCTGATCGTATGGTTGCTTTCCACCGAATTCTGGAGATAGTGCAGTTGGGCGCGCTCTTGCGCCAAACAGGCGTGCAGCAAACTGCGGCGCGTGCGATCAAGAAAGGCCTTCATATCGGCATGAACAGCCCAATCGGCGGGCCGGGCGGCGAGTTGCTGCATAGCCGCCCGATCGAGTTCCTGGAAGATGCTATCGAGCGTCTCAAGGTCGGTGGTAAGCGCCAGGGCTTGGCGCCATGCCTGCTCGATCTGTGTTGTTGGCAGCAGGGGGCGATCGGCGAGCGTTGCCGCCAATCCCTCGGCGAGGCTGGCCGCACCTGGCCAGATCGCTCCGGGCGGGGTTGCCGCGTCGAGCGGGGAACACACCAACCGCACGATTTGTTGTGTCAGGGCCTCCTGCCAGCCAGGCATCTGGTACACCGCGGCGTCGAGTGTGGCCTTAGGAATGGCTCCGGTACATCCACACGAGCGGCGCGGGATGAGCGTGGTCGGAATATAGGTGACATCGGCTACCGGCGCATGACCGGCGATTTGGCGCAAGATTAGCTCAGCCGCCGTCCGCCCTAACTCTTCGGGATGCTGCCGGATCGTGGTGAGGGCCGGGGTGGTATATTGCGCGCGATCAATGTCGTCGAAGCCGACTATCGCTACATCCGCGGGGATGCGCTTTCCCGCCGCCTGGAGTTCTTCGATCAAGCCAATGGCGATCTCATCGGTGGCCACGGCCACTGCCGTACAGGGCAGCCCTGCCGCCAGCATACGCTGGGCCGCTTCCCGTCCGCTGACTTCGTCGGTACTGTCGACGGAGTACACCCATTCCATGTTGAGCGGCAGCTGATGCGCTAATAGTGCGGCTTGATAGCCGGCATAGCGCTGCTGAAAGTCAAGTTGATCCTGAGGGGCCACAAAGGCAATCCGCCGGTGCCCGTGTGCATACAGATGCTCGACAGCCGCGTACATCCCACCGTGATTATTGGTCAACACAGCCGAATAGCCAAATTCGGGCGCGATTGCCGCAACCGTCACCAGCGGCGTGCCGTCCGGCGCGATATCCTGGATATGCTCCGTCTCAACAATGACGATCCAGCCGGCGACGCGCGCGTGCGCTAGTTGTGTCACCCGCAAATCCGCGGGGGTTCCCTGAAAAGCGAGCAACTGGAAGTGCTGTGGACGTAAGACCTCACGGATTCCACGAAGCAGCAGGCTAAAATACTCAGCTTCGACAAATGGCGAGAGGACACCAATGCTTTGATATGCGAGCACCTGGCACACCTTCTTGAAACGATCTAATATCTAATACTACCGAAGAAGTGGTTGATGTGATGCGGTCCCGATGCTTACCATGTACGTTCGGAGCAATTGAGGGTGGTAGCGGGCTGCTGCTGTTCACATCAGGTGGTTGCGCCGGCGAAGACCCTGTCGGGGTCTGATGTTGCCATCAGGATCATGGCTCATCGCCATAGTCATAGGTCGCCCTCGGCGAGGATGCAGGGCCGGCGAGGTTCGGCGCCTCCAGCGCCAGCGAGAGTTGCAGCTCCCGATTTCCGATGCCGTGGAACAAACATCGAAGTAGTACTACTACGAGATAGGACCAAAGTACCAATTATGAAAAACTGGTTATGACGTATACTCGAACAAACAGGCAGCGGCGCGGACCATTCATACCCTGACCCACGATAGGTGCGGTGCCCTGTACGCCCGTACCACTCGGTATTCCCAGCGCGCTCAGCTCGCCTGTTTCTCTTTCTCCTCAATGCGCCTCCACAGAGCAGATCGTTATCGTGTTGCTTTAGATTATCCGCATTGCCTCACCAATTCGAGCAATCCCTTCTTCAATCTGCTCGGCCGGCTGGAAACTGAACGCCAGCCGAATGGCATCATCGCCCGCGCCATTCGCATAGCAGCGCGTGCCGGGCAGAAATGTTGCGCCGCGCTCCTCGGCTGCCTTGAGCAAAGCCGCGGCGCTCATACCAGCGGGCAATCGACACCAGATGAAAAAGCCGCCTTGAGGCCGTAGTGTGGTGACTTCTGCTGGAAACTCACGCGCGATTGCGCTGAGCATGATATCGCGCTTATGCCGATACAGCGCGATCAGCTCTTGGATATGCATTTCCAACCGACCCTCGGCGCAATAGCGCGCGATGACCTGGGTCAGAAATGGCCCGCTCGATCCTTCAGCCTTGAATTTGGCCAGCCGCGCGATCACCTCAGGGCGCGCATAAGCCCAGCCCATCCGCACGCCTGGGGCGAGTATTTTAGAGAAGAATCAAAATCACCCCCGGCGCCGTTCTCGCCGATATACAGCGGAAATTCATAGCTGTGCCACATGACATATACTATCTGCTTGCTATCTTCAAAGGCAAACTCGAATGTAAAGCGCAGCGCTTTGATAATATCACGTTTATCCTGAAACGTTGCGTGCGGCAGACGCGGTCGCACTTCTTCGGCAAACGTTTCAAGGGCTGCTATCTCTTCGTTGGAGATGGTTTGAAGCTGAAAGTGTTAGCGAAAGGGAAGAGTAAGATGACAACGTACGACTTTTCCAAGGTTGATTTCACAAACCCGGAGGTTCGAGCAAGCCTCGCCCGCGCGTATGCTGTCGTGATGCGGATTACGGTAGCTAAGACGTTTGGAGGGACGGGCTACCTTTGCCGCGCCGCTAATCGGTCGAGATGGCTTCACGCGTGAGGTGGCTCTCGACATTGACCAGGGTGGGGAAGTGGCTGTTCTTGTCGGCTTGCAAGTGGCATCTGAACTGGGGTTTAGCGCGTATGGACTTGTGAGCCCAACCGTGGTGGGCGGGCACGATGGCGGGCACATTCGCATCCCGCTCGCCGATGTAGCAGCGCCGGAGCGGGCACGATTGCTCGCCGAGCAGATAAAGCAGGCAGTGCTGATCCGTTGTAACCTGCCGGAAAACGTCATCGAGGTCTATCCAACCCAAAAAGGGGTGCGCCTGCCGTTTGGTATCCATACGCATACCGGCAAGCGTGGTACGCTGCTTTGACTTTAGGTGTACAATAAGGCTATAGGGCATCCGTTCACACACCCATGCTTATTCTTACACATCGTCCTCTTACACATCAACCTGTTCTACAATTCACGACTTGACTGCTGATGTGGCTCAGAGCTATAGAAGGAGGTTGGTACATGTCACTGATGAGCCAACGGGGTGCTGGTCTCACCGGCTGGTACTGGCACCCTGGTGCTCAGCAACCGGTGTACATATTTTGGCAGGACGGACACTGGTGGGTGCGCTGGTACGAGCCACCAGCAACGAGTGGAACCGCGCTGGATGAGCCTTTGACCCCAGGCTTACTGCTCGACTTGCATCCACTCGGCGATACGAGCAGCCACGCACGCCACGTCGGAGCCTGACTGTGCGGCTCATCCGCAACATGGTCAACCACGAGACCAACGAGCTATTCTTAACAACTTCGAAATGCCCGCCACGAACCGGAGAATCCTCGAAGGAGATTGATCTTAAGCAGATAGGACAGCGTGACACCAAAACGCCCCTGGCCTAATCGAAAGGCAGGACCTATGAAAACCTTTCGCGTTTTCTTTCTCATCATACTTGTCGCAGGCCTGATTTCGACGATGCCAGTGCAGGTTCGAGCCGAACACTTTGCGCCATCCCAGGCCCAGGAACCAGAGAAACGGGAACTTACGGACCCCGCCGAACTGGAATCCTTCATCGATCATTTCATGGCAGCGCAGATGGAGCCGAATCACGTCCCAGGCGCAACCATCTCTGTCGTAAAGGATGGCCAGGTGTTTTTTTGCCAAAGGCTACTTTATACAGCCTCTATAGGAAAATTGGCCAGGTTCAAACTTCACAAAAGAGGGTATTATTTTGGGCAAGTATGTAACACGCCAAAACTAATGCTTTGGTAAGGAAATACGCCTCTGAGGATTGACCGTTCAGAATGCCTTCTTTGTAGCATGAGTGTCAAGATATACAAAGGCGAAAAAGGCGCGGCGGACGACCGAAGAAGATAGAGTAGGCCACAGGAAACGAGAGATTATCGTATGAGCCGTCCGTGGCGGCGGCTTTTGTATCAGAATACCACCCCAGCCGCATGAAGCGCCGCTTCCAATTGTAGAGCATCAGTGAATCGGATTGCGTGCATTCCCAGAATGCCGGCGACCTCTACGTTCATTGGCCGGTCATCAATATATAGGCACTCATCCGGCACCCGCTGGGTAATCTGTAAGGCACGCCGGTAGTGCTCAGGCTGTGGCTTCGTGAGGCCAAGGTAGCATGAAGTAAAAAATGCGGTGAACAGGTTGCGCAAACCAAACTGCTCGATGCGGTACTCGTTCAGTTCACGGGCCTCGTTGTTAATCGTCGCCAGCAAGTACCTGCCGGTCTGCTGTACTGCTTGTACAAGATGGAGCGTTTCGGAGAAAGCGGTAGAAAGCTGCTGGATTTCGTGAATTACCTCGTCAGGGGTGAATGGCCGTGGCTCGTAAAAGAGGGTCCACTTGAGATAGTCATCTAGGGTAAGCTGCCCGCGCTCCAGTGCGTCAACTACCTGCCGGTGGCGGCTGTCGAACGACTCGTAATCGAAGCCGAACTTTTGGGCAACCATCTGACGCTGCTCGTGATCCCACCCGTTACTGATGCACACTCCACCGAGATCGAAAAAGAGTGTGGTTATAGAAGTCATTGTGAGACCTCCGTTATTCTATAGTCAGCAGGTACCTACTTTTGTCGTACAGCATACCAGGGCTGTCAATGAAGATGTGGGGAGAGGTTGTCTAGGCATCACTTTTTTGCAAAATGTGAGGTCTATGAGAGGCGTCAGAATCATTCCTCTACCTCATCGTTCCCACCGCCGTGATTCATAGCGCCGTCCTACCATCGCGGCGATACCACTCTGCAGGGTAGAGTGAGTCACGATGCCCTTGAGATCAACGTCGAGATCGACCAGCGTTTGGGCCACTTCGGGGCGAATGCCAGTCAGGACCGCTTGCGCACCAAGCAACTTCACCGCTTGCGCCGCTTGAACCAGCACATTAGCGATCTGCGTATCCACCACCGGTACACCCGTTATGTCCAAGATCGCGACCTGGGCTCCACTCGCTGCGACACCGTGTAACAACGTCTCCATCACATCCTGCGCCCGTCGCGTGTCCACTTTGCCGACAAGCGGCATCACCACCACTTGATCGTTGATCGGAATGAGCGGCGTGGAGAGCTCTGCCAGCGCTGCGGCCTGAGCGTGGATCGTCTCTTCTTGCATAATACTCCGGCGCAACGCTTCCTCAGCCTGCTTGCGCTCGCTGATATCGCGGACGATACACACAACCCCTTCTATCTGACCATTCGCACCATGCATAGCGGATGTAGAAAGGGACACTGGAAAGACCTGACCATCTTTCGTTCGGCACTCCGTCTCCTCGATGCTATGCCCCTTTTTGGACGTGATCGCAGTGAACTTTTCACCGGCCAATCCTTCGGAAGCAAAGAGCAGATCAAGCGACTGACCGATGATCGCTTCCTTTGGATACCCGAACAGCCGGAGCACTGCGTGATTAACGGTCCTGATCACATGCTGCGGATCGATCACGACGAGCGCGTCATTCATCGATTCGAGGATGTTATCAACATACGCTCGCGAAACGGTTGAGACGGCCAACTCCTCGCTGAGCATGTTAATACCACTGGCGAATGCGTCGAGGAGCGTCCCGTTGTCGCTCACCGATGCTTTTTTGCTGAAATCAAGCGCCGCCATCGCGCTGATCACATCCAAGCACTCCTCGAAGCGCTTCTCGCTCTCAACCAGAATGGCATATCGCTGAGCGAGTGCCTCGGCGAGGCCGTTCAGTCCGCCCATAATCCGGTCGAGCTCATCATCCTGTCCCGACGGAGGGACTCGCTCCTCCCAATTCCCTGATGCGAGTTGTGAAAAGATACCCAGGATCTGCCCAACACGTGGATCGCTGGCTGGCGCTTGGCTGTTCATCTCAAGAATTCCTTCAACCACTCGAGCGCTTCAGGCTCCGATGTGAACAGTTTGGTTGGCATCGGCGATTTATTGAAACCGATAAAGAAATTTCCGATAACCCGACTGAGCGGCGAGCCGATCAGGAGTGCAATGGCAGATTGATATTTCGCAGCTTCCTCCCCGGCATAATAGGCCCGAGCGTCGCGATCGAACGATTTCATTCCTGTTAAATCAACCAATATAGGGCGGCGCTTTCCACGACTCAGCTGCACTTCGACGGACATGTTCTCGTGCGCCTGTGCCAGCGTCTGTGTTGCCCCAGGTAGGCAAGTGACCCGCAGGATGCCATTTTCGTCCAACCGTACCTTTGCAGTTTGCGTGACGATTTCTTCAGTTGTCATGTCGAGCGCCTCCTTTAACGATCGAGGTCGGTGTCCGATGTGAATAGCTGAGTGGGTGCAAATAGCCACTTGAGGTGCAAAAACCCCCAATCAAGCGGCAGTGTACCATGGCCGGGGTCGGCGAACCATGACAGAATAATAGCAACCCGAGGATACTTCTGTACCACTAGCCTTCTGAGTAGATACAGTGCTCGTTGTCAAGCGCTTGTATTTCAAATCGTTTCGGCCGCCCGGCGCAGAGACGGGCGTGTGGAGCCTACCACGCCGGTCAAGACCAAGACAAGTGCGTCTAGCCAGTAGCGGTAGCGTTTCATGCACCACTGGTGGGCTGGGCACAAGCGTGACTCGGCGTGGTGATGGATGCCATCCCGTTCTGCGCTCCCGGCTCTTCCTCCACCAACGGCACCCCCTTGAGCTGCCACATCGGACGCCCGTCCAACCCATGCCTCAGCCAACCGCCTTCGGCGCTCTCCAAAACTCTTTGAACGATCACTGCCGCTTCTCATAAATCCGTAGCCTCCATCACCGCTTGCTTCGCCCGGTCGAAATCGAACTCCTCTTTCGAGATGGTTGCAAGGATCTGCTCGGCGTAGCCCAGGACTGCTGCCGATTGTTCAGGGTTGCTCTGTGGTACAACCTTTGTCAGACGATGGGCAAGCTGCTCGTCATAGAAGAGAAGTAACAACGCCTCTTGGTCAGCAAGAGCGGCAAAATCGCTTCGCTGGATCTCGTCCTCAATATTGGTAAATGTCTCACGGGCGAATGGTCTAGCCGGCTGGTCGTACAAGGTAAGAAGTGTACGAATGATCGGAGCGGCTGGATGAGCATAGAGTTCGTGGCGCAACTGGATGGCGATTCGACCGCGCGCACTCTCTATATCTTGTGCGGGGAGTTTGAGAACAAATGCGGTTCCCTGGTCAGTTCCTTGCATCAGACAGGCGACATCTTTATCACGCAAGAATTCTGCCAATTCTGCTGGTAAGGGTGATGGTTCGAGCGGTTCACCTGAGATCCTACCTTGCCAGTCTCGTTCTCCTGCCATCGTTTATTATACACAAGCAGGCTCCAGGTACACGTGCGCTTACGCTCACTCTCTACAAGGACAAAAATAACTCCATCGACACCATTTGCAAACGCCCAAAGTCTCACGGGCTACGCTGTATCGGTATATTTCAGTACCACAGGCCCGCTAGTATCTCCTCATATACCACCCTCACATTGTGTACCAAAGTCGCCTGGCGTTTCAGATAGGTCAAAGTGCTTCAAGTACATACCATATATCGGCTCATCCAAGCGGGGTTGTCAATGCCAGGTAAGAGGGTATGGTTGGGGTAGTTCGGGGTTAATGTATCAGGTAGTGGTTCGTGGTTCTGAAGTACAGGCCCACTTCAGAACCTATCATCGAATTCGCGCTTTACCACATCACAAATCGGAATGTGATGCTTTATGCACTGTCTTGCCTTAGGGATGGCAAACCAACAAAGCAGAACATCGCCGAATTTGGCAATCGCGGGCACATCAAATCCACGTATAGTTTTGCATTATTCCCTGACAGGTGCTCGCTACATTGCCCGCATGGCTGCACCAATTCGAGCAATCCCTTCTTCAATCTGCTCGGCCGGCTGGAAACTGAACGCCAGC
>WNFY01013252.1_pt1 | contig 10927 bp, 8 predicted proteins | sample 5400091 | NCBI WGS metagenome assembly WNFY01 (sample SAMN13153364, study PRJNA577476) | soil metagenome | isolation source: 60 cm soil or saprolite under grassland replicate 1 | place: USA:California | collected 2016-06-15
TGTTGACGACCAGCACGCGCTCCAGCCGGTGCCGGTGCATGAGCTCCTTCGCGCGTTCGAGGTCGACGCCCTCGGGGACTGTCACCAGCTTGTCGCCCTTGGTCATGATGCTGGCGACGGGCTGGTCGAGATTCGTCTCGAAGCGCAGGTCGCGGTTGGTCACGATGCCGACGACCTTCTTGCCTTCGACGACGGGCAAGCCGGAGAAGCGATTCGCCCGCTTCAGCGCGAGCACGTCACGCACCGACATCGTCGGCGGGACGGTCAACGGGTCCTTGACCACGCCGGACTCGAACCGCTTGACCTTCGCGACCTCGGCCGCCTGGCGGGCGGGCGGCATGTTCTTGTGGACGACCCCCAAACCGCCTTCCTGGGCGATGGCGATGGCGAGGCGGCCTTCGGTCACCGTATCCATCGCCGCCGACATCAGCGGGATATTGAGGGTGATGGCCCTGGTGAGGCGGGTTTCGAGGCTGACGTCGCGGGGAACAACGAGGGAATGCGCGGGGACGAGGAGGACGTCGTCGAACGTCAGCGCCTTCCGGACGACACGCATGCGGGTTTCTCCTATGCGCAAAAACGGATTATACCCGCGTCGCGTGCCTGCGAGGAGGGGCCGGCGCGGCGCGTGGATCGGAAACGACCGGGACGAGTCGGTCGCAACCGGGCCGACGCGCGCCCGGCACGCAAATTGGCGATGCGGCCGAGGCGTCCCGGGCTCGCAAACCCGGCACGATCCGACAGGCGGTCGGCCATGTCCGGCATGCGGGCCGGCGAGCGATTTGACGGCGGGAGAGCGAAGGATTACCTTGCCAATGTCATAAACCGTCCCGCTGCTCCCATGGAACCCTTCCGCGCGCCGAGTTCGTCCTGTAAGCCGCCCGCCCCCGCTGGGCATGCGGCAGATGCAGCGCGCCGACGAGCAGAAAAAAGCCGCGCAAGCCCGCGTCGACGAAACGAACCGGCGGCAATTCTGCGTTGACGCGCGCAGCCAGATCAGGCTGTACGAATCCGACCTGCTGCTGCAACGGGTCAACGAAAAGGGCGAGCCGGTCTACATGGATGACACCTTGAAGCGCAAGGAGAGAGAGCGCCTCGAAGGGATCGTCCGCGACAGGTGCGCACCGGAGTCGGCGGCGCGGGCAGCAGCACAATAGAACAGGGCGGCCCCGGGCCGCCGTCTTGCGACTACGAATGGCGGGCGCGCGTTGCGACCCTCGCTTCCGCGTCGCCCCCGCGCGGGCGCCTTTACTTCTTCTCTAGATTCGCCTGATTGACCTTGACGTCGGCCTTCGCCTTGAGCGAAGCGACGTAGGCGTCGAAAACCTCGCGGCTCTGCAGTTCGCCGATCCGGGACGACGCCGCGGCGAGCTTCGCCGCGTCGGTCGTGGGCGGCAACGTCATCTTCAGGACCCTGTAGATCGCGAAGCCGCGCTCGCTCGGCGCGCCCGCATACTGCGGCAGCTTCGCGGCGTCGGCCTGGAACACCCGCGCAAGCGCCTCCGGCGAAAATCCCGGCTGCATCTGATTGCGCATCACCGTCACCGGCTTCCCGAACGTGACGCCCGCCTCCTTGTCGCTCTTGCCTGCGATCAGCAGCGCGAGCTTCTCGCGCCCCGCGTTTTGCGCCATCTCGCTCGCCGCCCGTTGCGCAAGTTGGCGGCGAATCTCGTCCTTGACGTCGTCGAACGGCCGGGGCGCTGCCGGCTTGTAATCGAGGACGCGACCGGCCATCAGCGTGTTCGCTCCGACTTCGATCGCGTCGGTGTTGCGCTTGCCGGTGATCGATTCGGGACTGAACAGCGCCTGCACGAACTTGGGGTTGCCGAAGGCAGTGCGCTGCGCGTCGGCACGCGTGACGAATCCCGACGTCTCCGCCTTGAGATCGAGCGTTTTGGCGACGCCCGCGAGCGAATCGGCTTGCTCGTAGACGAGGTTCTGGAACTGGTCGGCAGCGGCGGCGAACTTCTGCGCGACCTTCTGCCGCTTGAGGTCGCCCTCGATCTGCGCCTTGGCCTCGTCGAACGAGCGCGTTTGCGCCGGCGTGACGCCGAGGAGCTTGATCACGTGCCAGCCGAATTCCGAGCGCACCGGCGGCGCGATGTCGCCCGGCTTCAGCGCGAACTCCGTGTCCTCGAACGCCTTGACCATCGTGCCGCGCGGGTTGCTGCCCAGGTCGCCTCCCTGCGCAGCGGAGCCGGGATCCTCCGACTCCTTGCGGGCGATGTCGGCGAATTTTGCGGGATCCGCCTTTGCCTGCGCATAGATGTCATCCGCCTTCTTCTTCGCCGCGGCCTTGTCGTCTTCCTTGGCGTCGGGCTTGACTGCGATCAGGATGTGCGCCGCCTGCCGCTGCTCTTCCTTCGTATATTGCTTGGCGTTGTTCGCGTATTGCGCCTTCACCTCTTCCGGCGTGACGTTGACCTGCGGGAGCAGCGCGTCCGGAGTCAGCACGAGGTATTCGAACTTCACTTCCTCGGGCGTTCTGAAGGCGGCCTGATTCGCCTCGTAGAACGCCTTCACCGCGGCGTCGTCGATCTTCGCATCCTTGACGAAGGCCGCGCCGTCGATCGTCGCGACCGCGACTTCGCGCTGCTGCTCGACGAGGGTGAGGAAACCCTCGCTCTCGGCACGAGCGACGATGCCGCCGCGAGCGATCGGGTCGACCATCTTTTCGGAAAGGATCTGCTTGCGCATCCCTTCCTCGTAGCGCGCTTCCGCGATCCCGGCCCCGGCGAGCAGCTGCTTGTAGTGATCGAGCGAGAACTTGTCGCCGTCGCGGAATCGCGGGTCAGCGGAAATCCGGTCGAAAACCTGGGCGTTCGACACGCGGAAATGCAGGTCGCTCGCCTTCTTGTCGAGCAGGCGGTCGCGGATCACCTGCTGCAGGATGTTGAAGCGCACCTCGGGGTTGTCGAACATCGCCGGATCGACGCCGCGCTGCGTGCGCATCAACATCTCCTGCTGCTCGCGGAGCGACTGCGCGAACTCGGCCTGCGTGATCCTGCCGCCGTCGAACGTGGCGACCTCATCCGCGCCACCGCCGCCGCTGCTCCGGAAATAGTAGTCGACGCCGAAGAACGCGAACGGCAGCATGACGAGCGCGAGCACGATCTGCACGATGCGCTTGTGTTTCGAGACGATGTCGAACATGCGTTGGCCACCTGCTTTCCGCGTCGCGCAACGTGCCGACGCGTTTCATCAAAAAGGGCGAACTCGCGTTCGCCCTTCGTCTTGTTGGCGGAGTGGACGGGACTCGAACCCGCGACCCCCGGCGTGACAGGCCGGTATTCTAACCAACTGAACTACCACTCCCGAACCGGTCCCAAGCGGCACTTGGTGGGTGCTGACGGGATCGAACCGCCGACATTCGCCTTGTAAGGGCGACGCTCTACCGGCTGAGCTAAGCACCCGCGCCCAAGCCGGGCGAAGCCCCCGTCGGGCGTGATCAATTCAGCCGATCAGTTTACAGCATCCTTCAATGCCTTGCCAGCGCGGAACTTGGGGACTTTCGCAGCGCGGATCTTGAGGGGCTCGTTGGTGCGCGGGTTGCGGCCCGCGCGCGCGGAGCGCATGCCGACGTAGAACGAGCCGAAGCCCACCAACGTCACGATGTCGCCTTTGCGCAGCGATCCGGTAATCGAGTTCACCGTTGCATCGAGCGCGCGTCCCGCGGCCGCCTTCGAGATGTCGGCATGACGCGCGATCGCATCGATCAATTCGGATTTGTTCACGGACGCCCCCTTGTCGTGATTTTTCGCCGCGCTTAGGCCCGGGACAGGCGTCGCGCCTATGGGAAGGCAACCGGGCCAGGACGGCCGCGGCTGGAACGCTGTTTATAGCAATCGCCATTTCCGCGTGTCAAGCGGATTCGATGTGTGCATGCGCATGTGGCGCGACACCGTACACCACAGAATCGCGCTCGCCCCTCATCACGGAACGCAGTTCAATCGTCGCCCGAACGCGCACCACGCGAAGACGTCACGGCGGCGCGGCATTTTTCGTGCCGCAACCGCGATGGGACGTTCGCTTTAGTGCTTGATGACCGCGGGAATGAGCGCCGGCTTCTCTTCGGGAGCGACCGGCGCCACGGCGGGGGCTTCTTCGGTCGCTTCCGGAAGCGGCGTCGGGTGCCGCTCGAGTGCGGCCTCCAATACCTGCTCGATCCAGCGCACCGGGCGGATCTCGAGGCGGTTCTTGATCTCGTCGGGAATCTCGGTCAGATCCTTCATGTTTTCTTCCGGGATCAGCACCGTCTTGATTCCGCCGCGCCCCGCCGCGAGGAGCTTTTCCTTCAACCCGCCGATCGGCAGCACCTCGCCGCGCAGGGTTATCTCGCCCGTCATCGCGACATCGGCACGCACCGGGATTCCGGCGAGGATCGAGACGATCGCGGTGACGATCGCCCCGCCTGCCGATGGCCCGTCCTTGGGCGTCGCGCCTTCGGGAAGGTGGATGTGCAAGTCGGTCTTCTGGTAGAAGTCCGGCGCGATGCCCAGTGTCTTCGATCGATGGCGGACGACCGAAATCGCCGCCGCGATCGACTCGTTCATCACGTCGCCCAGCTTGCCCGTTGTCGTCGTCTTGCCCTTGCCCGGCAGCGCGACGGCTTCGATGGTCAGCAGATCGCCGCCCACTTCGGTCCAGGCGAGACCCGTGACCTGACCGACCTGGTTCCGCTTTTCCGCGATGCCGTAGGTAAAGCGCCGCACGCCGAGATACTTGTCGAGGTTCTTCGAAGTGACCTCGACCGGTCCCTTCGCGACCCGTGCCTTGCCTTCGCTCCGGCGCAGCAGCAGCGCTTTCACGACCTTGCGGCAGATCTTGCTGATGTCGCGCTCGAGATTGCGCACGCCTGCTTCGCGCGTATAGAAACGCACGATGTCGCGCAGCGCGCTTTCGGCGACGTGCACCTCGGATTCCTTCAACCCGTTGAGCTTGACCTGCTTCGGCAGCAGGTACTGCTTGGCGATCGCGATCTTCTCGTCCTCGGTGTAGCCGGAGAGCCGGATCACTTCCATCCGGTCGAGCAGCGGCGCCGGAATGTTCATCGTGTTCGCCGTCGTGACGAACATGACATCCGAGAGGTCGTACTCGACTTCGACGTAGTGGTCGACGAACGTCGTGTTCTGCTCGGGGTCGAGCACCTCGAGCAGGGCCGACGACGGATCGCCGCGGAAGTCCATCCCCATCTTGTCGACCTCGTCCAGCAGGAACAACGGGTTGCGCACGCCGACCTTGGTCATGTTCTGCAGGATCTTGCCCGGCATGGAGCCGATGTACGTGCGGCGATGGCCGCGGATCTCGGCTTCGTCGCGCACGCCGCCCAGGCTCATCCGCACGAACTTGCGATTGGTCGCGCGCGCGATCGACTGCCCGAGCGAAGTCTTGCCCACGCCCGGCGGTCCGACGAGGCAAAGGATCGGGCCTTTCAGCTTGTCGACGCGCTGTTGCACCGCGAGATACTCGACGATGCGCTCCTTCACCTTTTCGAGGCCATAGTGGTCGGCGTCGAGCGTCTTCACGGCGGCGGCGAGATCCTTGCTGATCTTGCTCTTCTTGCGCCACGGCAGCCCGAGCAGCGTGTCGATGTAGTTGCGCACGACGGTCGCCTCGGCCGACATCGGCGACATCATCTTGAGCTTCTTGAACTCGGCGAGCGCCTTGCCTTCGGCCTCCTTCGTCATCCGCGCGGCCTTGATCTTCTTTTCCATTTCGTCGAGATCGGCGTTCTCGTCGCCCTCGCCCAGCTCCTTCTGGATCGCCTTCACCTGCTCGTTCAGGTAATACTCGCGCTGGCTCTTTTCCATCTGCCGCTTCACGCGGCCGCGAATGCGCTTCTCGACCTGCAGGATGTCGACCTCGCCCTCGAGCAGGCCGAGCAGGTGCTCGAGACGCTTGCCGACGACGCCCATTTCGAGAATTTCCTGCTTTTGCTCGAGCTTCAACGGCAGGTGCGCGGCGATGGCATCCGCAAGACGACCACCGTCGTCGATCCCGGCCATCGAGGTGAGGATTTCGGGCGGGATCTTCTTGTTCAGCTTGACGTATTGATCGAACTGCGCGAGAAGCGCGCGCCGCATCGCCTCGACTTCATGGGCCTGGCCGGGCTCGCCGACGAGCGTTGTCGCGCTGGCCGACAGGTATTCGCCCTCGTCGGTCACCTGATCGACATGTGCCCGCTGCGCTCCCTCGACGAGCACTTTGACGGTGCCATCCGGCAACTTCAGCATCTGGAGCACGGTCGCGATGCTGCCGATCGAGTACAGGTCCTCGGCGGCGGGATCGTCCTTTGCCGCGGACTTCTGCGCGACGAGAAGGATGTGCTTGCCGGCATCCATGGCGACGTCGAGCGCCTTGATCGATTTCGGGCGTCCCACGAACAGCGGGATCACCATGTGCGGGAACACGACGACATCGCGGAGCGGAAGGAGCGGCAGCGCGGTCATGTCGATTGCGGCAGTGAGTTCAGTGGCCATGCGAGTCTCTGGAGAAGGGGTTCGATACCAAAATGGGGCCACGCGCCGTCGCTGTCAAGCCGGATGCCTGAATTAGCTGAAAACCCCTTTGCCGGCATGACGTTGCGCGACAACAACGCGGGTTGGGGGCCGAACTCAACGCCTGCTCTCGACCCGTGGATTTGATCGCGCAAAAGGATTGACAAGCGCCGAGAGGCTGCGTTCGCGCTGCCTCGCTTGTGCCAGCCAGGTCGCGGCCTCGCGCGGGTTCGCTGTTTCCAGGCTCGCGCTGCTAACTGTGAGCCGAAGCGACCTTTGGCGGCTCGGCGAACATCAGCAGCGGCTTGCCGTCGTTGGCGATTGTCGCTTCGTCGACCACGACACGGGCAAGGTTGCTGTGTGAAGGCAGGTCGTACATGACGTCGAGCAGCACCTGCTCCAGGATCGAGCGCAGGCCCCGCGCGCCGGTCTTGCGAGCGAGCGCCTTGCTGGCGATGGCGCGCAATGCGCCTTCCCGGATCTCGAGCTCGACGTTCTCCATCCGAAACATTTTCTGGTACTGCTTGATCAGCGCGTTCTTGGGTTCGACGAGGATCTGGATCAGCGCCGCTTCGTCCACCTCTTCGAGCGTCGCGACCACCGGCAGCCGGCCGACGAATTCGGGGATCAGCCCGAACTTGATCAGATCCTCGGGCTCGGCTTCGCGCAGGAGCACGCTGATGTTCTTGCGATCATCCGGGCTCGACACCTCGGCGCCGAAGCCGATGCCGGTCTTCGCCGTGCGGTGACGGACGATCTTTTCGAGCCCGTCGAAAGCGCCGCCGCAGACGAACAGGATGTTGGTGGTGTCGACCTGCACGAACTCCTGGTTCGGATGCTTGCGCCCGCCCTGCGGGGGCACCGACGCGATCGTTCCCTCGATCAGCTTCAATAGCGCCTGCTGGACGCCCTCGCCGGACACGTCGCGGGTGATCGACGGGTTGTCGCTCTTGCGCGAAATCTTGTCGATCTCGTCGATGTAGACGATGCCGCGCTGCGCCTTCTCGATGTCGTAATCGCACTTCTGCAGGAGCCGATGACGAACGGCACATCGAGGAGCCGCGCGAGCGTCTGCGCGAGCAGCGTCTTGCCCGAGCCCGTCGGGCCGATCAGCAGGATGTTGCTCTTGGCGAGCTCGACCTCGTCGTCCTTGCCGCCCGTCTCGAGGCGCTTGTAGTGGTTGTAGACGGCGACCGACAGGATCTTCTTGGCGAGGTCCTGGCCGATCACGTACTGGTCGAGGATCTGGCGGATCTCGTGCGGAGTCGGCAGCTTGTTCTTGTCTGCGCGCGCCGACTCCGCCGTCGTGCCTTCCTCGCGGATGATGTCGTTGCAGAGCTCGATGCACTCGTCGCAGATGAACACCGACGGCCCGGCGATGAGCTTCCGCACCTCGTGCTGGCTCTTGCCGCAGAAGGAGCAGTACAAAAGCTTGTCGCCGGTGGATTTCTCGGCCATCAGTCCAATGGATCAGTGATAAACCTGTTTGCCAATCAAGCGCCTGGGCGCCGAATTTGCCAAAATCGCCGCAGAATCACTGCAGAATCACTTTACCCGCCCTACACCCGCTTCTGCAAGACCTTGTCGACCAGGCCGTACGCCTGGGCTTCCTCGGCGGTGAGGAAGTTGTCACGCTCGGTGTCCCGGGCGATCTGCTCGATCGGCTTGCCGGTATGCAACGCCATCAGCTGGTTCAGCCGTTCGCGGAGCTTCATGATGTACTTCGCGTGAATCGCCACGTCCGAAGCCTGGCCCTGAAACCCGCCCAGCGGCTGGTGGATCATGACGTCCGAGTTGGGCAGCGCGAAACGCTTGCCCTTCGCGCCCGCCCCGAGCAGGAAGGCGCCCATCGACGCCGCCATCCCGACGCACAGCGTCGATACGTCCGGCTTGATGAACTGCATCGTGTCGTAGATCGCGAAGCCCGCCGCGATCGATCCGCCCGGCGAGTTGATGTAGAAGTGGATGTCCTTGTCGGGGTTTTCCGATTCAAGGAACAGCATCTGCGCGACGACCAAATTGGCGGTCGCGTCGTTCACGGGACCGACGATGAACACGACGCGCTCTTTGAGCAGTCGCGAGTAGATGTCGTACGCGCGCTCGCCGCGTCCGCTCTGCTCGATCACCATGGGAATCAGGCCCAGGCCCTTCGGTTGCGTCATGTTGGCCTCGTGAGTGTTTCGCGCGTCGTTGTCGCCGCGACATTGTACCGTGAGTCGGAACACCCGCGCCGCGACGACGCGCACGGACGACCGGTGGGCGGAAGGTGGGGACGATCGGCGCCGCGACAACCACCCGTGCCGGCCAGCCCTCGTGTCGACTACAACCGCGGGCGACTTGCGTTGGCGGATCAGTGCTGCGGCGGTCCCATCAGTTGGTCGAACGTCGTCGGCTGATCGACCACTTTGGCGTGTCCGAGCACCCAATGCACGACGTTTCTTTCGACTGCCAGCGCCTCGAATTCGTTCAGCCGTTCCGGTTTTTCGTAGTGCCAGCGCACGACAGCTTCCGGTTGCTCGTAGGTCTGCGCGGCTTCCTGCACCAGGGCTTTCACCTGTTCGGGTTTCGCCGCGAGGCCGTGCGTACGCACCACTTCCGTCAGCACGAGGCCGAGTGCCACGCGATTCTCGGCGCTCGCGCGAAAGACGTCGGCCGAGAGGTTGATGTCCTCCGACTTCATCCCCTGCTGGCGCAGGTCGGCCGCCATGCGGCGCATCATCTCCTGGATTTCGAGCTCGACCAGCGACTTCGGCACGACGAGCTCGGCCTTCTGCCGCAGCGCGGCGAGCGCCTGGTCTTTCAACCTGGCCTCGATCTTGCGCTTCAACTCGAGCTCCAGGTTCGATGCGATCTCCGCCCTGAGCTCGTCGATGCTGCCACTCGCGATGCCGAATGCTTTCGCGAACTCGGCGTCGACGGCCGGCAGGTGCGGCTCCGCCAGCGCCTTCACCGTCAGCGTGAACTCCGCCTGCTTGCCCGCGACTTCCTTGCCGTGATAATCCGCGGGAAACGTGAGCGTGAACGTTTTGGTTTCGCCGACTCGCATGCCGGCGACCGCTGTGTCGAACTCCGGCAGCATTCGCCCTTCGCCCAGCACGATCGCGAAATCCTTGGCCTGTCCGCCGGGAAACTCGACGCCGTCGATGCGGCCGGAGAAATCGACGGTCGCCCGGTCGCCGGTCGCCGCGGGACGGGTGACCGGCTCGTAGCGTGTCCGTTGCTTGCGCAGCACCTCGATCGTTTTTTGCACATCCGCGGGGCCGACGTCGGCAACCGGGCGCTCGATGGCAGCGGTCGCAAGGTCGCCGATGCGCACTTCCGGATAGACCTCGAAGACCGCCGAGAACTCGAGTTGATCGGGCGCAGCCGAAGCGCTGGGGCGCGGCTCGATCCGTGGATAGCCGGCGACGCGCACGTTCTGCTCGCGGATCGCGTCGTTGAAGCTCGCCTGCACGCGGTCGGAAATCACTTCGGAGCGAACCTGCGGGCCGTACTGCTGCGCGACCATCTTCATCGGCACCTTGCCGGGCCGGAATCCGGGGACCTTCACGTTCTTGGCGAGGCGCGCGAGGCGACGCTCGACCTCGGTCTCGATCTCGACCAGCGGAACGGCCACGTTAAGGCGCCGTTCGAGCTGGCCGATCGTTTCCAGGCTGGTTTGCATGTGCGTCGAATCCTTGCTATTTTGAGCCGCTGGTGCGAAAGGGGGGACTCGAACCCCCATGGGCTGCCCCGCCGGCTCCTAAGGCCGGTGCGTCTACCAATTCCGCCACTTTCGCAAGCTTTGTCGTGGGCGGCTTCAGGCAGTCTCCACGTGGCCGAATCCACCGCTGGCAGCCGCTTTCGCTGAACGCGCAAGTATAGCCGAACCGGAACGCGGTCGCCAACGGAACCCCGAGGCTGCGTATCTCTCGTGCCTCCGGGGAAACATGTTTTTTCGGCGCAATACGCGCCCCGCTACGCGTGTCGGTCGCCCATTACGAAAATTTCCCGGTGGCATCGTTCCTGGTCCCGCCTTCGCTCCGCGGGGCGGTGGTGGCGATTTACCGGTTCGCGCGCGCCGCCGACGATCTGGCCGACGAGGGCGACGCAACGCCCGCAGAGCGGCTCGCTGCGCTGGACGGATATCGACGCAGTCTCGAGCCGATCGCCGTCGGTGATCCGCCGGCCGAAGCGCCCTTCCCGGAGCTCGCGGCAGCAATCGCCCGCCACGGCTTGCCGTTGGCGCCCTTCCATGACCTCCTCTCGGCCTTTCGGCAGGATGTGACGACGTTACGCTACGCGACGTTCGCCGCTCTCCTCGACTACTGCCGGCGCTCCGCCAATCCAATCGGGCGTCTACTGCTGCACCTCTACGGCGTCGCGACACCCGTAAACTTCGAACGCAGCGATGCCATCTGCACGGCGCTGCAACTCGCGAATTTCTGGCA
>WNFY01007089.1_pt1 | contig 10925 bp, 10 predicted proteins | sample 5400091 | NCBI WGS metagenome assembly WNFY01 (sample SAMN13153364, study PRJNA577476) | soil metagenome | isolation source: 60 cm soil or saprolite under grassland replicate 1 | place: USA:California | collected 2016-06-15
GGAGACGATCAAGCATAAACTGGCAGTGCTCAAGGAGCATTGCGAGACGGTGGGACGTGACTACGCCACTATCCACTGCACGACTGGCACCGTCTGCTCCATCGCCGATAGCGATGAAGAGGCCCTCGCCTTGGTCCCGGCTAATGTCATAGGCCAACTGAAAGATACCTCTCTGGTGGGCAGTCCCCAGACAATTCGCCAGCGTATCGCCGCATTGGAGGCCCTTGGCATTCATGAGCTTATCATCGATTTCCTTAGCGCGACCGACCTGACTTCCCTCTACCGCTTCGCGCAGGAATTCATCGCTCAGTAATACTCCTATCGCCTGGCTTAGCAGAAACCCATCCGCTGCTGCTGGCACCAATATGTCTCCTAGGAACGAGGCTCTGTGCTTAAAGATCTCCTCGGGGATGGCATCAGGAGCAAGATACGCACACAGCCGGAGGAGTTCGGCAGCCGCGGGATTCTTCTCTTCTACTTTTTGAAAGGAGAGCGACCAGGTTGTCGCCACCGACTCGGGATGACCCGGAGAGAGTTCCCCGCGTATTGTGAGCTAACGCTCCTGTTGCGCAAGTGAGTAAAGGTTCCAATACCTGCGCACAACGCATACCGGCGATGGGCTTTTCTGCTGCAGGTGATTGTATAGCTGTCCCGACACCTCCCACCATAGATATGCTAAAATGAGGCTTAGATAGACTCGGCCACAATCTGCTCGGCTCTCAGAGCACGATTGCCAACTATCTGGCGTTCAATAGGAGATAGGTATGACGGATGCTCTCGATGCCCCCGTGCAGGAAGCATTGAATAAGCCTTCACCTTCGCGTGCCGCATAGTTACGCAAGACCAGTCAAAAGGGGAAACTCCCTCCCAACTAGTAGCTAAGAGGGTGGAGAGGCTGAATCGAGGAATTCCGTGATGATCGGTAGGAGCAGGTGGGTGCGGCTCATGAGCCCATGATAGGGTGGAGCCCAGCCCACATGCGTGGTGGCCGGCAGCACCGCGAGCGAGGCTCGCGGCAGACCATCCATGTCGCCATCGGCCTTGCTGCCGCCCAGCAGGCCAAAGAACTCCACCGCGTGCGCCAGGCGCAAGCCGTCTGCGTCCCCGACCAGGATCAGGGCTCATCTTAGCAACGAAGACCGGCCAGGCTTCGGGCCTGGGCGAGGTCTGCAGATAGGCGTCGTGGATCGGGGTCCCGGCAAACGTGTCGACGCTGATCGAGGCCATGCCCGCGAGGACCTCGGGATACCACCCATCACGCTTGAAGGCGGTCGAGGCGAGTACTAGCTTGCGCACCACCTCTGGATGCCGGATGGCGGTTTGGAGGCCGACGCCCCCACCCAGGGAAAAGCCGAAGAGGTCGGCCTGTTCGAGTCCGAGATGCCTGATCAGGGCGGCGATGTCGTCGGCCATCAACTCGAAGCGCAGCGCGCGCTCGGTGTCGGCTGTATGCCCGTGCCCCTGCAGCTCGACGCCGATGACGCGGCGCGTCGTAGCCAGCTGCGGCACCAACTCTCCCATCGCCTCAACGGTCATGAAGCCGCCGGGAAGCAGGACCAGCGGCTGCCCGCTCCCGCGTATCTCGTAGTAGAGGTCCAGGCCGTTGACCGGGGCGTAGCCGATCTCGTGGTTCTTGTCTGTGGTCATGTTTGCTCTCCTTCGTGAGTGACTACAATGTGAGGTGCTATGTGCAAGGGAGTCCCCCTGTCCTCTTCTCAAAGTGGTATCCAAAATCTGCCTATTGGAAACGGTTGTCTCGACCTTTGAAGAACTCCACCAGCACAGGAACGAGGACTTCGTCAGCCGGGCCGTGATCTTGACCTGCCAGAGTACGATGCTGGGCATTGGGGAGGAGGTCTACCAGCGTTTGAGTCCCGTTGTGAAAAAATGCATGGCTTGCCCCTCCGACCATGACGAGCGTGGGCACAGTGACAGAAGCCCACTTCCTGAGTGTCGATGGATTGCCTCTCATGGTATCTCCCATGATGGTGCCATCATAAGGGATCGTATGCGCCACAGCCTCTATTTGCGGCCACATGGGCGAGTTTCGCATTTGGGCAACCATTTCGGCAGGCACGAGCATCGCATCGGTCATGAAGTACTCGACTGCCTCGCCCCGGCGACCTGCCGCGATCAGCTCGTTGAGATGCGCTACGTAATCCTGCGGTACCGGGGGGCGACTGTCGTCGATAATGAATGGTGGCTCGTATATCGCCAGTTTCTCGATCTTGCTGGGGAGCAGGCGCGCTGCTTCCAGGGCAAGAACCGCGCCGGAGGAATGACCGAAAACGAACGCGGATCCGCCCGCCTCGGTGATGAGAGTTTCGATATCTTCGACCTCGCGTTCGACCGCATAGGGTGGTGTATCGCCGCTGTCACCTCTGCCACGCCGGTCGTAGGCGAAGACGGTGAAGTGCGGCGCAAGGTGAGCCGAAATTGCTGCCTCGGCTGCCCGAGTAGCGGTTGCACCGGCTACCAGGATAAGCGCGGGTCCCTGACCCGACCGATCAAACGCGATAGAGGTGCCGTCGCTTGAACGTACGTTTCTCATGTCCATTTCTCCTTGTATGTAGTTACCGTTTATTTACTCTTGTCGTGGTTATCTGCCTTAATGATCTCTCCTTTTCATTATACACTAATTGCTTAATTAAGTCAATACTTAAATACCTGAGAAGAAGTGGAAGAGATGGCACAAACACATCTCTCTCTGGATTGCCAGAAGTTACTGTCGCTGATTGAAACGCATAGCAAACTTGCAATTTAATGTATTCGGAAAGAAGACTACTGCCAGCCAGTAGGCCACCACTACTAGCGCACACCAGCGCGCCCAGCTCGGTGCAAACCGCCCGGAGGGAAAGAGATAGAAGAAAATGACGAGTGATGCCTCTCCCGCCCCAAACAGCAGGATGCCGTAGAGAGTGGGAGAGAAGCCCAGCCGGTGCAGGTCTTGCAGCACTTGGGGAGTGAAGTTGAAGTTCGCCACATAGGTGTCTGGCAGCGCAATGAGATTCAAGTGACCTGGGTTTCCTCCCATTTTAGCTTGCAGGCGTTTGCAAGTGTACTCAGCAGTAGTGACCTACCACGGTGGTACTTCAACAGCATCCTGACATCGGTGGTTATCTCTGTGGCTACCGTCGTGCTGGCGAGTCTGGCGGCGTATGCGTTCTCGCGCATTACCTTCGGTGGGAATGGAGTGTTGTTCTGGATCATCCTGGCAGGGATCATGATTCCTGGGCAAGTACTCATCGTCCCGCTGTTCACACTGATGCAGTCGTTCGGGATGGTGGATACCTACTGGGGCATTATCCTGCCGCAGATTGCTTCCCCCTTTGCAGTGTTCATCTTCAAGCAGTTCTTTGACGGCATTCCCCGTGACTATGAGGAGGCCGCCCTGATGGACGGAGCCAACCGCTTGCGCGCCTACTGGCAAATCGTGATGCCACTGGCGAGACCAGCGATCGCTACCGTGGCAATCTTGACCTTCGTGGCGTCCTGGAACAACTTCCTCTGGCCGTTTATTGTGGTCACTGACACCAAGATGATGACCGTGCCAGTAGGTCTGGCGACAGTGCAGACCTCCTACGGCATCCGCTATGCCCAGATCATGGCTTCCGCCATCCTTGGTGGGCTGCCTGCGTTGATCATATTCCTCTTCTTCCAGCGGCAAATTGTGGAGGGTCTAGCGGGTGGTCTGAAGGAATAAGAGTATAGAGAAGCCATGTGCAGATGTGTGTTTCAAGTCGCTTTGGTATTCAGTAGTAGATGCCCGTGACCCTCACATGATCGTGGTATCAGAGGAGGGCCACTCTATTATTCCAAGGGAGTCAAATGGTACGATCAAGACAGGATAGCTTGCAGGCGAAGAAAAACACCCTTCACCCACGTCCCCAACTTACCCGTACCCGTTGGATTGATCTCACAGGAGCGTGGGGATTTGCCTATGACGACGACAGGCGAGGTCTTGATGAGTCCTGGCAGGCGCGTGCAGATGTCTACACGCGCACCATTGAGCTACCCTTCCCACCTGAATCGCCTGCAAGTGGTATTGGCGATACCAGCTTTCATCCCATCGTATGGTATCGACGCACTTTTCAAGTTCCCTCCGTAGACGCTGGGAAGCGGCTACTCCTGCACTGTGGAGCGGTCGATTACCGGGCGCATGTATGGGTAAACAGTCAATTGGTTGCAATATACGAGGGTGGACAGACTCCCTTTAGCGCAGATTTCACAACGGCACTGCATTCGAGTGAGGATCAGGTCATTGTTATCCGTGCTGAGGATGCACCGCTTGACCTGGCGCAGCCTCGCGGCAAGCAGGACTGGCAGGAGCAGCCGCATAATATCTGGTATCATCGTACAACAGGTATCTGGCAGCCAGTTTGGCTTGAACCAGTTGACCCTACACATATTACACAGGTGCGCTGGACTCCTGACCTTGATTCAGGGCTGCTCGACCTCACTGTGACCCTCCAACGGCAAGAAGAGCCTCTGCACCTTCATGTACAACTCAGTTTGCACGGTATAACACTTGCTGATGACATATACCTGGTGCAAGGAACAGAGGTGCAACGACAGATTGCATTCGACCGTGCAGGCATGATGGACAGAAGTATGTTGCTCTGGTCGCCTGAGTACCCAAACCTCATCGATGCAACGCTCACTTTGCTCACAGGAAATGAAATCGTCGACGAGGTACAGAGCTATGCTGGATTACGCAGCGTTGGTGTAGCTCATGGACGCTTTCTGCTTAATGGACGCCCCTATTATCTGCGTCTTGCTTTAGAGCAAGGGTACTGGCCTGAGTCGCACCTTGCTGTTCCCAATAATGAAGCACTACGTCGCGAGGTAGAATTAGCGAAAGCACTCGGATTCAATGGCGTACGTATCCATCAAAAGGTCGAGGATCCTCGCTTCCTCTACTGGTGTGATCGCCTCGGCCTTCTGGTCTGGGGCGAAATGGCCAATGCCTATGTCTTCTCTCCCAGTGCTGTGGAGCGCCTGGTACGCGAATGGCAGGAAGTACTTGCTCGCGATTACAGCCATCCCTGCATTGCAGTATGGGTTCCATGTAACGAAAGCTGGGGCATCCCTAATGTGGCTGATGACCCAACTCAGCGTCACTATGTGCAGGCCCTCTACCACCTGACCAAAACCCTGGACCCGACACGTCCCGTCATTGGCAACGATGGCTGGGAGCATGTCATCAGCGATATCTATAGCGTCCACGACTACTCCTTTGAAGGGACTATCCTGCGAGAGCGATATGGAAGTACTGAAGCAGTTGAACGCACGCTGCACAAGGTGCAACCGCACGACCGCGCTCTGGCGCTTCCTGGCTATCAGCGCACAAACGAGCCAATTATGCTGACCGAGTTCGGTGGCATCAGTTACTATCCTCAACCTGGCGAACCATGGCATGGCTACGGTACCGTCACAAGCAGTGACGCCTTCCTTTCTAAATACCGCGAACTCGTCGATGCCATCCTGGACAGTCCGGCCATCGCTGGCTTTTGCTATACTCAATTAACCGACACCGATCAGGAAACCAATGGTCTGCTGACTGCAGAGCGCGAACCAAAGCTCGACCCGGCAGCCATACGCCAGATTACAAGCCGGTCCTCGGCAGCGGTGCCAGGTGATGTGATTCGCCAGATGCAGAAGGTTCAAGAAACTACCCCATTTGAGGGTGATAATACGCAGGTCGTACAATGAAACTCCTTGTAAAGGGACTTCATAGCCCTATTAATGGTTTTCGCAAGGGTCCTGGTCTTCCCTCACTTGAAGTCGATTGTCGTACTCAAGTAGAGTTCATCAAGGGAGGCAGGATGATGCGTGCTGTCCTCATCGACAAGCCCAAAGGCGTGCGGGTCGAAAGTCTTCCTGACCCAACACCCCATCCAGACGAACTGATCATACGAGTGGGAGCCTGTGGTATATGTGGCACTGACTTGCATATTGTTGATGGCGACTCCCCGCTGGTGCGCTACCCGATCGTGCCAGGTCATGAGTCAGAGGTCACTGATTTCTCGCATAAGGGTCATGATCCATTCTAACTCGTTCTCTATCTGATGTCTGAGGAACGAAATCACGCGCTTTCCTCCCTGCTGCTCTGGCTCCAGGTCAGCATCCAGATCTTCGGACATGTGGATCAGGTGGTTGCGCATCACGGCTTCCCTCGTGCGTAGGATGTGGAGGCGGTCAGGGACACCGAGCAAATGAAAGAATGCGACTCGTACCAGAAACTCGGAGTCATCGAGCGCTATCTCTAGTGGGTAGGTGCGCAGTAATCCTAGCAGGGCCTCTTCGCCGTGGCTGGTCAGAGAATAGACATTACGGTCAGGTCGCCCCTGCGTATGCTCCACCTCACAGACAACCGCGCCCCTCTCCTCGAATCGCCTGAGTGCGGGATATAGGAGTTTATTATTGAGAGGGATCATTCCACGAAAGGTTCGCTCGACGCGTTTCTTTATTTCATAGCCGTGCGCGGGCTGGCTGGTCAAGTGTGACAGAATGAGAATATCAATATACATAGTTGAGGTTTCTCCTGAGTCTCGGAACGTGCATTGTCTTCTTGATGTTCATAGTCATACAGATCTCTCCATTCCAAGCTTATCCTTTGAGACCGCTCGATATGAACGATGCGATGATCTGGCGTTGCATGGCGAGATACAACAGGACGACCGGAGCAGCTGCAACCAACGAAGCTGCCAAAATCTGCGTGTAATTGGTGGCATATGCCCCACGGAAGAGAGCCAGTCCTAGAGGGACAGTCGTATAGTCTGGGCTCTGCACAACCAGTAGCGGCCATACAAAATTGTTCCAACTCGCAAGGAATGTCAGCACAGCCAGCGCCGCAAGAGCAGACCGTGAGGAAGGGAGAACGATGAACCACAATATCTGGAGTTCGTTGCACCCATCGAGGCGTGCTGCTTCCAGCAGCGCGTCGGGCAACCGGCTCATGAATTGCCGCATCATGAAGATGCCGAAGCCGCTTACAGCACCAGGGATGATTAGCCCTGCATACGAATCGAGCAAATGCAACTGCCGGACGAGGACGAAGAGCGGGATCATGATCGCTGGAAACGGAACCATGAGGGCGGCAAGGACAACCGCGAAGAGGACATTCCGTCCCGGGAAGCGAAGCTTTGCAAATCCGTATCCCGCCAGTGCTGACGTCAGCAGGGTTGTAGCGGTGACGACCACAGCCACAACCGCACTATTCAGGAAATATCGCCCGAACGGGGCTGCCTGAAAGGCATTGGCGTAATTTTCGACATGTAATGCAGGTGGAATCCACGTGATCACACCAGTGAAAAGACTATCATTCGTGGTAAGCGATGACATGACTGTCCAGTAGAGCGGGATGGCGATGATCAGCCCCAGCAGGGCGAGGGACAAATGCACCAGGAAAGCTTTCACTGGAAGGCGATATCGCAGGCGTACCTTTATCTTTGATCCATTAAGATAGGGTTGGCGAAAAAGCGTTGCACTCATGATCATATATCCTTCGGTCGAAGTATGTAAAACTGGACATAGACGACGAGTAAGGATAGTAGGAGCAGGATAAACGACATTGCTGTCGCTTTACCTATGTTGAGATAGCTGAACGCCGTATCGTAGATGAGTTCGGCCAGAGGTCTGGTTGCATCAGCAGGGCCTCCTTGTGTGAGAAGGTATGGCTGGGCAAACAACGTCAGTGCATTCGACGTCGCAATGACGACGACAAAGAGCAATACTGGTCGGACCAACGGAAGTGTAATATGCCAGGCCATCCTCAAGACATCTGCCCCATCAATGCGTGCAGCCTCGTAGTAATCATGCGGGATGTTGCGCACCCCTGCAAGCATGATGACTGTGAAGTAGCCAAGATTCGTCCAGATCAACATAAAGATCAACGCGGGCAAGGCCCACCGGGCGTCTGTCAACCAGGGGATAGCCAGTCCAAGACCAGCATTGATGATCCCGTTCCCCTGGTAGAACATGCTCCATACAATAGCGGTTACGACCGTGGGGAGAATGGTGGGAAGGAAAAACAGCGGCTGATACCAGCCGGTGAAACGCACACGGGTATCAAGCAGCAAGGCGACCACGAATGCTAGAAGGGCAGAGGGCAAGGTCGTCCCCACTGCAATCTCCAGTGTGACGATCAGGGATTGATGGAACTGCGTATCACCCAGGAGATCGCTATAATTGCCGAAGCCCTGCAACACCGGCGTTCCAACAAGCTGCCAGGTAGTGAAACTCAAGTAGAGGGCACTCACCATCGGGTAGACGACGAAGATGAACAAAGGAAGGATTCCCGGTAGGACGAAGAGCAGGCCAATTATCGCCCGGCGTTGTGCCAACGTCATGTGGGTGCGTACTCGTCTCTTCGAGTATCGTCGGCTATCTACCTTGCCGAGTTGTTCACACATAATTGCCTCCTCTCAACCTACACATCTTGTGTGGCCGCTCGCAGCACATTGGGAGGAAGGGGCCACCAGGCTGCCTGGTGGCCCCTCCATGCTTACATCAGGGATTGAATTTCGCCCTGGGCCTGATCAAGCGACGCCTGGGCGCTTTGACCATTGAGGACAGATCGTTGGATGGCCCTCTCGATGATGTCCGTTATCTGTGTGAAATGTGTGAGAGACGGAAGAAATACCCCGCTGCCGAAGGCCGCCTTGAAAACTGCCCAGTGCGGGAAGTCCCTGGTGACCGGCCCATTCAGCGTGGCGTTATCACCCAACCACAGCCCGGCGTCTTTGAAGTAAGTGTCACCGTTGTCAGCGAGATAGCGTGCGAATTTCCACGCCTCCACCTGGTATTGCGAAGTTTTGGAGACGTACAGGCCGAAGCCATAGAGGTCTGCACCGCTATCAGGGCCATTCGCAAAGCGCGGCCAGGGGCCGATAGTGTAGTGCTTATACACTTGCGGAAAGTCTTGTTGGAGAACACTGACCTCGAATGTACCACCATAGCTCGTCATGGCTGCGGTCCCATTGCCGAACAGGTCTACACCTCCACTAGCGGGCGACAATGATGGATCATAGATCTTCCAAACATGGGCGAAGTCGTCCCATGTTTGAAGGGCCCTGACAGCGGCAGGTGAATTCACGGAAGCTATCTTGCCATCCTTGCTGAAAAGGCTTCCGCCCGCTTGATGCGTCATAGCATCAAGATTGAGAATATCGGTGAGACTGTTGTAGAGGGTAGGCGTGAACCCTTCTTGCTTAGTCCTGCCATTGTCTCGGACCGTGAGTTTTGACCCGATCGTTGCTACATCTTGCCAGGTCTTGGGGAAGTCTTTGACCGGATCAAGTCCAACAGCCTGAAATCTGGCGGTGTTGACCCAGAATACATAGCTTGAGATCTCATGGGGAACGCCATAAACAGCCCCTTTGTAAGAAAACCCATTAACGATGGAGGGGAGGTATCGCGCGGCAAACGCATTCTCATCCTTCACCCCGAAAGACACGTAATCGATAGGTGCGATGAGTCCCCGCTGTTCTAACGCCAGAGCATAGGATTGGAAATAATTGAAGATATCTGGCCCACTCCCACCAGCGAACGCGGTGGTGAGCTTCGTGGATAAGCTGTTGATATCCACAGGCAGATAGGTAACCTTAACATGGGGATGAAGCGTTTCATAGCGAGCAATGAGTTGTTGTTCAATCTTGTTAACCGGAGGATTGACATGCGTCCAATAGGTAATAGTAACAGTGTTGGACGGGGCAGTCGTCGATGTACAACCTGTCGCTATTGACGAAAGCAATAAGGCGATCAGCATGTAAATACTTGCATTCAGGCGTGTGCACGTAGTTATGTTCTTCATTGCGTTGCGTACCTCCATTCTAGCTATGATAGAGACAACTGATCTATCGATCTCTTTCGCCATCAGGCCTTTAAGATCGATTTGTAGGTAACAGTACACTAAGATACTGATATAGGTAACAGTACACTAATATATCGCGATTGTCAAGGGGTGGGGACTGACATCCCGTCATAACTGGGAGGGGAGGTGATAGAATCAGGAAAAACGGAACAAACGGGAGGAGAAAGTAGCAATGGAGTGGCAAGCGAACTGGGAAGGGCCGAGGCCTCGCTATGTGCAGCGTTTTGATGGACTGCTCTTGGATGCACGCACCCGACGGACGTTTCAAGCCAGCAGCAAAGGGATTATGGCGGCAGGCACACTGATCTGCCAACGCATCGCCGCGTGTTCAGCGATGCTGGCTCACGTCAAGGATGGAGGCCAACGCATCATCCGCTTGGCGACTGGGGAGAGTACGAAGCGATCGCAGGTCGATGCCGAGCATCTGACGGCGCAGTTGCGTGAGGTGGCGGTGGAGCAGTTAGCACAGGCTCTCGAGGACGAGGTGTGGCTGATCGCCGATGGCTCGGATCTGCGCAAGCCCTATGCCGAGGCGATGCCGGCCTTGATGCAAGTGCGCGACTTAGATGAGCGTTTGGTGCCGGGCTATCGCACGCTGAATGTGCTGGGCATCACGCCTGGGCGGCGGGGCATCCTGTATCATCGACTCGAGAGTCAGTGAGGAACCCGGCGATGTCGCGTGAACCAGCCGAAGTGCAACAAGCTTTAGAGACGGTGAGCCAGGCCGTCGCACAGCTTCGATCGGGCAAGCGGATCACCTGGATTCTCGACAGTGGCTTTGACGATATTGCGGTGTGGCACACCATTTGGCAGGATCAGGATCATGTGGTGTGTCGGCTCTACCATACCGATCGCCGGGTGGAGTTCCAAGACCATGCGGGACAGTGGCAACAGGGGGACATTGCCCAAGCCTGTAGGCAGTTGCGGCCCGTAGCCCGTGCGGAAACGAGTCTGGAGGTGCAACGGGGCAAGCAAGCACGCCCCAAGCAGCAACCCGTGGTAGTCGACCTCTCGGCTTGCCCACTGCGCTTGAGCTATTGGAGCAATGTGC
>WNFY01005982.1_pt1 | contig 10923 bp, 8 predicted proteins | sample 5400091 | NCBI WGS metagenome assembly WNFY01 (sample SAMN13153364, study PRJNA577476) | soil metagenome | isolation source: 60 cm soil or saprolite under grassland replicate 1 | place: USA:California | collected 2016-06-15
TCAGGGAGAAGTAGCCGTCAACTGAAATATAATTCGGACCGATGCTATCAAAAGCGGAACTCAACTCCCGCCGCCTCCAATACCGCACCTCAAAATCTTTCGCTGCTCGGAAACCACGCCTGAGCTGGTGATAAAGGCAGCGAACACCGAACACATTCGGCATCTGGACCTGGCATTGTCCACCCGCACGCAACACGCGCCTGACTTCTTGCAAGCTCGTGCGAACATCTCCCTTCGGAATATGTTGCATAACGCTATAAGAAAAAACCTGATCGAAAACACCGTTGCGAAAGGGCAGGTAACGTCCATCCGCGACCAGATACTGAGCCTCGATGCCAAGTTGTCTAGCGATGCGCCTGGCAGCCCGAATACCTTTTAGAGAGGGATCGATACCCACCGGCTGGTATCCTTTTCGGGCCGCAGCAATGCACCACCGTCCCCAACTGCAGCCGATCTCAAGAAACAGTTTGCCCTGGCCATCCGGCAATCTGATGTTCGGAATCGGGTATTCAGATATGTTCCCGACAAGGTGCTGATACAGCGAGCCATTAGTGGCGCCAATCGCGTTGCTGACAAAAGGATCGATCTCTCCTTCCCTCACGTTGAATTGCGGAAGCTCGGCTTTTTCTCCCGCTTCGGCAACCAGTAATGATCGGCTGCCTTCAATGTGATTCTGCTCAACTTCTGCCAGCAGCAGAATGGGAATTCCTTCCACGACCGAATAACGATGTCCGTTTCTACAGAGCAACGAACCGGGACGTTCGCTGAGAGAAAGCTTGTCGCGAGGACAGACGAGAATCTCTGATAGCCGCTCGTTCAGCGACGAAGGGGACAAATGCTGGGCGGAACTCGTCATGTCAAATCTGTGATCGGATTCTTCGAGATCATCTGTGCCAAGGTGCCGACTGCTGCCCAACATTTCTGCCCAACTCGACGGCTCGTTGCCCGCAGACCGAAATCGCGCCGACGGCACGCTCAAGTCGCAACTATCCCGATTGAGGCCTCTCACCGCGCGATCTCCAGCGCGGTTTGTAGGTCTTCTGCCGGAGGAGGTATCTGCCCGATCAGCTTCGACGATCGACTAGTCGAGACATCGACCCCGTTATCGAAACGTGCTTTTAGCCGAAGGAAGGGGTTTTCAAAGTAACGCCGTGAGAGGGCAGCTAAACCAATCGTGAAGCTCGCCGCTGCGAAGAACCGAAGGGCCATCACTGCAATATGTTCCCTGCCGGGAAGGGAAGGGTTCAGCCTTGCTAGGACGTGGTCCACCAGTTCGAACACCAACATATGAATTAGATACACACAGTAACTGATGTCGCCCACGAACCGAAGCGGAGCCAGATTGAGAATCGTTTTCCAAGGGCATGTTCCCAAGCGTAGTGCCATCGAAATGATCCCAACAAAAAAAAGATTTATGGCAATCGGCCTCAGTGCCATGCCCAGAAAGTGGCGGGCAGAGAGTATGCCGAACGGCGTCCCCACCGCGAATAAGAAGACGCTACTTGCGAAGGCGGCCCACATGACATTACGGATGCCAGCGCACGTTCCAAGTGGCCCCCGAATTAGAGAGGCCAGAACGGCTCCCATCGCCAGCGGAAGCCCGCTCAGACCATATGCAAACCCGAATCCGTGATAGAGAAGCACGAGCAAAACTGCGATTCCGCGGATCGAATCGAGCTCAGGCATTCGGGCGCGCAAAAACGGCTCCGAGTTAACCGTCTTCGAATGCGTTATAGGCGAATCTGACACGTAGATTGTCCGCAATTTTCGCCACGGTATCTTCTTAGTTGTGCCCATTCAAGTAGATTTGCGGATGCCCTGGCAGGCATTTAGGCGGGACACTTCATCGCCCCGCGGTTTCCTTCCCGAGATCAGCAAAAACAATCCCCAGGGTCCACTGAACTTCCTGACCAGAAATCGCGGATAGAGCTTCCACGCCAGTCGACACACCGCAGACTGAAAGCGGGCTGAGGGCGCATTTAGTAGCAAATCGCCGGGGCTGAAGACCTGCTGGATGTCTACTGACTCGAAGCCCTGCATCAACGCCCGGCCCTCTGCTTTTGTATAAGTCTTAGTCTCTGGGCTCTCCAGGTGATCGAAGACAGTCCGCCGCATCGATTTCCCGCGCCAGGCGCCATAGCGCAGCCACAGCATCATTCCGGTCAAAGACGGGTGGTGATACAGCATGATGCGCGCCTCGCCGCCGGGCTTCAGCACGCGCCACGCTTCGGCAAGGCATTGCGCTGGTTGCGGGGTGTGATGCATCACGCCATAGGAATAGACGACATCGAATGTATCCGCCGCGAATGGAAGGCGTTCCGCATCCGCGACACGCAAATCGGGTTCATAGCCCGCGAGCACACATCTGCGCTTTGCACGCTCAATCGAAATTGCGGAAAGGTCAATTCCGGTCGCATCGGCTCCCGCCCTCAGCCATTCCAGATAATCAGCGCCGATGCCCGCGCCGATCTCGAGCACTCGTAAGTCCCGAGCTGAGGAAAATTTGGCAAACTGTGGTATGTGCGGTTCCAGCGCGTAGCGAGAACGCAGGTGCGCCTCAAAGGCTTCGAAGTCCTCAGCGGCTTCCAAATACCGCGAGCCGCATGGCTCCGCGTTCCAAAAGTCCTGAACCTCGTCTTTGAGTTGCGAACTCTGCGCGCTTGCCATTTGTGAAGGGGATTTTGAGCCGGATAGTAACACGCACATGAGAAGTAACCCCGTGCATACTTATGCACATCCTCATTCACGTTAAGATGTTTTCGGCGATCTCTCTTCCTAATGCGAACACTGGCGGAACCCAGGCTGCCGCTGCGGCCCACGGATTCGATTGTCACCCTGCCTATCAGCGTCATCATTCCTGTGCGTAATGAAGCGCGCAATCTGCCGCGCTGCCTGGAATCCTTGCGTGGTGTTGGCGAGGTTTACGTTGTCGACTCCAACAGCAGCGACGAAACCGCCGAGATCGCGCGCTCGTTCGACGCGACGGTAGTCCAGTTCACCTATCGCGGCGGGTGGCCCAAAAAGCGGCAGTGGGCGATGGATACTTTGCCGATCACATACGAGTGGCTTCTTCTTCTCGATGCCGACGAGGCCCTCACTTCACAGCTCGCGGAAGAGATGCGCCGGGCGATCCAGGATTACAACTTCGATGGATATTACATCGCACTGCAGATGTTCTTTTTGGGGCGCGCGCTCCGCCACAGCGATGCAAGTTTCTGCAAGCTGTCTCTCTTTCGCCGCGGGAAGGGCCGATTCGAATGCCGCTTCAAGGACCAGAACAGCTCGATGTGTGACATGGAAGTGCACGAGCACGTCATCGTTGACGGGAATATAGGGATGCTCAGCAATACGCTGCTTCATCATAACTGCGACTCGCTCTCCCGCTACATCCAAAAGCACGATAACTACTCCAACTGGGAAGCCAGTGTGTGGCTGGATGGGAACCCGACCGAGCTTCCGCCTTCACTGTTTGCGACTCAGGCACAGCGCCGACGTTGGCTACGCAAGAAACTCTTTGCAGTTCCCGGATCCCCCGTTCTGTTTTTTCTTTACAAATACTTCCTTCGCCTGGGATTTCTGGATGGCAGACCAGGCCTGATTTATTGCGTGTTGCAGGGAATTCAGTTCTTCCACATCAAAGCAAAAATCTACGAACTGAGGATCGGCAAGACCTGACCATGTGTGGAATCAGCGGGATTGTCAATCACGGTGATGATGAAACGCTCAGGCGCATGACAGCGGTGCAAGCGCATCGCGGCCCGGACGATGCCGGAATTTGGAGCCGACGATTTCCCGATGGCTCCTACATGGGTTTGGGCAGCCGGCGGCTTGCCATTATCGATCTTTCTCCCAGCGGGCACATGCCGATGTGCAACGAAGACCGTAGCGTTTGGATTACCTACAACGGCGAGATCTACAATTTCCAAGATCTACGCCGCGAACTCCAGAGCAAAGGCCACCGCTTCGCATCGGAAACCGACACAGAGGTCATCATTCATCTTTATGAGGAAGAGGGCGAGGAGTGCGTGAATCGGCTGAATGGCATGTTCGCCTTTGCCATCTGTGATCTGCGCTCCGGCACGCCAAAATTATTTCTAGCGCGCGATCACTTCGGCGTGAAGCCGTTTTATTACTTCCATGAGGGAGACCGGTTCGCTTTCGCCTCTGAGATCAAGGCGTTGCTGGAAGTTCCCGGTGTCGAGGCCGAGCTTGATCCACAATCCCTGCACCAATATTTGACCTTCCTCTGGGTCCCCGATCCTCGAACCATGTTTCGCGGGATTCACAAATTGCCCGCGGGCCACTGCGCGACTTTTCGTGAGGGCCGGCTCAAGATCAAGCAATATTGGGATCTGACCTTTCCCCCTGCGGATGCGGCTTATTCTCGCTCGGAAGACGAGCTGGCCGAAGAGATTCGCGAGCGTTTCGGCCGCTCGGTCCAACAGCAGATGATCAGCGATGTTCCGGTCGGTGCGTTCCTCAGCGCAGGTCTGGATTCTTCCAGCATCGTTGCCATGATGGCGCAGGCCAGCAGCCAGCCGATCAGAACCTACACCATCACATTTCCCAAGAAGTACCGGATCGGTGAAAACACGCTGGATGATCCCGGCGTTGCGAGACGTCTCGCGCAGCAGTTCGGTTGCGAGAATCACCGCATCGTAGTCGAGCCGAATGTAGCTGACTTGCTACCGCGACTTACCTGGCACATGGACGAGCCCACGGCCGACCCGGCTATCATCACCGCGCATCTCGTGTGCCGCGAAGCCCGCAAAACTTCGACGGTTCTACTCTCCGGAGTGGGCGGTGATGAACTGCTCGCCGGGTATCGCAAATACATTGCGCACTATTGGGGAGCGACTTATCAGCGCATTCCGCTTGCATTACGTGGAGTGGTGCAACGCACAGTTGAGAATCTCCCCAGCATGCGGGGTTCTTCCTTCAAGGGAACAGTTCGTTTGCTCAAGAAGATGTGCCGTAGTGCCTTCCTTTCTGCGACGGATCGCTTCATTACGAATTGCACTTATCTCAATGCCGAGCAGAAAACATCAATTTACTCACGGGATTTCCGGGCCGAACTCGGTGGGTTTGATCCTTGCCTGATGCATCGTGCGGCATTCGAGCGCGTTGGGCACGCCGACTTCCTGAATCAAATGCTGTACCTCGACACGAAGATTTTCATGACGAGCCTCAATCTCACTTACAACGACAAAATGAGCATGGCATCTTCGGTTGAGGTTCGCGTGCCTTTTCTGGATCGTGAGCTGGCCGAGTTCGTGGCCTGGAACGTACCCCCGGCTTCCAAGCTGAAGGGATTTTTCCGTCCGGTCACTAAGCACATCCTTCGCAAAGCGATGCGAGATGTCCTTCCGAGCGAGGTACTACGCCAGCCAAAATCGAGCTTTGCGGCGCCAATCGACTACTGGCTCGCCCACGAATTGCGCGAGATGGCCGACGAACTTCTTTCTGACTCCCGGCTGCGTAGGCGTGGCTTGTTCAGCCCACAAGCCGTGCGCCGGTTCATCAGCGAACATCGCAGTGGCGCACAAGATTGGTCAATGCAAATCTGGCAATTTCTAACCCTCGAGCTTTGGATGCAGACCTTTCTCGACGCAACGTCGCCTCGCGTGATTCCCGTGCGGCAGGCGGCCACTGCATGAGACAAGTGCTCCAGTACGCGAACAACAGCGAAATAGCGGTAGCTGACGTGCCCACCCCCAAGCTGCTGCCTGGATGCGCTCTAGTCCGCATTGCTGCATCGCTCGTTTCTGCAGGAACGGAGCGCGCGGCGGCTGAATTTGCCGGAAAGAATCTATTTCAGAAAGCCAGTGCACGCCCTGACCTGGTTCGCGAAGTATTCAACAAAGTCCGCCGCGACGGGATCTTCTCCGCAGTGCAAGCTGTACGCAGCCGGCTTGACCAGCCGCTGGCGGCTGGGTACAGCAGTGCGGGGACGGTAGTTGCGATACACGAAAGCGTCACCGATATTAATACGGGCGATCGCGTCGCTTGCGCCGGCGCAGGCAATGCCACGCACGCTGAGATGGCCTGCATTCCGCGCTTATTGATGGCGCGTATCCCAAACGGCTCGGATGTTTCATTCGAAGAAGCAGCTTTCAGCACGATCGGCGCAGTTGCCATGCACGGCGTCCGCACAGCCGAGGCAAAGCTGGGTGAGGTCGCCGGAGTAATCGGTCTTGGCCTTCTTGGCCAGCTCACCATACAAATTCTGAAAGCGGCAGGGTGTCGGGTGGTCGGCATGGATCTTGTTTCCGACAGAGCTAAACTCGCCAAGAACTTGGGCGCGGATTGCACGACGACCGATCCAACTCAGTTCGCCCAACTTTGCTTCGATCAATCTCACGGCAGAGGCGCCGACATCCTCCTGATTACAGCAGAAACACCGAGCAGCGATCCGGTGAACCTCGCGGCAGAAGCCGCTCGGGACCGCGGCATGATCGTCGCCGTCGGTACAGTGGGAATGAACATCCAGCGCAAGCTCTATTACGAAAAAGAGCTCGATTTCCGCGTCTCGCGATCCTACGGACCCGGCCGTTACGACGCCGCTTACGAGCAGAAGGGCAGAGATTATCCGATCGGCTATGCGCGTTGGACTGAAAACCGCAACATGGAAGCTTTCCTCGAATTATTAGTTGACGGCAAAGTCGACGTGAAGTCGCTGATCACGCACCGTGTGCCCATCGAGCGCGCTTCAGATGCCTACGAAATTATTTCCAGCATCACGAACGAGCCTTTTCTTGGCGTGCTGATCACGTATCCGGACTCGGCGCAGCAGCACACGCGGCTCGAAGTGGTTTCCCGGAAGAAGCGCATTGATGCGGCTTCCGACCAGCCAGTTCGTCTTGGTGTGCTGGGGGCGGGTACTTTCGCGATGAACACGTTGTTGCCAGCAATGAAGAAAGTTAGTGGGTTGAACTTCATTGGAATATGTGCCGCGAGCGGCACTCACGCGCGCCACGCAGCCGAGAAATTCAGCTTTCGATATTGCGCGACGGATGAAGCTGAGATCATCAATGATCCGGCTCTGAACACTATTGTGATCGCCACCCGTCATCACCTGCACGCGCCGCAGGTCGTGGCGGCGCTCCAGGCCGGCAAGCACGTCTTCTGCGAAAAACCTCTTTGCCTCAAGGAAGACGAACTGGCCGAAATCATTGAGGCCTACAACCGCAGCCAACGTCACCTGATGGTCGGCTTCAACCGCCGCTTCGCACCTATGGTCCGGGAGATGAAGTTATTCGTAGAGAACATCCACGAGCCTCTGGCCATGCATTACCGCATTAATGCCGGACCGATGGCGCCCGACCATTGGATCAACGATCACGAGCAGGGCGGAGGCAGAATTCTTGGCGAGGTGTGCCACTTTATCGACCTGCTGGGCTTTCTTGCGGGCTCTGTGCCGCTCGAAGTACACACTCGCGCGTTGGCGGTAAATGACCAAGCGATCGTGGGCTTGGAATTTGCAAATGGATCGCAGGGGACGATCAGCTATCTTGCCAACGGCGATCGCTCCTACTCCAAGGAACGGCTCGAAATCTTTGGCGGCGGTGCAGTCGCAGTGCTCGATGATTTCCGCCGTCTAGAGTTGGTACGGAATGGACACAAGAAAGTAATCCGCTCGTGGCTGCGCCGGGACAAAGGCCATCGTGCTGAGTGGGAAGCGTTTTCCTCCGCTATTCGCGGTGGCAGCGAATCACCGATACCATTTCCCGAGATCGTGGCGACCACGCTCGCCACGTTACGCGCGGTGGAATCGCGATCCTCAGGCCGACCTACCCATGTTGACCTTCCCGATTTCCTGAATTCTCAGCTCCGACAGGTTCCCTCATGCTGATTCTCGGCCTCAATATGTTCCATGCGGACGCCTCGGCCGCCATCATTCAGGATGGCGAAGTAATTTTTGCCATTGCCGAAGAGCGCCTGAATCGGATCAAGCACTATGCCGGCTTTCCTTCGCTCGCCATTAAAGCCTGCCTCGACGCCGCGGGCGCAAAGATGACGGATGTTGATCACGTCGCCGTCGGTCAGGACAGCGATGCCAACCTCTCCCGAAAGGTCCAGTACGCGCTTGCGAATCCCGCCAAGATTCTGAATTTCATCCGCCTTCGCCAGCACAAGGAAGCAATGCGCGACGTGCGCTCGCTGATTGCCACCTCGCTTGACGTTGATCCGGCGCAACTCCGTTTTCAGGAGCATCACCTCGAGCACCACATTGCGCATATCGCGAGCGCATACTACTGCTCGCCCTGGGAAAAAGCCGCTGGCTTCAGCTATGACGGTTCGGGCGATTTCGTCTCGACCATGATGGCTCGCTGTGAGGGGAAAAAAATTGAAATTCTCGATCGCGTCTTCTTACCGCACTCGCTCGGCGGTTTCTACACCATGATTTGCGAGTTCATCGGCTACAAGAAATACGGAGACGAAGGCAAAGTCATGGGTCTGGCACCCTACGGCAAAGAGACCTACTGCGAGCAGATTCGACATATTCTCGATCTGAATGGCAGTCTTGCTCTGAACCTCAGCTACTTCAAGCCGTTGGGGAGTAACGAGGGAATGCAGATTTCATCAGACGGCACTGTAAGCCTAGCGCGCCATTTCTCTGATCGCATGGTGAAACTGTTCGGCGAACCGCGCCAGCCGCAAAGCGATATTACTCGGCGCGACATCGACTTGGCTTATGCTATGCAGCATTGTTTTGAAGAAGCTTCTTTTCATCTTCTGAACAATCTGCACAAGAAAGTTCCACTAGACAATCTCGCAATGGCGGGAGGTTGTGCGCTAAATAGCGTGGCCAATGGCAAGCTTTTCGCCCGGACTCCGTTCAAGCAAACTTGGATTCAACCGGCGGCCGGCGATGAAGGCCTAACAATCGGGGCAGCGCTTCACACCTATCACTCTGTGTTGAAGCAGCCCCGTCGCTATGCAATGAAGAATTCCTATCTAGGCCCGGAATTTTCTGACTCACAGATTGAATGCGATCTGAAGAAAGCGAATCTGCGGTACCGACGCCTCGAACGGGAACCGCTGCTCGATGCTGTCGCAGCCCAAATCGCAGCGGGCAACGTCGTCGGCTGGTTCCAGGGACGAATGGAGTGGGGGCCGCGCGCTTTAGGCAACCGGTCGATCGTGGCGCACCCCGGACTGCCCAACATGAAGGATGTTCTCAACGCCCGTATCAAGCACCGCGAATGGTTTCGTCCTTTCGCGCCTTCGATTATCGCCGAGCGCCAAAGCGAGTACTTCGAGCACGACCATCCTTCTCCGTTTATGCTCCACGTTTACAAGATCCGGCCGGCAAAACGTGCACAACTCTGCGCGGTGAACCACGTCGACGATACCGGTCGCCTGCAAAGCGTCAGCCGGGACGAAAACCCGCTGTACTACGATTTAATCCAGGCTTTCGAGGGCAAAACAGGTATTCCGGTAATCCTGAACACCAGCTTTAATGAAAATGAGCCCATTGTGTGCGCACCCGGTGAAGCCATCGACTGCTTCAAGCGCACTCGCATGGACGTGCTTGCCATCGGCCCTTATCTGGTCAGCAAGACTGAGAACTGAAGAACGTGGCGGCCCATGAAGCATACGCAATGGCAATAAGTACACGGCCAGAATTGCGCATTTCGCAGGTCGCTAGGTTCCCTGGCCTTCGTGCCCTCGCTTGGGATGGAAACGTCTTGTACGCATCACGCGGCTATGACTTGCTGTCTGCCATCATGGACGGGAGTCCCATCCGCTGGCAGACCGTAGCCAGGTACAATCCCACTTGGTGGCGCAACCTGACGGTGCGTTCCCGTCTCACGTTCCGCCTGTTTCGCGATGGATTCCACGCCCTCGCGGTTCTTTCTTCTGGCTATCTAATCGCGGCAGTTCCCGGCGCAATTGTAGTTCGCTCGCCAGGCAGCCGGTATTTTCGCGTCTCTCACAAGGTTCTGCGCGGCACCCGGCCTCTGCATATCGCCGTCGCGTCGAATGATCACATCTTCTGGGGCGAGTATTTCGATAATCCGCGTCGTGACGAAGTTCACATCTACGGATCAACCGACAAAGGCGCCACCTGGGAAATTGCCTACACCTTTCCACAGGGCGCAATCCGTCATGTTCACAATATTGTCTACGATGAGTGGGAGGACTGCCTCTGGGTGCTCACCGGAGACAACGGCGCCGAATGCCAAATTTTGCGCGCATCCTGCGATTTCAAGCATGTATACGCAGTGGCCTCCGGCAAGCAGCAGGCGAGAGCGGTTGCTTTGGTGCCCACGCGGGAGGCGCTATATTTTTCCTCCGACACCCCATTCGAAACAAATCACATCTATCGTTACAGTCGCCAGGGAATCCTCTCACAAGTTGCCGAACTCAACGGTTCTTCGATTTACGGATGCCGTGTAAGAGAAGCGATTTTCTTTTCTACCATGGTGGAGCCGAGTGCGGTTAATCGTGATCGCCACGTCCGGATCTACGGCAGCGCAGATCAAGCCAGTTGGGACCGCCTCCTGGAATGGAAAAAAGACATTTGGGCGATGGGACTGTTCCAATATGGGAACGCGTTTCTTCCGGATGGCGGGAATACTACAAATCTTCTCGCCATCACAACAGTTGCTGTCAAGAAAGATGACTTGCAAACGACCCTCTGGCGCGTTTAACCGCACAGTCGGACTCTGGTTCCATGCCTTCTTCAAGAATAGCAACAGTGAACTCTTGTGCCCTCCGCGAGCTCTGCGGCTACTATTCAAAGTTGCGAATCGCGGAGAGCGCGGAGCTGATCTGCAGAGTTCGCAAAGAGAATACCCCGGCGCCACCTTCTATTTTCTCCTCTAAGTAGTAAACACCGTCTTCGCAGAGGCTCTTCTCCCCCGTGCTATAGTTCAAAAAATTCAATCACTTTGAACATGGCCACTGCGGACCGGC
>WNFY01005983.1_pt1 | contig 10923 bp, 8 predicted proteins | sample 5400091 | NCBI WGS metagenome assembly WNFY01 (sample SAMN13153364, study PRJNA577476) | soil metagenome | isolation source: 60 cm soil or saprolite under grassland replicate 1 | place: USA:California | collected 2016-06-15
ACGAATGGGACGAATACGAGTGGAAGTACTGCCGCTCGATCGAGCGCTACGTGCGCGAGATGCCCGACGATCCGGATGTCCCGGCGATGATCGAGCGCATCCGCCGCTGGCGCGACGGCTACCTGCGCTGGGGCCGCGACACCTTGGGCTACGCGGTCTACCTGTTTTTCCGGCCGAGCACGCGCGTCGGTTAGGGTCGTGGAGTCCCGCATTCCGCCCCGCGGCCGGGCTCGTCGAGGTCAAGGTCTGCGCAATCGATGCGACGTGGTCGGGGCTCAAGTTCGTGCGGCGACTCGCGGACCGGCGGGGCAGCGCAGCGAAGGCGCGTTAACGCGGACAGCGATCCGGGCGATGTTCAGCCGGACGCTTCGCCGGCGATTTTCTCCAGCGCAGCACTGACTTCGAGCCACTCGGCCTCGAGTCGCGCGAGCTGCCACGTCACATCGCCCTGCCGCGCCAGCATGTCCTTCAGGCCGTCCTTGTTCGCGTCGGCGTAGGCGTCGGGCGATGCGAGCGAATGTTCCAGCGCCTGCTTTTCACCGGCGAGCGCGTCCATTTCGCGCTCGATCCGGGCAAGGCGTTCGGTGAGCGGTCGCTTCTGCGCGTAGAGCTTCTGCCGCGTTTCGGCCTCGGCGCGCTTTTGCGCTTTGCGGTCGAACGTCGAGCTTGCTTCCGATGACGGATCGGACGCGGTCGCCGCGCTGCGACGCTGCCTCGACAGCACCCAGTCGCGATAATCGTCGAGGTCGCCGTCGAAAGGCGCGACGCGGCCATCGGCGACGAGCCATAGCGTGTCCGTGGTTGCGCGAAGCAGATGGCGATCGTGGGCGACGACGACCAGCGCTCCACCGTAATCCTGCAGCGCTTCGGCAAGCGCTTCGCGCATTTCGATGTCGAGATGATTGGTAGGTTCGTCCAGCAAGAGCAGATTCGGCCGCTGCCGGACGATGAGCGCGAGCGTGAGCCTCGCCTTTTCGCCACCGGAAAAACGCCCGACTTCGGACGTCGCCATGTCGCCGCGAAAATCGAACCCGCCGAGATAATCGCGCAATTCCTGCTCGCGGGCCGCGGGGTCGATCCGCGCGAGGTGCCAGAGCGGCGAGGAGCCCGGTGAAAGCTGCTCGACCTGATGCTGCGCAAAATAGCCGATCTTGAGCCCCTGCGCCACATGCCGGCTTCCCGCACGCGGCAGCAGCACGCCGGCCAGCGCGCGGAGCAGCGTCGACTTGCCGGCACCATTCGGGCCGAGGAGGCCGATGCGCTCGCCGGCGAGCAGATTCCAGTCGAGATCCGCGAGCACCGGCGGCCGTTCGCGTTCATCGCCGTAGCCGAGCGTGACGTCTTCCAGTCGCACGAGCTGCCGTGCCGCGATGTCGACTGCGGGAAAGGTGAATTCGAACGGACTGTCGACATGCGCCGCCGCGATGCGCTCCATCCGTTCGAGCGCCTTGATCCGGCTTTGCGCCTGCTTGGCCTTCGTCGCCTTGGCGCGGAAACGGTCGACGAATGCCTGCAGGTGCGCAATCTGCCGCTGCTGCTTGGCGTAGGTCGCCTGCTGCAACGCAAGCTGCAGCGCGCGTTCCCGCTCGAACTGCGAATAGTTGCCGCTGTAGGTCCGGAGTTTCTGCGCGTCGACGTGAACGATTGTCGTGACGACGCGATCGAGGAAATCGCGGTCGTGCGTGATCAGGATGAGCGTCCCGGGGTAGCGAATGAGCCAGTCCTCGAGCCACAGCACCGCGTCGAGATCGAGGTGATTCGTGGGCTCGTCGAGCAACAGCAAATCCGAGCGGGCCATCAACGCCTGCGCGAGGTTCAACCGCATCCGCCACCCGCCGGAAAAGCGCGCGACCGCTTCGCCATGGCGAGCGTCGGGAAAACCCAGTCCGGACAGCAGCATCGCGGCACGCGCTCGCGCCGCATAGCCGCCGATCGCCTCGAACCGATGATGCAGCTCGGCGAGGGCTTCGCCCGCCAATTCGGGATCGACGGCGGCCGCCGCTTCGGCGGCCTGGAGCGCGGCTTCGACGTCGCGCAACTCGCGATCGCCGTCGAGAACGAAGTCGATCGCCGGCGTCGGCACCGCCGGCGTTTCCTGCGCGACGTGCGCGATGGTCCACGCCGCAGGAAGGTCGACGTCGCCGGCGTCCTGATGCAGCTCGCCGCGCATAAGCGCGAACAGGCTCGACTTGCCGCAGCCGTTGGGACCGATGAGCCCGACCTTGTGCCCCGCATGGACCGTGAGGTTCGCGCCATCGAGCAGGCGCTTGGCACCGCGGGCGAGCGTGAGATTGGTAAGACGGATCAAGACGCCGTCAGGTCGAAATCGTAGTCGATGGTGAGCGGCGCGTGATCGGAAAAGCGCCGATTCTTGTAGATCGCCGCGGCACGCGCGGTGGCGGCGATACCCGGCGTCGCGATCTGGTAGTCGATCCGCCAGCCGACGTTCTTCGCCCACGCGGCGCCGCGATTGGACCACCACGTGTACTGATCGGGGCGCGGGTCGACGCGTCGGAAGACGTCGACGAAGCCGAGCTCGTCGAAGACCTGCGTGAGCCACGCGCGCTCCTCGGGCAGGAAGCCCGAGTTCTTCTGGTTGCCGCGCCAGTTCTTGAGATCGATTTCGCGATGGGCGATATTCCAGTCGCCGCAGAGCACGATCTCGCGCTTCGCTTCGCGCAGCTTCGCGAGATGCGGCAGGAATTCCGCGAGGAAGCGGAACTTCGACGCCTGCCGGTGCGGCCCGCTCGAGCCCGACGGAAAGTAGACGCTGATGACCGTGAGCCCGGGGAAATGGGCTTCGAGGTAGCGGCCTTCGCCGTCGAATTCGCGGCTGCCGAACCCGGTTGCAACTTGTGGCGCCGCCTTCGCGTACACCGCCACGCCGGCGTAGCCCTTGCGCCCCGCCGGATGGAACGCCGCATGCGCCTTGCGCGGGGCCCGGAGCGGGCGGGGAATCTCAGCGTGCGCTGCCCGGACCTCCTGCAAGCAGACGATATCCCAGGGTTCGGCCCTGGCGAGCCAGCGCGCGAGGCCCTTGCGCTCCGCGGAGCGAATTCCGTTGACGTTGAGGGTGATGATCCGCACGCGAAGATGATGCGTTCGAGCGACGCACCCTGCTGTCCGAAAAGGCGCGAGTTTACACTCGACGCGCCAGCCCGTCGGGGCTCGCCGTTTCGCCGTCGCCGGCGCAAGAACCGACTCCGTCCCCTCGGATATACTCGCGTAAGACGCTCGAAAGACACGGTGATGACTGATTTTCGCCAGGAATTCCTCGCCTTCGCACTGGCACATGACGTGCTACGTTTTGGTGAATTCGTGACCAAGGCGGGACGCCGCAGTCCGTATTTTTTCAACGCCGGGCTGTTCAATGACGGCGAGAGCTTGCGGCGTCTCGGGCGGTACTACGCCGAAGCGTGGCTCGCGTCCGGGGTCGCCTGCGATCAACTCTTCGGACCGGCGTACAAGGGCATCACCCTGGCGGCGGCGACGGCGATCGCCTTGGCCGAAAAAGGTCACAATCTGCCGTTCAGTTTCAACCGCAAGGAAGCGAAGGACCATGGTGAGGGCGGGACGATCGTCGGGGCGCCGCTCAAAGGTCGGGTGCTGATCGTCGACGACGTGATCACCGATGGCGGCGCGAAGCGCGAAGCGATCGAGCTTCTGCGCGCCCACGGCGCCAACCCCGCCGGCGTGCTGATCGCGTTTGATCGGCTGGAGCGCGGCCAAGGGAAACGCTCCGCAGTGCAGGAGTTGCGTGATGAATTCGGGATCCCCGTCGTAGCGATCGCGACGCTCGACGATTTGCTGCGGTTCATCGCCGGTCGACCGGAGCTGACCCAGTTCATGAGCCGGGTCGCCGTGTATCGCGAGCATTACGGTGCCTGAGGCAAGGCGGGAAGCAGACAGGATAGTTGCGAAATCGGCCAGGACCGAGAAGCGCAGCGGATACGGGATGAATAGGGAGGCAGCAGTGCAGCGGAAAAGCGGGCGAGGTGGGGTGCATGTTGGACGCGTCGAAGGGCGCTGTGACTGGTTGCGGAACGTGCTTCCGCTCGCGGGAACGGCCCTCGCCCTCGTGACGCTTTTGTCCGTCGCGCGGCCGGCGCTGGCCGCGACGTACAAATGGGTCGACGAAAAGGGGGTGGTCCACTACACGGACAAGATGCCCCCCGAAGAGGTCAACAAGGGCAATGTCGAGCTTAACAAGCAGGGTATACCCGTCAAGAAGACCGAGCCCGCGCCCACGCCCGAACAGCGCCGCGCCAAGGCCTTCGAGGAAGAGCAACAAAAACAGCTCGCAAAGCAGCAGGAGGAAGCGGAACGGCGCGATCGCGCGCTGCTTTCTTCGTACACGAGCGAGAGCGAGATCGACCTTGCGCGCAATCGATCTCTGCAGACCATCGACAGCGTGCTCAAGTCGGCGCAGGCGTACGGCGCGCAGCTGACCAAGCGTCAAGCCGACCTGGAAGCGAAGAAAAAGGCGGAATACAGCGACAAGCCGGCGCCGGCGGCGCTGGATCGCGAGCTCGAAGGCATCACGACTGAGCTCGGCCGCCAGGCCGACCTCATCGCATTGAAGCAGCGCGAAACGGCGCAGGTCAACGCCAAATACGATACCGACAAGCAGCGCTGGCGCGCACTCGTTGCCGCGAAAGGCGGCGAGCCGGCGATGACTGCGGGGAGCGTCGCGAAGGGCGTGACGCCTGCCGTCGACGCCGGGGCGTACCCGGGCGCGGCGCCGAAGACGAAATAGCGAGTCGATGCAGGCGGCCGACCCCTCGGCATTGCGATAAGAACATTCGGGAGCGGAGAGTGGCTTTCGGATCGGAGGCCGAGTCCGCTATTCCACCCATCGAGGGCGGCTCGGTGCCGCCCTTGTCATTTTCGCCCGGCGGGAACGGGCCTGTCACCTGCGATAATCGCGTCTTCCACAGTCTCGACGGCGCATTCCACCGATGGCGCAATACGTTTACACGATGAACCGCGTGGGCAAGATCGTTCCGCCCAAGCGCGTGATCCTCAAGGACATCTCGCTGTCGTTCTTTCCCGGCGCCAAGATCGGCGTGCTCGGCCTCAACGGTTCGGGCAAGTCGAGCTTGTTGCGGATCATGGCCGGCGAAGATCGCGAGTACGAAGGCGAGGCGGTGCCTATGCCGAACCTGCGCATCGGCTTCCTGCCGCAGGAGCCGCAGCTCGACCCTGCCCGAACCGTGCGGCAAACGGTCGAGGAAGGCATGAGCGACGTGCTGGGCGCCCAGAAACGCCTGGACGAGGTGTACGCGGCCTATGCGGAGGAGGGTGCCGATTTCGATGCGCTCGCCGCGGAGCAGGCGAAGCTCGAGGCGATCATCGCGGCGTCGGGCGCCGACGCAGGCGTGCAGATGGAAGTTGCGGCCGGCGCGTTGCGCCTGCCGCCGTGGGACGCGCAGGTCGCGAACCTTTCCGGGGGCGAGAAGCGCCGCGTCGCGCTGTGCCGGCTGCTCTTGTCGAAGCCCGACATGCTGCTCCTGGACGAGCCGACGAACCATTTGGACGCCGAGAGCGTCGACTGGCTCGAGCAGTTTCTGCAGAAATTTCCCGGGACCGTGATCGCGGTGACGCACGACCGCTATTTCCTCGACAACGCCGCCGAATGGATCCTCGAGCTCGACCGCGGCTACGGCATTCCGTGGAAAGGCAACTACAGCTCGTGGCTCGAGCAGAAGGAAGCGCGTCTGGAAACCGAAGCGAAACAGGAAGCCGCGCGCATCAAGGCGATGAAGCAGGAGCTCGAGTGGGTGCGGCAGAATCCGAAGGGCCGGCAGGCCAAGGCGAAGGCGCGCATCACGCGGTTCAACGATCTCGCCTCCTACGAGCACCAGCAGCGAAACGAAACGCAGGAGATCTTCATCCCGGTCGCGGAACGGCTCGGCAACGAAGTGATCGAGTTCACGAACGTACGCAAAGGCTATGGCGACCGCTTGCTCATCGACGATCTCTCGTTCAAGGTGCCGCCCGGCGCCATCGTCGGCGTGATCGGCCCGAACGGCGCCGGCAAGACGACGCTCTTCCGGATGATCACCGGCAAGGAAAAGCCCGATGCGGGCGAGATCGTGATCGGCCACACCGCGCAACTCGCCGTCGTCGATCAGTCGCGCGAAGCGCTACCGAACGACAAGACTGCCTGGCAGGCGATCTCCGGCGGACAGGACATCCTGACCGTCGGCCGCTTCGAGATGCCCTCGCGCGCTTATCTGGGCCGCTTCAACTTCAAGGGACCCGACCAGCAGAAGATCGTCGGCACGCTCTCCGGCGGCGAACGCGGGCGGCTGCATCTCGCGGCGACGCTGTTGCAAGGTGGCAACGTGCTGTTGCTGGACGAGCCGTCGAACGACCTCGACGTCGAGACGCTGCGCGCGCTCGAGGATGCGCTTGCCGAATTCGCAGGGAGCGTCCTCGTGATCTCGCACGATCGCTGGTTCCTGGATCGGATCGCGACGCACATTCTCGCTGCCGAGGACGACGCGAAGTGGGTGTTCTTCGAGGGCAACTACCGCGACTACGAGGACGACAAGAAGAAGCGGCTGGGCGAGGAAGGCGCGCGTCCGCACCGGATCCGGTACAAGGCACTGATGCAGTAGATGCTTGATCGTTGTCCCCGCGCAGAGCCTGCCCCCGAGGACCGTAATCGGGAGCGGGACCTAGCGACGTTCGACAAAGACACTGGATTCCCGCGTTCGCGGGAATGACAGTTACACCCCGAGCTTCCGCTTCAGGATCGCGTTGACCTGCGCCGGGTTGGCCTTGCCCCGGGTCGCCGCCATCACCTTGCCGACGAGCGAATTAAAGGCTTTTTCCCTGCCGGCGTGGAATTCTCTGACGGTGGCTGCGTTCGCCGTCATGACTTCGTCGACGATCTTTTCGAGGGCGCCTTCGTCGGAGATCTGTTTCAGCCCGCGGTTGGCGATGATCGCGTCGGCATCGCCTTCGCCCGCCCACATTGCGTCGAAGACCTCCTTCGCGATCTTGCCGGAGATCGTACCGTCCTTGACACGCGCGAGGAGCCCGGCGAGTTGCGCCGGTCCGACCGGAATCGCGTCGAAGTCGATTTCAGCGCGATGCAACGCCGCCGAAACTTCCCCCAGGACCCAGTTCGCAGCAAGCTTCGGATCGATGTCGCCCGCTTGCACGACATGCTCGTAATAATCGGCCATCGCGCGGCTGCCGACGAGCGTCGTTGCGTCCTGGGGCGGAAGCCCGTAGGTCGGCAGCAGCGCGCTCGCCTGGAGCTCCGGCAAGCTCTCCTCGAAGAGCTCGTCGCCGATGTCTTCCTGTTCGAGCCCGGATCGGCGCTTGATGATTTCGATGAAGTCCGCGCGGGACATCGCGACGAAGCGCAGTCGACGCATCGCGGGCAGTTCCGGCATCGCGGCGCGAACGCGCTCGATCCACGCGTCGTCAAGCGCGAGCGGCGGCAGGTCGGGATCGGGAAAGTAGCGATAATCGTGCGCGTCTTCCTTCGTGCGCATCGACCGCGTCTCGTGCCGGTCCGGATCGAAGAGCCGCGTTTCCTGCACGACGGTACCGCCGTCCTCGATCAGCTCGATCTGGCGTCGCACCTCGAATTCGATCGCCTGCTGGAGGAAGCGGAAGCTGTTGAGGTTCTTGATCTCCGCGCGTGTGCCGAGCTTTGTCTCGCCTTCGCGGCGAACCGACACGTTCGCATCGCAGCGGAAGCTGCCCTCCTGCATGTTACCGTCGCAGATGCCGATCCAGCGCACCAGCGCATGGAGCGCTTTGGCGTACGCGACGGCTTCTTCCGCGCTCCTCATGTCGGGCTCGGAGACGATCTCGAGCAGCGGCGTGCCGGCGCGATTCAAGTCGATGCCGGTCATTCCGTGGAAGTCTTCGTGCAGGCTTTTGCCCGCGTCTTCCTCCAGATGCGCGCGCGTAAGCTTGACCTTGATTTCGCCGCGCGTCGGCGACACGATCGGAATCTCGCCGCCCTGCACGACGGGGATCTCGTACTGGCTGATCTGGTAGCCTTTGGGCAGATCGGGATAAAAGTAATTCTTGCGGGCGAAGACGCTTCGCTTGTTGATCATTGCACCGACGGCGAGGCCGAAGCGAATCGCTCGCTCGACCGCGCCGCGGTTCAATACCGGCAGCACGCCCGGAAGCGCGATGTCGACGGCGGAAGCCTGGGTGTTCGGCGCCGCGCCGAACGCGGTCGAGGCGCCCGAAAAGATCTTCGCCGCGGTGGACAACTGCGCGTGCGTCTCGAGCCCGATGACGACTTCCCATTTCATGATGCAGCGCCTGCGTCAGCGACAAAAGCATTCACCACGAAGGGCACGAAGGACACGAAGAAGATCTGCGAAAACCCGTGCGTCGATTATAGGGTCATCCGCTTTTCCTTCGTGACCTTCGTGTCCTTCGTGGTTCAAGATTTTCAAACCTCCGGCGCGCGCCGATGCCAGTCGGTCGCCTGCTGGAATTGATGCGCGACGTTCAGGATCCTCGCTTCGGCGAAATAGTCACCCTGGATCTGCAGCCCGATCGGCAGGCCGTTCGCGTCGAAGCCGCACGGGATCGACATCGCCGGCGCACCGGTGAGATTGGCGGCGACGGTGAAGATGTCGTTGAGGTACATCTGCACCGGATCGTCGGTCTTTGCGCCGATCCGGAACGCCGCCGACGGAGCTGTCGGGCCGATGATCACGTCACACTTCTCGTACGCGCTCTTGAAATCGTCGGCGATCAGACGCCGCACCTGCTGCGCTTTAAGGTAGTAGGCGTCGTAGTAGCCATGCGACAGCACGTAGGTGCCGGTCAGGATCCGCCGCTTGACCTCGGCGCCGAAACCTTCGGCGCGCGACTTCTTGTACATGTCGGCCAGGTCCGTGTAGTTGGCGGCGCGATGCCCGTAGCGCACGCCATCGAAGCGCGACAGGTTCGACGACGCCTCGGCCGGCGCGATCACGTAATAGACCGGCACCGAAAGCTTCACGTTGGGAAGACCGACCTCGACCGTCGTTGCGCCGAGCTTCCGGAGTTCCGCAATCGCGGCGTCGATGGCGCCGGCGACATCGGCATCGGTCCCGGCGCCGAAATATTCCCTGGGCAAACCGATGCGCAGTCCGGCCAACGGCGCGGCGAGATCGCGTGTGTAATCCTCGCGCGGGCGATCGAGCGAGGTCGAGTCGCGCGCATCGTGCCCGGCCATGGCGTTCAACAACAGCGCGCAGTCTTCGGCGGTCTGCGCAAAAGAACCCGCCTGGTCGAGGCTCGACGCAAAGGCGACGAGCCCGTAGCGCGAGCAGATGCCGTACGTCGGCTTGATCCCGCAAATGCCGGAGAGCGCGGCCGGCTGGCGGATCGAGCCACCGGTGTCCGTGCCGGTGGCCCCCGCGACGAGCCGGGCAGCGACCGCTGCCGCCGAGCCCCCCGAGCTGCCGCCCGGCACGTAATCGGCGTTCCAGGGATTCCTCACCGGGCCGAAGTGCGACGTCTCGTTCGACGAGCCCATCGCAAACTCGTCCATGTTGGTCTTGCCGACGAGCACGGTGCCGGCGCGCTTCAATCCGTCGACGACGAACGCGTCGTAGGGCGCGATGAAGTTCGCGAGCATCCGCGAGCCGCAGGTCGTCTTCATGCCGGCGGTCATCAGCACGTCCTTGTGCGCGATCGGAATCCCGGTCAGCGGGCCGGCGCTGCCGGACGCGATCCTTGCATCGGCGGTGCGCGCATCGGCGAGCGCACGTTCGGCGTCGAGCGTGATGAACGCGTTGAGCCGCGGATTCACTTTCGCGATGCGCTGGAGCAGGCCCTGCGTCAGCTCTACGCAGGAAAAGCGCTTCGCGTGAAGCGCGTGCGAAAGTTCGGTGATGGATGAAGAGATCATGGTCGAGCGTCCGGCGTCGAGCGTCGAGCGTCCAGCGTCGAGCGTCGACGGGGGAAGAATCCGCTTTCCGGAATGGATGCGAGGGTTTTCACGCTGGACGCTGGACGCTCGACGCCAGACCTATTCAATGACTTTCGGCACGAGATAAAGCCCGTCTTCGACGGCGGGTGCGCCGCTTTGATAGAGCGCGCGGTGATTCGTCTCGGTGACTTTGTCCTCGCGCAACGGCAGCATCACATCCTGCGCATGCGCCATCGGCACCACGCCGGTCGTGTCCACCGCCTGGAGCTCGTTGATCATCGCGAAGATCGCATCGAGCTTGGCGCGCATCTCCTCGGCTTGCGCGGCGTCGATCTCGATCCGCGCAAGATGGGCGATGCGCGCGACGTCGGCTGGGGAAATCGTCATGAGAGGACTGGCGGCGAAACGGTCGATGGATGCGCTGCGGCGAAAGGAAGCGGCCCGACCGCACTTGCGCAATTGCAGTGGACTTCCTGCGCCGAGCGCCGCTGTGGCGGTACCCCGGATTTCTCACGGTTTCCCGCGCAAAATCAGTGCAGAAGCAGAGCGATAGGGTATCATATTGTCATATTTTCGAAGAGCCGACGCTCTTTCCCGAGTCCAAGGCCGCCGGCCTCCGGCGCTGCCCCCTATCCGCAGGGTTCCGCCTTCATGTTCCAAGTCTTCAAGGGTTATTTCTCCAGCGACCTCGCCATCGATCTCGGTACTGCCAACACGCTGATCTACGTGCGTGGTAAGGGCATCGTGTTAAACGAGCCCTCGGTCGTCGCGATCCGCCAGGAAGGCGGCCCCAACGGCAAGCGCGTGATCCAGGAAGTGGGCCTCGCGGCGAAGCAGATGCTCGGGCGCACGCCCGGCAACATCACGGCGATCCGGCCGATGAAGGATGGCGTCATCGCCGATTTCACCGTGACCGAGCAGATGCTGAAGCAGTTCATCAAGAAGGTGCTCGATTCACGACTCTTCTCGCCGTCGCCGCGCATCATCATCTGCGTACCCTGCGGCTCGACGCAGGT
>WNFY01014696.1_pt1 | contig 10914 bp, 9 predicted proteins | sample 5400091 | NCBI WGS metagenome assembly WNFY01 (sample SAMN13153364, study PRJNA577476) | soil metagenome | isolation source: 60 cm soil or saprolite under grassland replicate 1 | place: USA:California | collected 2016-06-15
AATCAACTCTTCCAAGGTCACCGGAAACAGCGTCCCTTGCCCCCGAGCATCCCCTTCGATGAATCCCATCCCTCACCCCAACCGCATCTTGCCATTGATGCCGCGCTCCCCGCTAGTAGTTTCGTAACAGCCTCAAACCCCAAAGGGTGGGGCACCCTCAGTTGGGTAGTTCAACAATTCACTAGGAAGGTGGGCCACCCGGACTCACTTAGGGGCTGCCGCTACCGTGGCTAAACTCCCAACAATGTCAGAATCAAGAGCCTTATTAATTCCCTTCGTTGTTACACCCGTTAACAGGCGCGCGACATACTCCTTCAGCACCTGCCGCGTGAGTTCTTCGCAGAGGGAGGGCAGGTCCTTGGGCTGGACACCAGGAAGCGAAGTGCCGAGGGTCTTAAATATCCTGTCGAGTTCGTACAGATGTTTGCCGTCATGAACAATCGCGCTCCGCACGTCGTAAAGAGCTAGAAGCAGTGCATTGACTTCCCGAGGATCTCGGTGTTTCTGCAATAATGCGGCGCCCCGCAACGCAAGTCGGTATTTCAGTTCGTCCTTTATGTCAGCGAGCAAGAGGCTCTCGAGAGCGATCGTAAGGTCGATGATCCTGTCTTCACCCGTTTGTCGCGAATACGATTGATTGAATCGACCAAGTCCCACATCAAGGTGCTGCGATGCTCCACGAAGCGACGCCAATAGTCCCAGAAGGGGCGCTGTTTCCTCGGCACCTAGTTGGTACATGTCCTGCGTGAATTCCCGCACCCGGAATGGTAGGCCCGACCCGCCTGTAAACTCCTCGTGCTCAAGAGAACTTCGGTAGTAAAGCATCTGCGCCCCCACATCGCCCGCCTTTAACAACCTCATAGCAATTATCGCGAGTCGGGTTTCATATGCAACGGTGCCAAAGTGCACCGGTTTCCTCGTGTCGTTCGAAAATTGCGCAGCGAGCTTAAAAGCCGCGAACTGGTCTGCATCCCGATATCCTGAGAAGATCGCCGTTCGCGAAAAGAGGACATTCTTGTTGGCTGGCGTAAAAGGAACAAGCTCCAAGTTCGGCGATATTCTGATGTTCGACGCTGACACCAAGTTTAAAATCGGGACTGTGGCAACCTGTGGCACATCCTCCATTTGCCACCCCTCGGCAAACTTCCGATAGGTGGCTAAGAGCTCGGACTCAATCACGTCTAGCTTCTGCAGATTGTCGAGAGTTACCAGCACAGGACGCGCGACCGCCCAAACGAGGCTCGGCAGAATTTCATCGAGCGAAGGCGCAACGATCGGCTTTCCTTCTGAGTCCGTCAGACGAGGTGGCTTTATGATGCCACCCGCCAAGTGAAGGCGTATGCACTCGCGGGCAAGAGCTCCTAATTCCGCAATTGAGGGGTCCCACCTACGGCGAAAAAGCCTCTCATAATCGAGTTTCTTTACGATGTCGCCTCTTCGACCGTTCTCGGTAAAACGCACCTCGATGTCTTCGAAAAGGGGTGGACCAGCATCATCTTCCCACTCGTGTATTTTGGCTATCAGCGCTTCCGCGAACGTAAGGAAGGAGCGGGCTGTATCATCGATCGGCGCTTCAGAGTTCATCTGATTCACGGTCGCCATGTTACAACAGCCGGGTGCCCCACCTTGCGGACCATAAACGTGGGGTGCCCATCCTTTTCTCGCTTTTTGCGAAAGGGTGGGTACCACGAACCTAGCGTCGAAATCCCAAGAGGACACATCTCGACATCCCACCCTTGCAAAGGAGCGAATTGTGATCGAGCAAATCAAGGCCGCCGTTCATAGTGCAGCGGGAACGAACCAGAAGATTGCGATGTTTCACTTTCAGGTGTTGAAAAACGCCGATGAGCTGGCAGGCATCGACCCGAAAGGCTTCTGCAAAGAAGTCTCGGTTCCAGAAACCTATGCGACCGAGTTCACAAAAATGATCGCCTTGGCTCGGCTGATGAAGGAACAGGGCAGCAAGCTTGCTTGAAACTGAGACACCACCGTAAATCCTTCACTCTTGCCGCTTTCTGCTCAGCGTGTTAGCCTATCTGCATACAACCTAACGAGTTGAAAAATTAGAAGGAGTGCATCAGGTTAGTGCTAGCCAGAGAGCAAAAGAAATCCGTTATTGATCAGTACGGAACGCACCCTACCGATACGGGCAGTCCAGAAGTCCAAATCGCTCTGTTGAGCGAACGGATTGGTCAACTGACGGGCCACTTCAAAACGCACCTGAAGGACCATGGTTCACGCCGCGGTCTTCTCATGCTGGTCAGCAAGCGGCGTCGCTTGCTTGACTACCTCAAAAAATACGATTCCGAGCGCTACAAGACGGTCGTTCAGAGACTCGGCCTCCGCAAATAGGAGGCTTTTTCTTTTGGACTGTTTGTTCCGCAGTTTTCGGGAGCGGGCCGTGGTGTGTGCCGCGGCTTGAGGTTGTGCGTGTCGTTATCCTCTGGTTGTTGAGCTGACCAGCTTCGAGCGATGAGGGACGAGCTGCGAGCAATCCTGCTCCCAGCATTTCCCCCTGACGAGTGCGTCACGAATTGCTCAAAGCTCCCCGCTCAATGCTCATTGCTCGCCATAACGCTCTCCTCAAACTAAGGACAAAACATGAAACACGAAATTTTTGTTGATCTCGCCGGCGGCAAGCGGATTTCATTTGAAACCGGAAACTTGGCCAAGCAGGCGCATGGTTCTGCTGTAGTGCGCATTGGCGACAACGTTGTGTTAGCTACAGCCGTCTCCAACCCGGATCCACGCGAGGGAATTGATTTCTTCCCGCTGACAGTTGATTACCGCGAGTACACCTACGCCGGCGGTCGAATCCCCGGCGGATTCATCAAGCGCGAAGGCCGTCCGAGCGAGCGCGAAATTCTCACCAGCCGCCAGATTGATCGTCCAGTGCGGCCGCTCTTTCAGGAAGGATTCAAGTGTGAAACCCAGGTCATTGCCTTCGTCCTCTCCGCTGATACGGAAAATGATCCTGACGTTGCCGGCATAAACGGGGCCTCAGCGGCCCTCACGATTTCCGATATTCCATTTCTGGGACCCATTGGCGCGGTACGTGTAGGACTGGTCAACGGCCAATTCATCGTTAACCCAACTTACAGCGAGATGGGCGAGAGCCTGCTGAACATCATGGTTGTCGGGACTTCCGAAGGCATCGTGATGATCGAATCCGGCGCCAAAGAAGTAAAAGAAGAGACGGTGGTTGATGCGATTGAATTCGCGCACGCCGAGATCAAGAAGATTTGCGCCGCTATCAATGAATTGCGCTCCAAAGCCGGCAAGCCGAAGCGCGAAGTGACTCCGCCAGAATTCGATCAGGCTTATTACGACAGTCTGAAATCGAATATCGGCGCAGATTTGACCGATCGTCTCGATACGGAGAAACATCCCAAGGCCGAGAGCTACACTCTGGTTCGGGAACTAAAAAAGGAATTGGAAGCTGCGCTTCCGGAAGATGATGATGGTGAGGCGAAAGCCAAGCTGAAAACTTATTACGAAGCTCTTCGCGAGCGGATATTCCGAGAGGCAGTCATCAACCAGAAGCGCCGCCCCGACGGTCGCGCATTCGATCAGATTCGTGACATCTGGATTGAGGTCGGCGTGCTGCCGCGAACTCACGGTTCAGCTATCTTCACGCGTGGCGAAACCCAGGCGCTTGTCACCACGACGTTGGGAACCAGCGACGACATGCAGCGGCTTGAAAGATTCGAAGGCGAAACCAAGAAGCGCTTCATGCTTCACTACAACTTTCCACCGTTTTCAGTTGGAGAAGTGGCATTCCTTCGAGGCGCTGGACGCCGCGAGATCGGCCACGGCGCATTGGCAGAGCGCGCGATTTCGGCGGTGCTTCCTGCCGAAGACAAATGGCCGTATGCCATGCGCGTCGTCTCCGACATTCTCGAGTCCAACGGTTCGTCATCCATGGCCACTGTTTGCGGAGCGGCACTTTCGCTTATGGACGCCGGTGTTCCACTCAAGGCTCCGGTCGCGGGTGTCGCGATGGGTTTGGTAAAGGAAGGCGATGACTACGCCATCCTGACCGACATTGCCGGCGCCGAAGATCATTACGGCGATATGGATTTCAAAGTCGCCGGCACAAAAGACGGTATTACCGCGCTGCAGATGGACATTAAAGTCGGCGGCATTACCGCGCAGATCATGCGTGAAGCCTTGGCGCAGGCGCAGCGTGGGCGGCTATTCATCCTTGGCAAGATGGACGAGATCCTGACCACGCACCGCGAGAAGGTTTCTGCATACGCGCCGCGTATCTACACTCTGCAGATTCCGGTGGACAAGATTCGTGACGTGATTGGACCTGGCGGCAAGATGATCCGTTCGATCATTGAGCGAACCGGAGTAAAGATCGACGTTGAAGACACTGGCAAGGTCAATGTGGCTTCGAACGATGAAGCTTCAGCGAGTCAAGCCTTGCAGATCATTCGCGATCTGACGGCAACGGCCGAAGTAGGGAAGACCTACCTCGGGAAAGTCACGCGGCTGGCTGATTTCGGCGCTTTCGTCGAGATCATTCCCGGGACGGAAGGCCTGCTGCACATCAGCGAAGTCGCCGAGCATCGCATAAAAGATGTTCGCGACGAACTGAAAGAAGACGATCAGGTGCTGGTGAAAGTTCTGGCTGTCGAGGGCAATCGGATTCGGCTCTCTCGCAAAGCCATCCTGAAAGAACAGCGCGCAAAAATGGGTGGAGCCGCACCTGCCGCTCCTGTTGAGGGCAGCGACGAACTCCAGCCAGAGCCGGTTGCTACGGGCGCGCCAGCAGTGACCATCGAAGGCGGTGCGGAATTCGAGGAAGGCGACGAGCCAAACTTCAACCGCATCGAATCTGCAGCGCAGCCTGCAGGTGATCGTGCGCCGGACCGCGGCGGTGATCGCGGACCGCGTGGCGGAGGTCGTCCCGGAGGCGGGGGTGGTGGACGTCGTCGTCGCCGTGATGGGCGAGGTGGACACGGCGGACATGGCGGCGGAGGCGGCGGCCGAAGGTAGGGACTTGCTGGGAGAGCGGCCATTCATGGCCGCGCCTGGTCGGAAATCTCCGATAAGTGAGCTTTAGTTCGACAGGTTTGAGGCCGCGACAAAAATCGCGGCCTTTTTCTTTGACTGGAATCAACTTCTATTGCGGGGAGAAGAACAATGTACGAAGTCATTCTGAAGCGCTTCGATCAGCCCGATGAAATCCGAACGTTTGAAAAAGGAAAGTTCGAACTGATACGCCTCGGCGGAATGACAATCGGCCGCGCCAGCTACGATCCAGGATGGAAATGGTCCGTTCATATCGGGGCGGCTCAAGGACTGAAGAGTTGCGCAGTCGAACACGTCGGCTTAGTGCTGTCCGGATGCGCGACAGCCGCCATGGACGACGGCCGAATCATCGAAATGAAAGCTGGCGATTTCTTCTACATCGCTCCCGGGCACGATAGTTGGGTGGTGGGCGATGAACCGTATGTGTCCCTTCATTTCCTGGGTGCAAGCGAATATGCGAAACACAAATAAGGCAGCTTGACCTCGCAAGGGCCTGCGGAACGAGAGTCGAATTCCCCCCGCAACACGCGGAAAGCACGGGGCACCGCTCGTTCACGACTACGCGGCGCCCGAGCCTTTTCGTTTTGGAAGAATTTCACCGATTCGCCGCATCTGCGCTCCGACTCCGCGCAGCTTTTCTTCGATGCTCTCGTAGCCGCGGTCAATGTGGTACACGCGATCAATGATGGTTTCCCCGTCAGCCACAAGGGCTGCAAGCACCAAAGACGCCGAGGCGCGAAGATCGGAAGCCAGCACAGCGGCGCCGCTCAATTGCGTCTTGCCGCGAACCACCGCGCGGCTGCCTTCAATTTTGATATTGGCCCCCATGCGCACCATTTCCTGTGCGTGCATAAAGCGGTTCTCAAAAATATTTTCGGTAACCACGGACGTGCCCTCTGCCTGCGTCGCCAGCACCATGTACTGCGCCTGGACATCGGTAGGGAAGCCGGGGTACTCCTCAGTGATCGCGTCTGCTGCTTTCAAGTTTCCGTTACCTTCAACTCGCACCGAATCTTTCGTAAGTCGCGTCTTGACCCCAACCTCCTGCAATTTTTGCAGCAGCGCGCCGAGGTGGCCGGGATTACATTCGGTCACATTCAAATCACCGTCAGTAAGCGCTCCGGCAATTATGAAAGTGGCGGCTTCAATGCGGTCGGGAATAATGCGGTGTTTCGCGCCATGGAGCTTCTCTACACCTTTAATACGGATCGTGGCTGTGCCCGCGCCTTCGATCCTTGCCCCCATCTTCGTGAGGAGATCGGCGAGATCGGCCACCTCCGGCTCCCGCGCGCAGTTTTGCATGACAGTCTCGCCTTCGGCAAGGGTAGCTGCCATTAACAGGTCTTCGGTCCCTGTGACGGTGATCTTATCGAACACAATCTCAGCACCCTTGAGCCGGGCGGCAGTAGCCTCCACGTATCCGTGTTCCTGGTTGATATTTGCTCCGAGGAGAGAAACTCGGGCCTTGCCACAACGTGCAAGCAGCGGCCCCAAGACGAGAGTGGACGCCCGCATTGTTTTCACTAGTTCGTAGGAGGCTTCGGGCGCCGCCAACGTATTGCAGCAAATGGTTGTGCGATGGTGGGCGCGGCCGTAACCGAGTTCGACCTCCGCTCCCATCGCGGCGAGCAGCTTGCGCGTGGTCTCGATGTCACGGACTTGTGGAATGTTTTCGAGAATCACCGGTTCGTCCGTGAGCAGAGCAGCGGCCATCGCTGGCAAGGCCGCGTTCTTCGCACCGCTGATGCGGACTGTTCCGAGCAATGAATTGCCGCCGCGTATTACGAACTTATCCATGTGGCAATGGTCTTTGAGGTCTCATGAGATGCGCAGACCCGCTTTCAGATTTTAGCCGGAAATCGAAAACGTAATCTGATTACCTAGGTGTAATGCGATCGCAATTCTGGTCAACGCTGTTCGCATTTCTTGCCTTCTCAATCGCTGTTCGAATGTGACCGTGCGAAGCGTGCAGAGACTCTCGAGCTTCTTTTTTTGAAACACCAGCTTTGGCCATTACAATCGCGATGGGAACGTCGTTTCCCGCGCGCGCCAATAGGATTCGCGCCTGATCCGGACTCAAATCCGCAGCCTGCTCGATAATCCTTGCCGCTCGTGCAGTCAGCTTGCTGTTCTTCTGATGCAAATTCACCATCAGATTGCCGTAAACATATCCCAGGCGGACCATTGCCCCGGTGGAAAGCATATTCAGCACCATCTTTTCTGCGGTGCCGGCTTTCATGCGAGTTGAGCCGGCAACAACCTCTGGGCCGGTTTCAACCACAATGGCGAGATCGGCGGCCTGTTCCAGCGGCGAGGAGGGGTTGCAAGTCACCGCAATCGTCTTCGCTCCCACACGTTTAGCGTGCCTAATGGCCGCGATCGTGAACGGAGTGCGTCCGCTGGCCGCTATGCCGACCACCACGTCGCCTTTGCCTGGTTTCCGTTTGCGGATTTCGCGAATGCCGAGATCTCCTGAATCTTCGTCCGCCTCCACAGCACTTGCCAGCGCCTTCGCGCCGCCGGCCATAACGAACTGCACTTGGTTCGGGTCAGTGTCGAAAGTTGGCGGACACTCCGAGGCATCGAGCGCAGCAATTCTTCCGCTGGTGCCCGTCCCCACGTAGATCAGCCTGCCTCCAAGCTTAAGGCTGCTCGCGATCCAGTCAATCGCTTTCGCAATCTGCGGCACTGCATGCTCAATTGCCTTGGCGACCTTTGCGTCTTCGGAATTGATAATTCGCGCAATTTCAATGGCGGATTTTGTATCTAAGTCGGCCGATGCCGGGTTGGGCTGCTCAGTCGCCAGCCCTTCCAGTTCAGGGTCCGCTCCTCTCTTCATCTGCTGGCTCCGAGTGCTTCTGCGATCGCATCATGAAATCGCGGACGCACTTCCTTAATTGCCTGATTGGAACAATCCGGCCACGTTCGATTGGTAAGCAGGGTCACCGAAAGCTGTCGCTCGGAATCGATCCAGAGAGACGTTCCCGTATATCCCCAGTGTCCAAACGATGATTGTGAAAAGTGGCAGCCTGTTTGCGATGGAGTGGAAGGTGTGTCCCAGCCCAGAGCTTGCGAAGTTCCAGCAGGCGAACTCTGACTCCGCGTAAACAGAGTCACCGTTTCTGGGCGGACAATGAATGGATCAGCTCTTAACATTGCGTGCGCAAAGATCGCAAGATCCGACGCGGTTGAGAAGACGCCGGCATGCGCAGCTACCCCGTCCAGAACCGATGCATTCTCATCCTGCACTTCACCTTGAATTATGCGTTTGCGAAAGGCTTGATCGTCAGCCGTCGGGGGGATTCGCGATTTCCAAGAAGCCGGAGGGTTGTAGGTAGTGTGTATCATGCCGAGCGGCTCGAATATTTCTCGCTGGCAGAAGCGATCCAGTGTTTGTTCGGCGATTCTTTCGAGAGCCAGGCCGAGCAGGATGAAGCCGATGTCCCAAGTCAAGCAGTCCGTGGTCGAACAGGAGCATTGCCACGGTCGTTGTCGCGACGACCTTCGAGACAGAAGCCAGATCGAAGACGGTTTCTGTCGTCACCGCCGGTGAATCGAAATCGTACGTAAATTTCCCCAGCGCCTTAAGGGCAACGAGTTTCCCAAGATGCGTGACTGCAATCGACACGCCGGGGAATGCTCGGTGCGCGACGCCTTCCTCTAGAATCTGGAACGCGAGTGAGAAAAGTTGGTCCTGATTGTCAACCTTGGAAAGAAGAGAATGGCTCGGTGGTGGGTTAGTGATACGCAAGACTCTTGGGCTCTGACCGGGCAAGTTTCCCCTAGCAGGATAGAACAGCGCGTCTGACATCGCAGTGGCACACATGGCACCCCACCGCTCGTAACTTGATTCCGCCTGTGGCGGCTGTTGTAAATTCAAGACATTCGCTCAGCCGGTGCAAATTCGTCACGCCTTTTACTCACGTTGGTGGCGTACTTGCTCGTATCGCCCGGGCCGGCGTCTGCCCAAAACGAGAGTCGTCTCGTTGTTGTCGATTCCATAATCGAAGCCTCGATTCAAAACCACGAAATCCCTGGGGCAGTGCTCCTTGTTGGCCACGATGGACACGTGATCTATCGCAAGGCATTCGGCAATCGGTCGCTCGAACCGACGCGGCAACCCATGACCGCCGACACGATTTTTGATATCGCATCCTTAACCAAAGTGGTCGCGACTACGCCCGCCATAATGCAATTGGTCGAGCAGGGGAGAATTCGCCTGAACGATCCGGTGGTGAAATACATTCCGGAGTTTGGACAGAATGGGAAGGGCGACATCACGGTCCGCGATTTGCTGACCCACTATTCAGGGCTGGCTCCGGATATAGATCTCAATCCTCCCTGGAATGGCCGCGACACTGGTTACAGGATGTCATTCGCGGACGACCCGGCTGCGCCGCCGGAAACGCGTTTTATCTATAGCGATACCAATTTTATTGTTCTGGGTGCGATGATCGAGCGGGTCAGCGGAATGACCCTTGATGTTTATTGCGATCGAAACATTTTTTCGCCGTTAGGCATGTCGCGCACACGTTTTCTTCCACCGAAGGAATGGGTGCCGCAAATTGCGCCTGCGGAATATGACGAAGCCGGCCAGATGCTTCACGGCGTGGTCCACGATCCGCGTGCCCGTCGCATGGGTGGCGTGGCGGGACATGCGGGTGTCTTCTCAACGGCGGATGATCTTGCAAAGTTTGCGCAGATGCTGCTCGATGGCGGCGGGCCGGTGTTGTCGTCGCTGGCAGTTGAAAAAATGACTCGACCCGAGCAGCCACCCAACGCGCCTGCGCTACGAGGTTTTGGCTGGGACATTGATTCGCCTTTTTCGTCAAATCGCGGAGAGTTGCTGTCGGTGGGTTCGTTTGGCCACACTGGATTTACGGGAACATCGTTATGGATTGATCCGACCACTCGCACGTACATCATTATCCTCACAAACGCAGTGCATCCGCGAGGAAGAGGCTCGGCGATCTCTCTACGCGCGAAAATCGCGAGCGCGGTTGCAGCGGCGGTCCCGCTTACGGCGGACGAGCGGGAGTCAGTGCGCTGGAAGGCGATCACCGGCTACAACGAGGCGATGGCCGCCGAGCACCATGTTTCGTCGCGCAATGGCGCGGTCCTGACAGGAGTTGATGTTCTGGAGCAGGATGGCTTCTCGGCGCTCAAAGGCAAACGGGTGGGCGTTCTCACAAATCAGACAGGAGTGGACTCAGCAGGAAGGCGCACGATTGACGTTCTGGCTCACGCTGCCGGCGTTCAGCTACGAGCAATCTTTAGTCCCGAGCACGGCGTGACCGGCGAGTTCGATACCGTTAAGGTCGGCAACTCGCGCGACGCCGCAACTGGCGTTCCCGTTTACAGCGTGTATGGCGGCACCGATGCAGCGCGCCGTCCCTCGCAAGATGTGCTCAAGGAACTGGACACTGTCGTAATTGATCTGCAGGACGCCGGCGTCCGCTTCTACACTTATGAAACCAGTGTTGGCTATTTCCTTGAAGCAGCCGCGAAGTCGGGAACTTCCGTGATGGTTTTGGATCGCCCAAATCCGATCGGTGGGGCGTTCGTGCAAGGCCCAATGTCGGAACCCGGACTCGAGAATTTCACGAACTATGGTCGAATCCCTGTTCGGCACGGAATGACGCTTGGCGAACTGGCGCAAATGTTCAATGTCGAACACAAGATTCATGCCAAGCTCACCGTCGTTGCGATGCAGGGCTGGATGCGCGGCGACTGGTACGACTCAACGGGTCTGGAGTGGACAAACCCTTCTCCCAACTTGCGCAGTCTTATCGAGGCGACGCTTTATCCTGGAGTGGGCTTGGTTGAGGGCACGAACGTCTCGGTGGGTCGAGGAACGGACACGCCTTTCGAACT
>WNFY01013363.1_pt1 | contig 10913 bp, 12 predicted proteins | sample 5400091 | NCBI WGS metagenome assembly WNFY01 (sample SAMN13153364, study PRJNA577476) | soil metagenome | isolation source: 60 cm soil or saprolite under grassland replicate 1 | place: USA:California | collected 2016-06-15
ACGTTTAATGCGAATCCGCTCTCGGCCGCCGCTGGCGTGGCGATGCTCGAGCAGATTGCGTCGGGCGCGCCGGGCGTGCGCGCGACCGCGGCGTGCCAGCGGCTCATCGCCGGGATGAATGATCAGCTGCGCCAGCGTGAACTATCTGGCTGGGCGGTCTACGGCGACGCGTCGATCTTTCATCTTGTGGTTAGCAGCAGTATTGATTTCCCGCCCGGTGAGTTGGCGCCACATACGCCGTTTGCCGAACTGAAGACTGGTGGCGACGCGAAGCTGCTGCGCCTACTGAGGCTGAGCCTGAATAACCACGGCGTCGACCTGATGCGCGGGCGGAGCGGCTTTCTTTCCGCGGCTCATAGCGACGCCGATGTCGACACGACCGTGGCGGCGTTCGCGGCCGCGCTCGACGATATTGCGGGGGCACGGTGAATATCACAATCCTTGGCGTGCCATACAGCCTCGATCAGCACCAAGTTGGCATGGGCGCTGCGCCACATGCGCTGCTCGCGGCCGGCCTTCGCTCTCGCCTCGCGGCTCTGGGCCATGCGCTGCAGGTCGAGATCGTCACAATCCCGGCCTCGGACGAACCGCGTGAGGCGCGGCTGGGTCGGCTGCTGGCCGCGCTTGGCGATGCGGTAGCGCGAGTGCGCGCGGATGCGCGTTTCCCGTTGATTCTCGGCGGCGATTGTCTGGTCGCGCTGGGCGTGCTGGGCGGCCTGGGCGACGCGGCGCACACCGGCATTATCTGGCTCGACGCGCACGGCGACTTCAACACCGCCGAGACGACGATCAGCGGCTACCTGGGTGGGATGCCGCTCGCCGCTGCGGTTGGGCGTGGACTGGATGCGTTGCGCGAAGCATGCCGGCTGGCGCCGATTGCCGAACGGAATGTCGTGTTAGTGGGCGCCCGTGATCTCGACCCACTAGAAGAGCGCGCGCTGGCCGGTTCGTCGGTCGTGTTGGTGCGAAATGCCCGCGCTGGCGACGCACCAGAGCTTGATCGCGCGCTGCAAGCGGTTGGGTCGCTAGCACAGCTGTATCTGCATGTCGACGTTGATATTCTCGACCCGGCCGAGGCGCCAGGGGTCAACTATCCCGCCGCGCGCGGCCGCAGTCTGGCGCAGCTCCAGGCAATCGTGCGCCAGGCGATTGGTTTGGGCAACGTCGCCGCAATGTCGGTCACCGCTGTGAACCCTGAGACAGATATCGACGGGCGCACTGTACAGGCAGCGCTCGGCGTAATCGAAACAGCGCTGCGGTCGAAGATAGAAGATCGAGGATAGAAGATCGAAGATTGAGGATAGACATCCATCTTCAATCTTCGATCTTCTATTCTTAGGAATCCAGGACTTATGCAGTCACTTGCAAAACACGGATTTTTGTTCTTCGTATCGAACGTTTTTTCGTTCGCAGAACGAAAAAACATTCGATACGAGAGATTTTTAATCCGTGGTGGTCCAACGTTCGCGTCTAGCGCGTAACTCCTGTAAGTATCGAGGAATTGAGCAGAAGATGCGGGTAATCACCGGCTCGGCGAAAGGTCACCGCCTGAAAGCGCCCAAAGGCATGACCACCCGGCCGATGCTCGATCGGGTTAAAGAGGCGCTGTTTTCGGTGCTCGAGGGCTATGGCCCAATTCGTGGGCGCGTGCTCGATCTCTACGCCGGCACGGGCTCGCTAGGGATCGAATGCCTCTCGCGCGGGGCGGCGTGGGCCGATTTTGTCGAGATGCGCGCTCATGTCTGCACAATCATCCGCGAGAACCTCGAGCACACTCACTTCTCGGCGCGCGCGCGCGTGCATCAGATGCCGGTTGGGCGATATCTGGCGACGGTGCATCCGCAGGAAAAATATGATATAATCCTGATGGATCCGCCCTACGCTGATCCCGCGATCGAAGATATGATCCGCGCTGTGAGCGCATCCGGGCTGCTTGCCGACGAAGGGCTGTTTATAGTCGGGCATTCGCCGCGCGTTCCACTGGCCGATCGGTACGACCTCATCAGTCGCCGCAAATTCCGCCGTCTGGGTGACTCCTGCTTTTCGATCTATGAAGTAGCCAATGAATCAATAATGAACGACGAGCAAGCGGCTGCCGGGCTGTGAGCAGGGCATCGCTCCGCTTGTAACTTGGCAAAGGAGCGCGTCGTGACGATTGCCGTCTATCCTGGCAGCTTCGACCCGATCACCAATGGACATCTCGATATCGTGACGCGGGCGGCGCGGCTGTTTGATACTGTGGTTCTGGCAGTGTTCGATCGGCCAAATAAAAACTTGTTATTCAACACCCAGGAACGGATCGCCATGGTGAAAGAAGCCATACGCGATCTGCCGCGTGTGAAGGTCGATACTTACTCGGCGCTGACCGTCGACTATGTGCGCGAGATTGGTGCGTCGGTGATCGTGCGCGGCCTGCGCGACCCCCGCGATTTCGATCACGAATTTCAGATGGCGCAGATCAACAATAAGCTGGCGCCGGAGATCGACGTCGTGCTGTTTATGGCCGGCCATCAGTATACGTTTTTCAGCTCCAGCACGGTGCGCGAGCTCGCCTCACTCGGCGGCGATGTCTCATGGCTGGTGCCGCCGCACGTCGTCACGGCGCTGAAACGGGCCTATGGCCAAGAGTAGATGTCAGATGTCAGATTTCAGATATCAGTACCGATGCACGTCATTGAGCATCATTGCTACTGACTACTGATAGGGGGTGATCGGCTATCGAGCTGGATCAGTTGATCGACGAACTCGAAGATGCGCTGGCCGAAGGTCGCCGGGTGTTTTTTGGCGGGCGGCTGCTGGTCGACGAAGAGCGCATCCTCGATATTATTGATCGCATGCGGGTGGCGGTGCCCGAGGAACTCAAGCAGGCGCGACGTGTGATCGCCGAGCAAGAGCGCCTGATCGGGGATGCGCAGGCGCAGGTGCGGCAGGCGATGGAAGAGCAAGGCTTGCTCGCCGCGGTTGAAGCCGAGCGCGCGCGCCTGCTTGAGTTGGCCGAGCGTGATGCCGCTGGAGTGCGCGAAGGCGCCGATCAGTACGCGCGCCAGGTGCTGGAAGAGCTTGAGCAGCGCCTGGTGCGCCTGACAGCGAGCGTGCAGAATGGCCTGCGCGAGCTGCAGCCGACCAAAGACGCTGGACGCTGAGATAATAACGCAGAGGCGCCGGGTACCCTTTGGGTGACGCGGAGAACACAAAGGCGTTGCAAACTATATAACGCTTTGCGGCTCTGCTGCTTTGCTTCTTTGCGTTGAATCGGGCGGCTGGATTGGCGTTTGCGGCTTGACAGCGCAGCGCGGCTGGCCTATAATGCAGCTTCTGTGAGCTCTCAGGAGCGTCCACTTATGCACATACACAAACCAATGACTGATTTGAAGTTCAATGTCGCACAGTTGCTCCGTGAAGACGTTGGGGCGCGGCGAAATTATACATTCGCCGAAGATGCCTTGCTCCTGGACGATGAGACGACATTGCGACAGCTCGACGGTAAAGTGCGCTTCACGCGCACCCAAACCGGTGTGCTGGTAGATGTCGACGCCCATGGGGTCGTCGAGATGCCATGTATCCGCTGTCTTAACCCCTCGCAACAGCAGATTGATCTTCATTTTCGCGATGAGTTTCATTCGAAGATCGAAGTCAACACCGGCGTGCCGTTGCCCGCACCCCCCGAGGAAGCTCCATTTTACATCAATGAAAGTCATCTTGTCGACCTGGGTGAGGCACTGCGCGAGTATGCGCTGCTGGAACTGCCGATGCAGCCACTGTGTAGGCCGGATTGTAAAGGACTCTGCCCGGTCTGCGGCGCCGACCTGAACACTGGCGATTGTGGTTGCAAGACCGACGAGGACGATGACCGTTTTGCGGTTCTAAAGAACCTGCTGAAGGAATAAAAAGGAAAGGATCGAGAATTACATAATGGGCGCCGTACCAAAGACGAAAGTTTCGCGCCACCGCCGTGGCAATCGCCGCCAGCACCAGCGCCTGGACGCGCCGACGCTGGTGGTGTGCCCGCAGTGCACCCAACTCATGCGCGCGCATCGCGTCTGCAAAAGCTGTGGGAGCTACCGTGGTCGCCAGGTGATCGAGCAAAGCAGCCAGTCGGAGAGCGAATAGCATGAGGCTGAAAGCCTCGCCTCGTGAAGGATGGAGCTTGTGGGAATGCTTCCACGGCTCGCATCCTTCATTTGTTTTCTAGGTGAATAATTTATGGCCACGTATGCTGCAATTACCGGTTGGGGCATGGCGGTTCCCGAACGGGTACTGACGAACGCCGACCTTGAGCGGGTTGTCAATACCTCCGACGAGTGGATTCAAACGCGTACCGGTATTCGCGAGCGCCGGGTTGTTGGGCCAGGCGAGAGCACTTCAACCCTGTCGACCGAAGCCGGCCGGCGCGCGCTTGAACAGGCCGGGCTGGCGCCGACTGAGATCGACCTCATTATTCTGGCGACGTGCACGCCCGACCGGCCGTTTCCGGCGACTGCATGTACCGTCCAGGCGAATCTGGGCATCCCGCGCGCTGCGGCGTTTGATGTCGTGGCGGCTTGCAGCGGCTTCGTGTATGGCTTGAGCGTGGCTACCAGCATGATTCGTAGCGGCGCCGCGCGGAATGTGCTGTTTATCGCCGCCGATATCTTCACGCATTATATCAACTGGAACGATCGCAATACCTGCGTGTTATTTGGCGATGGCGCGGGCGCGGTGGTGCTGCAGCCGAGCGAGGAGCGTTACGGCCAGCTTTCCAGTGTGCTGGGCGCCTCGGGCAAAGACGAAGATCTGATGGCGGTCGACGCCGGGGGTACGCGCATGCCTGCGACGGCCGAACTGCTCGAACAGGGCCGCCAGTATGTCTATATGAACGGCCGTGAGATCTTTAAGCTGGCGGTGCGCGGCATGGGCGACTCGTCGGTGCAGGCGATCGCCGAGGCTGGGCTGACGAAAGACGATATCGCGCTGGTGTTGCCGCATCAGGCCAACCTGCGCATCATCGAAGCGACAGCGAAGCGTTTGGATATGCCGATGGAACGTGTGTTCGTCAACCTCGACCGCTATGGCAATACGTCGGCGGCGACCATTCCGATCGCATTGGCCGAGGCGGTGGCCCAAGGCCGGGTCAGCAATGGCGACTATCTGCTGCTGACCGCCTTCGGCGGCGGGCTGACCTGGGCGTCGTCGGTGATTCGCTGGGGCCGTCCCTAGAAGATCGGGGATCGAGGATAGAAGATAGAGGATAGCGAAGAATGGTATCTTCTATCCTCTATTCTCTATCCTCGATCCTGTTCAAGAGAATAGAAGTGACTATAGCTTTTGTCTTCCCCGGCCAGGGCGCCCAGCATGTCGGGATGGGCCACGATCTGTACGATGCCTCGGTAGCGGCGCGGGCGGTGTTCGATCAGGCCGATGCAGCGCTCGGATTTCCGATTACTCGGTTGTGTTTCGAGGGCCCGGAGGCCAGCTTGACTGCCACTGAGAATGCTCAGCCGGCACTGCTGACAACCAGCACAGCGCTGCTGGCGACGCTCGCGGAAGGACGGGGGGACAGGAGACAGGAGATGAAAGATCTCTCGTCTCTCGTCTCTCCTCTCTTATCTCCTGTCTCTTTCGTCGCCGGGCACAGCCTGGGCGAGTATTCGGCGCTGGTGGCGGCGGGCGCGCTCGATTTTGCAACTGCGCTGCGGCTGGTGCGGCGGCGGGGCGAGTTGATGGCAGCTGCCAACCAGGGCGCTATGGCAGCAATCATAGGGCTGGGCGAGGCGCTGCTCGAAGCGATCTGTGGCGAAGCGTCGGCGCCGGGCGCGCCGGTGGTGATCGCGAACTATAATTCACCTGGCCAGCTCGTGATTAGCGGCGCGAGCGAAGCGGTTGAGCGCGCCTGCGAGTTGGCCAAGGCCCGCGGCGCCAAGCGCGCGCTGCACTTGAAAGTCAGCGCCGCATTCCATTCGCCGTTGATGCGTGCCGCCGCCCAGGAACTCGCAGGCGCAATCGCCGAATCAGCAGTGACCGATGCACGGGTGCCAGTGATTGCGAATGTGACTGCCGCGCCTGTCAGCGCCGCCGATGCGATTCGCGGCGAACTCGTGGCCCAGGTCACTGCCCCGGTCCGTTGGATCACGTCGGTGCAGCGCATGGCCGCCGATGGCGTCGATACGTTCGTCGAGATTGGCCCCGGCTCGGTACTGACCGGCCTGATCAAGCGAATTGCGCTGAGCGCCCGGCTGATCAACGTCGGCGATGTCGCTAGTTTACAAACATTTCTGAGCCAGTAGTCCGTGGTTGGTGGTCAGTTGTTTGACTTGGCCATCCCCTAGCCCCGAACTACAAACAATGGACTACGGACCACGGACGATGGATTTCACTGGACAAGTCGCGATCGTCACCGGCGGCTCGCGCGGGATTGGGCGTGCAATCGTGCAGATGCTCGCCGCGCGTGGGGCGCGCGTTGCCGTAGGGTATCTGCAGCGCGATGCTGATGCGGCGGCGACGGTGGCTGGTTGCGCGGGTGCGGTTGGCGACGTTGTCGCGCAGCAGGTCGACGTGCGGATGCGCGAGTCGGTCGATGCGCTGGTCGCGGCGACCCTCGCGCGTTGGGAACAGATCGACATCCTGGTGAATTGCGCCGGGTTAGCGGCGCATGCGCCATTCGCCGAATTGGGTGTCGAGCAGTGGCACGCGATGTTGGCAACCAACCTCGACGGCATCTACCATACCTGCAAGGCAGTGCTGCGGCCGATGATGCGGCGGCGCTATGGGCGAATCGTGAATGTGGCCGCGCTGCACGGGGTCGGCGGTGGGCCGGGCCAGGCCGATTATTCGGCGGCCACCGGCGGAGTGCTTGGCTTGACGCGGGCGTGATCGCGTTGCGTCGTGTCGGCAAGCCGGAAGAGGTTGCGGCGGCGGTGGTGTTTCTCGCCTCGCCGTTGGCCGCCTATATCACCGGGCAGACGCTGGCGGTTGATGGCGGCTGGCGCATGACATAACATGCTCGCACCCGTGAAGGGTGCGGGCTTCCTGGTCAACCGTGTGGGTTGTCGACTCGCCGGTGTTTCATAACGTCGTGCCAATGGTGCCGGACATAGCGACGCCCCAGGAGAACATCGCGCGCCCGTAGTGCTATCAGCCGCCCTACTTCTCAGCTGTCTGCGCGTCGCCCGACATTCAGCATGCTGCTGTGCCAGCTTTTACGCTTAGACATCGCTCTCTTTCTCTGTGGCTACCAGCATACAGCTTCCACAGCGAGAACTTTGCCGTGAAGAACCCTGTTTCGACTCACACAGCATCCAGTTGCTCCATCAGCAACCCGGCGCTTGCTTGTCAGCCTCCCTAGCGGTCTCCCTTGAGATTGTCGCCATTTCTTCTGACGTACGGTCGGCCCCCGTCATCTTGACACCTATGGGGGTGCGCCGCTGGTCTACTTCAAGGTCATTGTTTGGCTGTTTAGGTACAGGTTGTTGTGCGATGTTCTCTTGAGGCTTCGCAGGCATGATAGCACTGTGATGCGGAACGAGTCAAGCGCTCCTTTATCGAAAATTAACGATTAGATTGTCAAAAAATCTAAACTAACGGGTCGCATGCGCCGTCAGAGTGGCATGAATTTTGAGCATACTATATAGCGTAGTGAAAAGAGAATAAAACAGGTGCGATCAGCCGTGGTAGCAACTCCACCAGTACTTTAACCGTCGGCGATCACTTGCTCCGCGACGGCGCGGCCCGAAAGCAGCACCAGCGGGATTCCGCCGCCAGGATGCGTGCCGCCGCCGACAAAGTACAGCCGGCGCAGGTCGCGGGCGCGCAGCGGCGGGCGCAGGAAGGCCGTCCAGGGCTGGTTGGAAGCCAGCCCATAGATCGCGCCGCCGGGGGCATTGTAGCGCGCCTGCAAGTCGTCGGGGGCGATGATGCGCTCGTAGTCGATATGCTGGCTCAGTCGATTGAGACCCATTCGCTCCAGCTTGCGCACCACAGTATCGCGATAGCCGCTGGCCTCGCGCGCCCAATTCACACGCGGCCCCAGCGCTGGCGCATTGACGAGCACAAACATATTGGTATGCCCAGCCGGCGCGTGGCCTCTGTCGCTGAGCGAGGTGGCGCAGACATACACCGTCGGGTCGGGCGCCGGCACGCGCTTGCCGAAGATCGCGGCGAACTCGCTTGGATAGTCGGCAGAGAAAAAGATATTGTGATGCGCCAGATCGGGATAGATCCGATCGACGCCCAGGAGCAGGATGAACCCGCTGCACGACGGTTCGAGCCGCGCCAACCGTCCGGCGGTGCGCCGCTGTGGGGGTAACAGACGCTCATAGGTGTAGCGCGGATCGGCGTTGACCACCACCGCCGCGGCCAGCTGTTCGCCGCCGGCAAGCGCCACGCCGCGCGCCGCGCCATCGCGCAGCACGATCTGCTCGACCGGCGTGCTGGTGTAGATCTCGACGCCAAGCTTGCGTGCGAGCCGCTCAAGCGCCCGTGCAAGCATATACATGCCGCCGCGAATGTACCAGCCGCCCTCGATGAACTCGACGTACGCGATCAGATTGAATGTTGCCGGCGCGCGATAGGGCGAGGAACCGTTGTAGGTTGCGTAGCGATTGAATACCTGGCGCAGGTATGGGCTGGTGAAGAACGAGCGCACAGCTTGATCGACGGTGCGCAGTGGGTCGATGTTCCTCGCGCCGCGCGCCAGCGCCGGTGTGATCAGCCCGCGCAGCCCGACGAAGGGGTGCAGTAGGAATGGGCCGGCGACAGCATGATAGATTCGTGAGCTGTAAGCCAAGAAACGCAGGAATCCATCGACGTCGCGTGGGTCGAGATGGCGGATCTGGTCGATCAGCAGGGGCAGCGTCTGGGATGCGTCGAAGCGTGTGCCGTCGGGCCAAGTGTAGCGGCAGGTTGGCTCGACCGCGACCAGATCCAGCTCGTCTTCCAGGCGTGCGCCGGCAGCCGCGAACAGCTCACGCAGCACCCAGGGCATTGTCAGCAGCGAGGGACCGGTGTCGAAGGTATAGCCATTTTCAACGATGATATCGAGTTTACCGCCAAGGCGTGCGTTCTTCTCGAACACCACCACGCGCCGCCCCTGCGCCGCCAGGTGAATCGCCGCCGATAACCCGCCCAATCCGCCGCCGACGATGATGATCGGGTGTTCCAAGCGTTGCTCCGGTTTCTTATGTCAGTAAGCAGTCGGCAGGAGCCAGGAAGGAGGACGGCTCGCAACCTGTTACGGTGCCGGTGTTGGTGTGACCAGCGGCGGCGCCTGGCCGCTCACGAGGAGCTTGATCGCCCAGGCCAGCTGCGAGTCGGCGCACATCACCTGGCCTTCGGCTGGGCGATGATCGGCGACACATGGTACGGTGCTGGCGGCGTCTTCGGTATATGGCACGACATACTGTGGTGTAATGCCGATCTTGTGAATCTCGGTTTTATCTGGCGTGAGCCAGTGTGCGATTGTGATGCGGGCGCTGCTGCCGTCGCTGAGGTCGTGAATATTCTGCACCGAGCCCTTGCCGTAGGTTGTTTCGCCCATCAAGAAGGTATTCGGCCGCTTTTCGCGCAGCGCGCCGGCGACGATCTCGCTGGCGCTGGCCGAGCCGTTGTTGACCAATACTACCATCGGCGTATCAAAGGCGCGCGTATCACTCGACCCGGTCTTGGTCCACAACTCTTCCAGGTCCTGATTACTTTTATCTTCGTACAGCGCCACGCCGTTGTAAAATCGGCCGAGCACTTCCTGGGCGTTCAGCAGAAAGCCGCCAGGATTATTGCGCAGGTCGAGCACAATGCCCTTGGGCTGCTTGGGCAGCAACTCGCGCATGGTCGTGTCGAACTCAGTGGTGGTATTCGCTTTAAACTCGCTGATGCGAATATAGGCCAGTCCGTTGTCGAGCATCTGACCCTCGACGCTGGGGATGACGATGTCGGCGCGCGTGAGCATAATAGCAAAAGGTGCGCCGTTCGGCCTACGGCGCAGCGTCAGCCTGACGCTAGTGCCCGGCTCGCCGCGCAGCTTGGATGCGACCTTGACAGCCGCCTGGTTAATATCCAGGCCAGCGATCAGCGTCGCAACATCTTGGTCGTCGATCTTGACAATTTCGTCGTCCTGGCGCAACCCGGCCAATGCGGCGGGCGCGTTTTTAACTGGCTTCCAGAGATATGCCTTGCCATCGGTGATCCGCAGATATGTGCCGATGCCGCCTAGTTTGCCCTGCATATGCTCTTGAGTCTGCGAGGCCAGCTCGGGCTCCTGATAGACCGTATACTGGTCGCCAAGCGAATCGAGCATGCCTTTGATCGCGCCCTGAATCATTCGCTGCTGATCGAGTGGTGTGCGGTGGTAGAACTCGCCGTCGACCAGGTTCCAGACTTCCCAGAAGACCGAGAACTGTGTGCGGAGCTGCTGGGGCGTGGCCTGGTTTGCGCCGCGGCCGGGCCCAAGCGCCGCCGCGATATCGCCGTCGAGCGGGATGCGCCCGCCGAGCACGATCGCGCTGAACCAGCCGGCGAGAAACCCGACGCACAGCAGAATACCGGCGATAATGCCGCGTTTGAGGATCAGCAGTGTTGTAGTCATACATTGCCCCCGAGTTGTGACACGATGACAAGCTGACAAGGTGGCAGGGTGAATTGGAATAATGATCGTATCACCCCGTCATCGTGTCATTTTGCCAGGCTATTCAAGGTCGCCCATTTCGTAAAGGATCGCCGATGTGGCGACGAGTGGCGCGGTTTCGGCACGCAGTGTGCGCGGGCCCAACGTCACAGCTATCATACCGTACCGGAGTGCAGTCGCAAACTCACCGGCGCTGAAGCCGCCCTCAGGGCCGCTGAAGAGGGCCACGGAGAAGGGATGCCCTGAGGATGGAGGATCGAGGATCGAAGATCGAGGATGGACGTCTCGATCCTCAATCTTCGATCCTCGATCCTCGATC
>WNFY01016209.1_pt1 | contig 10910 bp, 10 predicted proteins | sample 5400091 | NCBI WGS metagenome assembly WNFY01 (sample SAMN13153364, study PRJNA577476) | soil metagenome | isolation source: 60 cm soil or saprolite under grassland replicate 1 | place: USA:California | collected 2016-06-15
TCGGCTCCCGCACGCCCTTCTGGACGCCGGGAGACCGAATACATGAGTGCCGCTAGTGAAGAAACTGCGACTGCAAGGAGCAGAAGCGCGATCAGCAGCTCGCCGATAACGAAACCTCGACGGGCCCGGCCCACAGGGCGTCCGTCGGCTGGCATTAGTACTCCACCCAGTTGTCGACCCAGGTGTTACGCAGGGTGACAAGCGCTCCCATCGTGGTCGTCGCCTTCGCGACCTCGCATGAGTCGTAGTTGTAGTCCTTCGTACCATTTGCGTTTGCCGCGGGGGCATACGTACCGAGCTTCACGTTTAGTCCGCTCACCGTCGCGCCTTCAACGCTGTTGTTACCGTTCGAGGTGATGTCGTTCCCGACCAGCAGCACTCCCTTCCATCCGACGCTCCCGTTGAGTGTGAGTTGGCCGGTGGCGATGATCATGCCTTTCCCCGACGACGGTAGAGAGAAGTCAGGCACATTGACGCGGATGATCGGATAGTAGGTCGAGTTCGAGTCGGCATAGGCAGCCTCAAGCGCCGCCGTCGGCCATGTTCCCCCGGGGATCGTGATCGTGGGGGTGATGCTATTCAAATTGATGATTCCGTTCCAGTCGATCGCCACCGAATCAGGTGCAATCGTATCGACTGGTGGGTCACCGACCGCTACCGTTTTACCGGTGTAACCTGGGTTAACCGGAACGGCCACGCCGGCCACTGCGGCCGAGTCACCGCAGACATCGATCCCACCAAGCGTACCGGCGCCACCGTTCTTTTGAATGCCTGAGAGGGCCGTCCAACCCGCCAGAACCTGCATTGGGGCTGGCTCCCAAAGAACGTACTGGGCAACCGTGCGTACGCCTCGCGGAGTACCGGCGTAAGCTCCGACGGTCTCCACACCCTTCGAACGGACAACGTACAATCCAGACTGAGATCCTTTCGGCGGACGAAGGCGCGTCAGCGAAACATCGGCGTAGCCGCCCGTCATGGTGATCCGTACGCTGTCCTTCGCACCTGGCACCCTGGTGTAATTGGGCGAGCCGGCCATCAGCGAGTCGCGACGGACGAGAAAGAGCTCGAGTCCCTGCTCTGCTATTCTAAACGCGGAGATCTGGGATTTTTGGTCTGCAACCGATCTGCGCTCGGCGCTCACCAGAGAAAAACCCCCGGCGATCATGATGGTCAGAACGGCGATCACGAGAATCGCAATCGGAATTGCAAAACCGCGGCGTTCGGTGTTGTTCAGCATATAGTCAAGCCTCTCGGCTAGTTTGTGCGGTTCTTGAAGAAAACCGCGGTTGTGAATGGTGCCTGTTCGGCGCTGATCTGGCCGCTAGCAACCGTTTCGCTGATACCATCGAGATGGAGCTCTAGTCCGCGCATGTCGGCGAGATTTGCCGGTGGCGCATCCTGTGCGACAGAGCCGCCATTGACGGTGAAGAACCTCCATTTCGCCGTATTCGCGAAAGGTGCAACGAGCTCTTCGGAGCTTTCAGCTCCGTTTGGCGCGATAGTCGTGCGATATAATCCGAGTTTGCCTGCCACCGCGAGCGAAGCCTTGAACTCGTATCGTACCCTCGAGTACAGGAATACCGGCGTTCCGAGACCCGCGTTGGCAGGTAAAGTCGGGGTAACGCGCACGGTCTTTCCGTTTGTCACGGTGGTAATGTTGACGCCGACGCAATCTGCCGGGTCATAATTCGCTTCGGTCGCGGGGTTCTCGACATAGGCGTACGCGCCGGTCTGGAAGTTTCTCCACGCGTACCCGTAGAATCCGGCGTTGGCATAGGTCGTGGAGTCAACCGGGAGGAGACTCAGTGCCGTGCCGCCGATGAGGGCGTTCTTGCACACGACGCCGATAGCGAACGGAATTCGGATAGTCAGCGAAGTTGGGGTTGCCGCGATCACTCCACCCGTCGCCTCGATCATTCGGAAATCGGACACCACTCGGTTGAGCGAAGAGCGCGACACGTTACGTGCGGCGTTCCCCATTCCTTGTCGATCGAAGAATCTGCCCTGTACCGTCAGCAGCTTCGTAAACAGGGCGCCGACGATGGCAAAAATCACGATGCCGACGAGCAGCTCGATGAGCGTGAAGCCGCGCCGAGCACTGCGAATCTTAGAGTGTCTCATGGGTCACCCCTGGGGGCAATCGGTGCAGAGAACCTTCGACGTGCGAGCCTTGGTCCGCGTGAAGTTCACGGTGTCTGGCTTGTATATCGGGTTTGCCGGCGTGATGACGATTCTCACGGTCTTCACAACGTTCGCGACTGGCTCGCTTACCGTTACCGTACGGCTGTGCGGATACGGAGCTGTACTCACTGTCGAGTAGCTCGATCCGACAGCAATCGAATCATACGGAATACCTTCGAGCCTGTTGACTTCTTGCATGAGCACGCCATTCCGATAAGCATTGCCGGTAGCGACTCTGCCGCTCTGCGACACTGAGTATACGAGTGCCGCGAGCGATGAAACCGCGACGGCCAGAAGGACCATCGCCACGATTACTTCGACGAGGGCGAAACCCTTTCGGGGTTCGCTATTGATCGGCGTCGGATTGGCGGCGCGATCCAAGTTGCGCAGTGAGATTCTCATAGTTTTGGCTTCACCCTCACGAAACCAGCAGTGCTGGCCGTGATTTGTTTGGTGTAGTCACCGTTGGCGAGGTCGATGGTGACGGCCGCGGAGGAAACACCGTTCGGGAAAACGTCTATCGTTGCGGGTGTGAACACCAGCGACGTGAGACGATACTCCGATGTGTCTCCGTAGAAAGTTCTGATTCGCAGAATGTTACCAGTCTTGCGGTCGACGAACTGATAGCTCCGCGAGTTCGCATCAGCCTGAATGCGCACGGGCTCGCGCTGACGAGCGGCGACTGCAAACGCATTTTGCAGGTCAGATGCGATGACTGTCGCGGCGCGGTTGACGCGATTATGACGCACGATGCGGGACATAGCCGGCCCTGTCATGGTCGCGAGAATGCCGAGAATCGCAACGACGACAAGCAGCTCGAAAATGGTAAACCCGCGTGGGCTGGAATAAGCGTTTTTGCTTGTCAGTTTGGCCATCCTGAAAGCCTCCGTCGGAGGCGTCGGACATGTGCTCCGCGCGCCCCGGGTGGACCATCTCTTCTTATTGATGATGGACGAGCTTGGATATACCGAGCAACCCAAAAACGCGTCCAAAACGTAGTTAAGGCTCAATAGGCGCCATTAACCCGCGAAACTCCCAGCTCAGCAGTTCGATTGCGGCCAGGATCTCGGAATTCTCTCGCCGCTCAGAGGCATTCGATTCACTATGAGACCAACGGAGCTGGCCCTCCTGAGTCGACGAGGAAGTACCGGCATCGGAATAGAAGCGGCGAAATTTGCAGTTGTGCGCTTGTCATTGCGGGAACTTAACGACCTGAGGAAGGATGGAGACAGATACAAAATCGGCGACTCAGAAACTCACGGTGCGCTGTCAGTTTTGCAACACATGGAATCGCATCAGCGCAAGCAAAGTCACCGACGGTCCGAAGTGCGGAAAGTGCGCGAAGCCGATGCTGCTCGAGCGTCCAATCCCGCTAACCGACGAAACCTTTACGCGCACGATCAGCGAGAGTGATGTTCCAGTCGCGGTGGATTTTTACGCCGACTGGTGTGGTCCATGTCGAATGATGGCCCCAGCTGTCGACGCCCTTGCCGCGCATGTTCAGGGTAAGGCGCTCGTCGGAAAGCTCAATACCGACCACTCCGCGCGAATCGCATCAGGTTTCAACATTCGCGGGATTCCGACGACCATTGTCTTCCGGGCTGGTAAGGAGGTCGCCCGTCAATCGGGCGCTGTACCGCTGGAGGGTTTAAAACAACTCATGGCAAGGGCCGGCGTCCTGATCTGACGCTTGCTGCCTCCTGCTTACGAAATCGGCGGACCTTTGAGTACCGCTTCCACTGCCGATGCCAGCTCCTGCCCAGAAAATGGCTTGTTCAGGAAATTAGCGCCGAGGGGGACGCCGGTCCTTGCATCCTGATCAGCGTAGCCAGACATGAAAAGGGCGCGCAGGCCCGGTCGGGTGGGCGCGAGTCGCTCTACCACTTCGGGACCTCGCAATCCCGGCATATACATGTCGGTAATCACCAAATCGATTTTGCCCGGGTGGGCGGCTGCGACTTGCAAGGCCATCTCGCCGTTTTCCGCCTCAAGCACGTTGTACTTCGCCCGCCGCAGAATCTTGAGCACGATAGCGCGAACTGATTGTTCGTCGTCGACGAGAAGGATCGTTTTCTTTTGTTCGGCGTCCGGCGCCTTCATTGGTGGTTATTTTACGGGGTGGAATTGAGAGAAAAGCTATCCCGCCGATGACGCTTATCGCCAGAACTTTCTGGTGCGGCAGTCACGCAACAGGTGGACGTGTCGAGAGGCGGTAGCGACCAGACTTGTCGTCTCGGGGGAGTTTACGTGCCGGCCGTCGGCAGTGTTGCGTCGGCGCAACAGTTCTGTCGCTGTCGCCCCGGCTCTGGGGCAAATGCTCCCGGCATCCGAGACGTTGTCGCTCATTGGAGGCGCTTAACTTCTTTTTTGACGTGTCGTGGCAAATGCGGAGGTAGAGAAACTCACTATTGCTGAACTAAAACGTTTAGCTAGGTTTTGTCCCGTCGATCACGAAGTTTTGCGCAACAATTTTGTCCACATTGCACAGCACAACGGGGATTCAATGACCACCGCCCTGACCCGAAAGGATCTTCGCGCTTCAGAATCGACCCCGTACACTCCCGTCACCGAAAGGATGCGCGCCCTTATCGTCGACGACGATCGGACCCTTCGTGAAGGTTGCGCCAGCGTGCTCCGCGCCGAAGGAATCAACGTTGAGGTCACGGCGCGCGGCGAAGAAGCAATCCAGATGATCCACCGATCGCGCTTCGACATCATGCTCGTTGATGTCTATCTGGAGCCAGTCTCGGGGATCGACGTGCTAAAGGCGGTGATGGCGACTGCGCCCAGCACGCTGGTTGTGCTGATGACCGGCAACCCGAGCGTCGACTCAAGTATCGAGGCGATGCGAATTGGGGCGTGGGACTACCTGCCCAAGCCCTACTCCGGAACTCAGCTCCAGCTATTGGTTGGACGCGCCGCGCACGCGGTTACGGCGAGGCGGGAGCGGGAGACACCGGCCGGTGAGTCCCCCGCGCTGGGAACGGAGGGCTCTCTCCTCCTGGGAACATCGCCGGCATTCAAGAACGCGACGGAGCTCGCTCGGAGAGCGGCACCGACGAACGCTTCCGTCATGATCGTCGGCGAAACGGGAACCGGGAAAGAAGTTATCGCCCAATACATCCACCAACACAGCCGTCGTGCCAGAAAGCGACTGGTACCAATCAATTGCGCGGCGATCCCCGAGCAGTTGCTCGAGTCGGAGATGTTCGGACACCGGAAAGGAGCGTTCACTGGTGCCGACCGCGAAAAAATGGGACTCCTCGAGCTCGCGAACGGCGGAACTCTATTCCTTGACGAACTGACCGAGATGTCGATGGCGCTGCAGGCGAAGATGCTGCGCGTACTCCAGGACGGCATCGTGCGTCGCGTCGGAAGTGAAGAGGAGGACGCTGTGGTCGACGTTCGCTTCGTTTCCGCTACGAACCGCGATCCGCGGGACGCGATCCGCGGGAAGCAGCTTCGCGAAGACCTCTACTATCGTCTCAACGTCGTGCAGGTCACGATTCCTCCTCTACGCGAGCGAGTAGAGGACATACCGTTGCTCGCGAACCATTTCCTGAGCGTGTTCTGGGGCCGTCACCGTTCGACAAAGGACGCAGTGCCGTCCTTTACGGACGACACGCTGGAATTCCTATCATCGCGCCCGTGGCGCGGGAATGTGCGCGAGCTTCAGAACTTCGTCGAGCACGTGACGATTCTGGCCCAGCCCGGGGCGAAGATTCAGATCCACCACCTGCCCCTGGACCAAGAAGTCGATCTCGGTGCTGTCAGCAATGGCGTCGGCATTCTGCCATCGAGCGATGCCTACCACGTCGCAAAGGAGCAGGTGCTTGCGACATTCGAGAAGAATTACGTGACGCGCCTTGTGGCGCGCGCCTCAGGCAACATGTCGCGCGCGGCCCGCCTGGCCAGTGTCGATCGTACGACACTCTATCGGCTCCTCGAGCGCCACGGGTTCTACAGTGGGGTCGCTACTTAGACGTGCTGAGGCGGCACGCACTCCTCATAGTGCTGCTCGTCGCCGTTGGTTCTGTATGGGGACTGAATGCCGCCCGCCAAGTAAGGCCAGTCTACGAGACCCAGGCGACAATCTGGATTAACGGTGCTCGTGGACAGCAGGCCGGTTCAATCGGAACACAGCAACTTCTCGAGCAAACCTCGTGGGTGGAGCTACTGCGCAGTTTTGCCGTGGTGGATGCGGTCGTGCACCAGCTCAATCTGAATGTGTTTTACAAGGAGCCGCGCGATTCGTTGGTATTTCGCACGTTTCAAACAGGGACTACGCCATTTTACGACTCTTACGTTTTGCAAATCGATCGCTCCGGGCGCGGTTACACTTTGGCTACCGCGACCGGTAGGGTTTTGGAGGGCGGTACAGTGGGAGATTCTGTTGGTCGCAGGCTGGGCTTCTTCTGGAAACCCGATCCGGCCGTGCTATCGCCCGGGCGGCTCATCGCGTTCTCGGTAACCACTCCACGCAACACGTCGCTGGGTCTTCTCGCCTCCATGCGCAGTACGCTACCTGAAGACGGCCAGTTCCTCACGATTTCCCTTACCGGCACAGATCCGCGAAGGAGTGCCCGCACGGTCAACGCCTGGGCGGAGCAGTTCGTCAGCGCGGCGATCGAGCTGAAGAAACGCCATCTACTCGAGTTCAAGAAAATGCTTGGAGATCAGCTGAACGTCGCGGAACACGAGCTGAATACATCCGAGCTCTTGCTCGAGCAATTCCGCGCCAGCACGATCACGCTGCCTTCGGCCGGCTCGCCGTTGGCGAGTGCGGGTCAAACCGCCGGTGATCCGGCATTCACGACCTATTTTCAGCAAAAGGCGACGCTCGACGAAGTGCGCAGCGATCGAATGACAATCGAGCGAATTCTCTCCGATGCGAGGGGCGGCGCGATCAACCCGCAGGCATTCCTCGTTTTGCCCTCGATTCTGAATAACACACCGCAGCTGCGAACGGCAATCGAGGAGCTCTCTTCCCGACAAGCAGCGCTTCGCACGGAACAGCAGTATCTCACGAACGCGAACCCGCGCATCAAACAGCTTGGGGAAGCGATCCGCGTTCTGGAAATCGAGACTATTCCGCGCATTGCGCAGAGTGTCCTAGAATCACTGCGATCGAGGGAGAATCAGCTGACGGGTCGCATTGACACTCAGGAGAGGGTCTTGCGCCAGATCCCTTCACGCTCGATCGAAGAGATGCGACTCGTGCGGAGAGTCTCTGCCAGTGAGACGATGTACAACTCGCTCAAGGCCCGGTACGAGGAGGTTTCGCTCGGCGAAGCGCAGACCACGCCTGACCTCAGCATCCTCGACTACGCCATTCCTCCGGTGCATCCAACCTCCAATGGCGCCCGTCGCCTTCTCATCCTCGCGGTCCTGGCCAGCATCGCACTCGCCTGCGTGATAGCACTGATTCGCGATCGCTTCGACCGGTTGTTCCGCTATCCAAAGGAAGCAACACACGAATTGGGACTGATCATCGCCGGCACGGTTCCCCGCTTCAAGCCGAACCGTCGCGGAGATTTCCAGTTACTCACACTATCGCAAGCAGTCGAGTCGTTCCGAACGCTGCACCTCGCCGTCAGGTATGACTTCCCCGGCGGCGGGCCGATTGCGTTGAGCGTCGCGAGCCCCGGACCGGGTGACGGCAAATCGCTCGTCTCCTCCAACCTCGCGATCGCGTTTGCAAGCGCGGGCTATAGAACTCTCCTCATCGATGGAGACGTTCGCTGCGGAACACAGCACGCCACCTTCAGTGTCTCGCCGACGCCTGGATTGGTCGACTATCTTCGCTCCGCAACTGGAGTTGAGGGCGCGATTAGAACAACTTCTTTTTCCAATCTCTTTCTGCTTCCCGCCGGGACGAAGAGAAATCGCGCTACCGAGCTGCTCGTTTCCGACCGCATGACCGCGCTTCTCCTCGCCGCGCGACAAGAGTTCGAGGTAATCATCATCGACTCGCCGCCCTTCATAGCTGGGGTCGATGCTTATGCACTTGGCGCGGCCGCCGGGAGCATGCTGGTCGTCCTCCGGCCAGGCGTATCGGATCGCAAGCTTGCCGCGGCGAAGTTGGACATCGTCGATCGCCTGCCGATTCGCGTTTTGGGTGCCGTGCTCAACGGTGTGCCAGACAGCGGCGCTTACCGCTATTACGGGACGAATTATTACTACGGAGACAAGCGCTCGAAGGAGCACGTTGGAAACCTCGCGACGCCGAAAGGTTTGGTTCTCAATGCGTGAGATGCCGTGAAGGCAATAAGTCGGAGCAGATCGAAACCGCATGTCACCGTCAGGCTGTAGCACAAAAGAAAGTCAGGCTGTAGCACAAAAGAAAACGGAGTGTGGTACCCACGCTACATCGCGACGCCCGAACCAAGGCAAAACACCAATCCATGGTACCGCAACCTTCGTCAGAGCAACGATTTAGCAAACCGTTGACCACTACGCGTAACTAGCACGGCGCGTGCGTCGACACACCCCGAGCGGTTTTCCGCGCAGAACATCGTCTCCTACCGTGAGGGTCCGCAATTGTTGAGATCGTGTCTCCGGCTCATGACCGTACTTGCCGCATCATCGCAGCTTGTCGCGACAATTGCCGATGCACAAACAAGAGCCACCCCCGGGCCTCTGACGTCGCGTGATGAGCTCACGACCGCCGCGGAGCGGGCAGAGATAGCAGCTCACGTGGGAGACGCGAGCGCAAGAGCCAGAAACTCGTCACTCGCTTACTCAATCCGGCAGCGCCTCCGCGACGGGGATTTTCGGCCCGGTGATCGCGTCGTGGTCGCATTCATGTCCAACTTACCACACCGCGATACTTTGGTGGTGCGCGGGGGGCGTTTTGTCGAGTTGCCCGGCAAGATATTTGTTCCGTTGACAGGAGTGCTTCGCTCCGAAGTTGAAGGCCGCGTTACCGGCGAGCTGCTGAAATACGTAAAAGCGCAGCAGATTGAGGTAACGCCATTAATGCGGGTCGGCGTGCTCGGTGATGTCGCACACCCGGGTTATTTCGCATTTGCGTCGGATATGCCGTTAACTGATGCCATCATGGGGGCCGGCGGCCCGACGGCGACCTCCGACCTCGAGCGTTCGATCGTTCGGCGCGGGCCAGTGGTTGTCCGCTCCGCCGATGAAACCCGCACTGCAATCGCCAACGGCCTGACTCTGGACCAATTCGGGTTGAATGCGGGCGACGAGCTTGTCATTGGACAACGCAGAGAAGGCAGGTCGACCGCAATCCTCGGCATGGTCGGCGTGCTTGCAAGCCTGACTACCGTGTTCATCGCGCTGCGGCATTAGCGCAGCTCGCTCTCTTCTGATCGCTTTGCGTCGCCGCTAAGTCCGCTTTTTCAGCTTCATTCCTGGCGTTATGGACGACATGAACGTTGCCTCTGCGGTCCCATTCAGCTCTGTCGCGTCGACGGGGTTACGGCCGCGCGTCGCGGACACTAGCGACAGAGAGATCCCGATCGAAGTTGTGAGCGACTCCCGACCATTGCGCCCGCCAGTCGTCGAGCCAGCGATTGCATCCCGGTTGTTAAATATCGAGCGCCTCCTCAATGTCTTCATAGCTTCGACGGCCCTCGTGCTGGCCAGCCCCGTGATGCTCATCGTCGCGGCGCTCATCAAGCTCACCTCGCGCGGACCGATTTTCTATTCTCAGGCGCGCGTTGGGATCAACCGGCGACTGTTGGACGGCGACCAAGCGTCCTACGATCGGCGCGCCCGCAATTTGGGCGGACGGCCGTTTCTTATTTACAAGTTCCGCACGATGCAACTCGGAGCGGAGAAGTCGAACGGGGCAGTATGGGCGACTCCATCCGATTCGCGTGTCACCCCCGCTGGTCGGATCCTTCGGAAGTACCGCATCGATGAATTGCCACAATTGATCAACGTCATTCGCGGCGATATGAACATCGTTGGCCCCCGGCCTGAGCGTCCGAGCATCTTCTCCCGTCTCTGCAATGACATCGCTGATTATCCGCTGCGCCAGAATGCAAAACCGGGAATCACCGGATGGGCGCAGGTGAATCGCGGATATGACGAGAGCGTGGATGACGTTCGCACCAAAGTGCGGTATGATCTCGAGTACATACAGCGGCAGGGAGTTGCCGAAGATCTCAAGATCATGGCGAAAACGCTTCCGGTGATTCTGTTTCGCCGAGGGGGCTGGTAGGTCCGAGAGGCCCGCTGCGGTCAGCGCCGCCGCGGAATTGGCGGCCAGGTCTCGAGACCTACTTCTGCGTAAGACTGAATTGTCGCGTCGGGCAGCCGGTCACCAACTGAGTCGCGCAGCAGCCAGCCGGCACAGAGTGCGACGGCAGTAACGCCTTGCACGAACAGGTGCAGGGGCGCTACGACCAGCGCGAAGCCAATTCCCCGAGCGCCTGCGTAAAAGCGATGAACTGGAATGTTCGTCACGAAGAGTACGCCGAGGGCGATCGCCAGTTTCTCCAACGGATGGCGCTCGGGAAGAAACGCCGCGGCCATGGTCATCACCCCGACGAGGCCCAGCGCTGGCGCGAGCGCTCGACTCAGAGTGAAGACCACCTCGCTTGGTGACGATACGCTGGTGCGCTGATAGCCAAGCGATCGGGCGAGTAGCGTGCCCCGATGCCACACTTCCCGACAAATCGATCCAATCGTCCAGCGCCTTCGACTGGTGACGGTGAGCTCCGGAATGAGAAGGATGCGGTGCCCGCGTTCCTGCAGCCGTC
>WNFY01010362.1_pt1 | contig 10908 bp, 7 predicted proteins | sample 5400091 | NCBI WGS metagenome assembly WNFY01 (sample SAMN13153364, study PRJNA577476) | soil metagenome | isolation source: 60 cm soil or saprolite under grassland replicate 1 | place: USA:California | collected 2016-06-15
TCATAGTGGCGCGCTCGTACTGCTCGATTTCCGAGACTGCTGCCCTCAACACATCGACGAGCGCCACGGGTTTACCCCATCGGCGTGCCGGGTCGTGGCCAGCGAGCACGAGCAGGTTCTCCGAGTTGCGGCGCATGCGGGTGGCAAGGTGGTCCATCCGGAACAGGTTCCCCAGCCGTTCGGCATCCTGCTCGCCCTGCTCAAGCTCGTCGATCAGCCGAATCTGCCGCTCGACCAGGGACTGACTACGCCGGGAGAGGCTGACGAACATGGCGTTGACGTTCCCGCGCAGTATCGCCTCGTTGGCAGCAAGCCGCAGCGCCTCGCGGTGCACCTGGTCAAATGCCCGCGCCACCTCGCCCACCTCGTCGGTCGAGGCGACGTCGATCGGCGCCACGTCCAAATCTGGGCCGCTGCCCCCGGTCTCGCTCAGCTGGCGGACTTTTTCGGGCAGCCGCAATCCGGCGACGTTGAGCGCGCCCGAGCGCAGCCGCCGCAGCGGACGGATAAGGGACCGGGCAATGATCGCGGTAACGATCAGCGCCAGCACGAGCAGGCCCGCGACCGCGATACCGGTCAGCAGCGCGGTGCGGGCAGCGCCCCGTCGAAGGCTGCGGCTCTGCGCGATGACGGCGCCCGCATCCTGGCGCTCGACCGAACGCATTCGCTTGAGGGTGTCCACCATCGCCGTGTACCAGTGCTGGCTCGCCGCGGCCGGACTACCGGTGACCAAGGGTTGATTGCTGTTGCCGAGGACGATCGCATTCTGTTCCAGGTTCCGCCCTTGGTCCACAGCCGATCCGGTCACGGTGTCCGCGAAAGCCTGGCGCTGGCGCACCGTGGTTGATGCCATGTAGGTCGACAGGTTGGCGGCCTGCTGCGCCTGCGCTGAGGTTAGCGCGTTCAGCTCGCCTGGCTCGAAATCCCCCGCGGTGAGCGCTGCGAAGAGGATGGCGCGCTGCTGAGACACCTGATCCTTCATCCGCCCCAAGGCGCCGAGCGCCCGGACGTGCTGGGCCAGGGAGTCGTTGGCGCTACCCACGGAAATCTGGTCGTCGAAGGCGAATAGGTCGGTGATGGCCTGCGAGTAGTCGGTGATCATAGGCAGCGCGGGCAACTGACTGCGCAGAGCGGCGTTACGCAACCCATTAAGGTCCGTGATCCTGGCCAGCACGGCGCTGAAACGGTCCCGTGTATCCACGGGGTAGTCACGGCCGATGTGAGCACCTTGGGTGCGGACTAGGTCCGCTGCTGAGTCGGTGACCGCGTACTGCTTCCGCAAGGTGTTCTGGCCACTTGGTGGCCGGCCATTCGCGATGAAGCCTGCGGTGAGGTCGCGCTCGTCCTCCATCGCCTGCGCCAGCTGGGTGACATCACCGCCGAGGGTCGCGAGCTGCTCGATGCGCTGGAAGTTTTCGGCTGTGTGGACGTCGGCCGAAATGCGGATACCGCCGAGCACCATCGCGGTCAGGGTCGGGATCGTGATGAGGGCGAGCAACCGCCATCGCACACGCCAGTTCCTGAGGGCCAGCCGCGAGCCCGGCCGGGCAGGTCGGTGGTCGGCACCGCCGCGCCCGGCACCACCACCAGCACCACTGCCGCCGCGCCCGCCGCCACCACCACGGCCGCCGCGTCCGGCACCGCCGCCACCGGCACCGCCGGCCGGCCAAGCACCGCCGCCACGAGCGGAACCGCTGCGCGCGGGCCCCTGGCCTACGGCCATGCTCGCCCTGCCACCTGCGGCGGCGCTGCTTGCTGACGAGCCCTGCCTCGCAGGACTCCCTTGAATGGCGCTCTCGTGATCGATCATCGGTCGCGTCCGCACTGCCTTCGCATCTCTAGCTGGACATGACTGGCCGAAACGGTCAAACCTCGCAAAAGAAACCAGACATAGCGTTGCGGCCCTGCGGGGTAACTGTCAGTGGCAACCGGTAGTCCACACGAAGACCCGCAGTACAGCCAGGCTCTACTTTAGCGGGACGTCAGGTAACTCGTGTGATCGTATCGTGACATTAAAGAAATCTCACATAACGTGATTCGCGATGTCACGTTGTCACGATGCGGTACCGTTTGGGCTGCGGCCAGCCTTTCCAGACGCTCCCCGGGCTAGCGGTCGGCTGCTGCGGCGTCCAGAGATCGAGAAGTATCCTAATTCGTGACTGATCAACCAAGATCATGATCTACGATGCCCTGCTGTGAGCGCTGACGTATGGGCGAGAAAAGCCCAACACGCCCTTCCGCTGCGCACTCCTCGCCGTCGGCCTTCCGGCCGTCACCGTAGCCCGGACCGGCTATCTCTGCCGTCCGATGCGCCGGCCCTCGTGCTGGCCGTCCCGGGTGCCGCGTGCGAGGCAAGCGAGGGCGTCACTGCGGAGATCGCAGCCGTGGCAGTCAGATCATGCCCCGGCGTTCTCGTCTGCGTGGGATACCTGGCGGGTGAAAGAGATCACCTCGCCGCGGTCCTGGCGGGCCTGCGCCGCTCGGGCCAGGTCAATTCGCATGCGGCCGTCGTGGTGCCGCTACTTACCGGACCAAATCCGACGGCCGACGCCGCATTGGCGGAGGCGGTCGCCGACGCGGGAACCCGAACCATCCGTACCGGCCACCTCGGACCCCACCCTCTCGTGAGTGAGGCGCTGCATTCCCGGCTGGCGGAGGCGGGTCTGGCCCGGGCGGCGCGCATTCGCCAGATCAGCATCGTGAGCGCCGCCGAGGGCATTCTCATGGTGGCCGCGGGCGGGGCGGCTTGTGTGGCCGAGGCTGGAATGGTCGCTGTTTTGCTGGCGGCACGCCTCGCCGTGCCGGTCATGCCTGCCGCGCTCGGGGATGCGGCGAGCATGACCGAGGCGGTCGCGCGGCTACGTGAGGCTCGTGCCACGCGCCTGGCATTGGCGCCGTGCATCATCGGACCGGAGATCGATTCGGGTGAGCTGGCGGCGGCCGCCGCGGCCACCGGGGCGCCCTCAGCTCAGCCGCTGGGCGGCCATCCCGCCCTGGGGCAGCTCGTCGCTATGCGATATGGCGCGGCACTGCAAGATCCACGTATCACGCTCAGCTGATGTGCCTGCGCCGGCGCGGCGGATCGGCCCGGGGGTTTGCGTGATCAGAGCGCGTGCAGGCCCTCGAGAACCCTCATGAGCAAACGCTCGTCAGTGATGGTTCCCACCTGGCCTGGCGTCCGTACTCTGATCAGACCCTGCTGGATCAGATCTCCCAGCAGGACCCGCGCCACGGAGAGGGGTAGGTCGATCTCCGACGCGAGATCTGCCACCGTGATCGGCTGACGGCGGCACAAGGCCAGCATCCGGGTGTGCTCGGGGCCGGGCCGGAATGCGCTGCTGGCGTGCCGATCGCTCGCCACCACGACGTCGATCAGGTCGAGCGACGCTGCCGCCGTTGGCCGGGTACGGCCTTGGGTCAGTGCGAAGAGCCGGACCACGGGTTCCCGGTCCAGCCACCTGTCGTTCGACGGAGTCATGGCCCCATCACGTGTCGCCACCCTCCACCTCCGCGCCGACTTCCGGGGTGTCGCTGATGTCGCCATCCGAGCCATCAGCCCGCCCACGCTCCCAGCCCTGCTGGAGTGAAGCCATCACGGTACGTGCGTCCTCGGTAGCCCCCTCTTTCCCGCCCGCTGGCTCCTCCGTAGCGGAGCCATTGCCCTCGGGCGATCCGCCGGAGCCCGGAGCGCGCCGGGTGGCCGGCGCCCAGCCCGTCCCCGCCGGTTCCGCCTCCTGCCGGGCCGCCGGTGCGGACGCCGCCCAGTCGGGGGCGGCCCAGTCCGGGGCGGCCCAGTCCGGGGCGGCCCAGTCCTGTCGCGCGGCATCCGCCAGGGTCGGCCGCTCGGCAACGGAAACGGCCGCCTGCGTGTCGGCCTGATCGTCGATGTCGCGATCGGGCACGACCATGCTGTGCGGCATGAGCACAACCGCCGATGTCCCACCGAACGGCGACTCGCGCAGCGCAACCTTGATCCGGTGCCTTGCGGCGAGCTGACCGACCACAAGCAGGCCGAGCCGGTCGCTATCGGCAAGCTCGAACCCAGGTGGGCTCGCCAGCCTCTTGTTGATCTCCGCAAGCTCGGCCGACTCAATGCCGAGCCCGCGGTCCTCGACCTCCAGCACGAAGCCGTTGGCCGCCCTTCCCGCGGTGACGGTGACGCGCGTGTTCGGCGGTGAGAATGCTGTGGCATTGTCGATCAACTCGGCCAGCAGGTGGATGACGTTGGCAACAGCCGTGCCAACCACCCCGTCCCGCGACTCGGTGATGACGTCCACCCGGGGGTAGTCCAGCACCTCGGCTACTGCCGCGCGCACCACATCGACGACTCGCACCGGGCTGCGCCAGCCGCGGCCGGGAACCTCACCCGACAGAATGATCAAGCTCTCCGCGTGCCTGCGCATGCGGGTGGTGAGATGATCCAGCCGGAAGAAGTTCTCCAGCGTCTGCGGGTCGGAGGTGTCACGCTCCATTGAGTCGAGCATGTCGAGCTGCCGGTGCAGCAGTGACTGGTTGCGGCGTGCGAGATTCACGAAAACCTGATTGACCCTCGTGCGCAGCCGTGCCTGGCCCACAGCCGCTTCGATGGCGGTCCGGTGGACGGAAGAGAAGGCCTGTGCCACGTTGGCTACCTCGGTGACCGTGCCGCTTGTGAGCGGCGGCGCGGCGGCGGTAACGTCCACCTCCTCGCCGCGCCGCAGCGCATCGACGACCTGCGGCAACCGCATATCGGCAAGCTCGCGGGCCTGTCCGTGCAGGCCACCAAGCTCCCTGGTAAGGCGGCGGCCGAAACGCACCAGGAGCAGGATTGACGCGAGCACCGCGAGCAACCCGACACCGCCGGCCAGGGCGAGCCGCAGCAGAATGCCACGGCCGATGTTACTGACGCTCTGGTTCACCTCCCGCTGGCCGAGCGCCGCCGCGTGGTTGAAGGCCATGAGGAATGGTTGCAGCTGGGACTGCCAGGCCGCTGAGTTCACCGGAAGGGGCGCACTGGGGCGGCTGCTCGAGGCGATGGCATCCTCCATCGCCTGCCAGGTTCGATACGTTGGTGAAGCGAAAAGCTGCCGGTAGGGCCCGGCGAGTCTGCTGCTCAGCTGGGCGAGGACCCCGCTCTCAAGGAACCGCTGGTTAGCCACGGCCGACACGAACAAGTTATGGTCCGTCCCGCTCATGTGACCGCCGCCTGCTATGGCTTCGCCGACGAGTGCCCCCTCGCGGCCAACCATCTCCAGTGCGCGATTGGCATCGATGTTGGCCCGGGCCCGCTGGTAAAGGGATACGTCGCTGGTGGCGGCCTGGCTGTCAAGGAACTGGAACTCGGCGTCGATGATGCTGTTGTATTCCTCGAAGGCGGCCGCGCCTTTCATAGCGCCGGAATCGATTGCATCGCGGGTCCCGCCCAGCTGGCCGAGCCTTCCGAGCAGGCTGGCGAGGTTCTGTTTCGCCGCGGTGCTCAGCAGGCCCCGAACAGCCGCGGCACCTTTGCGGAAGGCCGCGACCGCCGTGTCGGTTCGCTCACGCTGGAGTTCGAGCGGTCCGTGCGAGGACTGGCGCCCGCTGCCCAGCCACACGAACGACTGAAGGCGCTCCTGAACCAGCTGGACGAGCAGCGTCTGGCTCTGCCCGCCGGTCTTGGCCGTGCTGGTGTCGTAGTTCCGCTTGGCGATGGTGTCAGCGAGGGTGACGCTCGTGGCGAAACCCCATAAGGCCACGAGCGAGACGAGGGGAATGATGAGCAGCCCCGCGAGCGTAAACCGGATGGGCCTCGTGTGGGGTCGGGTACGAGAAGCCAGCCTACGGGAAGCCATTGGACCTCTAACGATGAAGGTGTGGGTGCATGAAGGTACGAGTATGGCGCGGTGCATTCCTGGGGGCATACCAAGGATGAATCAGTCGCCAGCACCCAGCAGCCCATTTCGAGATTTAGCCGGCCCAACTCCGGCCGGCGAGCCAGCCGCGTCCTTACGGAGTGGCGACGGGAGCGCCGCGGCCCGCATCGCGGTTCAGCACGCGGATCGCATGCTCGACCAGCGTGATCAGCACGGCCTTGCTTGACGATCGTTTGCGTGCGTCGCAGAGGATGATCGGTACCTCGGTGTCCAGGTCAAGCGCGGTCCTGATGTCATTGATCTGGTAGTGGCGCGATCCGTCAAAGCAGTTGACCCCGACAATGAAGGGCGTGCCACGCTGCTCGAAGTAGTCGATCGACGGGAAGCAGGCGGCCAGGCGCCGGGTGTCGGCCAGCACGACCGCGCCAAGCGCCCCTAGCGACAGCTCATCCCACATGAACCAGAACCTCGCCTGGCCGGGCGTCCCAAAGAGGTAAATCAGCAGGTCGTCTCGGATGGTGATCCGGCCGAAGTCCATTGCGACCGTGGTAGTCGTCTTGCCTTCGACGCCCTCGAGGAGGTCCACGTGCGAGCTTGGCTCACTCAATTGCTCTTCGGTACGCAGCGGCCGGATCTCGCTCACCGAGGTCACGAGCGTGGTTTTGCCGACGCCAAAGCCGCCCGCAATAAGGATCTTGATCGTGACCGGCACATCGGCCGGGCCATCGGAGTAGTCAGAGCCGGCGTAGCCCATCGGCCACCTCCCTCAGGATGCGCGGGTCATGCAGCCGTGCAGGCGACACCGGGCGGCGGACCTCGACCAGGCCTCGGTCCCGAAGATCGCCGAGCAAGATCCGTACGACACCGATTGGCAGGTCGAGCTCGGACGCCAGGTCGGCAACCGAGATCGGGACTCGGCACAGCCGCAGGGCTGAGAAATGCTCTGGATCCAGCGTCCACGGGTCGGCCGGCGCTCGCCGAGTGGATGTAACCATTGCGATCAGGTCGAGACCTTCACCAGTAGGCCGTGTCCGGCCACGAATCAGCGCATAGGGGCGGACGACGGGGCCGGCTTCTTCATCATGCCATGTGTCATCGGACGACGGCATGCCACGGTCACTTCGTTTCGTCGTCGGCAGGCGCCGGACGCGGATTAACCGACAGGTGCTGCCCCACGCGCTTGACCAGGACTGCCATCTCGTAGGCAACGAGGCCCACGTCGGCTTGAGCCGAGGTCAGCACGGCGAGACAACTCCCCTCGCCCGCGGCCGTCACGAACAAGAAGGCGGCCTCCATTTCGACGATGATCTGCCTGGCATTGCCGCTGTCGAAGTGCCTGGTGACCCCGCGCGCAAGGCTTTGAAATCCCGCTGCTATCGCGGACAAGTGCTCGGCGTCCTCACGGCTCATGCCCATGGAGGAGCCGATGGCGAGGCCGTCCCTGGAGAGGATCACAGCCTTCTCAACATGCGAGACCCTCGTGACCAGGTCATCGAGGAGCCAGTCGAGCTCGCCGTTGGACGTCACCTTCTGCTCCTTCGGCCCACCAGCTCCGTCGGCCGTTGCCGACGCCGTCATTCCTCGCTCCCGTCGGCCGCCACGCTTGCGTCCGGATCAGTGTCGTCCGCGCCCTCGAACTCCGGATCGGGCGAGGCGAAGGCGGAACGGCCGCGCTCCCAACCACGCTGGATGGCTGTCATCGTCGCGCGTGCCTCGTCCGGTGATGGGAACTCCGAGGGCTCCTCATCGGTAGCCGTCAGGCTCTGCGGCCCCGTATTGCGAAGCTGCGGTGCGAGGCTGGCCTGGCGGACCCTCCGCGGAAGACCTATTTCCGTGAAATCCGCGGTCGGTGCACCTGGGTCGGTCTCCGCTGGCCCGTCTTGGCCCGGCCATCCGTCTGTGTGCGCGCGCTGGAACCAGCTCACCGACGACGTGTCCGACGTGACGGCCTCGGAGTCGTCGGCGCCGGCACCTGTCAGCATGCCATCAGCGGGGGACACCGCGCCCGTCCGCGGTTCATCGTTGGCGACGGTAGGTGTCCAGTCGCCACCGGAATTCCGCGGGTCGGTGGCATAGGGATATGTGCCCGTTGGTGCCGCGGCCGATACGGCCTCGCGGAATCAGCACGATCGCTGTGGTCCCGCCATAAGGGTTGAGCCGCAGCGAGATCCTGATGCCATGTCGCCTGGCCAGCCGACCGGCGACAAACAATCCGAGCTGGTCGCTGTCGGAAAGGTCGAATTCAGGAGGGTTGGCCAGGCGGTTGTTGATCTCGGCCAGCCTTTCCTCGTTCAGGCCGAGCCCGCGGTCCTCGACTTCAACCGCGAAGCCCTTGCCGACAACGTCGCCGGTGAGCCGAACAGGAGTGTTGGGTGGCGAGAAGATCGTGGCATTCTCCACAAGTTCCGCGATCATGTGAATGACGTCCGCGACGGCGGGGCCAGCGAGTGCGGCCTGCGTCATCGTGAGAACCGTGACCCTCGTATAGTCCTCGATCTCCGCCACCGCCGCGCGCAAGACGTCCACCAGCCGAACCGGGTTGCGCCACGAGCGGCCGGGAGCCGCACCTGACAAGATGATCAATCCCTCGGCATGCCGTCGCATGCGGGTGGTGAGGTGGTCGAGCCGGTAAAGGTCACCGAGCTCGTCGGGGTCGGCGGCCCGGCGTTCCATGCTGTCAAGCAGGGCCAGCTGGCGGTGCAGGAGTGACTGACTGCGCCGGGCGAGGTTGCGGAATACTTCCGAGATTCCGCGCCTGAGGCGGGCTTGATCCACAGTGGCTTCGATCGCGGTCCGCTGCACTGTATTGAGAGCCTGGCTGACCTGCCCGATCTCATCCGGGCTCGGTTGTATCGGAGGCGCTTCAGCCGAGACATCCACGTCGTCGCCTGCCCGCAGCCGTGCGACCACCCGCGGGAGGCGCTCGCCGGCCAGGGTGAGCGCCTCCCGACGGAGCTCGGCGAGCTGACGGATCAGGCCGCGGCCGATCCAGATGGACACGAAGACCGAGACGATGACGGCGAGCAACCCAAGCCCTCCGGCCAGCCATAGCCGAAGGTAGATAGCACGCGCAACCGGCTTGGTGCGATTTGTCACGTCGTTGGCGGCCTGCAGACCGGCCTGGGCGAAACCTCTGGACACCGCGGCCACGTCCGATCTCCACGCTGTGGGGTCGACCGGAGGCGGGCCAGCGGTGTGGGTATCAGCGATCAACTGGTCTTCGAGCGACTCGAGCGCGGCTGAGATCTGCGGGTTTACGTCCTTCGCATAGAAAGAGCGGCCATTGGCGTCCAGGTTGGGCAGGGTAGCCGCGAGCAGGGCACGGCGCGCCCCGACCAGCTGGGCGAACTCATGGCGGTCGGCCGGGCTAAATGACCGCGCGACCATGTCGCTTTCCAGCAGCGCGTCCTCCTGCAGGAGCATGTCCTGCGACTCGCCCATCTGCACCAGGGCAAATCCTTGAGTGACAAGTGCGGCGTTGTTCTCCCGCAAGATCACTGTCTTGAGCGTGTACTCGCAGTTGCTGAGCACTCCGTTGTAAGCGTCCAGCGCCTGCTGTCGGCTGATGGCGCGCGCGGCGATGCGCGCGCGCAGCGCACCAAGGCCCGAGGCGTCACTGAGCATGGTGGCGATAGCCCGCTTCTCCTGTGCGGAAGCGAGGTCCATGGTCGCGTCGGATGTGACAGCCGATCGCATCCTGGACCGTGTCTGGTCTGTTTTCGCCTCCTGCGCGTCGAGCTGCGCCTGCATTTGCGGCGCCGGGGCGGCGAGGTAGATCAACGCGATCCGGCGCTCCGCATAAAGCTGGCTTTCGTACCTGCCGACCGGCAGGCCGGTGTCGTCCTTCAGCGAGGTCGCCTGCGATTCACTGACCGCATCGCCGACCGTAATGCTCGCGACGAACACGTACAGGCCGATCAGTGACAACAGCGGGATCAGAATGAGGAAGAAGATCCTTAGGCGGATGGACAGTCGGCGCAAACCCATGACTGTGGCCCCGAGTGTGAGTGGGTGGACCGGTGCCGTTGGGCGCCGTCCCACGAAGACGGTTCGGACATTCAAGTGGCCTGCGATATTAACACCCGATTAGGATGATCAAGGCCAAAATCCCAGATGTCGGATGCCCGAAACTAGGGATTCGCGTTCCGGCCAGGCCACGGCCCGGACCCGCACCGCCGCGGGTCTACCTGCACGGGATGAGTTCGGCCGGTAAAGATTGTTATGGACGACCGAGGGCAGCAAGTGAAGGTCTCCGGCTTAGTGTGAGATGAGATGACTCCAAACGGCGGCGCTGAGCGTGTCAAGCGCTGGCGGGAACTCCTCGCCAGCGAGCGTGACGCAGCGACCCTGTATTCCCGAATCGCCCAAGCCGAGACGGGGGACAGGCAGAGGATCTTCGAAGAGCTGGCCGCGGTTGAGCGGCGGCACGCGGCGCATTGGGAAGACAAGCTTCGTGGTGCGGGCCAAACCGTACCGCCATCGAGCAAGCCGAGTCTGCGCACCCGGCTGCTGGCCACGGCGGCGGCCCGGCTGTCATTGAGCACGGTACTGCCGCTGATCGAGCGCGCCGAGCGCGCCGACGCACGTGTATATGACCGCGATCCCGATGCCGCGCCCGGGATGGCGGTCGACGAGCACGGTCATGCCCGAACGATCGCCAAGCTGATTGAGGGCGGCCGCCCGAGCCCACGGGCACAGATCGGCCGCAGGGAACCGTGGCACCGCGGCGACCGTTCCGGAGCGCTGCGTGCCGGGGTCTTCGGTGTGAGCGACGGGCTGGTGTCCAACACCGCATTGGTCATGGGGGTTGCGGGTTCCGGCTCGGCGCACCGCGTGATCCTGCTCTCCGGGGTGGCCGGCCTACTTGCCGGGTCCTTCTCGATGGCGGCCGGCGAGTACGTGTCGATGGCCAGCCAGCGAGAAATGTATGAGCGCGAGATCTCGCTCGAAGCCAGCGAGCTCGAGGAGAAGCCGGAGGAAGAGCGCGATGAGCTTGTCCTCCTTTACCGGGCCAAGGGCCTAGACCGTGGTGACGCCGAGCGGCTGGCCGATCGGATCATGGCTGACCGGAACGTTG
>WNFY01010260.1_pt1 | contig 10907 bp, 14 predicted proteins | sample 5400091 | NCBI WGS metagenome assembly WNFY01 (sample SAMN13153364, study PRJNA577476) | soil metagenome | isolation source: 60 cm soil or saprolite under grassland replicate 1 | place: USA:California | collected 2016-06-15
TAAATATGATGCTGATAATGCCTACCTAAATACAAAAATAAAAAATGTAACATGGTGGGCTATAACTAAAAAATGAAAGGAATAGAATTCATTCTTCTTGTCATTGGAGCTGTTGCGGGTGCATTTCTTAGATATAAGATAGTTTCTTCTCCAATCATATTAGGAGTTCTTCCAGTTAATGTCCTGATTGTCAATGTTATAGGTAGTTTCATTTTAGGTGTATTTTCAATTATTTCCGTTTTTTGGAATCTAGATACAAAATATTCAATACTTGTTGCAGTAGGATTCTGTGGCTCGCTTACCACAATGTCTTCATTTGCTCTTGAAACAAGCAACTTATTCGATAATAGACTATTCTATACAGCTGCAATCAATATAATGGCTAATGTAGGATTATCATTAGGTTTCTTGATTGGAGGAAGAGCCTTGACCAGCATTATCGTGCTAAGAGGAGTGTGAGATAGGTATGACCAGAGTGAAGATGTGGTGCCTCACGATAAGGATAAAGAGAAATGATCAATTTCATGGCAAACCACTGCACAAGGTATTGATAGAATTTTTGATGGAGGCCAAGATTTCTGGCGCGACCGTCTGGACTGGTGTTGATGGATTTGGAAAGCGGCGTAGATCTACAATCCAGCTTGAAGGAATAACCATCAATATGCCGCTGGTGATGGAAATTATTGATGAACAAGCACGACTTGAACCTCTGCTCCCTCAGATTAAGAGAATGGTCAATGATAATGGTCTCGTGAGTCTACATGAGGTTGAAGTGTTCTAAATATAAAAGAAAATTTAGTCTATATCAATAGAGCAGCTTATCAGAAAATTCAAAATTATCATGTGACAATCTGCTGAGAAATAATGCCAATCTATCAAAGTCTACATTATATTGGCAATCTAAGCGTGGATGTAACCTTCGATCTGAGTGCACACCAATTGAGACATCAGCTTTCGCAAAAGCGTAATTATCATTTTCTGAATCACCTAGATACATTACCTTATTCTTTGATCTGTCCATATCGAGAAGTTTCAATACGGAGTCAAATGCAATCCCTTTATCGCACTTGATACCATAGATATCAATGAAAGGATGTGTAGAATACATTTCAACGTATAGTTTAGATGCTGAAGATGATGTTTGAGACTTCTTAGTTTGTTGAATCATTTCGTATAAAATCGGTTCCACTTTTGCCTTGTATGATCGCCAATCCTCCAATTGACGATAGTCTATTGTAATTCCTACAAGCATCCTCTCTTTAGAAGTATACTTATAGTCTATAGATACATCGTTAAAAGTCGTGGCTACTTGCTTTCCCAAGGTGGTTAATAGTTTAGAGTTATCGCTTAAGGATGTAACATCTGTAATTAAATGAGCCACTTGCCTCTCTAGAACAATAGTTTCAATACCCATAATACATGACACAATTCTAGCAAATCTTGTCTTGTCAAAAAGAAAGCCGTAATCCTTACTAGATATAATGCAGACGGGTATTTCTTTAGAAATTTCCGATAACGTTTCGTCTACTTTTATAGGAATTTTATTTCTACTACGATCCTTCATATTGCTAGTTGGACATAAAGTTCCATCATAATCAGAGAAGAGAGCGGATATTTGCACTAGTATAATACGGTCACCTCACCTGGTATTAATATTCATCTAGTGGTCGAGTGTTATTCAATATGGCATTCTGTCCAGATATGCAAAGAATGTTTTTTCAGAAGTAAAATTATGACATAATAAGTAATTTCAGAAAGGACGATTCTTATTTATTCCACTTGAAAGAAAATGTGTAGCACTTATTGTTGTATGTTTCATGAAATGGCCGCTCGATCCAACATGCCCACGAATAAGTAAAGATCATCACTCCAACGACTTCTAAAGTGATGGAATAATATGCATACATAATTACTCTTCTAAGGATTAGAACTAATAGTATAAATAAAATCTAACGTATCTATATTGATGGTATAGTAACATGTATTCTATATGATTTATTACCATAAGACAATTATTAACTATTCTAATAAGCATTGACATGCAAATGAGAAATCAACGATTATTAGGATTGATTGCAGTCGCATTGTTATCTACAATGATAATCTCTGTAAGTGCATCACAAAAGTCCTTTGCGCAAAGCCAAGTGACTCTTAATGGAGCTGGCGCAACCTTCCCATTTCCATTAATTGATACATGGCGTGTTGCTTATCAAAAGATCCACCCCGATGTAAACATTAACTACCAATCTATAGGAAGCGGTGGAGGAGTCAAACAATTTACTGCAAAGACAGTAGATTTTGGTGCTTCCGACGCACCCCTCACTGCTAAAGAACGACAAGCCGCTCCAGGGGCTGTCCAAATCCCCGAAACAATAGGTTCAGTAGCGATAGCTTATAACGTCCCTGGCATTCCAAGTAAGACTTTGAAATTTACAGGTCCGGTCCTTGCTGACGTCTTTCAAGGTAAAATAACAAAATGGAATGATCCACAGATACAAGCGCTAAATCCGGGAGTAACTCTACCTGCCGCTAGTATTGTAGTTGTTCACAGATCAGACGGATCCGGGACAACCTTTGTCTGGACAAGCTATCTCTCTAAAGCAAGTCCATCGTGGAATCAGACCATTGGAGCCTCAAAGTCAGTTCCATGGCCAACTGGAATAGGTGCACCAGGTAACGAAGGTGTCGCAAATGCTATCAAAGGCTCACCCAATACCATAGGATATGTAGAACTAAATTATGCTCTTACCACTGGTATACCTTATGCTCTCATAAAGAATCCTGCAGGCAACTTTACCGCGCCTTCCTTGAATTCAACTCAAGCGGCAGTAGCCAATGCGCCCATAGCTAAATCTCTTCCTGCAGGCGATCAATCGTGGACCAAAGTTTCGCTGTTAAATTCACCAGGATCAAGTACATATCCTATAGCAACTTTCACGTATCTGCTTCTACCCAAAGACTTGAGCACCAATCCCAGCTTAGATCAAACCAAAGCAAAAGCGTTAGTTGACTTTATATCATGGGCAGTTACTGATGGGCAAAAGCATTCAGCAAACCTAGGTTATGTTCCACTTCCTGTAGAAGTAGTAAAGCACGATCAAGACACACTGAAGTCATTAACTTTCAAGGCAACTCCTCTATATACAGGACCATAAAAATCCGAAATGTCTGGAGAGGTTTCCCTATCCACATATTTTTATTCTATGAATAAGAAATTGGTCTGAAAATATTCTTTTAGCACTGTCATTTCGTTGTTGATGTTATTGCTGCTAGATCTATTGAAATGCTCGCATTTATTCACAAATACCAAATTTGAGTTTTTACATAATCACTCAACCGCATTTAGTATTTTTACTATCTACTTTTGATAGGCATTCTAACGACCCTCAACTTCCCTTTGAGAGATTGACAAATTTTTTTCTTAATAGAAATGCTATCGTGGATGTTCCAACAAAAGTGGCAGACCAATAGAGCCATAAGTTCCCTAATACACCAGATAGTAAAGCAGGAGCTAATGAACGTGCTGGGTTCATAGATGCACCTGAAATGAAGGCCAAAAAGAAAATATCTAGGCCAACTATTCCACCGATGGCGATTCCACTAAAACCTTTCAATCCTTTAGTATACACAACCGTAAAAATAACGGCCATAAGAAGTGCAGAAGTCAATACCTCTATTCCAAAAATGACAGGTAAAGGGAAACTATAGTTTGGCGCATTTGCGCCTAGGTTCGCATTAACCCCAATTGCGTATTTTACGAATAGACTTCCTAGCAAAGCACCGATTATTTCTGCACAAAAGTAATATGCTAGTTGAATTTTTGTGATATGCTTTGTAATTAGAAATCCAACAGTAACAGCAGGGTTAAAGTGTGCCATTGAAATCTTTCCAAATATGTAGACTCCAATTGCTATACCTACAAATGGAGCAAACGCAATAAATGGAATTCCTAATTCTTTATTTAGTCTAGCATCAATTACTATTGATCCAGTGGCAAATACAACGAGAATAAATGTGCCAATGACTTCGGCTAACAACCTCTTTTGATTAGGAGTTAACTTGTCGACTAGTTTGACTAATACTTGCGACAAGTTCTTTCACTCTGGACTCGATCACGTCTCTAATCTCTCTTACTTTCTCTAGTGGTTTGTCTTTGGGATCTTCTATGTTCCAATCTATTACATCGTGGATGAATAGGGTGGGACAAGATTCCTTCTCGATACAACCCATATTTACTCTCGCGGTAGATTTCCTAATCATATCTTCAGTTATAATCTTCGGTCTTTGTTTGCTTATATCTACACCAACTTCTTTCATTGCTTCTATAGCAAGAGGATTGAGATTTCCTGCTGGTTCGATTCCAGCGCTTAATGCTTCATAATTCTCGGGGGCATACTCTCTGAAGAAAGCTTCAGCAATCTGACTTCTTCCGGCATTTTGTACACAGACAAATAATACAGACTTCTTATTCTTCTTGTCTTTTGAGCTACCAAAGAATTTCAATTTTTTCATCACTTTACTGCTTTTATAACGAGACTAGTGATTTTTCTACCATGTGCCTCGATGTAAGGCGTTTCCTGTACAATCTCTATGTTTTTGAATCCCCCTTTTCTAATACTATCGATATAGTTTTCCTTTGTTAACGCTCCATCTATACAACTACACCACTCCTCTGAATTTGCTGATTCGAGGCCAATTTCTTTACTTGTAACTAGATCAGAAATTATCATTCTGCCATTGCTTCTAAGGATTCTATAGATCTCCTTGAATGCTGCGACTTTATCAATTGTCAAATTAATAACGCAATTACTGATGACTACGTCTGCAGCATTATTCTCGATTGGAATTCCTGATTCTATATCTCCTTTTTTGAATTCCACGTTTGTAAATCCGCTCCGTTTTGCGTTATCTCGTGCCTTTACTAACATTTCATCCGTCATATCAATACCGATTGCCTTTCCAAACTCCTTGACCTTGTTTGCTGCCAAAAATACATCAATTCCTCCGCCGGAACCTATATCAACAACTATTTCACCTTCATGTATATCTGCAAAGTTTATGGGTGCACCACAGCCTACTCCAAGAATGGAAGATTCGGGGACGGATTCCAATTCCTTTGCATCATAACCAATATTTTTCGCAATTTGAACGGATGAGGTTAATGAAACACCACCTACGCAACATTCAGTAGATGCGCAGCAACCTTCAGAATTTCCTGCTAATGCAATCTTTCCATATCTTTCCTTTACTTTTTCTTTAATTTGCTGGTATTTCATAAGGTTGTTTACAAGAGAAACTATTTAAGTTGTCAAGGGAAAACAGATAAAGTAAGTGTTATTATGGAAACTAAAACGCGAATAGTAAAATTACCAACAATTCGTGAACAGCAACAAGGCTGCAGTTTTGAAGGCTATGACGCAACATCGCTTATGGCTGAGACTGCAAAACTACGAAAATTGATTACAAAAAGAGGAACTCTTGAAATTCTGATTCCACTATGTTGTACTACAAATCCAGTAAGACATATGAAGTTTAGACAGACATTAAAGGGCTTTAGTAGCAAAACACTCGCTATTCGACTGAAAGAACTTGAAAAGGGTGGGATTCTAGAGAGGCGAGCATTTAATGAAATCCCTCCTAGAGTAGAATACAAGTTAACAACTAAAGGACAGGAACTCGTTGAATCCATAGTTGACTTACTACAGTGGATGAGAAAATGGTCCAATCAAAACAAAGCACTTTAGAATAAGCTCCGATATTATATCGAAGAACATCAGTTTGGCCCATTAGAAGAGTATCTAAGAGGAACTTGTTGTCTTACATCGATTTGGCCATAGTTGCCAATTTTTACACGATCTTTGATACACCGAGATTTGTTCCACACAGCATCAGGTATAAAATTGGCAATTTCTCCTTATAGCTTATGAGTTGAAAGTAGATCTCACGGAATTGCCCATTTGTATACTGTTCCACCTTCGCAATAAAGAATCTGGACTGGAATGGCGCCGATATTTTCTTAATTTTTCTATTCGTTGCAAATATTGAAATCTTCTCACTCGTGGACCATAACTTTGGAATAACGCTTCCAAACAAACTATTCCAAAAACGCCTTTTTTTCATTTATTCTTTCATTTATTCTTTCATTTATCAGATTAATCTGTCTATATAGATGATTTAGTTCTATATTCTTCCTGTAGGTAATTCTAAAATAATCATAGCTCTTCTCTAGGATTATAAGGAGGCGTATTATTATTCTCACTGAATCTCGTGAGCAACGTAACAAGAAGCTGTCTTCTTTTTTCCTTAGGGGGAAACGAAGAGGAGACAAGATTTTTTATATTGTGGCAATAGGTGCGGCTGCATATACCCTTTTAATGCTTGCTCTAATAACTTATGCAGTAGGAAACGGATCTGAGAAAATATTTTCCATTGAAGGTTTAAAGTTTTTTACAAGTACTGACTGGAACTCGGTAGAAGGCCGTGAATCATTTGGAGCTTTGCCATATATCATCGGAACGCTGATTAGTTCTGCAGTAGCTCTCGCTATCGGAGTTCCGATCAGCTTAGGAATTGCAATATTTCTTTCGGAGATGTCTTCATCGACCATCCTATCGAAAATTAGTACTCCGTTATCTTTTGTTATTGAATTGTTGGCTGCAGTACCAAGCATAATTTATGGTTTATGGGCATTATTTATTTTCAGATTCTGGGTTCTCAATTTAATTGAAATGCCTCTTTACAACACCTTCGGAAAGTCAATTCCATTTTTTGCTGCAACTCCATTTGGTCTTGATTGGTTTACGGCTGGCATAGTCCTAGCAATTATGATCATTCCTATTGTATCTTCAATATGCCGAGAAGTCATGAGGGCTGTCCCAGATTCTCAGAGAGAAGCTGCATATAGTTTGGGAGCAACAAGATGGGAAACAGTTAGGATTGCAATTTTTCCTTATGCAAAATCTGGAATACTAGGGGCAGCAATGATGGGATTAGGAAGGGCAATAGGAGAAACAATGCTCGTGACTTTGATCATTGGAAACGCTATTGGGGCAGCCGCTATCCCCTCTTCCCTTTTCTCTCCGAGTCAAACGTTATCAAGTTTGATCGCTAACGAATTTAACGAGGCATCTTCTGATCTCCATCTTTCTGCTTTAATTGGTTTGGGAGCAGTTCTGCTTATGCTAACTATGGCTATCTTGATTGGAGCGCGGTTACTAGTTTCAAGAATGGTGAAAGTCAGCCCAGGATTTAGGGAGTAAAGGAAAACTTGCAAGAAGAATCCAAAACTAACTACAAAGAAAGGCTTCAAGACTTGATGTTAAGGCGGTCTTCAAGGCGTAAACTTGTAGACAAAGTAGTTAGCGTATTCGCAATATTCTCTGTTATACTTTCAGTAGTACTGTTGGGAAGTATTTTGATAGAAGTTGTAATAAATGGTGCCAGAGCTTTGAGCATCAATTTCTTGACACAGACACCAGGAGCCACAGGATCTGGACTAGGCGGAATAGGTCCTGCTATTCAGGGAACATTGATTGTGGTTGGCTTGGCATCAGCTATCGGAGCACCTGTGGGTGTGCTTGCTGGGATTTATCTATCAGAATTTGCAGGGAATGGGATATTTCCTTCGAGTGTTAGGTTCTTCAATGATGTTCTCGTAGGTTTGCCTTCAATAGTGATTGGCATAGTAGCATACGTTACGCTAGTTATAACACTGGGTTCATTCTCTGTCTGGGCAGGAGCATTTGCTCTGTCAATAATTATGATCCCAATTGTTGTAAGGGTTACTGAAGAAACACTGAAAATTGTTCCAAACTCTATGAGAGAGGCAGGACAATCCTTAGGATTTCCAAAAAGAAAGATAATACTGCATATAGTTCTGAAGAGCGCAAAGAGTGGAGTAATCACAGGAATAGTATTAGCTATATCGAGGATAGCTGGAGAAACAGCACCTTTAATCATGACAATATTAGGAACGGATCTGTACTTTACGCGCTTATCCTTATACTTCTTGTTCTTGGCTTGAGCCTCGGTCTAAGGCTCTTAGCGCATAAACGTGGATTTAAGATTGGAAGCATTGCAGCGAGATGACTTTTATTTATGCCACCTATATATGCAAGAATATTTAAGGTAAATTACTACAACAATAACAAAGGAGAACCAAGTTGGGGTTAGATGAAGAATCGTTTACGAGTGGAGAAAAGCTAAAGGATGAAGAAATCAAAGTTGATAAAGCCATAGATAGACAGACACAATCAAAACAAGATCAGCAAAAACAACAACAAGTTCATAAAGTATCTATCAAAAACCTAGAAGCATGGTTCGGAACTAAACAAGCATTAAAGAACATCAATCTGGATGTCAAAGAGAAAACAGTTACAGCATTTATCGGGCCTTCAGGTTGTGGTAAAACAACTCTCATCAAATGTCTTAATCGTATGCATGAGATGACCCCTGGCGCAAAGGCAAAGGGCCAAGTTATTATAGATGGTATCGATATTTATGATAGAAATATCGATGCTGTAATTATCAAAAGACGTATTGGAATGGTATTTCAAAAACCAAATCCGTTTCCTACCATGAGTATTTATGATAACGTTGCAGCGGGACTGAAGCTTAACGGAATAAGGGATAAACAATTGATGGACTACATCGTAAAAGAGAGTCTTGAGGGTGCAGCACTTTGGGATGAAGTAAAAAATGAGTTAGGTAAACCAGGAATCGGCCTATCAGGCGGTCAACAGCAGCGCCTTTGCATAGCTAGGGCATTAGCTATGCAACCCGAGGTGTTATTGATGGACGAACCAACATCTGCACTTGACCCCATCGCATCTTCCAAAATCGAAGACTTGGTACATGATTTAAAAAAAAGATTTACTGTAATTATTGTAACGCACAATATGCAGCAAGCAGCCAGAGTTTCTGATGACACTGCATTCATGTACCTTGGAGAGTTAATAGAGCATAACGAATACAATTAGTAAAGTTATTTGTAGCATCGTGACGGTTTATGATTTAAGGCATTTACTCAAAGCTAATCAACTATCACTTTAGGACGAAAATGGAGATAACAAGCTACCGAATATCTCTATATAGATCATGTAGTATATATATGAATGACATTTAAGTTGGAATCAAGCATATACCATTATTATGACGACGGTTAGGCAGTCTGTAAATACAACAGGCCGCGAATCTAAAGTACGGGTAGCGAGTATAGTACAGATCGCAGACAAGATAAAGAATCTACACACAATAACCTGCGATCTTTGCAATACTAGAAGAGCAACATATGATGTTTTTATTAACGGTGTAATTAAAGGAATACCTATCTTGAAAAGATGTTGTGATAATTGCATGAAGTCAATATGATTTAATTTAACTAGCACAAATCATACTTGTACTGGCAATACTACTAGTGGCTGTTAGTTATCATCTTTATTATGAATAAACAAAATCCAGCGATTGCAGCGCTGGCAGGTGTGGTTATTATCCAGGCATATACTATGCGTTTTCCAACCCCCCATCTAACAGCTGAAAGCCTTCTAGTTGCACCTACACCCATTATAGAACCTGCTATCGCATGGGTAGTACTCACAGGAATTCCAAATAATGCCATTGATGTTAAAATGGCCCCCCCGCCTGTTTCTGCGCAAAATCCTTGGTATGGTTTTAGGTCTGTTATGCGGAAAGCCATCGTTCTAATTATCCTCCATCCACCAACAAATGTTCCTAGAGAAATGGCAGAGGCTGCAACAATTATGACTGGAATAGGAACTATAAAGGATTTCGAATGCAACAGTCCGCCTGCAATCAATAATGCTGTAATAACACCCATTGTTTTTTGACCATCGTTTGCCCCATGAGTGAGAGAAAAGAATGTGGATGAAGCTATTTGTAATTTTCCAAATACCTTATTTACTTTTGAATGGCTTGTATTGCGGAAGAAGTACACGATTATCATTGCAAAAACAAAAGCAATTACAAATCCTGCAATCGGCGAAACTACCATAAAGGTTAATGTCTTTTGAATTCCCGTCAAAACAATCGCCTTGAAACCACCTGCAATTAGGGCAGACCCAATCAAACCGCCAATTAATGCATGGCTGCTTGATGACGGAAGTCCAAAGTACCAAGTAATAAGATCCCAAACGATTGCTCCTATCAAGCCGGCGAGAATGACGTATACAGTAGAAAATTCTGGTTGTATAATTCCTTTCCCAACCGTTGTTGCGACTGCAGTACCAAAAACAAATGGGCCTGCAAAATTTGCTAACGCAGCAATTCCTACTGCATGAATAGGTTTCAAAACTTTTGTTCCTATAACTGTTGCTACAGAATTAGCAGAATCGTGAAAGCCATTTACAAAATCAAAAAACAAAGCTGTCGCTATTGCTCCATATATAATAGCTTGAAGCTCATTCATGTCTTCATACCACCATCCACCCACGCATCATTATCAAGTGTATTTTAATGTGATATCCTCTATCACATCTGCCACATCAGCACATCGGTCTAGTGCACCTTCGAGGGTCTCATAGATTTCTTTTAATTTATTATCTCAATTGGGTTGTTTGTTTCAAATAATTCTGCAATAGCATTTCTATAAATCGTGTCTCCTTGATGTTCGTACTTGGATATATTATTACAATATCCTACTAGATCTCTGGTTCTTTTCAAGTTTCTTATCTGTAGTATAGCATTGTACACCTCTTGAGATGCAGAGAGTAAGACTTTTGCTATTTCTGACATATACAATGTAGGTTTTTTTATTTTGAATAGCACAAATCTGTCAGCAGCACCTTGGATATAATCCAATATTTCATCCATGGAGCTAGTAAGTTTTGATATATCTTCTCGATCAATTGGTGTTACGAATGTCTGATCTATAATATTGAATAGCTTGTGTG